>Ga0210400_10004180_pt1 | contig 12557 bp, 11 predicted proteins | sample IncBWH26MmetaG_FD_155456 | JGI IMG/M metagenome (GOLD analysis project Ga0210400, IMG submission 155456) | Forest soil microbial communities from Barre Woods Harvard Forest LTER site, Petersham, Massachusetts, United States - Inc-BW-H-26-M | ecosystem: Environmental > Terrestrial > Soil >...
AAACCCGGCACCGGCCTCGAGCTTCACAAGGGAATGACCTTCACCATCGAACCCATGATCAATGCGGGACGCCGTGATGTGCGCTTGCTGCCCGACGGCTGGACCGTGGTCACGAAGGATCAATCCCTGTCGGCGCAGTGGGAACACACGATTTTGGTGACCGACGTGGGCTTCGAGGTGCTCACCTTGGGCGCGAGCGTGGGCCTTCCCGCCGCCGCGGCGGCCTCTTGAACGCCTACGGCAAAGTACTCGATCAACCCGCTGATTGGCCCTATTTGACGGCCGTACCCGACGCTCTGCAGGACGGCCAATTCTCTCCCGTCGTTTTTCGCCAGGTCTTGGACCGCGGCACCGAGTTGCTGCAGGAACGCTTCGCGGCCGACGAAGCCATCGAAGATCTGGTGCGCGACCGAGCCCGTTTGGTCGACATCACGCTGCGCGCCGCCTGGATTCGCCACGCCGGCAAGTTTGCGGATGATCTGGCGCTGGTGGCGGTGGGCGGCTACGGGCGCGGCGAGCTGCATCCGAGTTCCGACATCGACGTCATGGTGCTGCTGCCCAAGAGCGACTCCGCGGATTGGCAATCGGACATCGAAAAATTTCTGACCTTTCTCTGGGACATCGGTCTCGAAGTCGGCCACAGCGTGCGCTCCATCGACGATTGCCAGCGCGAGAGCCTTGCCGACATCAGCGTTGCGACCACGCTGTTCGAGGCACGGCTGCTGGCCGGTCCCGAATCCCTGTTTGCGGGCATGCGCCGCGCGCTGGCGCCCGACCGTCTATGGTCCTCGCAGGATTTTTTCGAAGCCAAGGTCAAGGAGCAAACCGAGCGGCATCATCGCTACTTCGACACCGCCTACAACCTCGAACCGAACGTTAAATCGAGCCCGGGCGGTCTGCGCGACCTTCAGACCATCGGCTGGGTGGCGAAGCGCCACTTCGGCACCGACACCTTGGATGAGCTGGTGGCGCATGGTTTTCTGACCCGCGAGGAGCTGCGCAAGCTGAAGGCGGGCCAATCGTTTCTGTGGAAAGTGCGTTTCGGGCTGCACGCGCTGACGGGGCGGCGCGAGGATCGTCTGCTGTTCGACTATCAAATCAAGCTCGCGAAAATGTTCGGCTACGAAGACGCCAGCTTCACGCTGGCGGTCGAACAGCTGATGCAGAAATATTACCGCACGGTGATGGACGTCAGCCTGATGAACGAAATGCTGCTGCAGCTGTTTCGCGAGGCCATCCTCACGCAAAGCGGTCCGCCGGTGGCTCTGAACGCGCGCTTCCAGATCCGCAACGACTATCTCGAGGTGACGCACGGCGAAGTCTTCGCGCGCTACCCCTCCGCACTGCTCGAGCTGTTCGTGCTCCTGCAGCAACACCCCGAACTGCGCGGCGTGCGCGCCGAGACGATTCGATTGATCGGCACGCATGTGTGGCTCATCGACGAGGAGTTCCGCCAAAACCCGCGTCATCACCGGCTGTTCATGGAGATACTGTGTGCGCCCGTGGGGGTCACACATGAGCTGCGGCGCATGAACCTGTACGGCGTGCTCGGCCGCTATATCCCCTCCTTCGGCCGCGTCGTCGGGCGCATGCAATACGACCTGTTCCACGCGTACACCGTGGATGCACACACTTTGTTCGTGGTGAGCAACCTGCGGCGCCTCGCGATGCCGAAGTTCAACGACGAATTCCCCGCCTTGAGCCAGATCATGCAATCCCTGCCGCGCCAGGAGATCGCCTATCTCGCCGCACTGTTTCACGACATCGCCAAGGGCCGCGGCGGCGATCATTCCGAATTGGGGGCGGTCGATGCCGAGGCGTTCTGCTTGGAACAAGGACTCGGCCGCTACGAGGCCCGGCTGGTGGCTTGGCTGGTCAGAAACCATTTGATCCTGTCGATTACCGCGCAAAAGAAGGACATCAGCGATCCGGACATCATTCATAGTTTCGCGCGGCGCGTCGGCGATCAGGCGCACCTGGATTATCTGTACGTGTTGACCGTCGCGGACGTGCGCGGCACGAACCCCAAGTTGTGGAATGCATGGAAGGCGCGCCTGTTCGAGGAATTCTACGAGCGCACCAAGCGCGCGCTGCGCCGCGGCCTCGAGACACCGGTCGATCAAGACGAGCTGATTCGCGAAACGCAGGAGCAGGCGCGCGCGAAGATGCCCGATGTGCCGCCGGAGCAGATATCACGCGTCTGGTCGCAGTGGACTGAAGCGTACTTCCTGCGCTACACGCCCGAGGAAATCGCCTGGCAAAGCACGCTGCTCGCGCACCGGCATCAGCACGACGACACGCCGCTGGTCGCGATTCGGCAACTGGCCGAGCGCGGCGGCACCGCGGTGCTCACCTACGCCCCGCGGCGCCTGCGCAGCTTCGCGCGCACCACCGCGGTGCTCGATCAAATGGGTCTCAACGTGGTGGATGCCCGTCTGATCACCAGCGCCAACGGCTTCAGCCTGGAGACTTACGTGGTGCTCGAGGAAAACGGCGCGGTCATCGCCGATGCCGGGCGCATCCGCGAGATCGAGCAGGGCCTGTGGCGCAACCTGCAGCAGCCCGAGGATTCCCCGGCCACGGTGACGCGCCGCGCGCCGCGTCAGGTGCGCATGTTCTCCACGCCAACGCAGGTGAATTTCAGTGTCGATAGCCGCAACGGCCGCACCATCCTCGAATTGATCGCCGCGGATCGTCCCGGACTGCTCTCCGAGGTCGGCAAGGTGTTCCGTACCGAACGCGTGGCGATCATCGGCGCGAAGATCATGACGGTGGGCGAGCGCGCCGAGGACGTGTTCTATATCACGGATGCCGAAGGGCGCCTCCTTCAGGAGGAGACGTGCCGCCGGGTACAAGAGTCACTGGTGCGCGCACTCGATCGACGCGACGCCATCCGCAGCTAGACGACCCCGCACGCAAACGAGATGTAATGTCCCATCAACAGCTACAGGCGGCCATCGAGCACGCCTTCGAGTCGCGGGCAAAGATCACTCCACAGAATGCCGACGAGGAAGTGCGCGCCGCGGTGACAACCGTGCTCGGCCTGCTCGATGCCGGAACGTTGCGCGTGGCCGAGAAGCTCGCCGGAACATGGCGAGTCAACGAGTGGCTGAAGAAGGCCGTGCTGCTGTCGTTCCGCATCGCTGACAATGCTGCGATGCGTTCCGGCGCGCTCAGCTTCTACGACAAGGTGCCGCTCAAATACGAGGGCTGGAATGCGGCGCAATTCAGCGCCGCCGGCGTGCGGGTAGTGCCGCCGGCGACGGTGCGCCGCGGCGCATTCGTCGCCTCGAACGTGGTACTGATGCCGAGCTACGTCAACATCGGCGCCTACGTGGACTCCGGCACCATGGTCGACACCTGGGCAACGGTCGGCTCCTGCGCGCAGATCGGCAAGAACGTCCACCTGTCCGGCGGTGTCGGCATCGGCGGCGTCCTTGAACCGTTGCAAGCCGCGCCCACCATCATCGAGGATGATTGCTTCGTCGGCGCACGCTCCGAAATCGTCGAAGGAGTCATCGTCGAAGCGGGCGCGGTGATTTCCATGGGCGTGTTCATCGGACAAAGCACGCGAATCTACGACCGCGAGCGCGACGAAATCCTTTATGGCCGCGTGCCCGCCGGAGCTGTGGTGGTGCCGGGTTCGCTGCCGGCGAAAAACGGCAAGTACGCGCTGTCCTGCGCCGTGATCGTCAAACGTGTCGACGCTCAGACGCGCGCCAAAACTTCGCTGAATGATCTGCTGCGCAACACCGACTAGTACGCGCCGCCTAAGCCGGCACGAGCGTGTAGCTGATCACATGGTGTGCCAGCAAATTCCCGCCGGCGTCGCGGCATTCGGCGGTGCCGTACGCGGTGCGCTTTCCCAGCTTGAGAACCCGTGCCGTGCACGCGACGTCGGTCCGGCGAGCGCCGCTCAGAAAAGCGGTCTTCATGTCGGTGGTAACCCACTGCTCCGTCGTCCCACGCAGCGTCATGATGGCGAGCCACATCGCGACGTCGGCTGCCGCCATGATCGTGACGCCGCTGACGATGCCGCCGGGCCGCTCCAACGCCGGCGCATACGGCACCAGTACCGCACATTCGCCGGGCGCACACGATTGAATCACCAAGCCGAAGGGCTTCAGGAAAGGTGCCTCGGCCAAAATGAGGCTCAACTCCTCGCGCGTCGCATTCACGCTGCATCCTCCACCGCGGGCGGCCAAAGCGGCCGCCGCCGCACACTCAGCCGAAGCGGCCGGTGATGTAGTCTTCCGTCAGCTTCTGCTGCGGGTTGGTGAAAATCAACTCCGTCGGGCCGACTTCGACGAGGTCGCCGAGGTGGAAATACGCCGTGCGCTGCGATACCCGCGCGGCCTGCTGCATGTTGTGCGTAACGATGACGATGGCGTAATTGGCGCGCAATTCGTCGATCAGATCTTCGATCTTGGCGCTCGCGATCGGATCCAATGCCGAAGTGGGCTCGTCCATCAGTATCACCTCGGGATTCACGGCGATGGTGCGCGCGATGCACAGCCGCTGCTGTTGTCCACCGGAGAGGCTGGTGCCCGGGGTCGCGAGACGATCCTTGACCTCCTCCCAGAGACCGGCGCGCGCCAGGCTGGTCTGAACCAATTCGTCCATGTCGCCGCGGTTGTTCGCCAAGCCGTGGATTCGCGGTCCGTACGCCACGTTGGAATACACCGAATGCGGGAACGGCGTCGGCTTTTGGAATACGATGCCGACGCGTGCCCGTAGCTGCGCAACATCCTGCACACGGTCGTAGATATCGACGCCGTCGAGGGTGATCAAACCTTCCACGCGCGCACTGGCGATCGTATCGTTCATGCGGTTGAGGCAGCGCAGAAAGGTGGATTTTCCGCAGCCGGACGGTCCGATCAGGGCGAGTACTTGATTGCGGCCGATGTCGAGATCGACGTTCTTGACGGCGTGCTTGTCGCCGTAGTGGACGTTGACGCGGCGCGCGGTCATTACCGCATCGCGCACCGTGTCGCGCACGGCCGTGACGGCGTCGGTTGGGGCAACGGGAAATTCTCGCGTCAATTTATTGACCTAACCGAATCGTCCGGTTATGTAATCGTCGGTTCTGCGATCTTTGGGCGACGTGAAAATCTGGCTCGAAGGACCGATCTCCACGAGTTCCCCCATGAACATGAATCCCGTCACATTCGAGACGCGGGCCGCCTGCTGTAAATTATGAGTTACGACCACGATGCAATACCGCTCGCGCAGTGCCTGCAGCGTCTCCTCGACCCGCAGCGTGGAAATCGGATCGAGAGCCGCGGTCGGTTCGTCGAGCAGCAGCACTTCGGGCTCGACCGCGATGGCGCGCGCGATGCACAGGCGTTGCTGTTGGCCGCCGGAAAGACTGCGGCCGTCGGCACGCAGCTTGTCCTTCACCTCATCCCATATCGCCGCATTGCGCAAAGCTGCTTCGACGCGCGATTTGAGCTCCGCGCCGCGAATGCCCCCGCCCAGGCGCAAGCCGAACGCGACGTTGTCGAACACCGACATCGGAAACGGCGTCGGCTTCTGGAACACCATGCCGACGCGGTAGCGCAATTCAGCCACGTCCACCGTGGGGCCGAGAATGTCGCGGCCGCCGATCAGCACTTCGCCCTCCGCGCGCTGCTTCGGATACAGGGCGTACATCCGGTTCATAACACGCAGCAGGGTCGATTTGCCGCACCCCGATGGGCCGATGAACGCGCTGATCGAGCGGTCGGCCAGCGACATGTTGATGTTGTGCAACGACTGCACGTCGCCATAGAAAAAATTCAAGGCGCGGATCTCGATTTTCGGCGGCCCCAGATCCTGCGGCGGCTGCGCCGCAACCACCGGCGCACGCATTTTCAAGTGCCGCGGCGGTTTCGTCGACGGCATCATCGTCCCGAACCTCGTTCTACCTGCAGCAGCGCGAGCAGCACACGCGCCGAAATACTCAGCACCAAAATCGTCACGGTGATGATCAAGGCTCCCGCCCAGGCAAGATCCTGCCAATTCTTGTACGGACTCAACGCAAACTGGAATATCACGACGGGAAGATTCGCCATCGGGGCGTTCAACTGTGTGCTCCAGAACTGATTGTTGAGCGCCGTGAACAGCAACGGCGCCGTCTCTCCGCTGATGCGTGCCACGGCGAGCAGCAAGCCGGTCACGATCCCACTGCGGGCGGCGGGATACAGCACGCTCAATGTGGTCCGCCAGGGATAGGCGCCGAGCGCCGCCGAGGAGTCCTTCATGCCGACGGGCACCAGGTTCAACATGTCTTCCGTCGTGCGCAGGGTCACCGGGATCGCCAATATCGACAGCGCGAGAGCTCCGGCGATGGCGGAAAAGTGGCCCATATGGACCACCACGATTTCGTATACGAACAGGCCGATGATGATGGAGGGAGCGCTCAGCAACACGTCGTTGATGAAGCGGATGACGATGCTGAGACGCGAATCGCGTCCGTATTCCGACAGATAGGTACCGGCGAGCACTCCGATGGGAGAGCCGATCAGAATGCCGAGCAGCGTCATGACCGCGCTGCCGTACAGCGCGTTGAGCAGTCCACCCTGGCCGCCGGGCGGCGGGGTCATTTGCGTGAACAATTGCGAGGACACTCCCGCGAGTCCGTGCGACAGCAGGGTCCAGAGGATCGCAGCCAGGCAGGCGAGGCCGAGTGTAGTCGCGATCAGCGACAGCGCCAGAAAACTCCAGTTCTTCACCTTGCGCAGCGCTCGCCGGTTCATACCGCAATACCGCGCCGTTCCAAGCGCCGCAGCATGGCTTGCGCCGCCGCGATCACGGTGAAAGTGATCAGGAACAACAGCAGGCCCAAGGCAATGAGCGACGAGGTATAGAGATCACCCACCGCCTCGGTGAATTCGTTGGCGATGGCCGAAGAGATCGTGGTGCCGGGCGCCAGCAGCGAGGAGCTGATCCGATGTGCGTTGCCGATGACGAAAGTGACCGCCATGGTCTCGCCGAGCGCACGCCCCAACCCCAGCATGATGCAGCCGACCATGCCGACACGCGAACGCGGCACGACCACGTTCCACATCACTTCCCAGGTCGTGGCCCCAAGTCCGTAACCGGATTCCTTGAGCATGGGCGGCACGGTGTCGAACACATCGCGCATGGTCGCCGCGATGAACGGCAGCACCATGATGGCGAGCACCACGCCGGCCGTGAGCACGCCGATGCCGAATGGAGGACCTTTGAAAAGACTCCCGAGCAGCGGCAGATGGCCGAGATGCCCTATCAGCCACGGTTGCACGTGACGCTGCAGCACGGGCGCCAGCACGAACAGGCCCCAGATGCCGAAAATGATGCTGGGCACGGCAGCCAGCAATTCCACCGCCACGCCGATCGGGCGCTTGAGCAGCGGCGGGCACAGTTCGGTCAGGAACAGCGCAATACCAAAGCCCGTCGGCACTGCCAGCAGCATGGCGATCACCGAGGTGACCACCGTACCGTAAATCGCCGCCAGCGCACCGAATTCATCGGTCACCGGATTCCAAATCTCGCGGCTGACGAACGAGAATCCGAAGTGGCTGACCGCCGGCCACGCGCCGCGCAGCAAGGAGAGCGCCACTCCGCCCAAAATCAGCAGCACGAGTATCGCCGCGCTCAACGTGGCCGCGCGGAAGATTTTCTCGTAGATCAGTTGCTTTGCGGCGTGCCTCGGATCGATGATCGCCACGGTGTCGGTTTCGCTCCCGCTATTTTCCACTCCATACCGGACGGCCGCCCGACGTGATTTCCGAGACCCAGGTCTTCTTCACCTGTGCGATCAACGGTGCGGGAAGCGGCACATAGTCCAGTTCGGCCGCCATACTAGCGCCATCCTGATACGCCCAGGAGAAGAACTTCAATGCCTCGTTGACCGGCGCAGGATCCTCGGGCTGCTTGTAGAGCAGAATGAAGCTCGCGCCGGTGATCGGCCAACTCTTGGCGCCCGCTTGGTCGGTCAAGATCAGGTAGTAACTATCCGCGTGGACCCAATCGGCGTTGGCCGCCGCCGCCTGAAAGGCCTCCGCATTCGGTGCCACCGCCATGCCCGCCTTGTTGGTGAGCAAGGTATAGGCCATCTTGTTCTGCTTGGCATACGCATACTCGACATAGCCGATCGCACCGTCCGTCTGTGTGGTCATGTTGGCCACGCCTTCATTGCCCTTGGCACCGATGCCCGTCGGCCATTGCACCGAGGCATTGGCGCCGATGCTCGAAAGGAACTTGGGGCTGGCCTTGGACAGGTAATCCGAAAAGAGAAAATTCGTGCCGGAGCCGTCGGACCGGTACACGGGCGCGATCGCCGTGTTCGGCAGCGCGAGTTTCGGATTCAGGCTCTTGATTTTCGGATCGTTCCACTGAGTGATGTCGCCCATATAGATGCTGGCGACCGTTGCACCATCCAGATGCAATTGGCCGCCCTGAATGCCTTGGATATTGACCACCGGCACCACCCCACCAATGATCATGGGGAATTGCAGCAGTCCGGCCGCCTTCAAATCATCGGGCTTCAAGGGCATGTCCGAGGCGCCAAAGGTCACGGTCTTGGCCTTGATCTGCTTGATCCCGCCGCCTGAGCCGATCGATTGATAATTGAGTCCCACCCCGGTGAGCTTCTTGTAGGCGTCCGCCCATTTGGCATAGATCGGATAGGGGAAGGTGGCGCCGGCGCCCGAGATATCCGTCGCAGCGGCGGCGCAACTCATTGCTGCGACGGCCATCACGGCCAGCCGCGCGAAAATCGTTTGGTTCATCTGCATTGAGGTTTGCTCCGATTCAATCGATGGCGTGCCGAACGGCAGCCTTGAGATAGCCCGTGATGATCAGTGCGCAATGTTTCACTTTTATGACAGCCTGCGCCGAGCCGCGCGTGCGGGCTCGCCGCGTGCGCGACCGCAAGAATTACGCGTAATAATCGGCCGCCGAGGTCGCATCGAAGGGCGCGCGGCGCGTACCCATGGAATTGAATACCGGCGTCAGAATGATGGCAATTCCGAGATTCAGAATGACCGTATAGACCGCGGTGTAGCCGGGAAACGTATGCCCCGCCAGGCTCAAGGGAAAAGTCGGCGTCAACTTGGTCGCAATGGCCATCGCCGTGCCGGCCACCGTGCCGGCCGCCCAACCGACCAGCAGCGCCCAGCTGTTGAACCAGCGTGTATAGGCGCCGAGCATCACCGGCGGAAGCGTTTGGATGATCCAAATGCCGCCGAGCAGCTGCAGCTCGATGGCGTACTTGGTCGGCACGAACAAAATGAATATCAACGCGCCGCCCTTGACCAACAGCGACACCCATTTCGCGGTCTGCGCTTCCTGCTTGTCAGTGATGTTCTCGTTGATGAATTCTCGATGGATATTGCGTGTGTACAGATTCGCCGCGGCAATCGACATGATGGCCGCCGGCACCAAGGCGCCGACGCCGATGGCGGCAAATGCGATACCGACGAACCAGGACGGGAAGCTGTGCAGGATGAGCGCCGGCACCGCGAAGTTGTTGCCGAACTGCTTGAAGCCGCCGGCATATTCAGGAAGCTTGTCGACTCCCGCCGCGATGACGAAGAATCCGAACAGCGCCAACAAGCCGAGCATGAAGGTATAGCCGGGCAACATGGCCGCATTGCGGCGGATGGCGTGGCCGCTGCTGGCGCTCAAGATCCCAGTGAGAGAATGGGGATAGAGAAACAGCGCCAGCGCCGATCCGAACGCCAACGTCGCATAGGCACTGTAGGAACCGGTGGTGTTCGGTCCGGGCACCGCCAAGATCAGCTTTTGCGGCGGAATGGCACTGAAGATCTTGTGGAAACCGCCCAGCTCGATCGGGATGACGATGATCGCGGCCACTGCCGTCACGTAGATCAAAATGTCCTTGACGATGGCAATCGACGCCGGCGCCCGCAGCCCGCTCGAGTAGGTGAAGGCGGCCAATATGACGAAGGCAACCAGCAGCGGCAGATCGGCGGCAAGTCCGGTGCCGGAAATACCGAGCGCGCCGATCACGACCTGAATGCCGACCAGCTGCAAGGCGATGTACGGCATGGTCGCGACGATGCCGGTCACGGTGACCGCAAGCGCCAGCCAGCGATTGCCGAAGCGGCCGCGAACGAAGTCGCCCGCGGTGATGTAGCCATGCTTGCTGCACACGTACCAAAGACGGCGAAACACCAGGAATACCAACGGGTAGATGATGATCGTATAAGGCACCGCGAAGAACGCGACCGCACCGGCACCGAACGCCAGCGCCGGTACCGCAATGAAGGTATACGCGGTATAGACATCGCCGCCGACCAGGAACCACGTGATGAGGGTGCCGAAACGCCGGCCGCCCAAGCCCCATTCGTGCAGCAGGTCGAGATCGCCTTTGCGCCAATGCGCGGCGGCGAAACCCAGCCACGTTATGAGGCCAAACAGCACCACGAAAATGGTGAGTGCAATCCAATTGACGTCTTGCACGACAATCTCCCCGTTGTCTCGTTTTTCTCGGTGCCGGTGCGCGGCGGATTCAGTCGCTGGTGGCGAAGTAGACGATGGCTGTGAAAACGGCGCTCACGATGACCCATAGGAGCTGAAACCAATAAAAGAAGGGGATGCCCATGAAAGTGGGCTCGATTCGATTGTACAAAGGTGGCCAAAGGGCCACGATGAATTGGACGACGAAGAGCAGGTACCACCAGCTCCAGCCGCCATGCCTTCTGGGTTCACCGTTCATGCGACCATCTCCCGCCGCTCGAGGCCTTGAACGGACCTTACCCGAAAGGCATGCCTCTTGTACATCGGGCACGCGTCGACCTCATGGCCCGCGGGCCATGAGGTCGAATTGCATCCTCGAGCGTCAGAACTTGAAGCGCACGCCCATGGTGGTGGTGATGTCGGTCGTGTTGAAGTCGTATCCTGCGGCCAGGCCATCCTTCACGCCGCTGTACATCACGCCGAAATAGCCGTCGAAACGCTTGGTGAAGCGATAGTCGGCATCGAACGAGACGACATTCTCGGTGCCGCTGCAAGTTCCCGGCTCTTCCGCGTGGGTCTTGCCCAAGGAACACTCCGCATTGGAGGTGGGGCTGCCGTACGTGTTCTGCTTATAGCCATAGTAGGCACCGACCAAATCGAGCTCCGGAATGACCGTGTAGCGCACGCCGCCCCAGAACACCTGCAAGGTCTTGTCGTTGGCGTAGGTCGATTTCGGGCCGCTCTGCACGTTGACGAAACCGATGGTGTAAGCGGCGACATTGAAGCCGGCTTTCAAGGGGCTGTCCGGATTCGCGTACTGAATATGCTCGTAGCCGCCAAAGAACTTCAGGAAGCCCATGTTGTACAAGCCCATGAAGGCGTAGGCCGTGTTGTCCGAAATCGTCGCCGCCAGTGTATTGGTCGGGCTTACCGCAATGCATGAGGTGGCCGGTGCCGGGGCTTTGGGCTGCGGCGGGCACAAGCCGCCCGCATCACCCGCGAGATCGACATCCGCGACTTGAGCGGCGGAGAGTGCCGCCACCGACACCGCATCCTTGATCTTGGCGTAGTACGCATCGGCCGAGAATCCCGCGTATTCCCCGCCGAACGACACTTCGTAGGCCGAATTGGCGCTGCCGTTCGCTTGATTGAACTTGTATTGGGCGGAAAGGTGCGCCACGCCCTCGAACGAACCCGTGTATTTCACCGACGAATCCAAGCGACGATTCTGCGTATCTCCGCCGCCCGCCGTCGTTCCCGATATACCGATCAAGGAGAAGGCCTGCGAGGCATAGTTCGGATCGTACTTGGCGACGCCGTCGGCGAGCACCGTGTTTTGACGGCCGAAGGTGAACGTGCCGAAAGTCTTGGAGCTGAATCCGGCGAAGGATTGAATGAAAGTCTGACCCGAAGCGCTCGAATCCACGTTGGTGGTTTGCGTGCCCAAGGAGCGGCCGTTATTTTGCACCAGCGACTTCAGCGCGTCGCTGATTTGACCGGACTGCGGGTTGAAGAAGGTTTCGAGCTTGAACACGCCGGACCAATCGCCGACGATGGGTTCATTGCCTTGGATGCCGACCCGGGAATTGCTCAAGTTGCTGGGCGTGACGCCCGTCACCGAGTGATTGCTGTTTTTCTGCACGACTTCCGCACTGCCGGCGACGAAGTAATCGCTGATTGGCGCGCCGTGGCTCTGATTTTGGACGCCGACGTCAACGATGCCGTACAACGTGATGCCGTGCCAGGTCAGGCTGTCATCAGCAGCCGGGGCAGCGCTTTGCGCTTGCGCGGCAGTCGCAGCGAACGACAGCACGGCCAATAAAAAACCCGTCTTGAGCACGCCCAAACCGTGCCCGCTACGGCTCCCTGCCCAATCCCCATTAGAAGTCAATTTCGAATCGCTCACGGCTCGCCCCCCACTGTTGTGATTGTTGGATTTAATCGACGAATTGTTGCAGTAATATTACAGGGTCTGTCGGAGTCCTGATTGCCCAATATTTTGCTATATATATCACATGCTGCGGCGGTGATCACGCTTGGTTGTGACATTTTAGCAACAACCACTTCCTAACTGCAAATTGCGCGCCATGTGCAGTGCTGGGCGGCCGCGG
>Ga0210400_10004181_pt1 | contig 12555 bp, 8 predicted proteins | sample IncBWH26MmetaG_FD_155456 | JGI IMG/M metagenome (GOLD analysis project Ga0210400, IMG submission 155456) | Forest soil microbial communities from Barre Woods Harvard Forest LTER site, Petersham, Massachusetts, United States - Inc-BW-H-26-M | ecosystem: Environmental > Terrestrial > Soil >...
GCGCCGCCGACACTGATGCGTCGCACGCCGAGCGCCGCTATGTCGGCGACGCTCAAGCCACAGTCCCGAATCACCAGGACGTTGATCGGCTTCGGCCGAACCGCGTCAACGAGCGCTTTGATCGCCGTGGGATCGTGGGGGCCGGGTGCAAATAGCACGTCCGCCCCCGCCTCAGCGAATGCCTGCAGACGCCGGACGGACTCGCGAAGCGCATCCTGATGGCCGACAAGGAAACATTCTGCCCTAGCCGTCAGCAGCACGTCGGCACGGGACTGATCGATCGCCTGGCGCGCAGCGCGCACACGCTCGACGGCGAGCGGAAGCTCGTAAAGCGGCGACGATGGATCACCGGTTGCATCCTCGATCGACAGGCCCGCGACACCGGCCGCGATGCAGCGCGTGACATTATCGGCCACATCTTGGGGTGTCGCTCCGTAGCCAGACGCGAAGTCCGCATTGACCGGAACATCGACCGCGCCCGCGATATCGGCTATGTATGCCAGGTTGCGCTCACAAGTGAGCGCACCTTCAGAGTCAGGCAGCCCCTGCGAGAACGCGAAGCCCGCGCTGGTCGTCGCCAGCGCGGTGAATCCGAGCTGCTGCAGGTACCGTGCAGAGCCGACGTCCCACGGATTCGGAATCACGAAACAGCCTGCCTCGTGCAGAGCGCGAAACGCCAGCCGACGGGCTCTGAAGTTCTCTAGCGATCCCCGGCCTCCCGTTCCCATATGGTGCGTTGTCATCGATTGTTCGAACGTATTCATCGCATGCTCCACTCGCTTGACTGAATCGATCCGATTCGCCAAGAGCTAAGAAAGATGACGAAGGGCAAGCTTCGACAGCTCTTGACCTAGCGTTTGTGAGACCGCTACGTTTGCGCAAATCGTTCTGAAGGTTTGTGAGCATAAGAGTTCGGTGCCAATAAGCTCCGGCTACCGGCCACTACGCTCCATCCTGATTCGATGCTTGGTGTCTCCCTGCCCCAGAATGCCATCGTTGCCCGCGTCTGCCCGTTGAGCTCGGAGAGAGCGAGGGGCCGAGCCGCCCATTATAGGCCCAGCTCAGCCCTCAACGAGTATTCGTGCTCCTCTTGAGGCTTTCCGGCGCGGGGCGTGTTGAAACAGGCGCTAGCAGGAGAACTGACGGTGCGTCTACCTGGTTCCGGTGCTGGCCCGGTACAGGATGAACTCCTCATCCTTTCGGAAGGGTTCGAGCGCGTATTCTGAAAGCTCCACGATGATTGTTTCCCACTTTCAGGTGCTTTGTTGATGTTGAGAGAGTGACCGCTGCCAAAAAATTGGTCCGGAAGTCGAGCTGTTGGTAAAATTCTCCTCCAGGCTTGAACTTCCATTCAAGCCCCCCGCTGTCGGAGATCCCGAGCACCCACAGCCATCGCGCTCTAAATGGGCCTTCTTGGTTCTCGTTTTAGAATATTCCCCCTCGCCCTGGAACGCAAAAATGCCTGCCTGTCACGCAGGAGGCTGCTGGGTCCAGTCCCGTCCCGTCGCTCTCGCCATTCTCATCGGAGTTGGAATCGTGAATTTTACAGATAGGCGGAGACGGCGGTCACGGGCCGCGAATTGTCCAGCATTATTTGCCTAGATCCCCGTAATTTTCTTCAGAGGTGGGCGGTGCAAACTCAATGATGTAGTTCTTCCCCAGTCCTCATTTGAAGTGACCAAGTTCAGGAACTCGTTTTTCTCCTCCGGTGACGAAAGGGAAGATAGAAGCTCTAAGCGCTGACGTCAGGATCACCGAGGAGTGCCAGGGAGCGTGTGTTCGTGGGGTTTGCATGACCAACGAGGTACCCGATTATGTCGGCCGCAAAGCGCCGAGCCTCTGGATTATCGGCGGGCAAGAATTCGACGATGCAGAGCCAGTCCTTCTCATTTGCCAGTACGGCTCGAAATCATCTTTGTGCGTCACTCCCAAGATCCCCACATTCCCTTTTTCCGGAGTTTTGCTTCAAAACTCGCGATACACAGACGATACACAGAGCGTCGGTTCCTTGGTATTCCTTCCTGCTATTTACAGGGCATTACGGTGCGACCGGTGCCTTGTAATTACAACGTGATCCAATCTGTTGTCGCCCTTTCACGGCGGTAGCCCGACTATCTCCGAATCGAGCGCCCTCATCCCGGACGACACAGGGTTCCGGCTGTGAGATTGGAGTAGGCCTCTGGAGCGAGGCGCGGGGAAGACGCAAACAATCACCGCACGAGAAAAGGCTTCGATCCTGCGAGAATCCCACTTTCTCCTGATGAGAAACCGTTTAGCGGGTGAGCTGGTAACGGCTGCGAAGCTGAAAACAACTAAAGAAAATTGTGGCCATTTTGTGACCAGACCAGCCATCAACTGCCACTAATGGCCACAATTTCCTGTGTTTCAGAACCAGCCCTGCGCGTCTATTAGCGAGAGCTAAGTATTGTGCTTTTAGTTGGTTACAGAATGGCAGCTCTAGCGCGAGTATCCCGGTTCTCGGATTCTCAATCTTCAAACCCGGGTTCGATTCCCGGTAGCGCTACCAGTATCCATTTCCGAAGACTTTACTGCTGGATCGTTAGTAGCTAATCTCAAACACCGTGCCGTATCCGTAGCGGCCGCCGCCGTACTTCGTCGTGCCAAAGAGATGGCCCGCGTTATCGACAATCATTCCCGCTTGCGGTTGCGATCCGTCGCCGGCACTCTCAAATTGATGGAGGATGGTTTCCGTCCACGCGCCTCCGGCTTGAGGAGTGAGACGATAGGCAATGCCACACATGCCACCGTTGCAGCCGAGGCCGCCGAACGTAGTTGTCCCGTAGAGATTTCCAGTGGAGTCAAAGGCCAGAGCTCCCTGAGGATAGTCGCCGTCACTTTGGGCCGTAAAGGTGTGAAGGGTCGTTTCCTTCCACGTACCACCCGAAAACGGGCTCAGTTCGAAAACCTCGCCTGGGGCGGTCGTTGTTCCGAAGAGGTTCCCGTTTGAATCAAGGACTAATCTAGAATTAGGAAATCTGCCATCGCTACCGCCGGTAAAAATGTAGATGGCTGTTGCCGTCCACTCACCGTTCCCTTGCGGTGATAATTGGTATATTCCGCCAAGACCATTGCTGCTGCCGCCAGCGGCGCCGTAGAGATTCCCTTTGCTGTCGAATGCTACACCAGCGACCGGAGAACCAAGTCCGAAGCTTGAAGGGAAGGAATAAAGGATGTGTTCCGTCCAGGTGCCATTCGGCTGCGGGCTGAGTTCAAAGACTTCGCCGTCTAAACCACCCTGTGGCGTGGTGCCGTAAAGGTTGCCGGCGCTATCCCAAGTCAGGTCGCCATTGGGAGCTCCCTCGTTGCTATCGAAACGATGAATTATATTTTCTGACCACGTGCCATTCGTTCCTTTGGTCAGTTCGAAGAGCACATGTTGGGCGGTGCCATAGATATTGCCTTGTTTGTCGAAAACCAGAGTGCCGTTGGGACTCTGGCCTTCGGTGCCGCCGCGAAATTCGTAAATTACAGTTTCCGACCAGGTTCCTCCGGAGGCGGGAGAGAGCTCGAATACGGCGCCCGCGGCATAATTCCTGTTCTTCAGTCCACCGAGGGAGGTCGTTCCGTAGAGATTGCCCGCGCCGTCGGAGACCAAGCCTCCTAACGGTTGTGACCCCCCAGTCTGATTAAATGGGAAAATTACCTTCTCCGTAACGCCGGCAGTCGCCACGTTGACGAGAACGCCCAGCGCCAGGGCAATCACCTGGACCGGCCTTGACTCTAACAGTTCGAGCAATTGTTTTTTCATCTGCGTATCTCCTCAGCGGTCCAGACACATGAAGCCGCTTACCATCTAGCGCGCACTCGGCGCGGCATCTTGTTTTGGTTGCAGTCTCACGCCTGATGCTCCGGCGGCGAGTACCCCCAATCTGCCGGGCGCACTCGCACTGACTGGTTGCGCGGTTCCGCTGGTCTGTCCGGCGACGATGGGCTGGTTGGGGATGGTCTCATAGGCATAACCGTAAATACTGGGTTCCACAAACTCACCGGGCTGGGGAAATTTTATGCGCGCCCAACCGTAATGAACTTGTCCATTGATCAGAAACTTCAGGCCAACATAAGCAGTCTCGACCTTCAGCCAGCTACCCGAGCTTCGAATGAAACTGCCGACATATCCTCTGATTGCCATGTCAACGCCGCTAGACGCAAACATGGCTTGCGATCCTATCTTTCCTCCGGTGGGTACAGCGGCGGCGGTTACCCCTATTTTGGCTGGGACCGACACAATCTTGTTGCCTGATTGATCCCCCGCAACCTTCAGGAGTTGGAGGGCACGCCCGGTCGACGCATGCTGTGTGGAAAGCATGCTGAAAGTGAAGTCGGGGATACCGTCGTTATTGAGGTCGAACTGCGTGAGCGCGGGACCTTGGTTGAGGAAGGCCACGGCCATCGGAATATTGGAGGGCGTGTACACAACCTCAGCTTCGGCGCACGGGGCGAGGGAGAGCAGACCGGCCGTCGCTGCTGCCGCGTAGGCCATGAGATTCTTTTCCAAACTCCGGTCCAGCCGCGTTGTCGGTCGGTTCTTTGCTTTTAAGACACTTGGGGTCTGCTTGAAAGACATGGGTTACCTCACGCGTGAGTGACGTTGGGGCGGGGGAACTACTCGACAGGCTTCCGAGGTTAGTGTTTATGACGCGCGCTGTCAAGCGGTTTTGCCGATTCTGTCGTCACAGGGCCTTTCAGCCATATCATCCTTATATCCGACGTCAATATCCGACGTCGGCGGTCCCCCTATCTCCGCGCGAGGGTACGTTTTAATTACTAGCTATAATAGAAGAGGGAAGCTGTAAATCTCTGGTGTACGGCAGATCGACCCCGGAAGGCATGTTTTGACCCGGGCCTTCAGCGGCACGAATGAGGTTGTTAGGAAAAATGACCGTAGCTGATCAACATCCTCTGCGAAAGATCCTGGAGAGTCGAATCGCCATCATTGATGGAGCGATGGGCACGACTATCCGGACGTATGGGATGAAGGAATCTGACATTCGGGGCGAGCGCTTTAAGGACTCAAAAAAAGATCTGCTGAACAATGGCGACCTGTTCTCCCTGACCCAACCGGAGATGATCGGCGACATCCATCGCCGTTTCCTGGAAGCCGGGGCAGACATCATCGAGACGAATACCTTCGGAGCGACCAGCGTCACGCAGAGCGAGTTCTTTGTGGACGATCCGCGCGAGCATGGCGGAAGGAAAAATCCCGAGTTTTATCAGAAGGTCATTGACGATTCATTCCTCGGTGATTTGGCTTCGGAGATCAATCAGAAGTCAGCGCAGCAGTGCCGTGAATGGGCCGATCGTGTAGGGACCGCAACGTCGCGTCAACGGTTCGTGGCCGGGGCGATTGGGCCACTCACGGTTTCCCTCTCAAACTCGCCGGATGCCGATGATGCGGGCTTTCGTGTGGTCACCTTCGATCAGGTGAAAACTGCTTACGCACAACAAGTGCGCGGCCTGATTGCCGGCGGCGTGGATTTCCTGCTAGTCGAGACCATCTTCGACTCGCTGAATGCCAAGGCCGCGCTTGTCGCGATCCGCGAGGTGTTTGACCAGGACGGTAAAGAGCTGCCGGTCATGATCTCGGCGGCGGTGGGCCGCGGGGGCGAGACGATGATCTCCGCTCAGACGACTGAGGCATTTTGGAACGCGGTTGCTCATGTGAAACCTTTTTCCGTGGGACTCAACTGCTCTCTCGGTCCCGATCTGATGTATCCGTTCCTGAGCGACCTCGCGGAGAAGGCCAACGTTGCGATCTCGTGCTATCCGAATGCCGGGTTGCCGAATCCTCTCTCGCCGACTGGATTTGATCTCGAGCCGGCGGACATGGCTCGTTATCTCGGAGACTTTGCGCGCGGCGGCCTGCTCAACATTGCCGGCGGTTGTTGCGGCAATACTCCGGAGCACATCGCGGCAATCGCAAAAGCCCTGGAAGGCCAGCCTCCTCGAGAACTGAGAGCGGCTTGATGACATTGGACGATCAGCGCCGCGCTGGCGCTTCTGTGACAAAACCTCTCCGTCTGTCAGGCTCCCAGCCCTTCACGCAGCAACCCGGTGTCTACATCATGATCGGCGAGCGGACAAACGTGGCCGGTTCGCCGAAGTTCGCCAAGCTGGTGAAACAAGGCAAATTCGAGGAAGCGGTCAGCATCGCCCGGCAGCAAGTCGAGAATGGAGCCAATGTCCTCGACATCTGTATGGACGAGGGCATGATCGACGGCGTTGCGGCCATGACGCGCTTCTTGCAGTTGCTGGCCACTGAACCCGAAGTTGCCAAGGTTCCCTTCATGATCGACTCGTCGAAGTGGGAAGTGATTGAGGCGGGACTCAAATGTCTGCAGGGCAAAGGCATTGTTAATTCGATCTCCCTGAAAGAAGGCGAAGATAAATTCCGCAGGAACGCTGCTGCCGTTCACAAATACGGCGCGGCCGTGGTCGTCATGGCCTTCGACGAGCAGGGCCAGGCCGCAACCTACGAAGAGAAGATCCGAATCTGCGAACGCGCCTATCGAATCCTGGTCGACGAGGTCAGTTTTCCGCCCGAAGACATCATCTTCGATCCCAACATCCTCACCGTGGCGACGGGCATGGAGGAACACAACAACTACGCAGTCGACTACATCAACGCCACGCGGTGGATCAAGGCTAATCTGCCGCACGCGAAAGTCAGCGGTGGGGTCTCAAACATTTCTTTTAGCTTTCGCGGCAACAACAAAGTTCGTGAAGCCATGCACTCCGCGTTTCTGTATCACGCCATCGCGGCGGGCATGGATATGGGCATTGTGAATGCCGGGATGCTCGAAGTGTACGAAGAGATCGAGCCTGAGCTGAAGGCACTCGTCGAAGATGTGTTGCTGAACCGTCGCCCCGACGCGACTGAGCGATTGGTAGAGTTCGGCGAAACACTGAAGACCGTGGGTCAGGCCGTCAGCGAAAAGAAGGCCGAGGAATGGCGTCACGGGACAGTCGAGGAACGTCTGTCGCACGCGTTGGTGAAAGGGATCGATACACACATCGAAAGCGACACGGAGGAAGCTCGCGCCAAGTTGGGCCGGCCGCTGCTTGTGATCGAAGGTCCGCTCATGGACGGCATGAGCGTGGTGGGCGATCTCTTCGGTGCCGGCAAGATGTTTTTGCCGCAAGTGGTGAAGTCTGCCCGCGTGATGAAGAAAGCCGTGGCATACCTGACGCCGTTTATGGAAGCCGAAAAAGCCGAGATGGCAGCATCCGGCCAGGAGGTCAAGGCGCAGGGGAAAATTGTGCTGGCCACGGTGAAGGGTGACGTGCACGATATTGGCAAAAACATAGTCGGCGTGGTGCTCGCGTGCAATAACTACGAAGTCATCGACCTCGGCGTGATGGTTGCGTGCGAAAAAATTCTCGAACGCGCTAAGGCAGAGAAGGCGGACCTGATCGGGCTCAGCGGGCTAATTACCCCTTCTCTCGATGAAATGGTGCATGTGGCGCGCGAAATGGAGCGGCAAGGATTCAAGCTGCCTTTGCTGATCGGCGGAGCGACCACAAGCCGTGCGCACACGGCCGTCAAGATCGCGCCGCACTATAGCGAACCGGTCGTCCACGTGCTGGATGCCAGCCGGGCAGTACCGGTGACCAGTACCCTTTTGAGCGATGACGGAAAGGCAGTGTTTGTTACGCAACACCGCGCCGACTACGAGGCGGTCCGCAAGGCTTACTCCGCACCGCGACAGAAAGGCGTGTCTTTGGAGGTCGCTCGCACAAGGCGCACTCCAATCCAGTGGCGCGCCGAGGACCTGCCGTCCCCTTCGTTCACGGGTGTGAGAGTGCTGGACGATTTTCCGCTGGCCACGTTGCGCGAATTCATTGACTGGACGCCGTTCTTCCACACCTGGGAGCTAAAGGGAGTCTACCCGCGAATTCTCGACGACCAGCGGCAAGGGCCGCAGGCTCGCCAGATTTTCGCTGAAGCCAATGCTCTGCTCGACGCGATGATCGAGAAGAAACTGATAACCGCGCGCGGCGTCTACGGCCTTTTTCCCGCAAACGCGGTGGGCGACGATGTGGAGCTGTACACGGATTGCAAGCGCGCAAAAGTGCTGGAGCGATTCCACTTTCTCCGCCAGCAGGCAAACCGGGAAGGCAGTGAGCCCTGCCGTTCGCTCGCTGACTTTATTGCGCCGAAGGAAACAGGCTTGCGCGATCACATCGGCGCTTTCGCTGTGACCAGTGGAATCGGCCTGAAGGAGCTTTGCGATCAGTTCAAAGCCAAGAACGATGACTACAACGCGATCATGGCCGAGGCTATCGCCGATCGCCTGGCGGAAGCCTTCGCTGAATGCCTTCATAAGCGAGTACGGGAAGAATGGGGTTACGGCTGTAGTGAGGGCCTGAGTGCCGCGGATCTTATTCAAGAGAAGTATCGCGGTATCCGTCCGGCCGCAGGTTATCCGGCATGCCCGGATCACACGGAGAAGGGGACGCTCTGGCGGCTGCTCGACGTTCAGGCAAAGACGGGCATGCAAATTACAGAGTCATTCGCCATGTGGCCGGGAGCAAGCGTAAGTGGGCTCTATTTCGCTCATCCGGAATCGCGCTATTTTGACCTGGGCAAGATTGAGCGTGATCAGATCACCCATTACAGCGCGCGCAAGGGGATGAGCGTTGCGGAGGTCGAACGATGGTTAGGTCCGAACTTGAACTACGACCCTGCAGGGTAAGCGTGTCGCGCGCCGTCACTCCGAACGCTTTACCTCCTCAAAGCTGAACTGCTTGTCGAGCTTGTCGTAAGGCTTGCCGTCGACTTCGACATAAGGATAGATGAAGTAATTTAGCGGCGGGCCATCCTGCTTCGGAGAGAGTGTGATATCGCGGCCGGTGGAGAACTGCACGCGGTTGGCGTCAACGCTGCCGAAGAAATAATTTTCTTTCTCTTTCGCCTTCCATGCCTCCGAGATGTCAACCGGGATCCAGCCGGTTTTGGTCGCATAGAATTCGGCCCAGCAGTGATAACCGGCGATATCTCCTTTGTCCTTGTTCTCAGGCAAAGGGAAGCCGATGTCGAAGCGCGCGGGAATTCCGTCAGCCCGCAGCATACCGATGAATGGAGAGTGGAAGTCCGTGCAGTTGCCGTGCTTAGCGTCGCAAGCCCACACCGCATCCCCGCGTCCCCAGCCGGAGCCCGTCTTGTCGTAGCGCATATTGGTGAAGAGGTAGTCATAGGCAGCCTTGGCTTTCGCGACAGTACCGGTCTGCGATCCGGTCACGTCGACCGCCAGGGCCTTGATCTTGCCATCGACGGGAATCAGACTGTCGGGCGCAACCAGCCGCTTCATCGACGCGAGAACGACAGTCGGCTTCTGGTCTTTTTCTTTGTCCTTGCGCTCCAGTTGCGCGTAATCACCGCGCGAATATTCCCGGCGCGTGACTTCGTATTCGAGAGTGAACTCGGCTTTGCCCTCGGCAGAATTCTGCATCTCCGCGTACATCATCCGGTTGCCGTACTCGGACTCGCTAGTCATCTGCGTTTTGGCCGGAGCCTTGACGGCCAGAACGCGCACTGTCTGATGCTGGTCGGTCTGCGGCACCGGAACCCACACGCGCACGCGCTTCGCTTCAGAAGGGATATCCTTCACGGTGAAGTTGTAGGTGAAGCGAAAAGTGCGGGCTGGCGGGCTGAATTTCTGCGCATTAGAACTGGTCTGTGCGGCGGCCAACTGACATACTGAAAAAACGGCAAGCAGCAACGACGAGAGAACCCGGAGCTTCATGGGAGCACTCCTGCCTATTCGGACTTTGGATTTTGATGGGTAGAATCCGCGCTCGCACAGCGGGACGCTGCACTTGTGAAGCCGCGAACACGGTAAGGGGAACTGGACCCGCGACATGGATCAAAATTTTATCACCGGCAGCCGAGCCAGATGTCAGGCGGGGGAGAGGCAGGCACTTTCGGAAAGGAAAACCCATGACTTCGCCGACGAGAAAATTGACGCCTATCGAAACTTCTTTTCTGGTGTAGCATCCATTCGTTACGAAGTTGCGAGGTTCACGATGACGACAAACGCAATCCCATTGCGAAATCAGGTAACCGGCACAGCACGCCAGGCAGCGAACGGTTTGGCAATCGTGCGGGTGACGATTGGCGCGATGTTGGTGTGGGTTTTCTTCGAGAATTTGGGGAAAGGCCTATACACTCCGGCGGGCTACGCGGGACTTATCAACTACTACATCCAGCACAGTCATTCGCCGGCCGCGTGGAAAGCGGTGATGGGTCTGGCGGCGAGCCATGCCGCGATGGCGGCTCCCCTGCAAGCGGTCACCGAAATCTCGCTCGGCGTCCTTCTGGTTATCGGCCTGCTCACGCGCCCGGCCGCTTTCGTGGCATTCCTGTACCTCGGAAGCCTTTGGGTATCGGAGTGGGGAACATCCTGGATCTGGGAACTGCTGGTTTCGGTGATGGCATCCCTTGCGGTCTCCGTGGGAAGCGCGGGCCGAGCCTGGGGCGTCGACGCGTGGCTGGCGGAGCGTTGGCCGTCCTCTCCGTGGTGGTGATTTGAGCCAAGCTCCAGCGAGCCCAGTTGCAGCAAGCCCAGGTCGCGTACGCGTGTCGGTCATCATTCCCACGCGCAACGAAGCGTCCGCCATCGGTCGAGTTCTCGCCGATCTCCCAGCCGATCTTGTCACCGAGGTCATGGTTGTCGACAGCAACTCGAACGACGGCACGCCCGAGATCGCGGCGAAGATGGGAGCCCGCGTGGTTCAGGAACCCCGGCGCGGCTATGGTCGAGCGTGTCTCACCGGTCTGGCCACGGCGCATTCCCCTGACGTCGTAGTTTTCCTCGACGGCGACTACAGCGATCGTCCCTCCGAACTGCCGATACTCTTAGCGCCAATCATCGAGGGGCGTGCGGACATCACGCTCGGTTCCCGCCTGCAGGGGCGGCGTTCTGCTGGGGCGTTGCCCTGGCATCAGGCGTTCGGGAATCGTCTCGCCGCCAGCCTGATCAGGCTTCTCTACAAAGTGGACATCAGCGATCTCGGCCCGTTTCGTGCCGCCCGCGCGGATGTACTGCGAGCGCTCTCGCTCGAGGAGACCACCTATGGCTGGGCGGTTGAGATGATCCTCAAAGGCGCTTTGGCCGGATTTCGCGTGGTTGAAGTTCCGGTGAGCTACTATCCCCGTATTGGCAAATCAAAGATCAGCGGTACCTTGAAGGGCACAGTCGGGGCCGGTTGGTTCATTCTCAGCTTGATCGCGCGCTATTATTTCCGGCGGCGAAAAGCGGACACACCACGGCCAGCCTGAGTCCAGGCCACAGCAAACTGCGCCGTTCGTAGTGATATCAGCCATAAAACTTCCCACGAAAGACACTCGATTGGACGGCTAATCCGATCTAAGCCGCGACCGCCTCGCCGGCGAATGCCCGAGCCGACTTGGTCTGAGCACGTACCAGCCAATAGAGTGCGGCGACGTGCGTGATCATCAGGATGGGCACGTAAATGATCGGGATTGCGTACGTCGCGCCTAACTGCCCTGCCATGGCAGGAAGCCCGACCCGGACGGCATGGTAATAGTCGAGGATGATGTCGACCATCCCCACGAGGTTGAAGGCCGCCACGAAGAGCCAAAAGAGGGGGCATATCCTTGTCGTAGCGGTAAGAAGCGCCAGCATGGCCAGCACCCCCGTTGCTAGGTCCCAGTAGGCGGCGAACGTGGTAAAGCTAGCCGGTATATTGGGGCCGATCACACCGGGGACGATGAAGACCAGCCCAAAGAAACGGAAGCTGTGCAGACTGGCGATAGCGCGTTGCGCATCGAACCGGTCCATCGCCCTGAGTCTGGGCAGAATGTACACACCGAAACAAAGCGCCCACGCGACGTAGCCTAAGACGAGATGAAGATTGAAGATGGTTTGCACTGACATCTTGGCCTCCTGCTCGCATAGGATTATATAAATAATCCTATAGATTCAGTATTTCTTCCTGACCGGTTCTGGGGCAGGCGATAACCGTGAGATGATCGCCAGCATCCTATAATGAGTCATGCGTTACCGGCCCGAGCACAAAGTCGAAGTCCATCGGAAGATTCTTAAAGACGCCTCCCGGCGCGTTCGCGCTGAAGGCATTGGCGGCGCTGCGGTTTCATCCGTTATGCGAGACTCTGGCCTGACCAACGGAGGCTTCTACAAGCACTTCGGCAGCAAGGATGACCTGCTTACGGAGTCGCTAAGCGAGGCCTTTCGGGAAATCGCCGACCGCCTGACTCAAATTGCCGAAAAGTCCAAACCTGGGACGGCGTGGAAGGCGATTGTGAAGGCCTATCTGAGTCCGGAACACTGCGATCATGCCGAGTCCGGGTGCCCGGTGGCGGCGCTTGCGTCCGAGTTGGCGCGGGCCGACCATGCAATGAATGCCCCGATCCATAGAGAGATAATCAAATACAAAAGTCGAATGCTTCCCTTGATGCCGGGCCGACGGGCCGCTGATAAGGAGCGCGCATTCTTCGCGATCTTTTCGACAATGATCGGGGCGGTGGGAATCGCCCGAATCCTACCAGACCAG
>Ga0210400_10004182_pt1 | contig 12555 bp, 10 predicted proteins | sample IncBWH26MmetaG_FD_155456 | JGI IMG/M metagenome (GOLD analysis project Ga0210400, IMG submission 155456) | Forest soil microbial communities from Barre Woods Harvard Forest LTER site, Petersham, Massachusetts, United States - Inc-BW-H-26-M | ecosystem: Environmental > Terrestrial > Soil >...
ATCTTACCAGCACAATTCAGTGGACCGGCGTCTCGCTCATCGGGCAGCCAGGCGCACCGGGAACGAACTCCCCGGAGCAGTACACAGTCGCCATCAAGGGAAAGCCTGGGCAGGATGTGTTGCACGCACCTGATCCAAGCACCGCATCGAGCACGTTCGTTTGGAATAATGGCTGGAAGATTCAGGACATTACCTTCATCGTGGATGACAGCGGGGCGGGCAGCTTTCCGCATCGATGGCCGGGTCGCTGGTTTGACGATGCCGGAATGACTTCTGGCAGCGCTGTTCTCACCACAACAAATGCAGCCGTCCAATGTGGAGACATTGGACAAGCTATCCAGGTGAACGGGGCGGGGCCAAGCGGAGCGAACCTCGTGACGACAATTGCCAACGTGACACCTTGCTGGGCAATCGGACCGTCCGCCCGCTCATGGCAGGTCATCACACTGGCTACGACCGCATCCACAACGGTAACAAACGCGCACGCTTATATCTCAGTCCTCAGTCTGCCGGTCACAACGAACATCGGCAACTGCGCAATTGCGATGGATGACATGGACGCAAAAGAATCGGACTGGGCACAACCCTCACAGAGTGTCGGAAGCCTATACCCGATCATGCTCAACGTCGGCTTTCAGCAGACGAACGGGGGTGCCAACAACGCCTGCGGCCTCTTCACACAAGGCCAATGGGGGGTGTACGGGTTGGATGTACGCAACTTCAACTTCTTCAGTTCACAGTTCGCAGTGGTGCAGGGATCTTCAGAACTTAACTCCTACCAGGCGAGCAACAGCGGCGACTTTGAAACATGGAAGCACGGGTTATTTACGACAGTCCGTTATCCGTGGATCAGCTACAACGGCGGCGAGATGCGTTGGGAAGATGTCGAAATTACGGCGCTTTCGGGCCCACAGTTCCTGAATCTCAATAATCAATGGTCCGACGGTTTCGGTTCTGCGAACCTTAACTCGGTAGAGTTTGAATCATGGACGACGCCGCCAGTGGGCGCGGTGGGATGGAGAATTACGGGAACCGGCAACACGATCAGTGCCGAAATTGGCGCGACAGGAATGCCGGGGATACTGGATACGATCTCTTCCACCTGTAACTGCTTTGTCGGCGGAGGCGGTCTCTCTGTCTACGGAAATAACAACACAGTCAATGGTATGATGCGCGGAATTCTCGTGCCGACAGACGGGGGCCGGGGAAACCTCATCTATGGCAACTATAATGCCAGCCCTCTCGGGGGATACCAGAACACGCAAAACGTTGCGGCGAACTACATCAAAGGCTATACCGACATTCTCCGCAGTGTTAATTCGGATTTCCTGAGAGATGGAAATCCTGGCTTGCCTTATAAGTGGAACGACCTCTTTATAACTCCGCAGGAAGTGCTCTTTCCCTCGGGCTACCCTTATTCAACTTACATAGCCGCAGACACAAATGCACCCTTCGGGGAAGACATTATTCTTAATCCTCCGGGACTTACGACTTCCGGGGTTTCTTCTTTTCAGCAATACGCATATGCAGGCAATGCTAACCAGGGTGAATTGACAATTGGCGTTGACCTTCCAGCAATACCCATGACGTTGCAATTTATGGCGAAGTGTCCATCTGGTCAGACAACCTTTTCAGTGCGCGGTTCGTTGAGCAACAGCTATGGTGTAACACAATCCTTCTCCTGTACAACATCTTTGGCAGGCTATTCGATCCCGTTGAACTTCACCGGGCAGACGGGCTATTTCGCATTCAACAACGAAGGCACTGCTGCGATATATGTCGCGTTCCTTGATCTTATCCCAGCCGTGAATTTGCCAGTAGGTTCAACCATTGGCGGCGTCTCTCCGGTTGGGGGACCGGGCAGCGGTACTGCATCAGGTGACCTGCCCTGCTATTCCAACACCGCGGGTCTGCAAACTGATTGCAATTCGCTCACAAATGTGGGCATCAATAACACCACTGGCTCCATAAACTTCACCTTTTATGGAAATGGTGGGACGCAGGTAATACACAAAGCCCAATCATCAGGTGCAATCAATTGGGATGATTGGTGGAACGGCACTACGGATGCCTGGGGCGTCGGCCTCTACAGTGCGGGCGCGAACTACATCTGGTATGACCGTTCGACGGGAAAAACAGTTATCAGCATCCCACAGGGGATGCCAGCGAACTCCCTCGGCGGAAACACGAACGGTGTCACTGCTATCACTCAGCCGACGACCGACAACTCGACGAACATCGCGACTGATCAATTCGTCAAATCCCTCCTGCCCCTCGCGGGGACAACGGGAAGCATCGGGGGCTCGGCGCTGGCGGCAGGCGTGTGCGCCAGCGGCACGGTGAACATGGCAGGAGCAACCACCAGCATGGCGGTGGTGGCGACTCCAGCAGCGTATCCGGGAGACGGCATGGATTGGAAAGCCTACGTTTCGTCTACGGGCGTTGTCACCGTGAAGGTCTGCGCGGTAATCGCTGGGACGCCGACGGCCGGCGCGTACAACGTGCGAGTGATCCCATAAGGGTCTGCAGACGAATCTCCCGTCCTGAATCAACTGCCGATAACACCTGCATCAGGTCCAGCCTTTGTGCTGGGCCTGATGGAGCCCGTGCAAAGAGACAGGCAAGGCCGTTATGCCGGGAGTTGTTGCACGCGCGAAAGCCGGCTCGATGCGTTTCATCCGCGGAAAAACGAAAAGGAAATGTTTCATGGACTCTGAGCATTGGAAGTTCGAACTGGAGTCTCTGAATGCTGACGAACTAGTGCGGTTTGGCCGGCTTCTCGATCATCGGCCCGCACAACTGCGTGGACGCAACGGGGCAACGGAACTCGCCGAGCGCTTGCTGTGGGTGCGCACCCGATCTGGAATCACGAGAAATCTCCATGCCAACGACGTGCAGATAGCTTTCGAAAGAGACCGCGGCCCCCGCAACATCATCCTGAAGGCGCGCCAGATGGGACTGACCACTTGGGCAGCCGCGCGGTTTTTTCTGAAGACCATTACACAGCCCGGCACATTGACCCTGCAGGTGGCGCACACGCAGGAGTCAGCCGAAGAGATTTTCCGCATCGTGCATCGATTTCTCGACTACCTGCCCGTGCACCTGCGCAAAGGATGCCTTAGGACATCGCGCGCCAACGTGCGCCAGATCGTCTTTCCGGCATTCGATTCTCAATATCGCGTCGTCTCCGCGGGGGAACGGAACGCAGGGCGCGGCATGACCGTGCAAAATCTTCACTGCTCTGAATTGGCGCGCTGGCCAGGCGATCCGGCGGAAACCCTCGCAGGTCTTCGCGCAGCGCTCGCGGTGGAAGGCGAGGAGATTCTCGAGTCGACTCCCGATGGCATCGGCGGGTGCTTCTACGACGAATGGCAAATGGCGTCCGAGACCGGGATGGTGCGCCATTTTTTCCCGTGGTGGATGGAGCGGCGTTATCGCACCAAGGCCGTCGACGCAAACTCGCTGACCGAAGAGGAGCGAGCGATCGTCGAACGTCATCACCTTAGCCTCGCGCAGATCGGGTTTCGCCGCAAAACACTGGCCAACTTTCGTGGCCTGGCGAGACAGGAGTTTGCCGAAGACGCGGAGAGTTGCTTCCTTGCCAGCGGCGAGTCGGTGTTCGAGATCGCGATGATTGAGAAAAGACTGGTGTCGGCGCCGCCAGTGGTCGAAGCGCGCCACAATGGCGAATTCGAGATCTGGCTGCCGCCGGTGCAAGGCAAACAGTACCTGGTCGCGGTCGATCCTGCGGGCGGCGGTAGCGAAGCAGACTACTCGGTTGTCGAAGTGCTGGAAATGGAATCCGGGCTGCAGTGCGCGGAATTCGCGGGACACATGGGCGGACTCGAACTGGCGCGGCTAATAACAGAGATTGCCGCCGAGTACAACCAAGCGTGGCTCGTGGTGGAGCGCAATAATCACGGCAGCGGCATACTCGCACTGATCGAGAGTGTTTGCCATTATCCGCTCATCTACCGCCAGGCCGGCCAGATGGGATGGTTGACGACGTCTTTAAGCCGCCCAGCGGCGATTGGTCGATTGAATGCAGGACTTATCGAGCGGCCCGATCGATTCATGAGCAAGCGGCTTCTGGCCGAGTGCCGAAGCTTTATCCGACACCCCGATGGAAGCACCGGCGCGCGCGCAGGCACCCACGACGACCGCGTGATGGCCATGTCGATTGCGCTTGCGGCACGAGCAGAACTGCTGGAAAAGCGGCCTTTAGCATTTAGCCATAGGTTTCCGCCCGGGACATGGAACCAGTCACGTCCCGCGACGATGGAATGACGACCCATGGGGACGACCGATTGAAGGACGATCCAGCTGAGTTGCGACGTATCGCTAACAGCTAAAAGCAAGTAGACAACTGCTCCGAGGTTCTTCCGCATTACAATCGAAACATACTTCAACAATAGGCGGTGCAGGGGTTGGCGGTTCTGGCGGTACAGCATATCCGGCGCATGCGGGGCGGCGCACAGGGCCAGTTGATGCTGGGGGCCGACGGGCACGCCTACGTCGTCAAGTTCCAGAACAATCCGCAGCACATGCGTGTGCTGGCCAACGAATACCTGGCTTCGAAACTCGCGATCGCTGCCGGCCTGACTGCTCCTGTCGTCGAACTGATCGAGGTTTCGAGTTGGCTCATCGAGAATACATCCGAGTTGGAGATGGATCTGGGCCGCACACGCGAGCGCTGCCGGCCGGGCCTGCAATTCGGATCGCGCTTCGTCGGAGGTCTGATGCCGGGGCAGGTGGTTGACTACCTTCCCGAGGAGCACCTGGCGGGCTTGAAGAATCTCGGCGAGTTCGCCGGCATTCTTGCGCTCGACAAATGGACCGGCAATGCCAACGGACGCCAGGCCGTATTTGCCCGGAAATCCCGCGAGCGCCGTTATCGCGCTGTATTCATCGATTTTGGCTACTGCTTTTTTGCCGGCGAATGGAAGTTTGAAGATGCTCCTTTGCGCGGCGTCTACTATCGCAACGATGTCTATCGCGAGATCACGGGCTGGGAGTCTTTTGAGCCCTGGCTCTCGCGGCTCGAAACCATGCCGGCTGAAACGGTGTGGGCAGCGGCGAACGACATTCCACCGGAGTGGTATGGCGGTGATTTGTCGGAAATGGAAGCGCTGGTGGAGAAATTGCTCGCGCGCCGCAGCCGTATTCGAGAACTGATCGAGGACTTTGGGAGTTCGGATCGCAAGCCGTTTCCCAATTGGGGCCCGGACGCCAAAAATCTCACCAGCGATCCCTGGATTATCGATCGCTGGGGGTCTAACATCGTCGCCAGGATCATGTAGCCAATGCCTGGCGCCGATAACCGAGGTTACATGCAGCTATGACAACCGACCATCATCGACTTACATGTGAGTTTCAGTTGCTGCGTTACGTGCCGAATCCGGTACGCAACGAATTCGTGCATGTCGGTGTGCTTTTGCGGGAGTTGGGTGGAGAACAGACGGGCGTGCCTCCCCTGGAACTGCGCTTCACGCGCGACTGGCGGCGGCTGCGCTGCCTCGACCCCGACGCCGACACCTCGGTGTTGGAGGGTATGGAAATCGAGTTGCGCAACCGGCTCCGCCATGACCCCGATGGCAAGATGATGCGCATCCTTGACGAGGCCCTTTCTCTCAACGTCCAGATGACGACGCCCAAGGCCTACCTGGCTGAGAGCCTGCCAGCAGGCGTGGAAGAGTTGATGCGCCTCTATGTCGATCCGCCGAAGCGTGAAAGCATGCCGCGACTGAGTGGACGCGCCGCCATCCAATCGGCAATGCGTAGAGAGTTTGAACACACTGGTGTCTGGGACCTGCTCCGCAAGCGCATCCCGGCCTCCGATTACACGCGGCCGGGCGACCCGCTCCGCCTCGATGCCGGCTATCGGCCTAACGGAGTGATTCGCATGTTTCATGCCGTCAGCCTGGAACCCGGCCTCGACCTCGCCAAGGTACTTGCTTTCTCGGCATCCGGTTTGCGCGCAGGCGTTGAGCGCGTGGAGAAGGCCAGCCTCGAACTGACCGCGATTATCGAGCCGGCCGCCAAGCTAGGCGCCACCGACGAGGATCCTGATCGCCTCGCAATGTACCGCTTCGGCGTCGAAACCATGGAAGAGAACCAGATTCGCGTGCTTACCACCGCAGATATGCCGCGCGTGGCTGAAACCGCACGCCGTGAGCTTCGCGTCTGACACTGTCAAGGACGCGCATTCGGATATCCATCACGGCTAACTCAGTTAATGCCCTTATAGCAACGACTTAGATAGTCTAAAAATAATCTCGAGGAGTTTGCAGCTAATTATTCATTAGTTTCGTAAGATAGATTCTGTTGAGAGCGAGAATGTCTTTCGCACGTTCTCGGTAGCTTATCTGAGCGGGTCGGCTCCGCTGATCGCTGTTCAACTCACAATTGTTCACTAAAGGAGAAAAGGCATGGTCCTGCCAGGATCATGCCTTTTCTCTTTCCCGAAGGAAGGTATCGCGTGAAGATACGAGAACAACTGCGCGCTCTCTGGCAGCAGGCTACCGGCGGTATGGGTGTTGCTGTCGACGCAGAAGCTGCCAACGTGGGGCGCAAGACCCTGGCCCTCCCAGCGATCCTTAGCCCGTTGCAGTTCCCGGGACAATCGCTGCCAAAACCCACGCCCGTAAATCTCCGCCGATTTGCGGAGACGCCTGTGGTGCGGCGCGCCATCAACGTCATCAAGGATCGTGTTGCTGCCATGGACTGGCAGGTGCGGCTGCGGCGGGGCTTTACGCCCGGTGATTGCAATGCGCCACATGATTCGGGCGACGTGAGCCATAGACTTCTCGCCCTGCGGCACACGCTCGAAGAGCCGAACGCGGTCGACAGCTTTCGCACGCTGATCGAACAGGTCATCGAAGACGCCCTCACCGGCGGGTACGGCGCAATCGAAATGGAGCCGACCGGAGACAACGAGCGCCCCGCGATGCTGTGGCCCGTGGATGGAGCTTCGATCCGCATCAATCCTCGCTGGGACGGCCAGCCGGATGCGCCGCGTTATGCGCAGGTCATGCCGGGTCAGCTGGAATCGAACGCGGTTCAACTCTGCGATAACCAGCTCATCTATGTGCGCGTGAACCCGCGCAGCTACACACCCTTTGGGCTTGGGCCGCTGGAAGTCGCGTTTGAATCCGTCAATCAGTTTCTGAGCGCCCATCGCTTTGCCGGAAAGCTCGCGGCCAACTCCGTTGCTCAATATGCGCTCTGGCTGAACGAGGCTACGCCCACGCAGCATGACCGTCTAATCCGCTGGTGGCAGGACGAAATCGAGGGCACCGGGCGCGTGCCGCTGATCTCGACCGAGCAGAAGCCGGAAGTACTGCGCTTCGCCCAAGGCACCGATGCCGATCTGCGCCTTGCCTGGCAGGAGTTTCTCATTCGCATGATCGCGAATGCCTTTGGATTGCCACCGCTGTTGCTTGGTTTGGAAAGCGACGTCAACCGTTCCACCGCAGCCGAGCTTGCCGACGAGGCTTTCCGCGGCGCGATCCTTCCACTGGCGCAATTGGTTGCCGGGCACATTACGCGTGACCTTTTTGCCAAGTGCATCGGGTGGCGCGAATTCGAATTTGTCTTCAACGATCTGAATGCACGCGACGAAGCCACGGAACTCGCGGTCCAGGTTCAGTTGCTCCAGGCCGGCGTGCTGACCATCGACGAAGTGCGCGCGATGCGGGGACTGGCGCCGCTTGCGCAGAACGAATCGACACAGCCATAGGATTCTCCCGAAGCGGGTAAATGGGCGGTCATGGACAATTTGGCCGCATCGCCTCAAAAGCGGTGCGGCTACTTTTCTGGGGACAGGCGGAAACAACATGCGATTCGAAGCAATGGCGGTAACAATTCCACACGTCGAAGGACATCCTAACCGGGTGGCGTTCGAAGGTGTGTTGACCGTGGTGAACTCGGCCAGTGACAAAGCACCGGCCGGAGCCCGCGGGCACCGTGTCATTCTCACCCGCGAGGCGGCGGACAAGGCATTGCCTTCGCTGCTGGGGATGGCCGTTGATTACCGGCCTGGTTGGGATGGGCACGATGCGAGACGGAAGGTCGGCCTGCTGACCGAGGCAAACCTGGTTGGAAATCGACTGGTTGTGCGCGGGTACATCTACGCGCGCGACTTTCCAGAGGTAGCAAAGACGATCGCGACACATGCGCCTGAGTCCATGGGCATGAGTTACGAGTTAGCCGACGCTCGCGTAGAAGATATGCACGCCGATATATGGAAGCTCACGCGCGTTACCTTCACCGGGGCAGCAATTCTGCTGCGCGAAAAGGCCGCGTACCGCGCGACCAGCTTTCGCATGGCGAGCTGAGTGGCAGATGTCAGTTCATAAGCTCTCAACTGATAGCTGTCTCAACATCACTCATTAGGTGATAGCCGACGGCCACTTTTTTACGAAAGGACAAGCATGGAGAACAACGACAACCAGATCACGGAGCGGCTCGAGGCCGCGACCAGCTTACTCGAGCGAACGCTCGCGCTGCTGGAAGAACGGCAGGGCGCCGGCGAGGTGGAAAAAATCTCAGCCACCATAGAGCAGGGAAAACGCGAAGCCGACCTGCAGGAAAAGCTCACGGCGGCCGAGCGCGAAATCGCGGAATTGAAGGCCGGAGCAGCCCAATCCGTCCTGAATCCTCTGCGCAGAACGGTCCCAGCCTCAACATCGGAGATGCTGGCCAAGCACGGCATCTCCGAAGGACCTATCGACGTGCGCACCCTCGATGCGGCTCTCGCCGGCCTCAGCCTCGAGCAACGCATCGCGGTAAAGAGCCAACTGCTGCGCGCTGGAGCAATCACCTAAATACAGTGAGCAGAACCAGTGAGCAGTGAATGGTTCGCCCTGATCGCGCGCCGCTGTGAACTGTTCGCTGCCTACTGATCACTGTCCACTTTCCAAATGGGCCCCACGGAGGGGGCAAGAGACTATGAACGCATCTTTCGCAGATATTCACGCAGCAGCCGACTTCATCGGACCGGGCGCAATCGAAGTTCCCTTGTACCAGACCGAGATCTTCGACATCTGCCGCCGCTCCAGCCCGTTCGGTCAGCGCATCAAGCAGGTTCCGGCCACCGGCCACCCGTCGCGCTTCTTTGAAGAAACCGCCCTGCCCAATCCAGGCACAGCAGGCTTCGTCAATCCGCGCAGCATTGTGGCTCCTGTTGTCAGTCCCACGCGCGTCGAGCGCAGTGTACCCCTCAAGGCAATCGTGTCGCAGATCAACTACAACCTCTTCGACGTCGAACTTGGCAATCAGCAGCAGCAGTTCGCCTACTTGCAAGCGAAGGACTTGGTCGACACTGTCAGCGGCGTGATCCTGACGCACGATGTTGCACTGTGGAACGGCAACGATACAAGCCTCAGTTCGCCAACTACAACGCAATATATGGGGGCTATTCCGCAAATCGTTTCCGGCGGCCTCACCACGACTATCGGCACCACGGCTTCTATTGTCGACGGCATCAAGTCGGCGGTCGCGCAAATGGTGGCCAACAACGGATACCAGGTGCGTCCCACAGCGATCTATGCCAACCCCGTGCTTCTCGATCTCATCGATCGCGAGATGAAGACGGAGTTCAACGTCGTGCTCAACTCGGATCAGATCACCGGCGGCTTCCGCGTGAAAATGCTGTCGACACAGGCAGGCGATCTGCCCTTGATCCCCGACTGGAGCTTGAGCTACACCGGTACTCCGGGTTCAGGATCAGCAGTATTGCCTGCGTACATCGTGACTGAAGATCTGATCGAGTATCACTGGCTCGGCGATCCTGCTCCGCGCATCTTCCAGCTCGGCATGCCCGGCTCATTGACGCAACAGTATGTCGCCGTCAAGTTCGGCGCCGTCGTTGTAAAGGGCGCAAACTATGCGCACTACCAGGTGCTGGTCGACCGCTAGGCCTTAGTCGACAGTTCACAGTTCTCAGTTCACAGTTGCCCGCCGTTCATCAAAGTGAACTGAGAACTCAGAACTTCGAACTGCGAACTTATTTCCGGAGGAACACATGGCTTATCTTCAGCCAGCGGATTACTCAAATTACGGATTACCCGACAGCACGACCGCCGATTGGATAACTGCGGCAACCGCGCTGATCAACAGTTACTGCCGCCGCCCCGATCTGAATGTTACGCAATACACAGAGCGTCAGCGAGTGATTAGCGGATCGCGCACCGTGCGGCTTAGCTACCTGCCGCTCGCGCCGCTTGGAAGCGCATCCTCGCCGCTCATCAGCATCGAGGGCCGGTATGCGAAGCCGCGCCGCGGCGAAGCCATCGACAATGCCCTGATCGAAGCGGCTTGGAATTTCTCGCTGCCCGGTGAGTGGTCCACCGTTGACCCCGGCTCCGTGGACTTCGACGCGAACACAGGCGAACTCACGCTGCCATGGAACGTCTTCGGCCTGCCCTACAACGAAATCTCCGCGACCTATACTGCCGGACTAGCCACTATCGGCGACGACATAAAGACCGCATGCGCGCAAATCGTCCGCAACGCGCAATCTACACCGGCGCTGAATGCCAGCAAGACCAAGATCGACACGATGCAGATACAGTACTTCTCAAGTTCGCTACTAGACGAAACCGTGCAGGCATGGCTGCGTCCATACGTCGCGAGCAGGCTGGGGTAAACGATGAGCGACACAGCACCGCGTAATCCGTCGGGCGCGCCGCAGATGCTCGCCGACGCCCTGCTGCGCAGCGTGGCAGGCGCCACCGCGCAGCTGCGCGTTACCGGAACCAGTACAACTTCCAATCAGTCCGAAGTCGGCCTGCATGCAACCACGTTCTTCGAGGTTGTTCTAAGCCCGGTTCTGATGCGCAAGCTGCGTCCAACTTTCAAGGAGGGCGATGCACCTCGATGGGAGATGCTTGTCTCGGCCACCAGCGTGCAGGCAAACATCAGTGCGCTTGACCTTCCGTCGGCGCAGAGCTTATTTGCCATGACGCTCGCGGTCTCGGTCGCCGGGCAGGATTATCTTATCGAGTCCCTCGCCTCCAACGAAGCCTTCGGACAGGTCTACTTATACCGGTTCCTATTGCGCGAAGCTTGCCCGCAATCGCTGTAAAGCGAACCGGGCGCAGAGATAGGAGATCAGCGGCCAATGCGGCACCGTGCCCTGATAACTGACCACTGATAACTGACCACTGGAGTTCCTATGCAAAACGCGAAAGATTCCTTCTACCTGGCGCTTCGCACACGCCTCGCAGCCATCAATCCGGATCGTACAGTGCTGCTGCGCGGTGCGCTTCGGCCCGGCATCCTTGTCGAAGAAGCGGAAGCTCCGACTGCGGCGTTGCCCACCGACGTTTTTGTTTTGCGCTGGCTCGGATTCGGTGCCGACATGGACCTCAGCTCCGCGATGGCAGCCGAGGAATGCGAGATTCTCTACGTTACATGCGGTACGCAGGCCTTTGGCGGCCTCGATCGAGGCCGTAACTTGAGTGCCATGGATGAAGAAATTCTTGCGATGCTGCAGCCTTTTTACACGCCCAAGATGAACTACTCCGTACAACCCGCAACAACAATGCAGACACAAGTCTTCTGGGACGAACCAACATTTGCGCCCATCAGCATTCAGCGCGACCGCCTCAGCCGCTCCGTCAAAGTCATGGTCTACAGCTATCAGGAGCAGGGGGAATAATGACGGCTACTTCGTTTTCAGCACCGGCGCCCGTTGCGCGCCGCGTGCGCGCCTACTTCGCTCCCGTCAATCGTGCTACGCAGACTCCCGTGCTCTTCGATCCTTCTCAGCTGAGCTCGTTCAATCTCGATGCGCCGCCGGTGCCATGGATCGACCTGGGCTGGATTCAGAATTTCACGCGCAAGTCAACAAGCAAGAGCGGGCCCATCCTCACCGGCATTCCCGCTTCGTCATTGGAGCAGGCGCGCGAATCGCTAGGGGCGCAATTGAGTTTCGAATTCCTCGGATGGACGAAATTGACGATGGCCCTCGCAACTGGCTCGCAGCACATGAATCTGCTGGCGCCGGCGAGCGGTGCGTCGGCTGCGGCAGACGGGGCAAAAGCTGCGCCGGCCGTAATCGTGCAGAGCGGCTCTACTGCATCCGTCATTCAAGTAGCAGCCGTGGACGCAGCCAACTTCGCGCCCGGCTCCATGATCGCCATCGATGCAGATTACTCCGGGCAAACGGGCTATGTGGGTTCGCCTGTCTCCGGCGCATACCTGCGTCAGCCGCTTACTGACGTCGATTACATCCGGCGCATCACCTTTAACGTGGGCCTTGTGCTTGGAGTTAGTTCAACAACCTTGATCCTTGCCCAGCCTTTATCCGGCGGCGCACCGGCTGCCGGCACAAAGTTACAGGCCATCACTGGTTTTGTCGATCGCGAAGGCGGCAGTTTCTATCACGAGTGGTCGGCGCTATTCGTGATGCAGGGCAGCCAGGGTGATCGCATTTTCTTCCACTATCCACGTCTGCAGAGCCTTGCCAGCGCCGATGAGACGGCGACGCCCCTCGACGACAAGCATAAGGGTGGCCTTGCGCGCATTCTGCTCAAAGGCCAATTCCTCGCC
>Ga0210400_10004183_pt1 | contig 12554 bp, 8 predicted proteins | sample IncBWH26MmetaG_FD_155456 | JGI IMG/M metagenome (GOLD analysis project Ga0210400, IMG submission 155456) | Forest soil microbial communities from Barre Woods Harvard Forest LTER site, Petersham, Massachusetts, United States - Inc-BW-H-26-M | ecosystem: Environmental > Terrestrial > Soil >...
GAAAATTGCTGCTGCTCGACATGGCTTCGACGTTCTTTTTCCTTGTCCTCTATCTCCTGACCAAAAACATCCCACTTTCGGTTCTCCTCGCCATGGCACTGGGCGCCGCCCAGATCGGCTGGCAGATCGTGCGCAAGCAGCCGATCGACACCATGCAATGGATGAGCCTCTTTCTGGTCTTGGGTTCGGGCACGATTACGCTGATGACTAACGACCCGCGTTTCGTGATGGTCAAACCGAGCGTCATCTATGTCATCGTCGGCATCGTGATGCTGAAGCACGGATGGATCAACCGCTATCTGCCGCCCGCGGCCCTCGAGCTGGTGCCCGACATCGCCACGATCTTCGGCTACGTCTGGGCCGGACTGATGTTCTTTTCCGCAGGCCTGAACTTGATCGTAGCCATGAACTTCAACGTGGTGACATGGTCGGCGTCGATGTCGATCTACGCCATCGTCAGCAAGGCCGCCTTGTTCCTGATCGGCTACGCGACCATGCGGACCATCGCCCTCCGCCGCCGCCGCGCCCGGATGGCACCTGCCCTTTCCTGAAGCACTCTCCAAAACAGATTTCGTCCAGAGTCGCTCTGGCGATGTCGCCGTTTGTTCATTGCGTCCCCTATAAACCGGCTCGATGGATCCAGGCATTCATCGGAGGTTGAAATGAGCGGTGAACATCCGCAGCTCGATGCGCTGCAGGCCTCCTATAAAGACGCGGTGGAAGTCTGGATTACGACAATTCGCAAAGAGGAGAAGTGAAGGAAATTGGCGAGCGCCCCGCTCTGGTCCCGCTGCAGGCAAGCCCTACTTGATCCGGACTGTAATTTTATCCGAGACCAGGGGAGGAACGAACGGATAGTGAGCGCTGTCTCCCAAGACGAGTTGAAGTGTATGTTTACCGGGCGGAAGTTCGATACGTGCTTCGGTTTGCCCCGCTCCAAAATGGAGATGTGATTTGTCCTGGGGAATCGGCTCGTTGGGGTTGAGTGGTTCATTCACATCGATCAGCAAATGGTGATGGCCGCTGTTTTGGTAGTTATCGCCCGCATGAGTTACGCCCATATTCCGTAGACCAAAGCGGCACCAAAATCCGCCCTTGATCGTCGTACCTTCCTGCGGCCATACGAAATAGAGAACTGCATCCTTTGGCGCCGGTTTTCCCTGGGGATACGCGGCAAATGGCAGACATGTCAGGGTTACGCACAGCAAGATGAGCCGGCAGATTTTCATGACACATCTTCCTCTTTTTCGCTCGTCAGGGGGAGAGTGCGACGCGGAATCCATGGGTCGGATATCGTACGTGGGTGTCGTAACTGTCGCGGTTTGATGGTCGGACATACCTCGAATCATTCTTCCAGGAACCGGATCGGATAACGTGTGAGGCGCAATCACCCTCGGCCCACGCCGAACCGTCTGACGGAGCGCCCTGATAGTTTTTGTGCCAGCAGTCCTCTACCCACTGATCGACGCCGCCACCCATATCGTACAGGCCAAACGGGTTTGGCTTGAAGCTGCCGACCTTGGCCGGTTGCTCGATGCTGGCAGTGTCGGCGCAATTCTTGCAATCGGCCATACCCGATTGAAACTGATCGCCCCACCAGTACTTCGTTTGCGTGCCAGCTCGCGCGGCATATTCCCATTCAGCCTCGCTCGGAAGTCGATACGGCTTTCCCGTTGCGCTCGCGAGCCAGGCGGTGAATTGCTTGGCGTCACTCCAGCTCACATTGGTGACGGGTGCATCATCTTTGCCGGTTGCCGTGAATGCACATCCCTTCGCGGCGGCGCATTCGTTCCAGTCGCGAACGGAAACCGGATATTGACTGATCGCAAACGGCTTGACCGTGACTTGATGAGTTGGCCTCTCCGTGAGGTCGTCGTTGCTACCCATTGTAAAGCTGCCGCCGCGAAGCGTCTTCATCTCAGGCTCTCGGACCGCTGGCGCTGGCGGTGTGGCGGGCGTCCCGGGTGGAGATCGCAGTGCTGTTTGCTGGTTGCCTGGCGCCGCCGAGGGAGCCGACGAAGGTTGCGGCATCGCGGGCTGGGAGATTGGCGCCATAGGGGTAGCAGGCGGAGGCTGCGATGCCGTTGATTTGATGGCGGGCGACGGCGACGGGGTCGGGTTCGGCATCGCCGCGGGAGGCGGGACAGGGGCTGACGCCTGCCTCTCTACCCTGCCGCGCGGTTGCAGAAGCAAATACCAGAGCACGCCACCGGCAATGACCAGCACAGTGAGGCTCAGCAGGAAAATCAGAATGTTCTCGCGGCGCTTCCGGGTCTTTTGAAACGCGGCAGGATCCGGAAGCACGCGATAAACTCTCACCGGATCCGTGATGTTTTTGACTCTGCGGTCTCCGAGCGCCTCATAACCGCAAACCAGTTTGTGCTTTATCTGTTCGTAGATGCCGCCCGAAATGAAAACCTGGCCAGGGTCGGCGATACCCTCAAGGCGCGAAGCGACGTTGACGCCATCGCCGTAAACGTCGTCTGCTTCGATGATAACGTCGCCAAGATTGACGCCAATCCGATACTCGATCCAATGATGCTTGGGTAACGCTGCGTTGCGTCCAATCATGTTCTGTTGGATGACGATGCCGCATCGCACGGCCTCGACGGGACTGTCGAAAATCGCAATAAAACCGTCACCCGTGGTTTTGACGAGCCTGCCGTGGTGCTCTGCAATGCTGGGCTCTATGAGGTCGCGCTCGATCCGTTTTACGCGACGGTGCGTCCCTTCCTCATCGATTTCCATCAGCCGGCTGTAGCCCGAGATATCAGCAGCGACGATCGCGGCAAGACGCCGCGGTGTCGGTGTCGGGTCGTGCGGCAAGTCGCCGTTTCTGCCTGACTTGATATTGCGAATCTCAGCCATGGTTCGGATTCCCCGGAGCTGCAGATTACGGTGCTGGGCGAGCGGTACTCTTCCTTTAGGTACTCTTCCTTTGGAAATTGGAATTTCGATAAGCTGAGGCTATCATATTGCCAGTTTGCAGCAAGACATTCGAAACGTGCAGGAATGTCGCAGGAACGGAGATGGCATTGTCCTGCGTGCTTTTATTCTGGCCGTTGAACAAAGCTTCCGGATCCGTCTGCAGACAGCGCTGATTTTCTGAATCTGAGCGACCAAAGCCGGATCATCGGGAATCCAGTTTCCCATTACGATCCGTCCCGCCGGGCCGTGTTACGCGCACCAACTCCCTGGCGACGTCAAAAGGCTTCGGCGCGAACATCTTACGGCGAAAATATCCCGTGATGCCGTCGCCGAATGTGAACTCCTTCGCATTTGTTCAACTAAAATCTCTCCCCGGTCTAATCTCGTCAGCCTGACGGACCATCGGTCGCCGCGGATGGGAGGGTCGATCCAATGTGCAGGGCGCGATAGCGCCAGCGTAAGCGCCGAACCGGCGGATGACGCTATCGCCAATCCGCCGGCGCTACGCGCAATGCGCACTCCATGCGCACGTCATTGATTTGCGGGAATTTCCGCATCAAGCGGCGGTTTGCCAGGCTCGCGCTGCTGGCGACCGCGAACGCAGTTCGCGGTCGCCATATTGAAGCGGCGCGTCGGTCAGAGCGTGCGAAGGAATTCAACCAGGTCGCGCTTCTCCTCGCTGGTTAGTTTGGTGCCGAGCATCAAATTAAAGAACTCGACCGTATCGTCGAGCGTCAGCAGGCGCCCATCGTGCAAGTAGGGCGGCGAATCCTTGATGCCACGCAGCGGGAAGGTCTTGACGGCTCCGTCGCCGACTTCACTCATGCCATTGATCATCTCCGGCTTGAAGAAGCGTTCGGTCTTGAGATCGTGCATCAGGTTGTCAGTGTAATAGGGTGGAGTGTGGCAGGCGGCACAGTGGCCCTTGCCGAAAAAGATCTCCTGGCCGCGCAGCTCTGCGGGCGTCGCCTTGCTCGGATCGAGCGTGCCGAGCAAGTCGAGTTTCGGTGCCGGCGGAAAGCCCAGTTCCTCCTGGAACTCCGCCATCAAGTCAACCTGACTTATCCGATCGAGCGGGTTCAGACCCTTCTTGGTAGCGATCACGTTGTCACCGTCGAAATACGCTCCGGCCTGTTCGAACTGGGTGAAATCCTCGATGGTCTTGAGCGCGCGCTGCGAGCCGAACAGCCGCTGGATTTGTACGCCGCGCAGCGTCGGGGTGACGATCCGATGGCGGGATTCCTCCGGACGGGCATCGGGAGCAAGGTGCGTGGCCTTGTTGGTGTGGCCGTTCGAGTGGCAGTCGAAGCACGCTGCGCCACGGCTGGGCTTCTCGGAGCGGCGGTCCTCCGTCAGGTTGAATTGCTGCTGCGGGAATGCCGTGACCAGCAGGCGCAAGCCATCCAGCTGCTTGGGAGGGATGATGCCGTTAAAGAGCTCGTAATAGTTCTCGATGGTGACGAGCTTGCCCTGCGAGACGTCGCCGAGGTCGGTGCGCTGATTGAGATACATCGGCGGCGGGAACTCCGGCAGGAAATGATCGGGGATGTCGTACTCGACGTCGAAGCGCGTGAGATCGCGTCCTTCCTGCCGTTTGATCTCGTCGATCACGAAGTGCGGAAACACGAAGCCGCCTGCCGAATGCTTCGGATGGGGCAGCGGATAGAATCCTTTGGGAAAGGCGTTCTGCTCGCGGATCTGCTCCGGGCTCATGGCCGCAAGAGCTTCCCAGCTCTTTCCCGCCGGGAGCTTGACGCGAACGCCTTCCTGTACCGGCTTCGCGCGGTCCATCGTGACCCCTGCGGCCGGTCGATTGCTCAGATCGTACCGCTCGTTGAGAAGCGCCATGTGCTCGCGCGTGACTTCAGGCTTTTGTCCCGACAATCGGGCGAAGATCGCCGAGAACGGCTCGTTGATCTCGACCTCCATATAACTCGACTTTCCGCGTGGGCCTTGCTGTGCGTAGGCAAAGCCCAACGAAAGGACGACGGTGGCAGCTGCCACGCCGGTCAGAAGTTTTCGGGTTTTCACTGGGTTCATCGCTCTCTCCTTCATGTTTCTCCCCTTGATCGAACAGCACAACGCCTAAATCAGGCTCGGGCTTGAATCTGTCAGCGCTGGGACGGACACTAAGAGTTCTGGAACGGCGAATTCTGGATCTGATCGTAGAAGTTGCCGTGCCTGTAGTTGCGGATGAAATGCGAGCATATGTCTTCGTTGCAGGTATACACAGTCGTTTCGGGCTTGTGCTCGAAGCCCTGAAAGAATGCTTCCGCGATTTCCTGCTTGAAATTGACTCGCGGGAAACGGCTGACCACCTTGTTGCGAACGTCCTCGGGAAAGGTTTCGTATCCAACGCCGAGTGAATCTAGGGCCACGCCGTTGTACAGTAGTTCCACTTCCAATGGCTTGTAGGCGGCAATGCCGGGCGTGGTGTGTAGCGATATCGCGTCCCAAGCCGTCTGAATACGGGCGCCGGGCACGCCGTGATGTTCGAGAAACTGACGCACCGCGTTTGCACTATCGACTTCGAAGCGGTCGGTCGCACTGCTGAACTTCTTGAGCAGGCCCAAATCATGGAAGGCGGCGCAGATGAACACAAGCTCTACGTCGAACTTCTGTCCCGTTTGGCGCCCCATCTCGTTCGCCCAGAAGAACACGCGATGCGAATGGTTGATCAATACCGGCGTGCTGAATTCTCGCAATAACCCGGTCGCCTCACGGGTCATTTGAGTGTCGGGAATTCCGGCCTCCACATGCTGAAACTGGGGCGAAGGAGTTGGCACCGGAAGATTGGTCTTGGGACGACGAAATGTTGGCGACTCGTCAACAGGCTGCCCATCTGCCCGGTCACTGAACTGACTATTGACTGCGATCGCACCCGCGGTGATCGAAGACGCCTTCAAAAAAGCGCGGCGGTGCATCAATTTTCGAGGCTTCACCTGGATCATGGCTATCTCCTTGAGGTTCTCCCCCCTCGACGGAATAGTCCAGCCATCCGCCCAAAGCAGTGGGCGGCAAATTGTCAGCACTTCTCGCGCCGGCGACAACGGACGTGCCAGCGCAACCTGCCGCCTGCTGAACACTCTGTCCGGAAGGCGACTTGCAGGCAACGTCGGCGCTAATAATCGAAATGGAAGTATGAGGCGCAATTTTTTTTAAGGGAGTCACACTTACCTTTTTCAAGGCCACCCACGATCTGCAACGCGACTCACTCAACGGAATTCGCGCGGGCGGATCCGCGAGGCTCCCCGTCACTCCGTCGGCCGCGCCGGCACTTGAAGCCGCGCCTTGAAAAATATTCGTTTTGTTGACGTAATGCAGGGCGATATCATTTCGTCCGCCGCGTCAGTCGGCCTTTCGCAGGCATCACGGGCGGGCGCTGTCCGGTGACGCCTGACCTGGAGGTTCCCGATGGCCACCACCCTTACAATCAATGGCGAACAGAAATCGTTCGACGGGCCGGCGGACATGCCGCTGCTGTGGGTTCTGCGTGACGTGCTCGGCCTGACCGGAACGAAATTCGGCTGCGGCATCGCCCAATGCGGCGCCTGCACGGTGCATGTCGATGGTAAGCCCGTGCGCTCCTGCATGCTGCCCGCGAGCGCGGTACGCGACCGCCCCGTCACCACCATCGAAGGCATCGGCGCCTCGCCGGCCGGCGCCAAAGTACAGAAGGCCTGGCTCGATCTCGAAGTGGTCCAGTGCGGCTATTGCCAGTCCGGCCAGATCATGGCGGCGGCGGCGCTCCTCGCGGCCACGCCCAATCCGGATGATTCCGACATCGACGCCGCGATGGCGGGAAATATCTGCCGCTGCGGCACCTACGTGCGGATTCGCGCGGCGATCAAGCAAGCGGCTTCGCAACGTCAGTCGTAGGAGCGGGTCATGGCCATTGCCCAAAAGGTTTTTGACGGATTCTCCCGCCGCAGCGTTTTGACCGGGAGCCTGGCGAGCGGGTTCCTGCTCGCGTTCCATCTTCCCGTGCGCGCGGTCAACGAACCAACCCAGCTGCCGGACGATACCAACGGCAAGTTTGCGCCGAACGCATTTATCCGTATCGATAGCGCCGGCAAGACGACCCTGGTGATGCCGCAGGTCGAGATGGGGCAAGGCGTCTACACCGCGGTGGCGATGATCCTGGCCGAAGAGCTTGATGCCGATTTCGCGCAGGTCACGCTGGAGCATGCGCCGCCGAACGACAAGCTCTACGGCAACCCGACCTTCGGCCTCCAGGTCACCGGTAATTCCAATTCGATCCGGGCGTTCTGGAAGCCGCTGCGCAACGCCGGAGCCGGCGCGCGCGCCATGCTTGTGCAGGCCGCCGCGCTGCAATGGCAGGTCGAGCCCGCAAGCTGCACCACGTCGAACGGCCGGGTCATGCACGCCGATAGCGGACGCAAACTTTCCTATGGGGGACTGGCGGCGGCCGCGAGCAGCCAGACACCACCAAAAGAAGTTACGCTCAAGGATCCCAAGGATTTCGTCCTGATCGGCAAGCCACTGAAGCGTTTCGACACGCCCGAGAAGGTCAATGGCAAAGCGATCTACGGCATCGACGCCATGCTTCCCGACATGAAATTCGCGACTATAGCGATCTGTCCGGTATTCGGCGGCAAGGTCGGCAAGGTCGATGAGAGCGCCGCCAAAAAAATCCCCGGCGTGCAGAAGATTGTCGTGCTCGACGATATCGTAGCTGTGGTCGGCGATCATATGTGGGCGGCCAAGAAAGGTCTCGATGCGCTGGCGATCGACTGGGATGAAGGCCCGAATGCGCGCATTGGTTCGAAAGACATCTGGGAAAACCTGCGAGCCGCGAGCGAAAAGGACGGCGCCGTCGCCAAGTCCACCGGTGACATCGCGAAAGGCCTTGCCACCGGCGACAAGCTTGAAGCGTCCTATGAGCTTCCATTCCTCGCCCATGCGACGATGGAGCCTCTCAACGCCACGGTTCATTTCAAGGCCGACTCCTGCGAGATATGGACCGGCACGCAGATCATGACCCGGGTGCAATCGGAGGCGGCGAAGGCCGCGGGATTGCCACTCGACAAGGTGATTGTGAACCAGCATTTGATCGGCGGCGGGTTCGGCCGCAGGCTGGAGCCCGACATGGTGGTCGCCGCGGTTCGCATCGCCAAACAGGTCGATGGGCCGGTGAAGGTGGTGTGGACCCGCGAGGAAGACATCCAGCATGATGTCTACCGTCCGGTCTATCGCGACACCATCGCGGCAACCTTGTCCGACGGCAAGATTTTCGGCTGGAAATACCGCGTCACCGGCTCGGCCGTGATCGCGCGCTGGCTGCCGCCGGCGTTCCAGAAGGGCATCGACATCGACGCCATCGATAGCGCGGTCGACATGCCCTACGACATTCCCAACTTCCATGTCGAATATGTCCGGGCCGAGCCGCCCGCGGTGCCGACCGGATTCTGGCGCGGGGTCGGCCCCAACAACAACGTGTTCGCGATCGAATGTTTCATGGATGAACTGGCGCGCAGGGCGGGCAAGGACCCGATTGATTTCCGCCGCTCGATGCTTGGGAAAAATCCGCGTCTGCTGGCGGCGCTCGATCTCGTGGCGGAAAAATCCAGTTGGGGCCAGCCGCTGCCGACGCGCATCGGACGCGGCGTCAGCGTGCAGCCGTCTTTCGGCAGCTTCATCGCGACCGTGGTGGAGGCGGAGATCGACGAACAGGGGGAGGTACGCCTGCGCCGCGTCACATCCGCGGTCGATACCGGTATCGCCGTCAATCCCAATACCATCATGGCGCAGCTCGAAGGCGGATTGATCTTCGGCCTCACCGCGGCGCTCTATGGCGAGGTCACCATCGACAAGGGACGCGTGCAGCAATCCAATTTCCATGACTACCGCATGCTGCGCATCGACCAGACGCCGAGGATCGAGATTCATGTCATCAAGAGTGGTGAGGCGCCGGGCGGCATCGGCGAGACCGGCGCGACCGCGGGGCCGCCCGCCCTGCGCAACGCGATCTACGCCGCGACCGGCGTCGCCCTGCGGCGGCTGCCGATCGACCGCGCCCTGATAGCGGCGGGGAAAAGAGCATGAGGCCCGCCGCGCGCATTCTCGTCAGCGTGGCCGCGATCGTGCTGGTGGCGCTGCCGATCGGTGTCTGGATCATCCGCGGTCCTGGCCCGCTGGCTTTTGCGCAAGGCCCCAAAGTGGCGCTTGCGGATTATCGGGGCGCGGATCCGACCGGCGTTCCGGCCGGACTCGCCACGGCCAGTCTCGTCGAGCGCGGCGCCTATCTCGCGCGGGCGGCGGATTGCATGGTTTGCCACACCACGCAGGGCGGTAAGGAATATGCCGGTGGCCTCGGCTTCAAATTGCCGTTCGGCACCCTCTACTCGACCAATATCACGCCGGACAAGGAGACCGGCATCGGCAACTACAGCGACCAGGATTTCCTCAACGCGGTTCACCGCGGCACCCGACGCGATGGCGCGCGGCTTTATCCGGCGATGCCGTTTACGTCCTATACCTACATGACCGACGCGGACGCGCTGGCGATCAAGGCCTATCTGTTCAGCCTGCCGCCGGTGCACGCGGCGGCTCCCGTCAATACCCTGGCGTTTCCGTTCAACCAGCGCTGGGCGATGAATTTCTGGTCGACGCTGTTCAATCCGGATACAAGGTTCGAGCCGGACACCTCGAAGAGCCCGGAGTGGAACAGAGGCGCTTATCTCGCGGAGGCGCTGGCGCATTGCGGCGAATGCCATACGCCGCGCAACGCGGCGTTTGCGCTCAACCACCGCGAAAAATTCGCCGGCGCGGTGACCGCGGGCTGGCGCGCCTTCAACATCAGTTCGGACAAGACCACCGGCATAGGCGCCTGGCGGGACGAAGACCTGATCGCGTACCTGACGACCGGACATGCGACGGATCACGGCACCGCTTCGGGGCCGATGGGCGAAGCAATTGACCGCGGCTTAAGCCAGTTCGCGCCGCAGGACGTCCAAGCCGTGGTCGCCTACCTGCGCAGCGTGCCGCCAGCCATCTCGATCGATCTGCCGGCGACGTTGGCGCCGCCGGCGCCGGCGTCCCACAAGGACGGCGGCAGCACCTCGGACCCGCGCGGCAAGATGGTGTTCGAAGGCGCCTGTGTCAGTTGCCACGGCTGGACCGGCCAAAGTCCGATCTCGCCCTTCGCTACGCTGACCGGGGCGTGGGCGGTCAACGATCCCAGCGCGACCAACGTCGCCCAGATCGTGATTTCCGGAACCAATCGGCATGTGCCGGCGGATGCGGTTTCGATGCCGGCGTTCGGCAGCGCCTATTCCGATACCGAGATCGCGGCGGTGGCCAATTACGTTACCGCGCGTTTCGGCAGCAAGGGATCAAACCTGACCGCGCGGGACGTGGCGGAACTCAGAAAGCAGGCGGCGCAGTAGCGGCGGCGTTCGCTGGAGCAGTGCGGGCTCCAGTCAAGAGCCTCGCAGCTATTCATTCTGCATGCCGGTAACCGAATCATAGTCCCCCGGTCGGGCCAGCGTCGATCATGCAGGGGGCTGCAACCGACGCTCCGATCAGCGCTGGTCAGAATTCGGGCGAGTCAGATAAAGCGTCATCATTCAGCCTTGCGCGTGTTCGCGAGGACGGTCCCTGGCCGGCCTTCTGCGACCAGCCTGGGCCGTCCGGCTCAATTGAGGGCGTATCGGTATGACGACCGTCTCACTGACGATATCAGAGGCCCTCGATATCGCCCTGCAATCCTACTATGCGGGAAAGCTCGCCGAGGCCGAGCAGGTATGTCTCAAAATATTGTCGGCCGATCCTGACTCCGCCGCCACGCTGAATCTGCTGGCCGTCATCCACACGTCGCTGGGCAGGAACGACGCGGCGCTTGCCTGCTACGATCGCGCGCTGTCGCTGCGGCCAGACTTCATCCAGGCGCTCAGCAATCGCGGCGCGGTGCTGAAACAGATGAAGCGCTACGACGAGGCGCTCGCAAGCTTTGACCGCGCCATCGCGTTTCAGCCCGATCATGTCGAGGTTATCAACAATCGTGCCGGGGTCCTGCAACTTCTCCGCCGCTATGATGAGGCGCTGGCCGGCTACGACCGCGCGCTCGCGTTGCGGCCGGACCATCCCGAGGCGCTCAACAACCGCGGCGTCACCCTGCAGGCCTTGGGGCGGCATCCCGACGCGTTGACAAGTTACGACGCCGCTCTCGCGTTGCGTCCCGACTTCGTCGAGGCGCTGGTTAACCGCGGCATCGCCCATTATGAGCTGAAACAATTCGGCGACGCGCTCGCCGACTACGATCGCGCCATTTCCTTGCGGCCGGACAACGCGGATGCGCTCAGCAACCGCGGCAACGCACTGGACAAACTGGGACGCCATGAAGAAGCGCTGGCCTCCTACCAAGCCGCGCTCGAGCTACAGCCGCATCACACAGAAGCGCTCACCAATCGCGGCACCAGTCTGCACCGGCTCCGGCGGCTCGACGAAGCGCTGGCGAGTTACGACGCCGCGCTGGCCTTGCGCCCGGATTATCCCGAGGCGCTGGTCGGCCGCGGCGCTGCGCTGCACGATCAAAACCGGCTCGATCAGGCGCTGACGACCTACGAGCGCGCCATCGCCCTCGACCCGGATCACGCGCGGGCTTTTGTCAATCGCGGCGCCACCCTGCATGCGTTGGGTCGATCCGACGAGGCGCTGACGAGCTTCGAGCGGGCGCTCGCGCTGGAGCCCGATCATGTCGAGGCGCTTACCAATCGCGGCGTCGCGTTGCATGACCTCGCGCGATATCAGGAGGCGCTGGCCGACCATGACCATGCCCTCGCCGTGCGGCCGGGCGACGCCGCGGTGTTGAACAACCGCGGCGTCACACTGGATAAGCTCGGGCGGCTCGCGGAAGCGCTGGCGAGCTACGATGCGGTGCTCGCCGCGCGGCCGGATTATGCCGAGGCACTGGTCAATCGCGGCGTTACGCTGCAGGGCCTGACGCAGTTCGATGCGGCGCTGGCGAGTTACGATCAGACGATCGCGCTGCGTCCCGATGATGCCGACGCGCATTTTTTCAGGGGATTGTCGCGCCTCGTCACCGGCGACTTCGCGCGAGGATGGATCGACTACCAATGGCGCCGCAAGGCTCCATCGGCGAGGCTCACAGCGCGCGATTTTCCGCAGCCGCTCTGGCTCGGAGAAGACGATATCGCCGGCAAGACGATCCTGCTCCACAGCGAGCAGGGATTTGGCGATAGCATCCAGTTCTGCCGTTACGTGCCGCTGGTCGCAGCGCGCGGCGCACGCGTCATCGTGGAAGTTGAAGAACCGCTGTGCGAGCTCATGGCCGGTCTTGCCGGCACAGCGCAGATTATCGCCAAGGGCGACCCGTTGCCGGACTTCGACATCCAATGCCCGCTTCCCAGCCTGCCGCTGGCCTTCAAAACCGGGATCAAGACCATTCCCTCCAGCGTTCCCTATCTGCGCGCGCGGCGGCAGGCGCTGGAACGTTGGGGTGCGTTGCTGGGGACCCACCGCTCCCCGAGGATCGGGCTTGCCTGGGCGGGCAATGCGAAACATGTCAGGGATCGCGAGCGGTCGATGGCGCTGCGCGATCTGCCGCCGCTATTGGAAATCGACGCGCGTTTTGTGAGCCTGCA
>Ga0210400_10004184_pt1 | contig 12553 bp, 13 predicted proteins | sample IncBWH26MmetaG_FD_155456 | JGI IMG/M metagenome (GOLD analysis project Ga0210400, IMG submission 155456) | Forest soil microbial communities from Barre Woods Harvard Forest LTER site, Petersham, Massachusetts, United States - Inc-BW-H-26-M | ecosystem: Environmental > Terrestrial > Soil >...
AAATCTCCGACGGACTCGGCCCGCTCTACAACGCGCAATCTTGCCGCGAGTGCCATCAGAATCCCACTTCCGGCGGGTCCACCCAGGTCTCTGAATTGCGTGTCGGTCACCGTGGCCCCGGCGGCAAATTCCAGAATCCCGAGATTCCCATCGCCCGCGGTACAGAGGTCATTAAGGGCCGCACGCTGGTAAACGACCGCGCTATTTGTCCGAACGCTGCCTTCCCCAGCACGGAAATTCAGGAGCGCGTTCCCGATTCGGAGAACATTCGTACCTTCCGCGTTTCTCTGAACGTTCTCGGCGATGGATTCGTGGAAGCCGTCCCCGACCAAACTTTTGTTAACCTCGCGAAGGACCAATGCCGGAAAAACCACAACAAGATTTGCGGCCAGGTCCTCTACGTTCCCATCCTCGAGGCTCCCCCGCAGACCGGGGTCGGCCGCTTCGGCTGGAAAGACCAGCACGCCAGCCTGCTATCCTTTTCCGCCGACGCTTATCTCAACGAAATGGGCATCACCAATCGCCTCCAGCCCGACGAAGTCACCAACCTCTGCAACACCGTCAACGAGCCGAACGACCCCCCCGGCCCCGACGGCCTCGCGGACATCGATCATTTCGCGCGCTTCATCCGCGCCACCAAAGCTCCCGCTCGCGACTCGACGCTGGCGCAAACTCCCAAGGCAAAATTAGGCGCCGATTTATTTGTTAAAGTCGGCTGCGATATTTGTCACGTCCAGACGCTCACCACAGCTCCCGCCGGCACAACCGTCAATGGCGGCACCTTCACCATCCCTCCGGCGCTCGGCGATAAGCAGTTTTATCCTTATGGGGATTTCCTGCTTCACAATGTCGGCACCGGCGACGGCATCGTCGCGGCCATGCTTGAGCACTACGGCAAGAATATGTACCAGACCAACTGGAGAAACCTCTCCATCCCCGATTACAACAACGCCGCAAACAAAATCCGCACCGCGCCTCTTTGGGGTGTCCGCCTGCACTCGCGTCTCATGCACGATGGCGATTCCGTAACCCTTTTCGACGCCATCATGCGCCACGGCGGCGAGGCCGCTCAAGTCACCAAGAAATTCAAAAAGCTGAATCCCGCCGAAAAGGAGGCCCTCCTCGAATTCTTGCGCTCGCTCTGAACGCTCCGGCTGACTTTAGCCCCCATCTACGCCCCCTGCCCGGTCGGACAGGTAATTGTTTGCTCAAAGGCCCCTTTCGAACCCCTTTGCTCCGCCTCTTTCTTTGCTAGCCTGTAGATACGAAACGACATACCCCACGCTGTGGAAAACTATCGGCCATCTGTGGAAATGGGGCGTTTCGCTATCTTCTTACATGGACATGGTGGCCACTTTTTGGCCACCGCCATGTTTTCACCTCGAAGGGGGTTGACGTGAATATCAGATCGGCATTTCTCGCTGTAACTGGCATCTTCGGCATTCTGGCTGTTCCCGCGCTCGGTCAGGCGCCCGCGCCTGCCGGCCCCCCTAAAACGGTTTCGCGCACCACCAAAGCCGTGAATTACCGCCGCAGCGGCGCCACCAAGATCGATTTTCAAGGCACGGAATTGATGCAGCAAGCCGTCGGCGACGCCAGGGTGCAAAACAAGGGCAACCGCACGGAGATTGAAGCCAGATTCGCCAACCTGGATGAGGCCACCAAGTTTGGCCTCGAATATCTGACCTACGTTCTCTGGGCCGTCTCTCCCGGAGGCCGCGCCGTAAACCTCGGCGAAGTCGTGCTAAAAAATGGCTATGGTGAAGTGAAGGCCATCTCCGAAATGCAAACCTTCGGCATGATCGTCACTGCCGAACCGTATTTCGCCGTCACTCAGCCCGGTAACACGGTCGTGCTGGAAAACGTCTTTGGTCCCGCCACGCTCGGCAAAGTCGAAAACATCGACGCCAGCTACGAGCTTCTCGGCCGCGGCATCTACTCTTCCTCCAACACCAAAATTGAAAACGCCATCTTTGGCATCGACCGCAAGACCCCCCTCGGGCTTTTTGAAGCGCGTAACTCCGTACGCATCGCGCACATCGCCCTCGCCGACAAATATGCCGCTCCCACGCTCGCCAAGGCCGAAGCGCAGCTCCGCAACGCCGAAGAGGTCTACGCGCGCAAGAGCGACAAGAAATACGTCATAGCTGCCGCCCGCGAAGTCGTCGAAACCGCCGAAGAAGCCCGCGTCATGGCCGTGAAGCAAAAAGCCGAGGAAGATGCTCAGGCCAAAATCGCCGCGGACAAGCGAGCCGCCGAAGAACGCGAAGCCAAGGCCCGCGCCGACGCCATAGCCGAAGCCCAGCGCCGCCAGGAAGCCGAGCAGGCTCGCCTGCAAGCCGAAAAGGCCAAGGCGGAAGCGCAGCGCATGCAACAGGAAGCGCAGCAAGCCGCCGCCGAAGCTGCGCGCCAGAAAGCCGAAGCCGAAAAGGCCAGCGCCGCAGCCTTAGTCCAGCAGCAGGCCGCCCAAGCCGCCGCCGACCAAGCTGCCAGAGACCGGGCTTCCGCGCAAGCCCAGCAGCGTGCCGCCGAGGCCGAAACCGAAAAAGCGCGCCGCGCCGCCGCGCAAGCCGAAGCCGAAAAAGCCCAGCTTCGCGCCCAGCTCCTCAGCCAGTTGAACTCCATTTTGCAGACCCGCGACTCCGCGCGCGGCCTCATCGTCAATATGTCGGACGTGCTCTTTGACACCGGCAGTTACACGCTCAAGCCCGGCGCCCGCGAAAAGCTCGCCAAGATTTCCGGCATCGTCCTTGCGCATCCCGGTCTCTCTCTCCAGATCGAGGGCCACACCGACAGCGTCGGCGGCGACGATTTCAATCAGCAGCTCTCCGAACGCCGCTCCGACTCCGTCCGCGATTTTCTCGCCGAGCAAGGCGTCCCGGCCTCCTCCATCACCGCCCGCGGCTTCGGCAAGACTCAGCCCGTCGCCACCAATGACACCGCCGAAGGCCGCCAGCGCAACCGCCGCGTCGAGCTCGTCGTCAACGGCGACGCCATCGGCAACACCGCCGTCGCCTCCGCCGCCCCCTCGCAGCCCTAGCACTTCGCGCGGGCGGTCGCAGCCGTAATCCTTCGCGCTTTCGTTCTTCGTAGGGGCACGATATATCGTGCCCCTCTTTTTTGTGCCCCTTCTTCGCTCTCCCCCTGTTTGCTCTGCTTCCGCTCTTTTCTTCTCTGCCCTCTCTGTGCCCTCTGTGTTAATTCTTTCCTTTTCTTTACCTCTTTACGTCCTTACCTCCTTACTTCTCTTCCTCCCCTTGACTCTCTTACCCATCTAATAAGTCCATATCACGCTGCACGTGTGGTGCATTCTGGTGCAGAATGCTGTACAGTTGAGTCTATGAAGAATCAGCTTAAATCCGTCCGCCAGAGCGTCTCGCTGCCCGCAAAAACCGCTGCACAGGTCCGCAACCTGGCCAAGACGCGCCGGCTCAGCTCCAATCGCATGCTCGTCGAACTGATCGAGAACGGCATCGAAGCCGAAAACCGCAAACAGCAGGAGTTCTTCGAATTGGCCGAGCGTTTTCGCAACGCCACCGACCCGGAAGAAGCCAAGCGCCTCGGCGACGCCTTGGGTCGCATGGTATTCGGGAACTGATGCCCACGATTGCGCGCTGGGCCGATCTGCCCCCAAACGTCCGTCAACACCTCCTCGACCGCATGCGCGGCCGGGCCATCACCATCTCCGACCTCAATCAGCTTCGCCTTCGGATTGAGTCGCAACCCGAAGTGCCCGAAGGCGATTGGTACAAGGATTTCGGCACGTTCAAGATTTGTGGTGAAGGCAAATTTCCGAAGACTTTCCTCCTAAAGGGCCAAGCCGCAAAAGGCGAACCCCTCTGACCTGTTGAACCAGCCCGAGTGCCACAGCCTTCGCAGCAAGTGCGAGCCACTTACAATCGCCTCCGCCCATTGGAAAAACTACAGGTAGAAAAACGCGGCTGGACCCTCGACGTGCTTCAAGTCGTGCAATCGTTAGGGAAAATGGATTTCACTCTGGCTGATGTATTCCTTCCCCAACGCTTCAGCCAACTGCTTACTTCCCAAATTTCGATCGAGAAAGAAGATGCAGACTTCAGGCTGCTGGGGCGTAGCGAATTGCTTCTTCAATTTGAGGCACCGTCAACCCGTAGTCGGCAGCTATGCTTTCGATCCCTTCTCCGGTATTGAAGCGTCCAACAATCACTTCGGCCATTACGCCAGTTCCATTTACAACCGGTCTGCCGGAAGAAACAGCGGGATCTATGACAACGACTCTGGGTGGATCGGTTGTCAAATCTCCCGACCAGTTCATCCGTATGGGGAAAAGTTTGATTGGCCAGCCCTTGTCATCGCGTTCTATTCGACGAAGGTAAAAATCCAAGATTGGGCCCAAACCGAGTTGTCCCCAGCTCGAGACATTTATTGTGTGTTCCTGTCCTGTCGGCCCCTCGATCTCCTTGAGGATAAGTCTTGCGGACATAGTCTATTGCTCTACGAATAGAGGGCATTTCCACTTTGTGCTTTTTGCGAGTGGATAGCAGGATATGGGCTTCAACTAAGTTGTAGAAAGATAGACTGCCGGGAGTCGGCAGCTCAATTAGAGGTTTAAAAAATCTCTGACCACCGGCAGTAGGATATTTTCTACCATTGACCCAAGAATCCAAGGTAGCCGCCGACATTCCCAAGCATCGAGCAGCCTCCTCGATCCCGTATCGGGGTACGTCGCGTCGATCAATATTCTTGCGATCTTGCACGGCGCCTCCCTTCAATGATTTCGTAACACCATTATCTATTATTTCCCGTCGTCTGAGCGTCACTTTCAGCGGCGGTTCTTGCTGCTGCAACACCGTTCTATACCACAATTTAACCTTTCCCCTGCCATTCCGCCCCCGCCCCGCCTTCGTCCCTCCTCCTCCGCACCAATTTGATTTCCACCCTGCTGTCCAAGGCATACTTTGCGCCTAGTTCCCGTTACAAGCTCGTGATCCTAAGCCGAGGAAACGACGCCTGATAAATCCCCGCGTCCAACGTCAACAACCTATACCGGTTCACCAGCGCATGTGCCCCAATCACGAAATCGGCTAGGATGCGGCGCGCTTCCGCACCTTTCTGTTTTCGTCGCCGCGCTGTATAACCTTGGAACGCTGCTCCCGCTGCCAGCCATGCCCTCTCTCCAATCTCCCATTCCACGGCGATGCCGGCTTCCTCGCAGAATCTACCGATGAACTGTTCCGTCCTTCCGGGAGCTGCCATCAATTCCGCATACACCGCTCCGCAGATCACCATCCGGCCTTGCGTCTGGCTTTCCCCCAGCGCCTTCTTTGCCGTGAGGTTCTGTGCCTCGTCCTCATTCCACAGCGCCACAATCACGTTGCTATCGATCGCCGTCGTCATTCCTCGTCATGTCCCCGCATTTCGCGCATCCACTTCAGTATCGCCTTCCGGCCCTTTCCAATGCCGGGCGTGCCAATTCCCCTGTACTTCTCAAAGACACTCTCTTTCCGTACCGCCGTCACGCGCATACCCTTTCCATCTTCCTCAAATTCCAATCGGTCTCCGGCCCGTACCCCGAGCCGCCGCCGCACTTCCCGCGGTATGGTGATCTGCCCCTTGCTCGTGACCTTCGCCTGTTTCTTCATCGCCGCACTCCCATTTCCTTACTCTACCACATTTTCCTTACTTTTGTCTGGGCGCCGCGTCCCGCAGCCTTCGGCCTAAACGCTGGAGGCCCTAAATGACACTTACAAAAAACTAGGGGGGAGGGGGCGGTTATGGTTAACCAGACATCCGCCCCTCTTGCACCCTGCCATCTCCGCGATGCTACAATCCGCGAAACAGCTCATCCCAACTTCGCGGTTCACCGGAGGCTCCCAATGCATCGCCGCATCCTGATTCTGTTCGCCCTCGTTCTTGCGCTGACGGTTCCGTCCTTCGCGCAGGAGCACGCCGACCACGCCGCCCCCACCAAACCAAAATCCGCCGCGCTCATGACCGGCTACGGCAATTGGCATCATCCGGTCTCCACCAAGAACGCGCAAGCGCAGGCCTTCTTCGACCAGGGCCTGCGGCTCATCTACGCCTTCAATCACGACGAAGCCGCCCGCTCCTTCCAGCGCGCCACGGAGCTCGACCCCAAACTGGCCATGGCGTATTGGGGCATCGCCGAAGCCGTGGGGCCCAATTACAATGATCCCGCCAGCGAAGACCGTTTTGTGCAGGCCCACGCCGCCATTGAGAAAGCGCAGGCGCTCGCAGCCGACGCCCCCGAGAGCGACAGGGCCTACATCGCCGCGCTTGCCAAGCGTTTTCCCGCCGATCCTAAATCCGATCTACACGCTGCCGCGGAACAGTATCGCGATGCCATGCGCGACGTGGTGAAGCGCTTCCCCGACGACCTCGATGCCGCCACGCTCTTCGCCGAGGCCGGAATGAACCTGCATCCTTGGGGGCTTTGGCGCGCGGACGGCACGCCGGAACAGGGGACGGAGGAAATTGTCTCGACGCTGGAGTCCGTGATTCGCCGCGAGCCCAATCATTTCGGCGCGGTTCACTATTACATCCATTCCGTCGAGGCTTCCTCCTCGCCGGAACGCGCTTTGGCGGGCGCGAATCGCCTGGCAGAGCTTGCGCCTGCCGCGGGACACATCGTGCACATGCCCGCGCACATCTACATCCGCACCGGCGATTATGAAGCCGCCGTGAAAACCAATCAGAAAGCCGCGCTCGCCGATCAGGCTTACATCAAGGCCGGCGCAGGCGAAGGCATCTATTCCATGATGTATTACAGCCACAATCTGCATTTCATCGCCATGGCCGCGGCGATGAACGGCAACTATCTCGAGTCCCGGCGCGGCGCGCAGATGCTCGCGGCCAATGTGGGGCCGCACGTGAAAGTGATGCCACCCCTTGAGGGCTTCATGACCGTCCCGCTGGCCGTCGAAGTGCGCTTTCACAAGTGGAACGAAATTCTAAAGGCGCCGCAGCCCGACCCGGCCATGCACACCGCCACGGTGTTCTGGCATTTCGCTCGCGGCCTGGCCCTTGCCGGCACGGGAAAACTGGAGGAAGCGGAAGCCGAGCACAAGTTTGTTGCCGAAGCGGAAGAGAAGACGCCGCCGGATGCCATCTTCCAGATGCCCATCAACAACAAGACCAAGGACATTCTGAAAATCGCGGAAAATGTGCTGGGCGCGAAAATCTCGCTCGCGAAAAACGATATGGACGCCACGGTGAACCAATTGCGCGCCGCCGTCGCCGTTCAAGATTCGCTGAAGTACGACGAGCCGCAAGACTGGTTCTATCCCGTCCGCGAATCTCTTGGCGCGGTGCTGCTGAAAATCGGTGATGATGCCGGAGCCGAAGACGTCTTCCGTGCGGACCTCGAGCGCAATCCCCGCAACCCGCGTTCGCTCTTCGGCCTCGAGCAAGCCCTAAAGGCCCTGGATAGGACCTACGACGCGGGTTTCATCCGCAAACAATTTGACGCCAACTGGAAGGGCGCCACGCGGCCGACCCTCGACGATCTCGTCTGACCCTTCCGGCGCGCTCATTTCTTTTTATGGCTTAGGCGCTAACTGGCGTTGCCCTGATTTTGAGACTGTGCCTGAGTCTCTTCCAGCCGTTTAAGCCGTTCTTCGAGGATTTTCACGCAGTTGGCAACTGCATTGAACGCAAATACCAGCAAAAAGAACAAGCCGCCCAGACTCAAGTAGGTTCTGCTCACGGCCATATTGACGGAACCGCGGGTGGGATCAGCGTAAAGGACATAAAGCAGCCATATAGGTACGAAGGTAAAACCAATTACTCGAATAATTCGAGAAGCGACAAACGGGGAGGGACGTTTTTGTTGTTCGTCGGCCATGCGCGAATGATAACCGAAGGCCGGTGCACAGAGAAGTGCGAAGCGCAATCAAGCAACGTCCGCCGGGCGCCGCGGCTTCGGTTTAAAGCGCGCTTTTTGCGCTCCGGATGATTTTCGGGAAGTTTCGGGTTTTGACTCACGCCCTTCCCGCAATGATTTCTCTTGTCTTACTGAAAACTGTCAACTGCCTCTACCTCGCCCCCGCCCCGCCTTCGTCCCTTTCCTCCCCATTTCGAATTTCTATTTTCGATTTCCAATTCTTCGACCCCTGCTGTCCAAAGCCTGCTTCTCACCCGCTCTCCTGTTCTCACCCGCTCTCCTTGACCGTTTCCCCTCGCAGGTGTAGAGTCCGCTTACTAGGTCCCAACCCAGCACTTCCCGATCGAAGGAGGAATGTATGTCTTTCCGCAGAGCCCTTTGGGCCTTGGCTGTCGTGGTGTGTCTCGCAGCTCCCGTCGCCGTCCAGGCTCAGGGGGATTATCTCGACGTCTACACCGTCAAAGTGAAGCCGGAAAAAGTCGCCGACTTCCAAGCACTCACCAAGAAGTGGGCTGAGGCCAATCGTCGCTACGATGGCGATCGTTGGCTCGCTCTCGAAACTGTCTATGGCGAGGGCAATGTCTACGTATTCACCAGCACTCGCAAGGACTACGCCGATGTCGGCACAACGGAAGCCGCCTCCATGCTTGCCGCCAACAAAGCCTTTGGCAAGGAAGCCGCTCAGAAAATGGGGCAGGAGTTCAACAGCTGCCTGGTATGGTCCCGCAGTGAACTCCGCCGCCGCCGCTGGGACCTCAGCCGCAAACCTCCTACCGACCCCGATGCCTACGCCAAGTTCATTGGCGAATCGCGGCTTTTGCGCACCACCGCCGTGCACATACGTTCGGGACACGTTCCGGACTTTGAGGCTCTTCTGAAAGACATGAAGGAAGCCGGCGAAAAGAATCCGAACGCCCCACCGGTGTTCGTTTCCCAAGTCGTCGAAGGCAGCAAGGGCGCTACCTTCTACATCTCCACGCTGCGCTCTTCCTTCGGAGGCTTCGACCACAACCCCACCACTCGCGAAATCCTAGGCGAGGAAGGCTTCAAGAAATTCCAGCAAATCAGTGCCGACACCGTCGAGACTGCTGAATCCACTCTCTATCGCTTCGCGCCGGATATCAGCAATCCTCCCGACGAAGTCGCAAAAGTCGCCGCCGACTTCTGGCGCCCCAAACCAATGATGGCCGCTGCCACGAGCAAACCCAAAACCGCCACCATGGAACCTATGGCGGCGAAGGAACCCACAAAGAAGCAATAGACGTTAGAAGCACAGTCCAACGGAAACGACGATCGGCGATCCGCCCGCACGCTTGCAGCCCTACCGGCCAAGCGTGCGGGCAGCGCCGCTGCGTCCCGGAATTAGAACCGGTAGCCGGTTGCGATCGAAATCACCGGATAGTATTTAAACGGCGACAGGGTATTGTTGAGTTTAATCTGCTCTGCCTGAACGCTGCTCTGCACATTCGGGTCGGTGGCCGCATTCACGCAAGAACCCCCGCCGGGCAGGCACGCCGAACCAGCCAGCGCCAGCGTTGCGCGCGGTGAGCCTTGGAAAACCACTCCCGCTTCGATCTTGAAACTGAAATGTTTGTGACGCGGAACCAGATTCCCCCACCCGAAGAGAACCATGGGCGCCGCCTTGGTGAAAGCCAGGTTTCCTTTTCCGGTGACCGGGTTCGTGGTATCGCTCTGATAGGTCGTGCCGCCCAACGTAAAGGTCTGGCCTCCCGGCACATTCGCGTTCGCCGTCGCGCCATTCCCGTTGTAGACCAGCGCGCCAGGACTCAGATGGAATCCTCCGCCAAACGGAAACCAATCGAGTAGTACGCTGCCGGAGCGGAGTTTCAAGTTGCCATTGTAGGTAATTCCGTCCTTACCGAATCCGCGGCTGTAGCTGAAGTCATTGTAAGCCGCCGCGAATGTTGACTTTCCGGGCCACGGAAACGCCAACTTCCGCCCCGGCGCCCAACGAGGACATCCCTACGGACACGCCGACTTTGCCAGCCTCTCGATCGGAACTCGCCTTCGCGGATTTGATCGAATCCGCCGAGCTTTTCGCCGGCATTGCCGATCCATCCAGAGAGCCGTTCATCGCCACGCTAGAGGTCGCGCCCTGTGGGCTGGACTGGGCCGAGCAATTCGCAGGGCAGAGATTTGCCATTCCGAGAGCAATCGTTAATGCCGCTACCGATGATCCGACTCTGATTCGCACGGTATTCTCCTTTGGAATTTTGTTCCAGCGTTTTGACGCTGGGAAACTCTATTCTTACTGCAAGAATCGAGAGACAGCTTATGTGGACGGAACGAGCAAACACACCCGCAGCAGTCCCGCCATCAGGCGGCTCCGTACTTCTTTTTTTAAAGACAGTCCCATCCCGGGCGAAGAGACGGACAGGATGGGTTAGACCTTTGCAGGATGGAGCTCGCGAGGACCGTCCTCAATAGTACGACCGTACTAATGACACCAATTCGTAAATACGCGCGGCAGATTCATCCCCGCTTGCGATTAAAACGCGTGCAACTTCAGCGCCAGCTTGTTCAGACGCAAGCCATGCGGCTTCATCAAAGTTCAACTCCCTGTCCTCGAAAAAAAAAGAGGGAGCCAACTTCGCCCCCTCCTTGTTAAGAGGACCGCCGCAAACAGCTATTTATGGCCGGAGTGCGTGATCCGCGCCATGATGTCGCGCCGGCTGTCAAGCGCAGTGGACCCTGCGAATTCCGCACGTTCCGCGGGACTCCACTTACTCATCGTGGCGCTAATGGCTGCCGCCCACTTGTCCATGCCTTCGGCATTGGGGTAAGTGATGACGACGCAGCGCATCGAGGGCGCTGAAGTGTTGACGTACTGCTCGTCGACGCCGTAGTACGTAGCCACGCCCTTCTTCACCTGCTCCTCAAACGTCGGCACCAGGAGCTTCTTGAGCGTTGCGGCGTAATCTCCCGGCTTGTCAGCCTTAGCATTCGAGCAAACCACGCGCAGGTACGCCGGTGTTCCGCTGCCCACACGGTACATCGACGTCTGCATCAAATAGTCTTCGTGCTTGGTAGCCGCGATCTGACCCGGTCGCGGACCGCCCTTGCGAACTTCGTCGAGCACCTTCATCAGCCCCGAAATCGATGTCGACGACCACGCCGCTCCGTGCGTATATCCGTCGGGTGTGTGAATGACTTGCTCAAAGGTGGACCAGCTTAGGATGGTTCCGTCAGCCGTCAGTTTCTCCACAATCGGAACGACCGTCTTCTCGGTATCCTCCGCGTATGCCGCCCAATTCGCCCGTGGCACTTGGAACTGGCTTACATAGGTGTACACGACCGGCGTCGGTTCCATTTGGGGAAGAGCTGCCGGTACAAGCATCACTGCCAACACAATCACGAGCAGGCCCGCTATCCGCTTCTTCATTATTTAGTCCTCCTGGACTGTCTGGCCGGACGCGCGGTGCAAAACCTTGGAACGTCGCTCCTCGCCGCTCCTATCGCAGACTTCGCGCAGGGTGCGGGGATACGGCGTTCGTTCTTATGTAGGTAACCTGGGAAAAGTGGCTTGCGCCCGGGGTTCCAACCAGTGTGCACTGACGGTATGCCCCCGCCCTCCCAATGTCAATCTAATTCCCCTGCACCGCTTGCGGTGCCACCTGCCCCGACCCAGTCAGGTTCCTCAGAGCCGTGTTAGACAATCGGCTGCTCATACTTGTTCTGCGCGTCGGCCACCGTAGAGAAATCTACCGATGAGCTACTGGGAGCCGCAGCCTTGGCGGCACCTGGCCCGCCCCGGTCGGGGAAGGTGCGGGTTTTGATTTTTCCCGCGCCATTTCGCCAGCGTCCCGCCATCGCCGCCAATTTTGTCTGGCCCAGGTTCTCCTCCGCCCGCAGCTTCGCGATCCGCACTCAATTTACACCGTTCTACGTGCCCGAAGCCGAGGGCGGGATTTCAGCGTGATTGGCCCGTTTTTAGGAGGGATTTCGCATCGGGGTGACGGGGCGTCCAGTCTTTTGGAGGAAAAGCCACGTGCCAAAATACCGGATTGGGCAGCAGGAACTCCACCCCCACCTGAGGATGACCGCCCTGATGCCTGTCAATGTGCGCGACAACACACTCCAGCGCGGCTTTTGTCTGCACGTTCGAGAGAGTGAGCCGCTGTCCTCGGTGCACCGGTGTGGACACTTGGATCAATCCACCATGAGCACTGATAGCCCGCGTGTGCGTCTCTTCTTCAAAAGGCATTCCAACGGCATTTCGACCGGAGACTCGGACGGGGATGGTCATCAGTACCCGCTGACTCCTTCGGCGGTTGGCCGCGAGCCAGGAGGTTTCGCGGGATTCCGCAAGCCACGTTTCGAGAGTCCGAATCTGCTCCGGCTCAATGGCCGTAAACATCAGCCCCATACCCTTGCCAGCGCGGGAGTAAACGACTCTTGTCCGGGCTTCAAACAATTGTGCCCCCTTCTTGATGCGAACGTCTGTGACCGTCCCTAAAGGGAGGGGGTTGTCCGTGTCCACATAGCAGCCTTGCTGACTCAAGTCACGGACGCGCGTTTCAATCCGCGCGTCGGATTCAGCGACCCTTACCTCAACAGCGGCAACGAACTCGTAGCGAGGATGAATCCGGCGGTCTGCCCCGGCAAGCGCAACGGGAGGGCCAACGGGCGCTTCCGCCTCACTGACGATGT
>Ga0210400_10004185_pt1 | contig 12553 bp, 6 predicted proteins | sample IncBWH26MmetaG_FD_155456 | JGI IMG/M metagenome (GOLD analysis project Ga0210400, IMG submission 155456) | Forest soil microbial communities from Barre Woods Harvard Forest LTER site, Petersham, Massachusetts, United States - Inc-BW-H-26-M | ecosystem: Environmental > Terrestrial > Soil >...
CAGGGATTCATGAACAACGCGCGCCAGATTCTGTCGAAACTCGGCGTAAAGCAGGACCGGATCCTTCAGGAAAGTTTCGGGGAGAGCAAACCGTCCACAGAGTCTCGTCCATTGGAAGCCGGCACAGTCGAGACTGTCGTGTTTCTTCACTCGGAAAAGGTCTGCCAGGCTTCCTCCGGAGGCACGCTGCTAGATGTGGCAGAGCGAAACGGCGTCCAGATTCCGTTTGGCTGCCGCCAGGGCCAATGTGGTACGTGTGTTACGCGGGTTCTGAGCGGCACCGTTCAGATGGACGTGGAAACTGGGCTGACGGCTGAGCAAAAAAATGCTGGATATGTACTGCCTTGTGTGAGCCGGGCTGAAGGAACAGTTGTCCTGTCGGCTTAGTTCGGTTCTCCGCTCGAAATCCCAACGTCCTACAGAATTTTTCAATGCACCAGTGCGACTGTGGGAGGCTGAACCCTGTACTCGTGCTGAGGGTTCGTTCGAAAAGGTAATGCTGAGCATGGAATAAGAGCGACCGGCGTTTAGTTATCAACCTGTGAAGGGGAAAAATCCGACACATTCTTAAGTCAGCACCATCGAGGTGTAATCGTGAGACTTACGCTTAGCGCGATAACGTTTTTCGGGTTGAGTGTTGCCTTGTTTCAAGACTCGCCTGCACAAGGACAAACGGCGACAGGCTCGACTTTTGAGGTGGTCCGAACCCCGAACGAGAACCCCAACAGCGAACTCTTTGCGGCTTCGGCGTCTTCTCCAAACGACATTTGGGCGGTAGGGCAGTCCACGATCCACTTTGATGGCACCACGTGGACAGCGTTTCCCGCTCCGATGATCAAGGGAGACAACAACAGCTTCCTGCAGGGGGTGGTTGCTATTTCTCCGACTTTGGCCTGGGCGGCGGGAAATGTGACGGACGGCGCGCATCCGGGGCAAGTGATCGAGCAGTGGAATGGAACCAGGTGGAGCTTGTTTCCGGGCCCCAAGTTCGGCAAGAAAGACCAAGCGGATGTTTTCGCCATGACCGCTAGCTCCGCGCATGACGTTTGGGCAATCGGCAGCCTGATGAACCGCGGCACGGGGCTGGTCTCGCCGCTTTTCGAGCACTGGAACGGCACGTCATGGACAGCGACAACTGTGGAATCGAACCATGAGTTTTTGTTTGGCGCATCCGCCGACGCCACGAATGATGCTTGGGCAGTAGGATTCAACGGTTCGAACAACATCGAAACCGCAGCCATGCACTGGGATGGTGCGAACTGGAAGAGTGTGGCAACTCCCAACGTAGGCGAGGGCACAAACAAGTTGAACGCCGTGCTGGCGCTCGCGCCAAACGATGTGTGGGCGGTAGGCTTTTCCACCCCAGTTGCGCTTCCCGAGCAGGCTGCCACTCTGACGTTGATCGAGCACTTTGACGGCACGAGCTGGACGGTGGTACCGAGTCCGAATGTTGGACCGAATAGCGCGAATCAGTCGAACCGTTTGCTTGGATTGACGGCGACTTCGGCAAATGACATCTGGGCGTTTGGCTCCTACTTCCCAGCCGACGGATCGGGGCACCAGATGACCCTGCTCTTGCACTGGGACGGGATCAGTTGGACGATTGCGCCGAGTCCTAGCCCAGCGAAGGGCGGATTTCCTTGTGATCTGCTGTGGGCTGGAGTTGCCCCATCACCGGGCAACTTGTGGATTCTCGGATCGGTGCATGACGGGACGTTGGCTATGCATATGACGACGGGGCTAGATTCCAGTTTAGTTTCCAGTTTCTAGTTTCTTTCTGACGGGTGCTATCGATCCACGGAGCCGGTTACGCCCGGTGATGGCCACGCGATCGAAATCGAAGAGAAGTAGGAGGAGATGTGAGTAGCAACGTCCACGCCGCATTGTCCAGAAATGACTGGCACCCTGATCTTGACCACGCTTTGCCATCCCAAAATCTACAGGACGATCCAAACATCGACGACCCGGTGAACGATACCGGACTCGGCCCTGGGCACGGCGATTTGCAGGTTTCGGGTGAGTTTGCTTTTTAGTTAAGCCTGATTTGAAATACGAAGACCTTCATGACAAAAGAGGAAATTCGACTCGCCGAATCTCGCACGCGCAAAAAGCATTGGAAGCGGTGGGGGCCCTATCTTAGCGAACGTGCGTGGGGCACCGTGCGTGAAGACTACAGCCGGCACGGGAACGCGTGGGAATATTTGCCACACGACCATGCGCGTTCACGCGCCTATCGCTGGAACGAAGACGGATTGGCCGGGATCAGCGATCGCCGACAGATGATTTGCTTTGCCCTCGCGCTATGGAATGAGCGTGATCCGATTCTGAAAGAACGGATCTTCGGTTTAACTGGAAACGAAGGCAACCACGGCGAGGACGTGAAGGAATACTATTTCTATCTCGACAGCACGCCTTCACACTCCTACCTGAAGTATCTCTACAAATACCCGCAAGCGGAGTTTCCTTACCCGAAGCTGGTGGAGGAAAACCGAAAGCGAGACAAGAGCCAACCGGAGTTCGAACTACTCGATACGGGTGTATTCGACGAAGATCGCTACTTCGATGTGTTCGTGGAATATGCCAAGGCCGATGTCGAGGACATTCTGATCAAGATCACGGTTACAAATCGTGGCCCGGAAGCTGCTAATCTTCGAGTTCTGCCCACAATTTGGTTCCGCAATACGTGGTCGTGGGGAAATCGCGCCCGACGCCCGAAACTGCACGAAGCGCGGCCCGCTCCCAATCCCGTCATTGAACTGAACGTCTCTCCAGTGAACCAAAGTCAGTCCAACAGCCGCTGGCTCCATTGCGAAGGCTCTCCAGAACTTCTCTTTACCGAGAACGAGACGAACGCTCGAAGGCTATTTGGAACCGAGAATTGTTCTCCCTTCGTCAAAGACGGCATCAACGACACTGTCGTGCAGGGCGCCAAGGAAGCGGTCAATCCCGAACTTGTCGGCACGAAAGCAGCCGCCCATTACAAATTGTCACTCGGTTCAGGTGAGACGGTTGTAATACGGATGCGCCTTGCCGACTGGAACTTCAAAGGAAAGAACGCGTTTGACGCCTTCGACAAAACGTTGACGCTCCGGCGACGTGAGGCCGATGAATTTTACGCAACGGTGATTCCTCGGGACCTTTCCGCAGACGCTCAGAACGTCATGCGCCAGAGCTTTGCGGGAATGCTCTGGTCCAAGCAGTTCTATCACTACGTCGTCAAGGATTGGCTGAGAGGCGACGAGGACAACCCACGTCCGCCCGAGGAGCGAAGCAAAGGCCGCAATCATCAATGGACTCACTTGTACAACGCTGACGTAATTTCCATGCCGGACAAGTGGGAGTATCCGTGGTATGCGGCTTGGGACCTGGCGTTCCACTGCATACCGCTTGCCCTGGTCGACCCTGACTTCGCCAAAGAGCAGCTCACGCTGATGCTCCGCGAGTGGTACATGCACCCCAACGGGCAGATACCCGCATATGAATGGGCTTTGGGGGACGTTAATCCGCCGGTGCATGCCTGGGCCGCATGGCGCGTGTACAAGATTGACAAGAAGCGCACAGGCCGAGGCGACCGCGAATTTCTGAAGCGTATCTTCCACAAGCTGATGTTGAACTTCACCTGGTGGGTGAACCGCAAGGATGCCGAGGGCATGAATATCTTCCAGGGCGGATTTCTCGGACTAGACAACATCGGGGTGTTCGATCGCAGCGCTCCCCTGCCTACCGGCGGCTATCTCGAACAGTCCGACGGAACCAGTTGGATGGCCATGTACACCTTGAATCTGCTGGCTATTGCAATGGAACTGGCCAAAGAAGAGCCCTGCTATGAAGACGTGGCCAGCAAGTTTTGGGAGCATTTTATCTACATTGCGCATGCCATGAGCCATCGTGGCCGCAACTGCATCGGACTCTGGGACGAAGTAGACGGTTTCTTCTACGATGTGCTGAAGCTCCCGGGCGGCTCACAATTTCCAATGAAGATCCGCTCCATGGTGGGATTGATTCCGCTGTTTGCAGTGGAAACTCTGGAACCGGAAGTGCTCGATCGGCTGCCCGACTTCAAGCGACGTCTGGAATGGTTTATCGATAACCGCCCCGATCTCACGGAAAGCTTCGCTTGCATGCGCAGCAGGGGGATGGGCGAACGCCGGTTGTTGTCCATCGCAAATGAAGATCAGCTTCGCCGCATTCTCAGCTACATGTTGGACGAGCGCGAGTTTCTATCACCGTGCGGGATCCGCTCGCTGTCAAAATTCCATCGGGAACATCCTTACGTACTCCACGTCAACGGAACCGAGCACCGTGTGGACTATGAACCGGGCGAATCGACGACCGGAGTGTTCGGGGGCAATTCGAACTGGCGAGGCCCGATCTGGTTCCCGTTGAATTTTCTCCTGGTCGAGTCCTTGCAGAAATTCCACCACTATCTAGGTAACGAGTTCAAAGTCGAGTTCCCGACTGGATCGGGAAACATGAAGACGTTGTGGGACGTGGCGGGTGAACTGTCGCGCCGGATGACAAACATTTTTCTTCGCGACGAAAAGGGCCGCCGGCCGGTGTTTGGCAACTTGGAAAAGTTTCAGGCGGATCCTCATTGGCGCGACCTGCTTCTCTTTCACGAGTACTTCCACGGCGACTCCGGGTATGGCGTGGGCGCCAGTCATCAAACCGGGTGGACCGGTGTGGTCACCAAGCTAATGCAGCAGAGCGGCGAATTCCGTGAACGCAAGGACCCCGAAACAGCGGTTGCCACGGTGCCAGCGAGTGGCAGTAGGACGCGAGACGAAGCTTCCGTACTCACATAGATGGGCACCAACGCCGATGCAGTTCCACAGTTAGCGCCGGTGAAAGTAAGGGCCAATTATGATTCAGTTCGAACGGGAGACATGGAGTGATCTGGAAGCAGCTCTTCGCCGGGAGTGGCTGGAAACCAATGGGCTAGGCAGTTTTGCTTCGTCAACAATTGTTGGTTTGAACACCCGCCGCTACCACGGGCTTCTGGTGGCCGCCACCAAGCCGCCCGTCGGCCGCTTGCTCCTCCTCTCCAAGCTCGAAGAGACCCTGTGGATCGATGGGAGGGGTTTCGAGCTGTCGGCCAATCGATATCCAGGGGTTATTCACCCGCAAGGATTCCACTATCTCAAACAGTTTCGACTCGACCCGTTTCCAGTGTTTACGTACGAAGTAGAGGGCATCGAGCTGGAAAAGTCCGTGTTCATGATTCACGGCGAGAACAGCGCGGTGATTCATTATGAACTGAGGAAGAACAATCGTCCGGAGGTACCGAAGAACCTGCGTCTGGAAATTCGTCCATTGATTGCATTCCGCGACTATCACGGCACGACCCACGAAAACGGAGGCATCAACTCGGCGGTGCAAGAACGCTCTGGATTGGCAACTGTCACTCCCTACCAAGGGTTGCCTACCCTGCACTTGGCCCACAACGCGATGGAGTTATGTAAAACGGGTGACTGGTATCGCAACTTTGAATATGACGCCGAGCGCGAACGCGGGCTCGATTTTTCTGAAGATCTCTTCAATCCCTTTGTGCTGTGTTTCGATCTGCGGTCGCGCCGGCAGGCATCAATCATCGCCTCCACCGAGGAACGCGATGCTGCCCAAGCAGTCGAATATCGGCAGGCGGAGATCACGCGTCGCCGAAAAGCGATGGTGGCATCTCCCATTGAGGATAGCTTTGCCCAAAGCCTCGCTGGTGCGGCAGACCAATACCTGGTTTCGCGTGAAGACGAGAAAACCGTCATCGCCGGTTACCACTGGTTCGGCGACTGGGGTCGTGACACCATGATCGCCCTGCCGGGCCTCACGCTACCGACCGGCAAGTATGATGTCGCGCGTAGTGTCCTGCGCACCTTCGCCAAGCACGTGGACCAGGGTATGTTGCCGAACCGTTTTCCTGACGCGGGCGAAACACCGGAATACAACACTGTCGACGCTGCTCTCTGGTTTTTCGAAGCGGCTCGCGCGTACCTCACGTACACGAGCGATCTGGAGTTCGTCCGCGATGAACTCTATCCAGTGTTTGCTGACATCATCTCTTGGCACTCTCGCGGGACGCGCTACGGAATCAAAGTGGATGCCAGCGGCTTGCTGGCTTCCGGCGAACTGGGAGTCCAACTCACGTGGATGGACGCCAAGGTGGGCGACTGGGTGGTAACGCCACGCCGGGGCAAGCCTGTTGAAGTCCAGGCTCTCTGGTACAACGCGCTCTGCATTATGGAGGATTTGGCCAGCAGGTTCGGGGACGACGCTGCGCGAAAACGTTATCGCCACATGGCCGCGGTCGCGCAATGGAGCTTCAACCGACTCTTTTGGAACGAAAAGCTCGGTTGCTTGTACGACGTGGTAAATGGCGGTCCGCCCGATTCATCTGTCCGCCCCAACCAGATCTTCGCGGTGAGCTTGCCGCACAGCATGTTGGCACGCGACCGCGCCAGAACCGTGGTGGAGAAAGTTCAAGAACACCTGCTGACCCCTTTCGGACTCCGCAGTCTCGCACCGAGCGACCCACAATACCACGGACGATACACTGGCGCCCCCGCGGAGCGCGATGGAGCGTACCACCAGGGAGCGGTTTGGGCGTGGTTGCTGGGGCCGTTCATTACTGCCTATATAAAGGTGCACGGACGGAGCGAGGAGGCCAGGCGCCAAGCGCATGCCTGGTTGTCCGGCTTGGAGTCTCATCTTGCAGAGGCCGGGTTAGGTCATATCTCGGAGATCTTTGAGGGCGACGCTCCTCATCGCCCATGTGGATGTATTGCTCAGGCTTGGAGCGTGGCTGAGATTCTACGTGTCTACTTCGAAGATGTGAGGGATCTGCGTCCGAATCCGCGACCAAGTGGCCGCCCGGTTCAAAGCAAGAACCTGCCAGTCGCCCTCGGCATCCCATGACTCACGATGTCGCTGGGGATTTCAATAGGATGCTTTCTTACCGGGCGCGAATGGGACGCTATGGACGGGAAGGCAACCGCTGAATGAGCCTCCCGGATCTCCCGGCTGGGTCGTCAAGCTGGATCGCAGGACCGGCAAGATTCTGGGCTTACGCGCCGGTGAGCGAGCGGGCGGGCGGGTCTTCACTCCGTGGAGGACGACGGCGAGGGTCAGCCGATGACGGACGTTGGCAACAGAATCGTCTGGTTCAAGAGGCGCACGTTCTGGAGTGTCCCATAGAGTGCGCTGCACAACACGGCCACAGAGGCCGGCAAAACCTTTTTTGAAGAAATGTTGCCGTCTCGCGGGAATAATTTCGTGCCGTGGCAGTTATTCTCTATGGAGTCGTGGAAGAAAATGGCTGCCGTCTATAAGCTGCGCGACTCGGTCTCTCGTTAACTCGGAAGAACTCACACCAGCCTCCAGCCTCCAGCCAGGCACACCTTGATGGTGAACTAACCGGGGGCCGAATGTGCGCCCGGTCGATCAAAGCCGATTCGCGGAATAGCAACGAAGTAGATATGTCAACCGATGCAATCAACATGTCGCCGAGCGAGAAGGCGGCTATCAAACCGGAGGGTTGGGGTGGTACGTATATTTCGGAATCAGATCGTCAGATTCATTGCGCTCACGTCTTTTTATCTTGCGCTGGCAGGCGCGTTCAGTGGGGCTTTGTTGGCAGCCCAGGATCTGTCAGCATCGCCAGTAGATCCTAAAGCGGCCCTGAGCCCGCTCGTTTTTGATGTTTCGTACTTCAAATCAGTAAACCCTGCATTCGCACATCTAACCGATGCGCAGGCTACAAGCCAATGGCTCAATCATGGCGCCGCCGATGGACTCAGGGCGCACCCGCTTTTCTGGAGCAAGCAGTATTTGGCTTTCTATGCGGACCTGCAGGCTGCGTTCGGCGCCACGAATTATCCTGCCGCGATCGAGCATTATGTGTCTACGGGGCACAGCGAGGGCCGCGAGGGAGTTCTGGCACTGACGCTGAATGTCTTCGATCTTTCTTTCTACACGTCCACGAATCCCGATGTCCAATCACTTTCCGCAGTGGACGCCGAGACTTTTTGGATTGAGCACGGCATAGCTCTGAACCAGCATGCCCATCCGCGCTTCTTCGCTCCAGACTATCTGTTCTTGAATCATGATAAAGAGCTTCTCTTTGGTCCCGCAGGAGTCGTCGCCGCCATCGACGACTTCGCGCTTACGGGATCGAATCCGTCGCCGAGCGGCGCGCCCCGAATCGGTATTTTTTCTCTCGCTCCCTGGGTGTTTGATCCGGTCTATTACATGAGCCGGCATGCAGGACTTAAATCGCTAGATCAAGCGACTGCCGCATGGCTCAGCGTGGGCATCGCGAAGGGCGATAAGGGATCGAATCTGTTCTCGGCGGTGGAATACCTGGCGCAGTATCCTGACCTGCAAAAGGTATTTGATTCCCAGGGTAATCTCGGCCTGCTTCGCCACTACGTTCAATTCGGGCGAAGCGAAGGACGCAGAGGACTGTTTGCGATTGACCAGTCCTATCTCTCAAAGATTCCCACATCCGCCGGATTGACGACCAAGCCTGGCGATACGGTGGAGAATTTCACCTCAGTTACTGGCAAGGAAGTGACTGTCACCATTCAGGCTCCGGCCCCGAGCGACCAGGTGTACGAAGCGAAAATCAGTAATCCGGATACCGATTTTCCGGCAGCGATTGCCGCGGCAATGACCCAAGGCGCGGGCACCATCCTGATTCCGCGCGGTACCTACGCGTTCAAAGGCACGCAGGTGGACTGCAGTCCGACAGGCGGTTGTGCGAATTGGACGATCAACAATCCGACTGACCTCATCATCGACGGCCAGGGATCGACCTTGCAATTCAGTGCACTGGCGACCTGGAGCATACTGGTCAACCAGCCTACCAGGGTACTGTTCAAGAACTTCGTCATCGACTGGCCTGATCTTCCGATCTCAGCTCTTGGAACCATTATTGCCGGCTCTACTCCTGGCCAAAACCTCTTGCAGATGAGTTCGGCCTTTCCCTTCGACCCAACCAAGACCATCGATGCCATCACCGATTGGAATCTGAAAGACAACATCTTCGGCAGAGAAACCGCGACTCAGAGGTTTTGGTCTGGGCCGGCAAGTTCTCCGCCGGTCTATCAAGGCAACTCGATTTATTCCGCGCCAGATTTTTCCGCATTTCCCATCGGGCAATCGCTTCTGGTTGACTACTACCACGGAGAGGCGAACGGAATCGGGGTTGCGGGCGCCAGCGACATTGCATTCGAGAATGTCATCATCCATTCCGCGCCCGGCTTCGGGTTCTTCATCAGCGGCGCTCGCGGCGTACGGTTTTCGAGATGTGAAATCAGCCGTTCTCCGGGCAAACTTACTTCCAGCGGCTCGGATGGTATTCACTTCGAAAATGTACAGGGTGACGTCCTGATCGAGGACAGTACGCTTTCCGACGAATTAGACGACTCGATCAACCTTGCACCGGAGACGATGGTGCAGCCTTTGCACGTTGCTGGAACGCAGATCAAGATTCCTTCGCCGGAGTTTCCGGTGAGTGTGGGCGACCCCTTGATGTTTTCGAACTCAGCCTGGGGTCTATTGGGTTACGCAACGGCCACGGCCGTGTCCACGAACGCCGACGGGTCGGTGAGCGTGACGTTGAGTAACGAGGTTCCCCATCTTGCAACCGATAGCTGGCAGGAAGATCTAAATTTTATGGCTCCCCGCTGGATCATTCGGAACAACGTCTTCCACAACGGTCTTGGCCGAGCTGTTCTGCCCCAGTCGCCGTACGGACTGCTCGAAAACAACGTCATGAGCGATATGTTCCACTACCCTATCTTCGTCGGAATTCTGCAAGACGTCCCCCCGTCCGCAACCCCGGGAGTGCAAGACTTACAGGTGCTGAACAACCAGATTTCCAAGTCAGGGGCGAAGGCAGGCAGTGCGTTTATTCCGGGCGAGGTGGCCGGTTTGCCGGGAGCCATCCTGATTGGAACCTGGCTCAATAACGGGCTTTTTGACGAAAGTGGCAGCACAGACGTTCCGGTCAATGAAGACATCGTGCTTTCAGGAAACAGTGTGCGTGATGTTCCCGGCCCAGCAGTCTTCATAGGTTCCGCGAGCAAGGTCTCGGTGAGCGGAACTCAAGTTGAAGACTCCAACCGGAGGGCTGAGCATTACTTCCTGGGAACTGCGAGTACAGCGGGATCAATCGTAGTGAGTCAGTCTCATGACGTGACAATCGCCGGCACTGAAATGACAGGAGCCAAGACTGGACCCGTTTCTCTCGATCGCCATTCGACAAGCGAAATCACGGTAGAGAAAACGGGGCCGGCGCCAGGTTTTCTAATCCCTTGAAAGTAAGAGCCTGGCGCGGGCGATGAACTGACATGGCTCGCAAGGCAGGGTTGTGGGCGGCGTCGTTGCTTGGGTGAGGCGATTTTTCGCGCGGAGTCTTTGCGTTCAATCTTCTGATCAGTGGGAGTCGCGGGCGACTTTGGCTCCGCTGTGGCCGACCAGAAAATCGAGGTCTGCTCCCAGATGTGCCTGCTGCACGTGCTCGACATACAGTCTCTCCCACCCGCGCGCGGGCAGAGAGGGCGGAGTCCAGTGAGCGCGGCGGGTGGCGAGAGTGGCATCGTCGATTTCGACTTGTATGACCCGTTGAGCCACGTCAAGGACGATGGTATCGCCGGATTGAACCAGAGCCAGCAGACCGCCGGCTGCAGCCTCTGGCGATATATGCAGGACCACAGTGCCGTACGCGGTTCCGCTCATGCGAGCATCCGAGATGCGCACCATGTCGGTCACGCCGTTGCGCAAGAGTTTTGGGGGCAGCGGCATGTTTCCGACTTCCGCCATGCCCGGATAGCCCCGCGGGCCGCAATTCTTGAGAACCATGACGCAGTTTTCGTCGATGTCCAGCGCTTCGTCATTGATGCGCGCGTGAAAATCTTCGATCGAATCGAACACCACCGCGCGCCCGCGATGCTGCAGCAGGTGCGGGCTGGCGGCGGAGAGCTTGATAGATCGGACATCGGGAGCGAGATTTCCGCGCAGCACGGTGATTCCGGCATTCTGCTTGAACGGTTCGGCGAAGTGGTGAATCACTTCACGATTCCAGCAGGGCGCTTCTGCAATATTTTCCCAGATCGTTTTTGCGTTGACGGTGAGTGCGTGGCGGTGCAGCACGCCGCCTTCTCCTAATTCGCGTAGAACGGCGGGCAGACCTCCGGCGTAAAAGAAGTCCTCCATCAGATATTTCCCTGAGGGCTGAAGATCGACAAGGCAAGGCAGGGACGAGCCGAGTCGATCGAAATCGTCGAGAGCGAGCGGCACTCCGACGCGGCCGGCGATTGCGATCAGATGAATCACGGCGTTGGTGGACCCGCCGATGGCGGCGTTGGCGCGGATCGCGTTTTCAAAGGCTTCTCGCGTCAGGATGCGCGACATGCACAGATCCTCGCGCACCATTTCCACGACGCGACGGCCGGTCATCTGGGCCAGCGTGTTGCGCCGGGCATCGACAGCGGGGATGGCCGCATTTCCCGGCAGACTCATGCCCAAGGCCTCGACCATGTTGGCCATGGTCGAAGCGGTTCCCATGGTCATGCAATGGCCCTTGGAACGGTGCATGCAGGTTTCGGCTTCAAAGGCTTCTTCGATCTTCATCTCGCCCGCACTGATCTGCTCAAACATCTGCCAGACGCCGGTTCCTGAACCGAGATCGCGGCCGCGAAATTTTCCGGAAAGCATCGGCCCGCCGGACAAGCCAATCGTGGGAAGATCGCACGATGCCGCGCCCATCAGAAGAGACGGCGTGGTCTTATCGCAGCCCATGAGCAGAACGACGCCGTCGATAGGATTGCCGCGAATAGACTCCTCGACATCCATGCTGGCCAGATTGCGAAATAACATGGCGGTGGGCCGGAGTTGGGTTTCGCCGAGAGACATCACGGGAAATTCCAGGGGAAAGCCTCCGGCTTCCCACACGCCGCGCTTTACAAATTCGGCCAGTTCGCGAAAGTGCCCGTTGCACGGGGTCAGCTCGGACCACGTATTGCAGATACCAATCACAGGGCGGCCATCGAACAGGTCGTGAGGCCAACCCTGATTCTTCATCCAACTGCGGTACAAGAATCCCATCTTGTCTTGCCGGCCATACCATTCCTGACTGCGAAGTTTCTTCATACGAGTATTCTCGTGCCCTCAATTTCTGCGCGCAAGAGATGAAACCTCGTCTGCGCACTTCGCGCCGGACTTTGCGCCGGACTTCGCGCCGAAACTTTCTGCCGATGCTACCACGCGACTTGCGGCAACCGAAGTCCCAGTGCATCTGCGTTTTGTTACACTCATTCGGAGTTTGAGCCAATGACCATTGTCGCAGGAGTCGATTTCGGGACGTTGAGTGTGCGAGTTTCGTTGGTCGACAGCGACCGCGGGCTGATCGGCTCGGCCATCGCCGAATATCCGCTCCACCGCAAGCGTGAGGATCCACACTATGCCACGCAGTCGCATGACGACCAGATGCGTGCGCTGGCTTCCGCCACTCGGCAGGCAGTAAAGGCGGCAGGAATTCCGGGCGATTCCATCGCGG
>Ga0210400_10004187_pt1 | contig 12552 bp, 10 predicted proteins | sample IncBWH26MmetaG_FD_155456 | JGI IMG/M metagenome (GOLD analysis project Ga0210400, IMG submission 155456) | Forest soil microbial communities from Barre Woods Harvard Forest LTER site, Petersham, Massachusetts, United States - Inc-BW-H-26-M | ecosystem: Environmental > Terrestrial > Soil >...
AAAGTGCAAAGCCTGGATGCCTTGACCAATCCGGATGAAGGCGCGCCCATGGAATTCGCCGGTGACGATCCATCGCCGCTTCATCTGGTGATGTCCCAGGAATCCGAGGGCGCGGTGCAAGCTTCCCTGGAAAAATTGTCTGCGGTTTATCGCGAAGTTCTGCTCCTCCGTTTTCAGGAAGAACTGGGCCTGGCGGAGATTGCGGTGGTGCTAAGCGCGCCCATTTCCACGGTGAAGTCGCGACTGTATCGCGGCCTCGAAGACTTGCGCGCGTTGCTCGCGGGGGAAGCGGCATGAACCAGGATCACGCCCGCGCAGAGCGGCTCATCGCGCACGATCGCGTAGAAGGGATTGCCGCGGCCGACCAGCAATGGCTGCACCAACACCTGTCGGACTGCGCGGAGTGTGCGGCTCGCGCCCGCTCGACCGAGCAGGCTATTCGTTCGCTGCGCGGCGTGAGTGTCGCGCTGCCACCAGCCCTGGCTAGTCGAACGCAGTTCCGCGTGCGCATGCGCGCCGAGCAGCTCCGCGGCGAGCCGCGCTGGCGTATGGTCTGGGCCGCTTGCGGCATTTCCTGGGCGTTTGGGGCAGTCACGGCGCCCTATGTATGGCGCGGGCTTGAATGGGCCGGCCACCGCTTGGGCGTGCCGAACATTATTTGGGAGCTTGGCTTTGGACTTTGGTGGGCGCTGCCCGCGGCAGTCGTCGCTCTCATCTTGTTGATGACCGACGTGGGCCGTAGCAGCGGGTCGGATTGGAACCGGCAAGAGAACTGAGCGAGCGCGTCGATCGCATGTGAACGCGAGCACGTAAATGTGATAGGTGAATGAGGAATCGATGACCGAAGATCCGCAAGGCATAAAAAGTTCGTTGAACGAGAGAATGCGGCTGATTCGTTTTCGCCGGAAGAAGGAGAATCTCCGTTTCTGGCAGGAATTCAAACTGGTGCCGCGCTGGCTTATCTGGACGGTGGTACTGCTCTTCCTCATTGCGCAAGTGATCGGACAGATCGTCCTTCATTTTCAACTCGCGAATCATCAACAGGTTTTTGGACCGGAACTGGACAGCGATCCCGGCGCGGCCGGGGCAGCGCTGGTGGGCATCATCACCGGCGTCTCGCTAATGTTCGCCATCATTATTTTCATGGTTGGGTACGTCAATAGAGATGCGAAACGCCGTGGAATGAACTCGACGCTGTGGACGTTTCTGGTACTCGTTCTCATGCCGGGATACCTGGTGCTCGGCTTCATCATTTATCTGCTGATGCGCGAGCCACTGCCATACAACTGCCCGCAATGCGGCACAACCGTCGGCGCGCGCTTCAATTTTTGCCCCAACTGCAAATGCAATCTGCACCCATCATGCCCGCAGTGCAAGCGCGAAGTCGCGGAAACCGATAAGTTTTGCGCCTATTGCGGAGCTGATTTGGAGCCGGCGGCGAAAGCGCTCGAACCCACAGGATTGCCTAGCGTACCAAGGTGAGCCATGCGGCGAGCGCCGCGAACTTTTCGTCCTGGCTCCATGGCGGTCCGAGAGCTTTCCCGAGTGCGAGGATGCGGCGATTGAGCGCGGCGGGCTGAATACCGAGCGTTTTCGAGGAAGCCGCCGCAAAAAGCTCCTTTTCCCTGATGCCTTCGACCGGCAAACCGCAGACATCGCACGCCGCGCGTAAGCTATCGCGAAACAGCTCGCCATCGGCCGTGTGAATCAGTGCGTGTGAGGCGAGAATCTTTTCTATTTCAGGAAGCGCATGCCCGGACGCCAGCAGAAGAGCGCCGCGCACAATCTTGAAGTCACCCAGTTCCGCCTGTAACGAGCGCAGAAAAGAGACCGCCAGCCGCTTTGCGTCCGATCGAACACCGCGAATGAACTTTATTGCATCGGGGCACTGCATTTCTTTCGCGGTGTGGTAAGGCTGGCGGTACGCGTAGGTAAAGGTTTTGACGAGCTGAATTTTTCTGCGATCGACAACAACCGGTGCGTCGACCGGTCCACAAAGAACAACGGCCGCGGCCCAGCCGGAATGGACGCGAAAGCCAACTGCGGCAGTCAGCACGGTAGACTCCGAGCGAGCATTGTGAAGCTGGGCGACGGTTTTGGGAAGAACTGTCGAACAATTCGGGTGAGTGACTCACGCACCGGTTCATGTAGGCGGCGACGCTTCGCGAACTTCGCGGATGATTTCGCGCGCGACCACCTCATCAGGCGGCATCACTTTAAGCCGGGTGATGCCCGGTGGCTTTCCCTCAAGGCGTACGCCGATGCCGTTTTCCCGCAAACAGTCTTGAAGCAGTTGTGCGAGTGCGGCGTCTTCTCCACTCCATATCTCCAGCGTAGCCGCAGCCGGCTTCCACTCGTGTTTGCGAGCAGGTTGTTCTTCAAATGGTTCATCAGCGAGAGCCAAAGCCGTAGCTTCCATCGATACAAATGGAGAGGAATCGGGGATTCCGGCGAGAAGTTCCTTCGCCTTGGCCGCGTCAGAGGCGAAGGTGCGGACGACATATTTTGGCCGCGGCATTCCGAGCTCGAACACTAAATGATCGTTAGTTGCTTGCACGTGATGGCGGATGCCAGCCTCGCGCAGAGTATGAATGACATCGCTAACCGCGCCCGGATCGCCCCCACGCCAGACCAGCTCGATGCGCTCTTTACGCTGCCGTTCATCGAGCGGCCGGCCGCGCAATTCTTCCGGGACCAGATCGACGCCGCAAACTGTGCAGCGTGTGTGCGCCTCGGAATATTCCGCGTCGCACAGCGGACAGTATTTCATTGCCGAACGCTCCTGTGCGGATGAACTCAACGCATTTTCTGGCCGTTTGTTCTGCTCGACCATCAAAATAGCCTTGCAAACAGGACAAGCCGCGAGGAAGACGGAACATTGCCGCGCGCACGAGTAACAAGTTTGCATGGGATTCTTGATGCGGCCGATGAATCGAATAGCATCAGCCGTTATCGCAAGGGCTCGATCGAAATCCTGTGAAAGAACATGGATCTGAGATTCCGGATGTGCCAACCCAGCGATTCCTGAGGGTCTTTCTTCGACGAAAGCGGGAATTTCTCTATCCCGTAACACGCCGGCGACAATTTCGAATTCACTTTCGTCCTTGCCCTTCCAAAGAAGACGCGATGGATTCGCCAGCGCTTCTTTGGAATCCAAGGAATGTACCAAGGGCGCGCGGCATGTGGCACAAATCGCGATGCCATCTCGATATTCTGCACGGCACAAAACGCAGTATTCCACAACCAACCTCCAGGCGGCGAATGATACCTCAGCCTTCGCCGGAGATCGCTGCCTAAGGTTGTCCTGTTCAGTAGCGTTCGACGGCCAAAGCTACCGCGTTGCCCCCGCCCAGGCAGAGCGCGGCGATGCCACGCCGGAGGTTGCGGCGCTGCAATTCGTAGAGCAGAGTGACCAGGATACGCGCGCCGCTCGCGCCGATGGGATGGCCGAGGGCGACTGCGCCCCCATTTACATTAACCTTTTCAGGATTGAGCCTGAGCTGGCGAGTGACTGCGATGGCGGCTACCGCGAAGGCTTCGTTTAGCTCGACCAAATCCACGTCTTTGTCGCGGTCCCAACCCGTTTTCGCCAACAGCTTTTCCACCGCTTCGACGGGCGCCATCATCACCCACTTCGGTTCCACGCCGCTAACCGCTTGCGCCACGATGCGCGCAATCGGCTGCTTGCCGAGGCGTTGCGCGTTGCGCTCGCTGGTCACGATAACCGCCGCCGCTCCATCATTCGTGCCCGGAGCATTTCCCGCCGTTACGGTGCCGTCCTTCTTAAACGCCGGCTTGAGCTTGGCCAAAGCTTCCATGCTGCTGTCCTCGCGCGGCGATTCATCGTACTTGATCATGATGGGGTCGCCTTTTTTCTGCGGTACCTCAATTGGCAAGATTTGCGCCTCGAAAAAGCACGATTTGCGCGCGCGGATCGCTTTCTGGTGGCTTTCGACCGAGAAACGATCCTGCTCTTCTCGTGTGATTCCGTATTTTTCAGCGACGAGCTCTCCAGTCATTCCCATGTGAAAGTCTTCATACGCGTCCCACAGGCCGTCGTGAATCATAGAATCGATGAGCTTGCCATCCCCGAGGCGGTAACCCGTACGTGCTTGCGGCAATAGGTACGGGCAATTGGACATCGACTCCATGCCGCCAGCCACGACGATTTCGGATTCCCCGAGTTGCACCGCTTGCGCGGCAAGCGCGACCGCCTTCAGTCCCGAACCGCAGACTTTGTTGATGGTCATTGCGGCAACACGGGGGTCGCAGCCACTTTTAAGCGCTGCCTGACGGGCGGGGTTTTGGCCGAGTCCGGCTTGCACCACATTGCCCAAGATGGCTTCGTCAATTTGCTTGGCGTCCAGGCCAGATCGGCGAATCGCCTCCGCGACAGCTTTCGCGCCGAGGTCGATGGCGGAAAAGCTGGAGAGGCCGCCTTGAAATTTGCCGATGGGAGTGCGGACAGCCGAGAGAATGACTGGTGTTTCCATGACACGCCTCCGAATCAAATAACAGTATATCGGATGCGGAAGGGTAGGGTCCGGCTACCGAAGCCATGCAGAGGTGCAACCTGCGATCAGGAGGCGTCCGGCGAAGCAGAGAGGACACAACTCTGAGGCGGGGAGTTGGCAGGGAACTCAGCAGGCTGACGAGGGCACGGCCTAGTCGTGCCCTCGAATGCATAGCAGGCGATGCAGCTAGTTTGCGGCGGCGCCAGCGGAACTCGCTTGGTTTTCGTCGGCGCTCGGTCCATAAAGACCGGGCACCGCGACACCCAGCAATCGGAAGTACACGCCAAGCTGCGCCCGATGATGTATGAGATGGTTCATCACGACGCCGCGGAGGACCGCGACGCGCGGCATGGCGAAAATCTCATTACCACCTGCGAGTAGCTTCCACGTTTTCATCATCTCCTGATCGCTGACCGCCGCCAGCGCGGAGCGCGCTTCCGCCGCTTCTTTGTCGAACGCGGCGAGAAGGTCCTTGCGATTTTCGATTTTCGGCGGCTGGTAGGAGGACTTGCCGCTCACCGGGGCGTAGTCGAATTCTTCCGTGTTGATGGTCATAGTAGTCCAGCCGGGAAGCAGAGCGATGTGCCCGGCAAGCCAGCCGACCGTGCCGGACTTCTCGTGCGGCTTCCAGTTCCATTTGTCGTCCGGAACGCGTTCCAGCGTCTTCCGAGTGTTTTGCATTTCTTGATCAAACTCACCTAGCATTGATTGGCCGATAGTCATGGTTTACCTCTCTCAGGGAGATTAGTCTCGCGGATATGCGGCGTGGGCATCTTAGGCGAACAAAAAGCGAATTGTCAAGTGAATTCTTGTTAACCACACGCTCATCTCGCGTCGACACTGCACCTCTTGTCTGCCCGTTGACATTCTCACTTTCGCGCACAGAATAGTCCCATGGCACACCAACTCACAACCTCTTATACAACGGACGCCCGCGACCTGCTGCGCTATTACAAGCGCCTGGGTGATCGAGCCATTGAGCAATGCCCTGACGATGGGCTCTTCACTGTGATCGACGCTGAATCAAATTCCATCGCCATCATCGTCAAGCACATGGCCGGCAACATGCGGTCACGCTGGACCGACTTTCTGACCACCGATGGGGAAAAACCGGACCGCAATCGCGATTCGGAATTTGAAACGCCGCCGGAAACGCGTGCTGGTTTGGTCGCGCTCTGGGAAGCCGGCTGGAAAATTTGCTTGGGCGCATTGGACAGCCTGACCGACGCAGACTTGACGCGCACAATCACCATTCGCACCGAGCCGCATTCGGTGATGCAGGCCATCAACCGCCAGGTCGGTCACTATGCGCATCACGTGGGCCAAATTGTGTTTCTTGCCAAACACTTTGCCGGAGCAAACTGGCAAACCTTGAGCGTGCCAAGGAAAAAATCGGCAGATTTTAACCAACGTGTAGCGGCTGGCGAGGCTTCGCAGCGCTAGCGGCCCTTGTAGTTCGTGATAGTCGAATACCATCAAAGAGAAACGCCCGTAAGGATCCTCACCGTTGTACTCCTCGTAAAGTTGCGCCCTGCACTGTCCTGGTGAGAGGAGCAAACATGGATCTGCCAGTTGCGGATCACCTCGAATACGAAGATTTGGGCGGCAATTCGGCGGACTGTGCGACTTCACGCTTTCGCGCAGTTCCTTCCAGCTATCGGCCATAACGGACAGATCTTCGGGAATGACAATCGTGAGTAAAGTAGATAGCTCGCTCCGCCGTGGAATTTAGGACAGTTGTTCATTTTTGCCCTTCTGTCCAGTTGTAAGCGCGATCGGTCCGCTCGTAAAATGGGTTGGTGGAGCAATGCGCCCGGTGAACGGAACGCGATGTTCAGCCTCTTGAAGCTTGGTTCGATCCCGATGGAATTACACCGTTCCACGGTTCCCAGGACCCTCTAGCCGTACATCTGAATATCTGATCGGAAAAAAAAGAGCGTAACCCCAGTGTTTCTCACACTTCCAGGCGTATTCGGTCTAAGTCCTTTATTTGTAGCAGATCCGAAAAAAGGGGGGGGGAGGGGGGGGTACCTGCTGGCAGATTTTACCGGCTTGTATCGCGGAGCAGAACCGCGTCCGATTCCACATGCCCGCGTTCCACCGCGATCTTGCTTCCGTCCGGGGAAAACCGGAATCTCATGATTCGTTCCGCGGTGAAGTGCGTGAGCTGGCGAGGGGGCGAGCTATCAAGCGGTTGCTCCCACAAATTATCCACGCCTTTCTCTCGAACAACGTACACCACTGCTTTCGGATCCGGTGCGTAGCCCAGCGGAGAGGAAGCTCTTTGGTCCAGGTCGTGGTAATTCGTCTTCTTATCTTCGATGGAATAAAAGTTCAGCACGAGCCGGTGATCCAATTCGCGTACTTCCAGGCTGACAATCGTCTTCCCATCGGGCGAAAGGGCCCAGGCGCCGATGCCTTCTTTAATCAAGGTTTCCGGCTGCCCCCCTTCGAGGGAAACTCGCTTGATGGCTTGATTGTCTCCGCGGTCCGTGTAAAAAACCCATTGCCCGTCGCGCGAACATTCGGGTTCGCTCTCGTTGGAGCCGAAAGTAAGTTGCTTCAAACCGGCCCCGCTGGTGTCCATCCGCCAAAGGTTTACAGAGACTCTTCCGGAGCGGCCTACCGAGCGGAACACAAAGTATTTTCCTCCGCACGTGGTGACCTGATCGGAAACGTGCTGAGCGTCGGAAAACAAAACTGTCTCGCCGCCGGTGGGATTCACCAAACGAATGTCCGGCGTCTGGGGTACAACCAAGCGTCCATCCGAAGCCCAATCCCAACGCCAAAAGTCCCGGTGGGACGCAAGCGGCACGGGTTGCACCGCATCGGGCGAACTGGCTGGCGCCACCTCCAGCCCGACTTGGCTCTGAATCTGGCTCACTACGATGCTTCGTCCGTCGGCGGAAATGCTCGGGTGGAAATAGTCATTGGTGTCCGTGGTCAATTGGCGAAACTCGCCTCGGGGATAGCCGATTAGCGTCAATTGTCCGTGCAGGCTGGTCATCTGGCTGACCGTGGACATCACCATGCCGCTCGCATCCGGCAGCCACACGCCACCGAAATAGATGCGCTCGGCGGAAAACGCCGCCGTCTGTTGCTTCCCGGTCGCCACGTCAATGGCCTGCAGGCCGGAGATCGCGTCCGCGGTGGGCTGGGACACGGGAATCACAATCGTTTTGCCATCCGGCGACCACGCCGGCTCAAAGCTGTTGCTGGCCAGCGGAGCATTGCTCAGCACCGTGCGGTCCGGCGAGCCATCGCTATGCGCGATCAGCAAGTCCCAGAAGGGGGTGTCATGGCGCTCGCGCATAAAGGCGAAACGCTGTCCATCCGGAGAAAATGTGATCGGGCTATCGACGTCCTTAATCAGCAAGTGTGGCGTGCCGCCTAGGACTGGCGCGCGATATAGCGACGCCATGGTGTGCTCCGCCTCATCGCGCCGCACGCAATAGATATAGCTGCCATCCGGAGAAAAGGTGATGCCTGCGTAGCGGGTAGCCGCCGGAGGCACAACCTGCGTGTTGCTCTGTGTAGGGATATGCCGAAGCCACAGCGATTGCAGACCGTTCTCGTCGCGTACATGCAAAAGATACTTGCCGTCTGGCGAGAGCGCCGCCAATGATACGTGGCCATTATTCGTCAAATTCTCAATGGAGAAATGCTCGAACGGCAGATGGCGTCCGCGCTGCAAAAGAGAGTAGACGCCGAAAGCGGCCGCGGCGATCACCAGGGCTATTAGCGCTGCACTGAGCCCGGTGCCGAATTTATTCTTTCGCGCAGCGTCGATAATCACTGAGCCGCTGGACTTTGGCACCGGCGCTGGCCGCGATGCGCCCTCTCCCGGCGCCGTGGAGACTCTCGCCGAAGATACTGCAACCGTCCTTCCGGAATCGCTTTCACGTTGCAGCCGCTTCAGGTCGGCGCGCAGCTCCGCCGCCACCTGATAGCGCACCTCGCGATCTTTTTCGAGCGCCTTGTTCAGAATGCGTTCCAGCTCCGCTGGCACTGCAGGATTCAGCGAAACTGGGGCCACAGGGGCCGTGTTCAAAATATTGTCGAAGATCACCGCGCTGGTCGAGCCGGGGAAGGGGTGCTTTCCTGTGAGCATCTGATACAGAACCGCGCCGAGCGAAAACAGGTCGCTGCGTCCGTCGAGCTCTTCCCCGCGCGCCTGCTCCGGCGACATATAGGCAACGGTTCCCACGGCGGTCCCTGGACTCGTCAGCAAGTGCCTGGTGTTGACGACAGTTTCCCCGCCCAACGTTTCCTCGGCTTCTTCCAGCAGCTTGGCTAATCCGAAATCCAGGATTTTCACCGAACCGCGATCGGTAACAAAAATGTTGCCGGGCTTGATATCGCGGTGCACGATGCCCTTTTTGTGGGCGGCATCGAGCGCGTCGGCAAGCTGTATGCCAATTTCCAGAACGCGAGAAATGGGAGGTGGGGTCTGCGTCAGTAGCTTATCGAGCGACTGGCCTTCTAGCAGCTCCATGGAGATAAACGTGCGGCCACCATTCTCTTCGATGGCGTGGATAGTGCAGATGCCGGGATGGTTCAACGCCGAGGCTGCTCGAGCTTCGCGAACAAATCGTTCGAGCGACGTCGACTCCTTGTTTTCGGTGGGTAAGAACTTTAGAGCGACACGACGGCCCAGCTTGGTGTCTTCCGCTTCATAGACCACACCCATGCCGCCACCGCCGACTTTGCGGAGGATCTGGTAGTGCGCGATGAGTTGGCCTTCCATGTTGATCGTGAAACCACAAATGGTAGACGCTGGGGCGGATGCGGTCAATGTTCGCTACAGGCGGAATTGGAAGTTGCACGTTGAAGCGTATTGACGTTCAATTCTGACCAACAAAGAACTAGTGCGTGCTACTCCTTAGGGGCGTAATAGCCTTTCCGGGCGAGCACCTTGAGATCGTGGTTGGACATATCGACTTTGATCTTGCGGAATTTTCCATCGCGCGCCGCGTTCGTCGGGTAGTAGCCGAGCGTGTATTGGCTGCGCAGCTCTTCGGAGATCTGATCGAACGCCTCGGCCAAGTGTTTCTCGGAATTGACCGAAATGGTGCGACCGCCGGTCTCGTCCGTAATTTTGTGCGCCACACCGCCGTTGCCACCGCCAAAGTGCGGATCGGCCACAAGCAGAATGTGCACCACGGTGTCCGTGCGCTGCGCGGCTTCGATGGCTTCCTCCAGCCGTATTTTGCTGCCTTCGTCCTGCGCGTCGGTGACGATAATAATGGCTTTGCGGCCCGCCTCGGTATTCAACTTTTCATTGCATGCGAGATAGATCGCGTCGTAGAGCGCCGTCCCGGTGATTTGCCGCGAACCGATGGGCCCAGGATTATTTCCGATACTCCCGGCCGACGGCACGTTGATGCGCGCCTTGCGAATAGCGCGGTCGAGCTGACCGCGATCATCGGTGAAATCCGACAGAAGATCGACATCGGAATCGAAGGACATGACCAGGGCTTCATCGCCTTTTCGCAGGACGCGGTCCAGGAAGCGGCCACCGGCATCTTGAATTGCACCGAGCATGTATTGTTCGCTGCCGGAAGTATCGAGAAGCATGGCCAGCGTAATCGGCAGCGTCACTTCCTTGGAGAAGAAAGCGATCTCCTGCGGCTGGCTGTCTTCGAGGACCTTGAAGTCTTCCTTCTTCAGGTCTGTGACAATGCGCTTGCTTTTGTCGCGCACGGTCACAAACAGGTTTACCAGGTTGACCTGCGTGCGTATTACAGGGCCCTGCTGCTGCGTTGGTTCCTGCGGCCTCGCCGGCAAGACGGCTGCCAAGGCCAATCCCAAGGGTATGCAGACCAACAGAACCTTCTTCGCAAAACGCATGTATAATTCCTTGTCGAGAATACCCGGTCAGAAGTGCCCGCTGCTGAGTCGCTCCCCCCGTAGGATGCGGAGAAGCGCGGCGCGGGATGCGTGGCTCGGCCCGCCGGAGATGTTGAACCCGTAGAAAGTTTGGCCTGAGGACCATGAAAAGTCTACGAAAAATCGCTATTGCAGCTATCGCTATTCTCCCGGGGTTTGTTGCTTATGTTGCGGCGCAGACGGGTGGCCAATCGGCGCCTGCCACGGTCCCGCTGCAAAACGGAGCTTCGCAAACACCGCCGCCTCAATCCTCCACGCCTCCACCCAGTGAGGCGCGAGCGAAAATCACCGTAAATTCCAACCTGGTTATTCTGCCAGTCACGGTTAAGGACCGCTCGGGCAATCTAGTTCCAGACCTGCAACGCAACGAATTCCGCGTCTTTGAAGACAATGTCGAACAGAAGATTGACGTATTCACCGCGGAAGCCTTTCCGCTGTCAATGATCATTCTTCTCGATAACGACCTCAAACAAAAGGACGGGGAGCAGGTTCGCAAGAGTCTCGATGCAGTGGTTGGTGGGTTAAGCCTCGAAGATGAGGCGTTCATCTGCCGCTTCGACGAATTTTTCCATCCCGGGACGGGATTTACGACCGATCACGACCTGCTGCTCACGGAGCTGCAGCGCACCAAGCTGGATACGGAGCCCTCGGTGGCGCCTTCCAGCGGCGGTATTGCCAATGGGCCCTCGATCAACGGGCATTCGGCCATTGGAGATGCGCCGAACATAGCTTCCGCCACGATGGCTATTCGCGGGCAGTCGACGAAGGCGCTGGATGATGCCGTCTATGGCGCAGCCCAACTTCTGCGAGACCGCAGCCGCAATCGTCGCAAGCTTATCCTGCTGATTTCCGACGGCGCCAACGGCGGTAAGAAGAGCAATAAGATGAACTACGACAGTGTGGTGAAGACGCTGCTGCATGACAACATCGAGGTTTACAGCGTAGCCGTGGCCAGCGCTTTCCTGGAGCGCAAGTTTACCCGGCTCGTGGATTACGCGCACGACTCCGGCGGGGAAGTCTACTTCGCAGCCAAGCGCGAGACTCTGGAAGAGCTCTACTCGCGGATTAGCGAGGAAGCGCGCAACCAATACACGATTGCTTATGTGCCGCGGGGCACTGATCGCTCGGCGGACGTTCACAATGTCGAAGTTCGCGTAAAGCGCGAAGGGCTCACAATCAAGACGCGCGACAAGTATTACAGCGGCGAAATCCCGGGCGCTGCCCGCCAATAGCATTTTTTGGCATTTTTTCTGCTGAAGACGCGAATACCACTTGACTCTCGCGCCGCTCGCTCGTATATCTCATGCTTCCAGCTGCAAAAACCGGCGCGCCGATCGCGCTGGTGATCCGCAGAGCGACATAAGGAGCTTCCATGAAGAAAAAGGGTAAGAAGGACGATAAGGGCGGCAAAAAGGCCAAGTAGCACCTAATCCGGTTTCGATTGAGGGCGCTGTGACCACAGCGCCCTTTTTTTGTCTTGAGCGAGGACAAGGACACCTACTTAGGCTCTGGTTGGACATGATGGCCTGACGGAGGTCAGCCCGATAGAGTCTCTTCATGAGCGGGGCAGATCGGACGGTAGGCGCAGCTTCGGCAGATGAATGCTTCCTTGGCGGGGAAGCTTCGCGCCCGAATATCGGCAGCAACTTCTTGCACAATTGCCAGCGCTTCCTCCAACTGCTTGGTGGTGCGTGGGGTTTCCTGGCGAGAATTGTCTTGCAGATAGTGAAAGACCATGCGGGCGGGATTGAGCTCAAAAATTTCCTTGGCGGCGATGGCATAGATGCTCAGTTGCAGATCGCGCCGCACTTCCGAATCTTTTTTTGGCTTTCCCGTTTTGTAATCCACAATCTCGACGTCTTTCCGTCCGAGCGAATTGATCTGGTCAATGCGTCCTTTCAGCACAACGTTATTTTCCACAGGCAGGGCGAACGTTTTTTCCAGTTCCAGGATCTCAGGCATCTCATCGGACATACCTTGATGAAATGCGCGGAGCTGTTCCAACCCGTCTTTCTTGTATTCGCCCTCCTGGTATTCGTCTTCGAAGCCGGCGACCGACCACTCCGTTTCGAACAGCCGTTGTACTTCTTCAAATGGCAGGCGATTGCCTTTTTTTAACTCCGCCATCACACGGCGAATGGTCGCGTGC
>Ga0210400_10004188_pt1 | contig 12551 bp, 9 predicted proteins | sample IncBWH26MmetaG_FD_155456 | JGI IMG/M metagenome (GOLD analysis project Ga0210400, IMG submission 155456) | Forest soil microbial communities from Barre Woods Harvard Forest LTER site, Petersham, Massachusetts, United States - Inc-BW-H-26-M | ecosystem: Environmental > Terrestrial > Soil >...
GCCAGCATCAAGACGCTGATCGCCAAAAATTGGGACAAGTTCGCCGCCGGTTACGCACTGAACGAAGGCGGCGAAGTCATTTCCAAAGGCGGCAAAGTGCAATACGTTGCTTTGCAGGCTAGTGAAAAAGTGGCGGTCAACGTTGAGGTAATCGCGAAAGGCACCTCAGGACACGCTTCGCTCCCCACCAAGGACAACGCCGTTGTCCACCTCGCCGCCGCCGTGGCCAAAATTGGCACGTACTCGCCGCCGGTGCGCTTCACCACCGTCGTGCGCCGCTATTTCGAGGGACTCGCCGCAGTTTCCGACGATGAAGACGCCAAGTGGATGCGTTCTCTCGAAGCCTCCGACCGCGGGGAACATGCCCAGCGCGTCATTTCCGAAGCAAATCCTCAGTGGGGCTCCATGATGCACGATTCCATTGCGCCCACCATGTTGTCGGCCGGCGTGCGGGCCAACGTCATTCCCGGCGAGGCTCGCGCCACGCTGAATATTCGCCTGTTGCCAGGAGACACCATCGATGTCTTGGTCGGCGCGCTTACGAAGCTGGTCAACGATCCGCAGGTGCGCCTCGAAGTCCAGCCCAATGCCGGCCTGGCGGCTCCAACCTCTTCTCTCGAGTCGGATTTTTACAACGTCATCACAAAAGTCGCTTCCCAGGATTTCGGCGGCGCTCCCGTGCTGCCCTATCAGTCGCCGTGGGCAACCGACTCTTCGCAGTTGCGCCTGCACAACGTCCAGGCCTATGGCTTGTGGCCGTTTCCGGTCACCGACGATGATCTAAGGCGCATGCACGGCGATGACGAGCGCCTCTCCGTCGCATCCTTCAACAAAGGCATTGAGGTGCTATTGCACATCGTCTCTGAATTCGTGGTGGCTAAATAGGCCATGGCCTTTCGACACTCTAAGATTGTTTGCACTATCGGACCCGCCTGCCGCTCGCCGCGAATGATCGATCGCCTCCTGCGTGCGGGCATGGACGTCGCCCGCTTGAACTTCTCTCATGGCTCGCACGCAGATCACGCCGCAAGCATCGCCATCCTGCGCGCAGCGGCCCTGAATCTGCACAAGCCCCTCGCCATCCTTGCCGACCTGCAGGGGCCCAAGATTCGAACCGGAGCGCTCGCCGGCGGCGTCCCTGTAGTTTTGCGCGCTGGACAAAAATTTGTGATTACCACCGCCCGCGTTCTCGGCGATTCCACCCGTGTCAGCACCGTTTTCAAACCGTTGCCACGCGAAGTCCATCGCGGCGACCGCATACTTCTTTCCGACGGATTGATCGAATTGCGCGTGCTGCAAGTGCGCGGCCGCGAAGTGATCTGCGAAGTCGTAAACGGCGGCGCCCTTGGCGAACACAAAGGGATTAACTTGCCCGGAGTCAAATTGCGCGTTCCCGCTCTCACTTCGAAAGACCGGGAAGACTTGCAGTTCGCCTTGAAACATGGCGCGAATTACATCGCCGTCAGTTTTGTGCGCCGCCCTGAAGATGTGGTGCTTGCGAAAACATTGGTGCGCCGCGCCGGTAAAGACACGCCGGTAATCGCGAAACTGGAAAAGCCCGAAGCCATTGAAAATCTCGAGGGGATTTTGCGCGTCGCGGACGGCGTGATGGTCGCGCGCGGCGACCTCGGTGTGGAGATGAATCCGGAGTGCGTGCCCGTAGTTCAAAAAACAATCATCAAGCGCGCGCGCGAATTTCGCCGCCCCGTTATCACCGCAACGCAGATGCTCGAATCCATGACGGAAAATCCGCGCCCTACCCGCGCGGAAGCTTCGGATGTGGCCAACGCAATTTTTGATGGCTCGGACGCGGTGATGCTCTCCGCGGAAACCGCCACCGGAAAATATCCCGTCGAAGCGGTAAGCATCATGGCGCGCATTATCGAAGAGGCGGAAAGCAGCATCGAGGAATTTCCGCGTCCCGTCCCGCAAGAAAGGCTAAAAGTTGCGGAAACGGTTGCCGAACTTGTGTGTCACGCTTCGCGCGAGCTGCACATGAAATTAATCGCGGTGTTCACGCACAGCGGATTCACCGCGCGGTTGATTTCCCGCTATCGCCCGCTGGTTCCCATCGTCGCATTTTCACCGGAAGAGGAGACGCGGCGGCGCATGGCGCTGATCTGGGGCGTGTCGCCACAAAAAATCGCGGACGTGCGAAAAGTCGACGGCCTGGCCTCGGTCGCCGAAAAGCGCTTGCTCGAAGAGCGGCTGGTGCGCAAAGGCGACGTCATCGGCATCGTCGCGGGAACGCCGATGGGCATTCGCGGCACGACAAATTTCATGAAATTCCACGTAATCGGCGGCATTGAATGAAGCAGCGGTCAGCTTTCAGTTGACAGCCGTCAGTAAGACTTCGCGAAGACACGCTGCGCCTCGCGAAATCGTCGCCGGCAGAAAAACATCATCCTCACTGTGTGGCTTGACGTTTCTCGTCTGACGTCAAACTATAGCCGCAATTTGAAAACTAAAACCAAAGCTAGAAGCCCGAAGTCTGAAACAGCAAAAGACTGAAAACTGATCGCTGAGAGCTGAAAACTGAGAGTTAATTCACCCAGCGGTCGGGCCTGGATGGCGGTTCTTTGTGTTTGTTCATGTAGACCTGGAAGCGCCGTCTGTTGCGCTGGATTTTCCAGTCGGTGACGCTGTTGCGCACGCTGTAAAGGAATGAGCCGCGGCGCAAATAGATGTAGCCGACCAGCATGCCTCCGAGATGGCAGAGGTGGCTGATGTTGTCTCCGCCGAATCCGAACGTACCCAAAAATTCGAGCGCCGTCATGATCATTACAAACGTGCGCATGCTCATCTTGATGGGGATTGGGAACATGATGACCTGGCGGTCGGGAAAAAGGATCGCGCAGGCAAGCAAGACGCCGAAAATAGCCCCTGAAGCGCCGATAGTTGCGGTATCGGAGGCAGGCTGGCCCCAGAAAAGGGAGATTTTTACAATTACGTTGATGAGTCCCGCGCCGACACCAGTGAGAAAGTAATACTGCAAGAACCGAACGCGCCCCCAGGCGATCTCCAACTCCCGTCCAAACATATACAGCACGAACATATTGGAGAGGATGTGCCAAATGGTGGAAGCATCATGCAGGAACAGGTAGGTGACGGGCTGCCAGATGCGCAAGCCGGGCACAACGGCGGAAGGAACGAGGCCAAAATGACCCACAAACCAGTTGTAAGCAGAGTGTCCCGAAAACGTTCGGAGCAGAATCTCGAAAATGTAGACTGCTACGTTAGCGATTAGCAGCCACCGGACCCCGGGCGTAATAAAGAAATTAAAGCTGAAGCGGTAATTTCGGATTCCGGAGCGCGAAGCCATGGTTTGTTCAGTCTACGGCTGCAAGCCGCCCCCGTCAAAGCACATCGTCTTCTTCCGTAACTCTCGCGTTTTTGTACGCTGATACTCTTGCACGCAAAACTCCTAATCCAGCTTCTTTCTGGCGAAATAGAAGAGGGAGGCAGCGAGAAGGGCGAACATGAATATGCCGAAGAGGTTGTTTACCGCCAATGAGCCGAGGAGTTTGGGGCCGAAGGAGAAAAGATCGGGACGCCACGGCAGGCCGAGGATGGATGTGAACCAGTGCGGCACGCGGGTGGAGATTTCGGGATCTTGCAACAAGTTGATGACGATGCCGAGCAGGCCGAAGACCCCGCCTGCGGCGATGAGACCGCTGGAATAGAGAGCGCCGGGGCTGGCTTCGCTTTCGTCTTTTTTCTTGGTGGTGGCGTCAACGAGCATACGGATCAGGCCACCGGCGAACATGGCAGCGGTGGTGCCCAGGGGAAGATACGAGCCGGTGGCAAAAGCCAGCGAGCGAACGCCAAGAATTTCCACCGCAACGACCAAAGCCACGCCCATCAGCACCAAACGCCAGGGCAAGCGCTGATTCAGGATGCCACTGATGACGGTGGCCATAAGACGGGCCTGCGGCGCCGGGGCCTTGTCGCTGCCGATTCCTTGCGCCCACTGATACTCGATGCGATTTGTGGTGGCGTTGTAGAGGTACTCGCCGTCAGGAACTTCATGGGAACCCAATGAATTGAGGAGAACGTAGTTTTTGCCCTGGTAGGTGAAGGTGTCGCGTTCGACCTTCACGCCGGAAGGCAAAGACTGGATGTTCACGGGAATCTGCGTCGGCAGATATTTCTCGAGTCCCTTGTTCATCAGGTTGAGGGTGGTGCCGATTGCGAGAGTCGAGACCGTGACACCGATCAGAAGTCCCATTTGTTGCCAGAAAGGAGTGGCGCCGACCAGGTAGCCAGTTTTTAGGTCCTGGGAGGTGGCGCCGGCGATTGCGGCCGCAATGCACACCACTCCGCCGATCATCAGCGCTAGCACCTGATAGTTTGGCGCCGTCCATCCGGCCACAAAAAAGATCGCGCAGGTAGCCATCAGCGTGGCAATGCTCATTCCGCTGATGGGGTTGGAAGAATTGCCGAGCAGGCCGCTGATTCTTGCCGCCACGGTTACGAAGAGAAAGCCGAATACGGTGACGAAGATACCGGCAAACAAATTTTGCCACCATTCGGTTTTCGCGCCTTTCATGGGCTCAAAGGTCAGCAAAACCCACATCATGAAGATGATGACGGCGGAACCGCCGATGACCCAGCGCATGGGCACTTCGCGATCGATGCGCGTGCCGCCATTCGTTTGGCCAGCGCCTTCCGCGCGGACATTCTTGAGCCCGGTACGCAACGCGGAAAGAATCGTCGGCAAAGTGCGAAGCAGCGTGATCAAGCCGGCGGCGGCCACGGCGCCCGCAGCCATGGGCCGAATGTAATTGCTCCAGAGCTGGTCCGGCGTCATCTGGGGAATGGGAATTGTGGAGGGATAAATCGGAACGTTACCGGCGAGCTGGCCGTAGAACTTGATGGCAGGCATGATCACCAGCCAGGAGATGATGCCGCCGGCGAAGAGGATACCGGCTACGCGAGAGCCAATGATGTAGCCGACGCCGAGATATTCCGAAGTGATGGCGACGCGAAACGATGCGCCGGGAAACCAGGTCGGGCGATTTTCCGGCTGCGCGGTCCACGCTTGCACGGTGTTCATCAGGAAGGTGTAGACGCCGCCGAGACCGAGTCCCCAGAAGACGCGTCCCGCGAAGGAGCCGCCGCGCTCGCCGGCGACGAGCACATCCGCGCATGCTGTGCCTTCGGGAAACACGAGATTGCCGTGTTCTTTGACGATGAGCTGGCGGCGCAGCGGAACCATGAAAAGCACACCGAGCCATCCGCCGAGAAGCGCGAGCGGGAAAATACGCCAGAAGGTAAATTCGGAACCGAAGCCGAGAAAGATCAGCGCGGGAATGGTGAACATTACGCCGGCGGCGAGCGATTCCCCCGCGGAGCCTGTGGTTTGCACGATATTGTTTTCGAGAATGGTGGAGCGGCCGAAGGCGCGCAGGATGCTGATGGAGAGAACGGAGATCGGGATGGAAGCGGAGACGGTGAGGCCGGCGCGCAGGCCGACGTACACGGTTACGGCGCCGAAGAGCAATCCGAAGAGCGCGCCGAGTACGACGGCGCGAATCGTGAATTCGGCTAGCGTTTGTTCGGGCGGAATGTAAGGGCGAAATTCTCCCGGGGGAGCGGTGGAACTCCACGGATGGTCGGAAACGGATGGCTTGCTCACACAGACCTCCCTCGCAGCCGGGTAGCCGAGGCCGGCGCGGGGATTATGGACCATTTTGGACTGCAAGGGTTAGAGGTTCGGAGAGGCAAGTGGAGGTACTCCAAAGGTGGGTTGGATGGGAGAGCGGGTTTTGGAGTCATCGGTCCGCCATTTGGTTGAGGTGGAGAATTGTTGGGAGATCGTCGGAGGACAGCCAGAAATGGCTGTCCCACTTTGGAGGGGATACCCCCCACCCCGGGTGTCCCGTAGAGGCATTCGGGATGCCCACCCCACCCCGGGTGTTTTGGGAAAAGAGGCTGGAAATGATTGAAAACAAAGGGCGGGAGGGCGGAAAAGAGGGCCAAGAGAGGTGCAAGAGGCCGCAATCCATTGACAACAAAAGAGTTGAAAGAAAAAGTGCAACACAGAGAGCACTGAGTTCGGACCACGGAGCCCAGAGAGGGTGACACCCCCGGGCAATGCGGATGGTTGTGAAAATAAAGGTGTTACGGGAAAAGCAATTCGTAACGTTATGATTCTAAAGGGGCGGAGAAATTCACAGCAGAGGGCACGGAGAGCACAGAGATTCAGAGGAGGAAAGGCAGGGAGCCGCTGGGGGAAGATTTTCACGACTTATGATAGCACGAAAGTAAACGGATGTCAATAGTTTATTTATAGGTACACCGTTCGAACGGCGCGGGCGATCACTCATAACGAAGGGCGAGCAGGGGATCGATCCGGGTGGCGCGGCGGGCGGGCAGGAGGCAGGCGAAGAGACCTACGGATACAACAAGCGTTACGACCGCGGCGAATGTCCATGGATCGGTGACGGAAACACCGGAAATTTGGCTGGCGAGGAAGCGTGTAAGTCCAGCGCTGACGAGAAGGCCAATGAGGACGCCAGCCGCAACCAGACGGAAACCGTTGAAGAGCACAAGGTGCAAAATATTTGTCTGTTGAGCGCCAAGGGCCATGCGAATGCCGATCTCGTTGGTGCGCAGCGCAACAGTGTAAGCCATGACGCTAAATATGCCGATGACCACCAAGACGACTCCGACCACAGCGAAAGCTGCGAGGGTCACAAATTCAAATTTGGCTCCGCTATAGAACTCTTGAAGAGCACCTTCCAAGGTCCCTGACGTAGCGATCTGCACACCTGGATCGAGAGCCCGCACCTCTCGGCCCATGTTTGCCAACAATGACTTGGGGTCGACAGCAGTCCTGGCCATAAACGTACGCCAGTGATATCCCGCAACACTATAAGGGGCGAAAGCTTCCGGAAAAGTTTGCCACGATGGACTCTCGTACCCGCGAGTCTTGTAATCACGCACGATCCCAATAATTTCAAAATAAGTGTCATGCGGCCCGTCCAGGAAGGAGGAGTCGAGATACTGCAATTTGACCTTATGACCGAGAGGATCTTCGTTCGGAAAGTACTTGCGAGAAAAGGTTTCGTTTACGACCATGACGTCGCGCGCCGCCGTCACATCGTCTGCGGAGAAGAGCCTGCCGCGGATCAACGGCAGTCCCATCGTTCGGAAGTAGCCTTCACTGCACAAGTCAAATCGAGTGTCCCAGCGCTCGGTGTGAGGCTTGCCCGGAATAATTGTGTCGCTCGATTCGTACTTCAGCGGTGGCGGCTCATTGAATTCGGCAGCGGACAGCACGCCCGGGAGAGTCTGCAAACGGTCCAGCAGTTGACGCGTCAGCAGATTCTTCTTTTCCAAAGAGCCGGGAACGTCCGTGTTATACGCTGGCGGCAGATTGAGCTCAAAGTACAGAACATTCTTCGCATCGAACCCGAGGTCCACCCGGGTGAGAGCCAGGAAGCTACGCATCAAAAGGCCGGCGCCAATCAGCAGGATGATCGACAGTGCAACTTCACTGACCACCAGTCCGGCGCGAAAGGTACCGTGTCGAAAGCTTCCCCCGACACCTTTGCTGGTGCCGGTAAGCCGCAGCTGAAGGTCGCTGCGCGCAACGTGCAGGGCTGGTGCCACGCCGCAGAGGATTGTCGTCAGAACGGTTACGCCCAGGGACAAGAAAAGAACTGGTGCATTCATGCAAATCACGGTTTCGTCGGGGAGGACGCCGGCAGGAATCAGTGCGACGACACTCTTCAAACCGAAGAATGCCAAGCCGCAGCCTGTTCCGCAGGCTGCCACTGCAAGAACGAAACTTTCCACCAGCAGTTGGCGGATAAGGCGGCCGCGAGTTGCCCCCAGGGCAGCGCGCATGGCTATTTCACGTTCGCGAGCGGTGGCGCGGGCTAGTAAGAGATTGGCAACATTGCTGCAGGCGATCAGAAGCAGAAAAAAGACGGCGGCAAGCAGAGCGTAGAGAGTCTTTTTGAAGTCGCCGATAAGGCTGTCGAGCAGCGTTTCCGGAACGATCGCGAACTTGTCCTCCGGAAACGTCTGCTCCGGAAAGAAACGACCTGGGTTTGGCTTGTGCATCCTGTGCGCGATGGCATCGAGGTCTCTCCTGGCAGTTTCCACGCTGACACCAGGCTTGAGGCGTGCCATCAGCTGGAAACTGCCGGATGCCAGGCGGTCACGGGTGATCGGCCGCCAGAAATTCTCTCCAAAGACGTTGATCCCCCAAGCGAAGGCGTTGAACTGCTGGGGCATAATTCCAATAAGGGTTGTTGGCTTGCCGTTCAGAATTAAAGTCTTACCGAGGATTTTGGGGTCGCCGCCAAATTGTCGCTGCCAGAGCTGGTAATTTATTACGAAGACTAGCGGACCTTCAGGTCTGCCATCTTCTTTCGAGAACGTTCGGCCCAGGAGCGGTTGAACTCCTAAGTATTCGAATGCATTCGTTGTCACCTCAGCGCCACCAGGAAAATAACGAATGGATTTGCCGTCGTTGTACGTCGGGCGCGAAAAGGTGTAAGCAATCATGTCTTCGAAAACTTGGTTGTGTTCACGAAATGCGCGAATTTCTGCGGGGGAGAACCACGAGGGAAGTGTCCGCGGATTAGCCGTTTCGAATGTTTGTCGATAAATCACGACAGATCTGTCGAAGTTTTTGTAAGGCAACGCATGAAAGAACACGTTATACGCGACGCTGAAGACCACCGTCGTCGCGCCAATTCCGAGGGCAAGCGCGAAGATGGCGATGAGGGCGAAGCGGCGGTCCTTGCGGAGAGTGCGGAAGGCGTAGCGGATGTCGCGGAAGAGGTTGTCGAGGTGGGTTTCCCAACGGGTGTCGCGGACTTCTTCTTTGACGCGTTCGAGGCCGCCGAATTCGAGGTTGGCGCGGCGGCGGGCTTCTTCGGGGGTGATGCCTGCGGCGATGTAACTGGCGATTTGTTGCTCGAGGTGGAAGCGGAGCTCCTTGTCGAGCTCACTTTCGGTGCGAGATTTTTGAAATGTGCGGCGAATCCAGCGCATGGCTACGACTCCTTCTCCGGCGAGCGAAGGACTAGGGCGACGGCGTCGCAGAGACGTTCCCAATTGACGACTTCGGTCTCCATTTGTCTGCGGCCCTTCCTGGTGAGCGAGTAGAACTTGGCTTCGCGGCCGGTTTCGGATTCTTTCCATTCGGCTTGCAGCCAGCCGCGATCTTCCAAACGATGGAGAGCGGGATACAGGGAGCCTTGATGGACCTGGAAGAAGTGTTTCGAGATTTGCTGAAGGCGTTGCGCGATAGCGTAGCCGTGGCTGGGGCCTAGCGCGACCACTTTCAAGACCAGCATATCGAGAGTGCCTCGGAGGAGTTCTAGTTTGGCTTCATTCATGGGGCATACCTAGAAAGACGACATATATGCCCGAATCGATTTCGTGTCAATGGGTGAATTGCGTTTAGAGCGTGGTCGTACTTAACTTCGCCCTGCGTTTCGTGCCGGAAAGGGACCAGAGGGAGTTGGAGCGGGCGATTAGAAAGGCGAGGAAGCAGAGGGCGAAGACGGAGTGGCTCAGGCTGGCGCCGAAGTATTGCCAGAGCGGGGCGGAGGAGCCGGGGTAGTCGGAGGAGAAGAGCAGAGTGAGCATGAAGATCAGGCCGGCGGCGCTGGCGGGGCGGACGAAGACGCCGAGGAGGAGGGCGAGTCCGATGGCGAGTTCGCCGTAGGCAACCAGGAAGGCGATGGTTGTGGCGTGGGGGAGGACGAAATTGCGGAGGATCGGAGCCATAAACGGGTAGGCGCCGCCTTCGGTCAGGAATTTGTTGATCCAGAATTGAAAGCCACCGTGCAGGGTGAATTGCGTTCCGAAGATTTTGTATTGGGCGAAGATCAGGAAGAAGAGGCCGACTCCGATGCGGAGGACGGCGAGGGCGCGGGAGTTGGAATCGTGCATGGGGGAATGATAATTGGGGCTGGGTAGAAGTAAAGAAGTAAAGAAGTAAGGAAGTAAGGAAGTAAGGAAGAAACGAAGAACAAAAGATAACGCGGAGACGCCCCGACCCGGTCGGGGCAGGCGCCGCGCGCTGAGGTGGCGCAGAGAAGAGAAAGAGTGTGACACGCTTGCGGTTCGTGATAATTGACCAAGCTAGGGTGCGGAGGGAAGAAAAAGATTTAACACAGAGGCCGCAGAGGTCGGAGCACGGAGGACACGGAGAGGAGCGATGACTGTCGCTTGGTTGCTGGCTCTAATGTTGAGGTCCTGCGGCCCGGCAAAAAGCGCCGGGCCTCAGGATGACACTCGCTAGCCAATTGCGAGATTCGAAGGGTGCAGAGATCAAGAAAGGCGAGAGCGGACGCGGTCACTTAGGGCTTTGCCGTCGACGGTTTTACCTTCGAGGGCGGCTTTGGCGGCTTTTACTACGGCGCCCATTTGTTTGATGGAGGTGGCGCCGGTTTCGGCGATAGCTTTGGCGATGGCGGCGTCCATTTCGGCATCGCTAGCGCCGGCGGGGAGATAAGACTCGATGATGGCCAGCTCTTTGGATTCCTTTTCAGCGAGGTCGTTGCGGTTGCCTTTGGTGAATTGGTCGATGGATTCCTTGCGCTGCTTTACGAGCGTTTGCAGGAGCTGGATGGATTCGGGTTCGTCGAGTTTGCGGAGCTTCTCGGTTTCTTTGTAGGTGATAGCGGACTTGACCATGCGGAGGACGCTGAGGCGGAGTTCGTCTTTGGAGCGCATGGCGTCGGTGAGGTCTTTTTGTATTTTTTCAGCGAGAGTCATGGGAAAGAATTTAACACAGACGGCACAGAGGTCACAGAGAACACAAGGACGGAGTAAGATGCGGCGGACATGAGCGATCGACGATACGACGTGGTGGTGGTTGGGGCTGGAGTGTTTGGGGCGTGGGCGGCTTGGCATCTGGCGCGACGGGGGCGGCGGGTGTTGCTGGCGGATGCTTATGGGCCGGGGAACGCGCGGGCGAGTTCGGCGGGGGAGTCGCGGATTATTCGCATGGGATATGGCGCGGACGAGCTTTATACGCGATGGTCGCAGCGGTCGTTGGCGCAGTGGAAGGAGTTCTTTGCGGCGACGGGACAACCACTGTTTCATGAGACCGGTGTTTTGTGGCTAGCGGGGAAAGATGACGCGCGGGTGCGGCAAACGAGCGAGACGCTGCGCAGATGCGGCGTCCCTTTTCAAGAGTTGAGGCGGGCAGAGTTGGATAGACGCTATCCGCAGATTGGATTGGACGGAATTGCGACGGGACTGCTGGAGCCGCAGAGCGGGGTGTTGATGGCGCGGCGGGCGGTTGCCGCGGTAGTGGACGATGCGGTGCGCGGCGGAGTGGAGTACCGCACGGCGCAAATCGCAGAGCCGCGAGAGGCGGGACGGATTTCTGGTGTGACGACGACTTCGGGCGAGCGTATCGAGGCAGAGCAATTTGTATTTGCTTGCGGAGCATGGCTGGGCAAAATTTTTCCAGAGGTTCTGGGTTCGCGAATTTTCCCGAGCCGGCAGGAAGTATTTTTCTTTGGCGTGCCAGCGGGCGATGCGCGGTTTGCGCCGCCGGCGCTGCCGACGTGGTTGTTTCAAGAGGATGAGATTTATGGGATGCCGGACCTGGAGAGCCGAGGGCTCAAGATTGCGGTGGACCGGCACGGTGCGCGCGTGGATCCCGACACGCAATCGCGCATGGCAAGCGCGGAGGGCGCCGAGGAGGCACGGCGTTTTGTGGAGCAGCGCTTTCCGGCCTTGCGCGGCGCGCCGATTGTGGAAACGAGGGTCTGCCAGTATGAAAATACGTCGAATGGAGATTTCTTGATTGATCGGCATCCGGAGATGGAGAACGTTTGGTTTGTGGGAGATCGGACAGGGCATGGGTTCAAGCATGGGCCGGCGGTGGGGGAGTACGTGGCGGGGCGGATTGTTGATGGAGCGGTGGAAGAGGCGCGGTTTTCGTTGGGGAGCAAGAAGACGGTGCAGAGGAGGGCGGTGTTTTAGAAAAGACGAAACGAAGTAATGAAGTAATGAAGTAATGAAATATGACGGATGGACAGCCAGAAATGGCTGTCCCACTGTTAGGCCTTTTGGGCGCGGCGGCGGGGGGTTAGCGCGGTTGGGTGGCGCTTGCGGCGAGATTTTTCGGAGTAGAGCTGGGCGTCGGCATCGGAGAGAAGTTTTTCGATGCGCTCGCCGTGGCCGTTGTAGATGGAGATGCCGATGCTGGCGGAGAGTTGCGGGCGCTCCAAGTCGCTGGCCATGACAGCGCGGATACGGTTGGCTACACGCTCGGCTTCATCGTGCAGAGTTTCGGGCAAAACGAGAGCGAATTCGTCGCCGCCGTAACGCGCAGCGGTGTCAATGGCGCGGCAGTGAATGCGGAGGACTTGGGCGAGTCGATTGAGCGCGTGGCTGCCGACGAGGTGGCCGTAGGTATCATTGATTTTCTTCAGGCCATCGAGATCGAGCAGGAGAACAGCGAAGGGCCGGCCGTTGCGATTGGTGCGCTCGGTTTCCGCTTCGAGGACGTCGAGCAGACGGCGATAGTTGGCAAGACCGGTGAGCGGGTCGCTGACGGCGAGATG
>Ga0210400_10004189_pt1 | contig 12551 bp, 8 predicted proteins | sample IncBWH26MmetaG_FD_155456 | JGI IMG/M metagenome (GOLD analysis project Ga0210400, IMG submission 155456) | Forest soil microbial communities from Barre Woods Harvard Forest LTER site, Petersham, Massachusetts, United States - Inc-BW-H-26-M | ecosystem: Environmental > Terrestrial > Soil >...
CCGACGCCGAGAAAGACATGCGAGCCGGAAAATTTATCGCGCAACAATTGAATGGCGTCGCACATCTCGCCGATGACCGCGTCGCGGCCGCGCGTCAGATCCGTGCTGGTATGGATGGTCTCCAGTCGCCTGCCCGTGTCTTCCACAGCGGCAATGCGCATGTTCGTCCCGCCCAGGTCCACGCCTATTGCGAAGGAACTCATTGTTTTATCTTTAGAAAACCTTGAGAAGATCCCGGGGCCAAGGTGTTTTCCCCCTGCCCGAAATGGGTCTTGCCCAACGGAAAGCCATTATATAGAATCGTTTCAATAAACACGACACAAGAAATGTTTTTTCTTGCTGGCGTTTCGGGCCCCTGGAACCAGTCCAAAAGAAGCGGCTAGTGAAAGATTAGGAAATGGCTATAATCGGCGCAGAGGAACGTTTCCCAGTGGCCAACATAAAAGCCAAAAAACCCAAACCCACCATTACCATTCGGGATGTGGCGGAGGAAAGCGGATTCTCCGCTACCACCGTCTCCATTGTCCTGAACAACGCTCCTCTGGCCCGCTATATTCCGCCGCAAACCAAGACTCGAATCCAAAAAGCCGCAAAGAAGCTTGGATACCATCCCAATATTTTCGCGAGGTCGTTGCGCAGCAAGCGCAACCACACGGTAGGCGTGATGGTCTTTGACGTAACCGATCCCTACTGCACGCTCATCCTTCGGGGCATCGAGAAGTCTCTTTACCAGGCTTCGTACTTGCCCATCCTGACCGATGCGCACAACGATCGAGGCCGGTTTGAGCGGTATCTGGAAATGCTGCTGGAGCGCCGGGTTGAGGCCTTGATTGTTCTGGCGAACTGGCTGTTTATTGACATCAACCTGCTGGCCGACCTGGAAAAATCGGAAATTCCCACGGTCATCATTGGCCGCGAGCTGGAATCCAAATCAATCAGTTCGGTCATCGTCGACGAAGAAGTTGGCGCAGGTGCCGCGTTGGGCCACCTGCACGGCCTGGGGCATCGGAAAATTGCTTTTGTGCGCGGGCCCAAAGCTCTTATGTCGGCCAAGAAGCGCTGGAAAGGAATCCAAAAATTTGCCCAGGATGCCGGACTGGATCTGGACCCGAAATTGATTGTGGACCTCCCCGACCAACTCAGCCCCAATGTGGGCGTGGAGGACGGCTATAAGATGACCGAAGAGCTTCTGAAGCGAAAGCGGGGATTTACCGCCCTGATGGCTTTTGACGACATGACTGCGCTGGGCGCGATACGGGCGCTGACCAAAGCTGGCGTAAAAGTCCCTGAACAATGTTCCGTGATCGGCTTTGACGATGTAATTCCATCGGCTCTGATGGTGCCTTCATTGTCCACGGTCCGCCAGCCGATGGAGGCGATGGGCGCGACCGCCGTCAGCATTGCCATGGATGCCATCAACGCCCGGGCCGAGAACCACGAATTTGCGGCTGTGCAGCGGAAATTGCCGTCGGAGTTGGTGCTTCGGGAATCCACACGTTCTCTGCCGTGAGCAGGACACAAGCCCAAACCTTACCGCGGATTTGCGCGGATGCACGCGGATTCTGTCTCACATTCCTGAGGCCATTCATAACCGTTGGACGGCTTTAATCCAATACTGCTTCAGTTAAGAGAAGATAGAAAAATCGGTTAAGAAAATCAGTTAAGAGTTAAGAGAAGATAGAGAAAAAAAGGACTCGTCATCCCGAGGATCTCCCCGCGCGTCAAGCGCGGGGAGATCGGAGGGACCTTGCGTTTCGCCATTAACCAGAAACGTTCGAACCGCATTAACTGGACAGTATTGGGTGTTATTCCGTTGTGCTCAATGTCAAAGATTCATAGCTTGCTTCTGTTGGCACTTACCATGATCTGGCCGGCTCCGGCCTCGACAGATTGTGGGCAAAGCACAAGCCAAATTGCTGCAGCACATCTTCGTCGTCCACTGGACCCGCAAACATTTCCCGGCAATGACGACTGGAGACGAGCCCGGCCAATCGTCTTCTGCGCGAACTGGAAAGGAAAGGAGACCGACCCACAGCGAAAGACAGAGGTCCGGATGCTGTGGTCTTCGCAAGCCCTCTATCTGCGTTTTGAAGCTCATTACCGGGATATTTATGTCTATCCGGAGACAAACCAGCGCCATGAGAAGCTCTTTCTTCGGGACGTCGCCGAAGTATTTCTTCAGCCCGACACCCATCCAGCGAAACACTACAAAGAGTTTGAGGTCAGCCCAAATGGAGATTGGCTCGACCTGGACATTTCGCGGGCAGGCGGCTCGAACCTGATGTGTGACGTGAAGACCAGCGCGACGATCTCCGGCGCGAACCATAAGTGGGTCGCGGAATTGTCGATTCCGATGAAGTGCCTCACACAAAAGTTTGATCGTGATGCGGAGTGGCGATTGAACCTTTTCCGCATCGAAGGCAACGAGCCACGCAGATTCTATTCCGCATGGCGTCCTACTAAAACATTGCGCCCCGATTTTCATGTGCCTGAGGTCTTTGGGACGCTCAAGTTTTCCCCTGACTGAGATTTGTTCTCGTATGGAGCTGAGATGATGAACAGACGAACTTTTCTAAAAACCATAACCGTAGGTCTGCCAGCCCTGGCCGCGTCTGGCGCAGCCGCGCTCCGACTCCTGCCGAAAGACTCGCCGGGTGACGGCTTGAAGAATTGGGCGTGGGTCACCATTAACACCAACCGGTCGGGTGACGATTGGAAGCGCATGTTTGCAGTCATGAGGGAATCCGGAGTGAAAGCCATCCTCCCGGAAATTTATGACGGAAGAAATGCCTATTTCGCCAGCCAGAGACTGCCCGTAAGAACCGATCTATTAGGAAAGATACTGCCGCTGGCGCTCGCCGAAGGCCTTGAAGTCCATGCCTGGATGTGGTCAATGCCCTGCATGATCGAAGAGATCATGAAAAAACACCCCGATTGGTACAACGTGAATGCCAAGGGCGAGTCGGCTGTGGACAAGCCAGCGTACGTTCCTTATTACAAATTTCTTGACCCCGGCCGACCTGAGGTGCGCGAGTGGGTACAGGGCACGGTCAAGGAGCTGGCGGGCATTGCCGAACTGACAGGCATCCACCTCGATTACATCCGCCACCCGGATGCCATACTGCCGTCCGGACTGTGGAAGAAGTACAACATTGTCCAGGACAAGGTCTACCCACCCTACGACTACGGGTACAGCGAGTACGAGCGTAAAGAATTCAAGAAGAAATACGGCATTGATCCCATCGAAATCCAAGATCCCACTCATCACCAACAGTGGATGCAGTTTCGTTTCGACATGGTGACCGGCCTGGTAAATGATTACCTGGTGCCAGCCGCGCACGCGCGCAAGAAGCTGATCACAGCAGCCGTCTTTCCCGGCCCAACCCTGGCCCGTGCAATGGTACGTCAGGATTGGGGGCACTGGAACCTGGACGCCTTTCTGCCTATGCTCTACAACAATTTTTATGACTCCGGCCCGGAGTGGATAAAAAAACAGACACAGGAAGGGGTAACGACAACCGGGAAGCCCGTTTATAGCGGACTGTTCATCCATGATATTGACCAAGCTGGAGTCGCGAACCTCATTAACAATGCGCTCGCCGGAGGAGCCTCAGGCGTGTCGATCTTCTCCGCGGATGGAATGGATGCTGCAAAGTGGAAGATACTGGAGGAAAAGCTTCACCGCAAAGGACGCTAAGGACAGAATTCACCACGGAGACGCGGAGGCGCGGAGAAGGCAAAAACTCTATAAAGAACTCTGCTGCTTCTCTGCAATCTCCGCATTACGAGGTGCTTTGAAATCATGCTTTTCTCGCAAATTTTTCATCGGGTTAGATCAAACCAGGCTGTGCTCTGCGAATCTCTGCTTTCTCTGCGCTCTCTGCGGTAGGCTTTTGATCTTGGGTTTCCTTCGTGTTCCTCTGTGGTGAAAAAGGTTTGGTTGTGGCTCTGCTGCGCTGCGACCTCTGCGGTGAGAGCTTGATTTTGACTTTCTCGATGTTGCTTATCGGCAGAGGTGTGCAGAACCTATCTAACGTTTGGGTTCCATTTTGTTTCCTTTGCGCCCTTAGCGTCCCTTGCGGTGAACCGCTTTTATGCTCACCGGCAATTGACCGGCAAACGGAATTCTTCCCCAAAGCGCATCTGCCAGCGCTTCCATCGCTGGGGGCAGGATGCTATACGTGCACAGATACGTGGAGACTGCAGGATAGACAGCGAGATCGTATGGCATACGCAGAGCAACCGCGATCATGGGCGTGCCTTGCTTGTGCAAAGCGTTCACCAGGGCTGCCTGGCCACGGTGGGCTGTGGCGTTGATCGTTCCGAGGACCACCAGATCGTACTCCCTAAGTTTCTCCCGGAGCGAACGCACTTCGGATGCGGAAGGATTGATCCCGATGAGGATCTCCTCGACGCGCGGGTGATAACGGCGCACCGCGGCTGCCAGGGCAGGTGTGACATACGACGACGTATCTGCCGGCGTCAGGTCTTCAGGGCGAGGCACGACCACGGCAATCTTTGCATCAGGAGGAAGCCGCAGGGGCAGCCGCCCGGCAATATCGCGCACCAGCGTTACTGATTTCTCCGCGACCTCTTTGGCCAGCGCAAGATGCTCGCGGCAACCAACCACACGCAACGGCGGCTGCTTCCGGTGTTGGAGCCATGCCTTAAGAGCCAGCACGCGCCGCGCGGAAGCATTGATCTCGTCACGCGAGAGCAAACCACGCCGTGCGGCATGAACGATGTTGGCAAATGCCCCCTCCACCTTTGAGAGATCATGATTCAGCAGAACCAGGTCGAGACCGGCCGCGACCGCAGCCATTGCTTCCGCCACATAGCCTGGCCCTTGCTCCATAGCATGCATGTCCATGGCATCGCCCACGATCACACCCCCGAAGCCAAGCTTATGACGCAGCAGTCCGCGCAAGATGGCAGGTGATACGGTGGCAGGCTGATCAGTTCCACCGTTCAAGGCGGGCATAACGATGTGCGCCGTCATCATGAGGCGCACACCAGCCTTGATAGCAGTACGAAACGGCGGCAGTTCGATTTGGTCGATCCGCTTCGCGCTGTGCGGAATTACCGGAGCGCCATGGTGGGAGTCGGTGGAGACATCACCGTGTCCCGGAAAATGCTTGGCTGTGGCGGCCACTCCTGATGATTGCAGTCCTTTGATCAGGGCCGCGCTCAATCGCCCGACCATGGCCGGATCTTCTCCGAAAGAACGCGTGCCGACCACGGGATTGTCTGGATTGTTGTTGACGTCGCAAACGGGCGCGAAATCCACATTCACGCCGACCGCCGCTACCTCCCGCGCCAGAGCCTCTCCCACTCTGTAAGCCAGCTTCTCTGACCGCGTAGCGCCTAGCGCCATGTTTCCCGGAAAAGGCGTGCCCTCGCCAATGGCCATGAGCTGGCCGCCTTCCTGGTCAGCGGCAATCAGCAACGGCGGCTGTCCCGCCTGGGCGGCAGCTTTCTGGAGCGCCGCAGTCAAACCACGAAGCTCAGTCAGACTCCCCATGTTCTTATGACGGAAGAGAACAACACCGCCGAGGCGTCCACGCCGAATTATTTCCAGAATCTCCGGTGAAGGCTTTTGCTTTCCGATGAAGCTCAGAAGGAACTGCTGTCCGGCTGCTTGCTCCAGTGTTAATGGCATTGTTTCTCCAGGAAGTAGTGTGCAGGGCTGAGGCCTAATGTCACCTATTCTTCTCCGCGGTGAAACTGGTTCTCGGTTTTCTCCGTGCTTTCTCAGTGTCTCAGTGCCTCCGTGGTAGGTGTGGGTTTTTGGGTTGTGGCTATGCTGTGCCGTGTCTTCGTGCCTGAGCCTGCCCTTGAGCGTAGCGAATGGTGGTGGGTTTTGCTTTTTGATTTTCCTTTGCGCCCTTAGCGTCCTTTGCGGTGAGATGGTTTCTTGGTTGTGGCTACGCTTCAGCTACCTGGGCCACCACTGTGGTTTCCTTTCCGCCTTGAATGGGAACGAAGCGGGCCATAACCACTGCAGGAATGGCTGCGATCAGCACCCAGATAAAGAATTTCTCGTAGCCCAGCCACGCCTGGATATAGCCGCTGACGGCTCCAAACGCAATCAGTCCCAGGTTCATCAAGGCTGTGGCGAAGGCGTAATGGGCCGCCTGGTATTTGCCCGGCGCAATCTCCTGCATCATCAGCAGAATCACCCCCACAAAGCCGAATCCGTAGCCAAACATCTCGATACAGAGGGCCGTGGTAATCCAATAAGGATTGATCGGCAGAACCATGCTCAAGTAAACATAGGCAAGGTTGGGCAGGTTCATTACGATGATCAAGGGCAGGATTGCCCGCCGGAGACCAAGCCAGGAAGCAAAGTATCCGCCAAGAATACTTCCAGCAAGAAACGAAGCTGTCCCAAATGTGCCATAGATGGTCCCAAATTGCGCCGTCGTGAGGCCGAGGCCATGCTCGGCCCGGACTCTTTGCAGGAACAGTGGACCGATCTTCGAGAGCTGGCCTTCGCCGGCACGGTACAGAAAAATAAACAGAAGAAGCAGCAGGATGTTGGGTTTCCTGAAGAAGCTCACAACCACGTCCCAGAAAGTCCTGGCTACCTCCCGCGCGTTCCCTGCCCTGCGCTCTTCTTCTCCCTTAGGCAACATTCGGGCGTGATAGAGGGCCAGCGCCGCCAACAGCAGTCCGAGGCCACCAAAGATAATCATCCAGGCGCGTATCAGGGTCATACGGGCCTCAAGAAACCCCGCCAGCGTGATCAAGCCGCCTAGAGAAAAAAACCTGGCGACGTTGTAGAAACTACCCTGCCATCCGGCATAGACCGATTGTTCTTTGGGCGTCAGACTCGCGATATAGAGTCCATCGGCCACGATGTCATGCGAAGCGGAACAGAAGGCCACCAGCAAAAAAAATACGATTGAATAGCGGAAGTACGCTGGTAGCGGCAAACACAGAGCAAGCAAGCCCAGACCCAGCCCGCCAATCAACTGGAAGAGCACCACGAAGAACTTCTTGGTCTTGTACATCTCCAGAAAAGGACTCCACAGCGGCTTCAGCGTCCAGGGAAACGCCAACAGGCTGGTGGTGAGCGCAATGATTTGATTGCTCACGCCTACGCGCTGATAAAAGGTCAGCGCGATCAGCGCTACCGCGTAAAACGGCAGCCCTTCGGCGAAGTAGAGCGTGGGCACCCACTTGGCGGGGTGAGTCCGCCCATGTTGGCTATTGCCGATCATTGCAACTCCTCTCAGGCCCTCTACGATCAGTTAGCTCCGGGGCGGCTGAAAGCCGCCCCGGAGGTTAAGAACAGATCATACTGCGTCTCCGTCACGTGCGATTCAGCACTTCCCTTCTCATGGCAGAGACTTCAGTCCGGATTTAACCGTGTTAGCGAAGTTGAAGCCATTGGATGCGTCCCAATTGATGGACCAGGTCATCGCGCCTCGAATGCTGGGCCACGTCAAGGGAGGTACAAACGTGCTGCAACTTGTTCCCTTCGCCAGGCAGTTGAGCGCCGCAACCACCACAGAAGGAGCCACAACGCCGCCTCCGGCTGCGCTTGCCTGCGCAGGCAATCCAAGCCCCACCTGGTCCGGCCGCAAACCGTTCTGCAACTGGATGCAAGCCAGGGCGGTCTCAAAATCTTCCGTCCCCTGGGAATAGACTTTGCCATCACATCCGAGCATCGTGCCGGAGTTGTAATACTGCATGTTCACAATGGTCAGAATGTTCTGGATGTTCAATGCCAATTGGAAATAGGCTCCGCCTGTGGACTGCATGTCAATCGTCTGGGGCGCGAGTGTGATAATCAGGCCGGGCTTCATTGACGACAACTGATGCAATGCGGCTGACATGGCGGTCGGGTTAACACCGTTCTCCAGGTCGATATCTACGCCGTCGAAGCCAAAGGTCGTCATCAGCGAGGCAACGCTGTTGGCGAAATTAGTCGCACTGGTCGAATCAGAGACGCTGATCGCGCCATTCTGTCCGCCTACCGAGATGATCACCTTCTGTCCGCGTCCATGTACTGTCGCAATGTCCGAGGTAAATTGCGCGGCCGTATAGCCACCCGTGATGCACGCCGAAAGGCCGGAATCGATGCTGAAATCCACCGCGCCCGGAGTCGCCGTAGCATTAGCGAACGCCACCGCAATGATGTCGTATGTAGTAGGCACATCACTGATGCGGAGACACTTTGCACTGTTGTTGAAGTCCTGCCAGTAGCCCGTCAACAAATGCTTGGGCAGGTTGCCGGGTGGCGGCGTGGGTTGAGGCGTGGGTGTCGGAGTCGGACTTGGCGTGGGCGTAGGAGAACCGCTTGGAGCCGGACCTACCAAAGACCATAAAGCCGGTACGTTCGGCGGCTCCCAACCTACCTGCGAGGTATGGGACTGGATACACCTGAACTCCTGCCCGTTGAATATCACCAGGTCACCCACGTGAAAGGCCACTCCCGGCGTCCAGTTAGGAATAGTTCCGGAGGGCGTGGGAGCCGGGGTTGGCGCAGGCGTCGGTGTGGGCGTTGGTGTAGGACTCGGTTTAGGAGTTGGAGTTGGAGTTGGTGTAGGAGTGGGCGAGGGAGTCCCGCTGACTAACCCCCATAATGCCGGTACGTTCGGCGGCTCCCAGCCTACCTGTGAGGTGTGGGCCTGAATGCACTTGTATTCGGCGCCTTGAAACATCACCAGCGCGCCGGCTGCATAAGCGGTGTTGGGCTGCCAGGTTGGAACGGACTGGGCTGAAGCTGCAAGCGATGCTGTGCACAAGATTGCGGCAAGGCACAGCGCGATGACGGATATGCGTTTCATCGGGATCTCCTTTTGTGTTACTCGCGCATACTTCTCTGGATAGAGAGCTAGACAGCAACACCGCTGGGCCCGGAGAGCAGGGATGTGCCGCTGGTTGCGATGGAATCTACGGCGCAGACGCCGTAGAGCCCCAGCCCAAGAGAGTAATACTTTTCATAAAACGATTCAATAGGTTTGATTAATCGGTTCACTAAACAATATACTTCCACCCTTAAGGGTAACCCTGTCGACTGGCCCGGTGGTTGTACGCCCGGAAAACTGCAACCATCGGGCCTTCGGCCTAGATCCGCTTTTGTGCATCGGGTATTTTCATCCACAGGTTCGGTCTCGCTCCATGCTGAGAAATCGTCGTGCGCCGGCGCTCAAGATCACACTGATCCACTTTCTTCATCCGGTTATTCTCGCCACAGATAGCTTCTAGTATCCTGACTCCGCATGTTCGCTGCCTGCACTTTGCTGATCATCGCGCCCCTGGGTGGAATGGCGCTCACCTTTGTCTATGCCAGGCACGCGCCCTTTGGGGCCCGCCTGTGCATGGGCATCTGCACGGGCCTGGTCCTGATGGCAACCATTGGCTTTGTTCTTGCCTCGTTCCTGGGATTGAACGCGACCAGCATCGCCCTTTCTGCTGGCTGTCTTCTCTTGCCATTTCTGCTCCTTCTGAATCGCTCCTATCGGGAATTTATCTTCGGTGAAACCAGGTTGGCAGCCTGGTCGTTTTCAAAAGCCGTGAACTATCCCGATTGGACCACTACTGGATATGCCGTCTTCTATCTGTTCATGACTGTTCTTTTGGGGTTGGTATTTGCGCGCGCGCTCTTTGAGCGGCCTGAAGGCATTTACACAGGACTGGCCAATGATCTCGGCGATCTGCCGCTGCATTTACAAGTGATTTCCAGTTTTGTCTTTGGCCGGAATTTTCCCACCGAAGATCCCACCTATGCCGGGGTGCGTTTTACCTACCCGTTCCTTTCCGATTTTCTCAGCGCAATGCTGGTAAAGGCCGGAGCTACCATCAGGCAGGCCATGTGGATGCAAGGCATGGCGCTGTCCCTTGCCATACTGGGCCTGATGCACCACTGGACGGTTGCACTGACCCGCAGCCGGCTGGCCGGGCTCATCGCCACGCTTCTCCTGGTGTTTAGTGGAGGTCTGGGATGGTGGATGATTTTTCAGGATGTCCGCGACAGCGAGAGCGGTCTACTTCCGCTGCTCGGCCAACTCCCCCACGATTACAGCATCAGGAGCGTCACCATTTTCCGCTGGGGTAATTCCCTGACCACGCTCTTTGTTCCGCAACGAAGCATCTTGCTGGGACTGCCTTTGGCGATTTTGATCTTTCATCAATGGTGGCTGTCGCTGAACTCTTTGCCACTGGATTCACAGACCCAATCTCGTCGAGACCAGGAACAAGCGTCCCATCGCGGATGGGCCATGGCAGCCTCGGGTGTGTGCGCAGGACTTCTACCGCTCATTCACGCTCATACCTTCATCGTGGTACTCGGCGCCGCCGCCTGCCTGGCAGTACTGTTTAAGTCGTTCTGGCGAGATTGGCTTCTCTTCTTTGGGATCGCCTTGCTGGTTGCGCTCCCGGAAATCCTATGGCTCTCTCACAGCACAGGCGTCAGCGCACAAAAATATCTTGGATGGCAGTTCGGATGGGACCGGGGCAATCACAATGCTCTATGGTTCTGGTTCGTGAATACCGGGCTCTTCATACCTCTTTTGATAGCGGCCATTTTCTGGCGGCGATCCGGCTACAACATACCCAGGCGTCTCCTCATGTTTTATCTTCCCTTTTCGCTGTTCTTCATTGTTCCCAACGTGATGAGACTCGCTCCCTGGATTTGGGACAACATCAAGGTCCTCTTCTACTGGTACATCGCCTCCATTCCTCTGGTTGCTTACTTCCTGGCCCATTGGTTCAAGCAGAAATCGCGGCTGCGGTGGATGGCCGCCGGCCTGCTGGCAACGCTTCTGCTCGCCGGCGCATTGGACATTTTGCGGGTGATCACCAAGACGACCGAATATCTGGAATTCGATAGAAATGGCATTGCCACGGCAAAGTTGATCGCTCAAGTTGCGCCGCCGCGGGCCGTGGTGCTTCATGCACCCGTTTATAATTCGCCGGTGTTCCTCACCGGCCGGCGTTCGTTGCTCGGCTTCCCTGCATGGATGTGGTCGCGTGGACTGGACTCCTCACAGCGTGGGAACGACATACGAAGCATCTATTCGGGCAAGCCCGAGGCTGCAGCGTTGCTTGAGCGCTACCGTGTTGATTATGTGCTGGTGGGGCCGCAAGAACGCGTCGCCTTTCCAGTGAACGAACCGTTCTGGTCCCGCTATCCTCTGATGTCTCACATTGGCGACTATCAGCTGTATAAAGTTGAGCGGGGAAAATGAAGGCGGATTTCCACATCTCTCTCTATTGACTTTCTCCGCTGGCGCTGTATATTAAATCGCTTTACTAAAGAACATCATCCGCAGCCAAGGAGATTTACAGCAATGGATTGCCTGCGCTCATCGGCGTCAAAACCATCGGCTTATTGGGACCGGACAGACAAAGTTGTGCGGGACTGGAGCACTGGCCTGGCGCTGCCGGATTATGAAGGCAAATGCATGGTTTATTCAGACATGCGCGGCCCACTGGTGATGCACACCTCTCTGAACAGCGGACAGCGGCAGTGGCGGGAGATGGTGGAACAGCGTTCGCCCGGCAGCATTGAGCGTTTGTAAAGCGCAAAAAATCCGGCAAGCTGCCGAACTATATCTAATTTAGCTCAACGTAGAAACCAAGTGCCGCGCCTCCGCCTGGATTATTCATCAATGCGCGTATCAAAGCTTAGAAATCTTTTCCCACGCGTCACACTCTCTCCCTTGTCATTCTGAGCAGCTAAACTGATTTAATTTAAGGTATTTGGTCCGTATCGCCAATGCCCCCATTTGGAACAACGCCTGCTTCCCAGCAATATCTGTCTGATTGGTAAATCCTATCCAGTATGGTGCCGCAAGTATTTTGGGACTCGCTCTGATTCGCGTTTATTCGCGTGAATTCGCGGCTAAATTGATTTTCGTCTCTTTGCTTGGCAAGCGACCCTAATCACAATCGTCAGGAAGTTGGCGCAGCACGCTTGCCACCGAGAACCGATGCGCCCTTCGGTCCGGTGGTTGGAGCTTCCTTTACAAAATCAAGTAATACGATTCAATGATTTTTATTTATTTTTATTAAAACGATTTATATTATACTTTCGCAATTATATATGGGGACCCATTCATGAGGACTTATCCAAAAGGAGACAACCAATGAAGCAACGATCTCTGGTGGTAACAAGCATCTGCCTGGTCTTGTGCTTGGCTTCCCTGGCAGCTTTCGCCCAATCAGCCCCGGCCTGGCAGCCGAACACGCCCTATTCCATAGGCCAACTGGTTACATTCAACGGTCAGACATTTAAGTGTATTCAGGCACACACGTCACAAGTTGGCTGGGAGCCGCCCAACGTGCCGGCCCTGTGGCAACTGGTGAGCGGCACCCCAGCCCCCACACCTACTCCAACGCCCACCCCCACACCAAACCCAACTCCAACGCCAGCGCCAGGTGGCGGTGGCGGGAGTTGCGCCGTGGCCTGGACACCAACGGCGATCTTTACCGGCGGAATGATGGCCAGTGAGGGCGGCTTCAACTACACAGCGGCTTTTTGGACACAAGGCAACGAGCCGCGCACAAATAATGGGCCAGCCGGAAGCGGCCAGCCCTGG
>Ga0210400_10004190_pt1 | contig 12548 bp, 13 predicted proteins | sample IncBWH26MmetaG_FD_155456 | JGI IMG/M metagenome (GOLD analysis project Ga0210400, IMG submission 155456) | Forest soil microbial communities from Barre Woods Harvard Forest LTER site, Petersham, Massachusetts, United States - Inc-BW-H-26-M | ecosystem: Environmental > Terrestrial > Soil >...
CTGCATCAGCGAAAGACTTGGCGTAGAGTGGACCGCTGCTCTTCTTCAGCGCCGCCGTCGCGGGGGCAACTCGCCGGTGTGTTTGAACCCAGTTGGCCCAGAACCCTTTCGATGCCTTCCCGGTGTTGATGACAACGTCCGGTTTCGATTTAGCGGAATTGCCAGTGGCTGCCGGCTGATCCGCGCTTGTGTCCGGAGACGAAGCATCCGGATTGGCATTCGCCATTGCCAGCATTTGTGTCATGTTCGGCGTAGCGGGAATGTTCAGGCCGGAAGACCTCGCCGACTGCGCAGAGACCGATACGCTTGCCACGAGGGTCAACAACGAAACGGATGACAGTATTTGTTTCATGGCTACAACCAATGGTTTCCTTTACTGACTAACTAGCTCTTCTTAAAGTCGGTCGATTTGATGAGCGATTCAGTACGACTGGTGAAATCAGTATGAAGTTCGGCTCCTCAAAAAGGCATGAAAGAGAGAACAGAAATCTCTTATGCGCCTAATCACAAAAGCTAATAGGTTGGACTTGAGGAGACCCGCAGAGGGATCGAAGGGGGCGCGGGCAAAGGAATAACAAATGCAGGAACTTGAGGAGAGTGAAGCGCGGCAGTTGCCGCGAACACGCCGAGAGGATCAAGAAGCGGAATGTGCTGAATATAACCAGTCTCGATGGCACGGCGTTTCCACGTCTTCAAGATCTGGGCTACTCGTTGGTGTACTAGCCCGTACCGGAGGGCGATGGTTTCATAACCCCACCCAAACACGAAATACAACTGGACAATCCTCCATTGCAGATCGGGCCGGTCATGCCGTTCGAACGTAGGCACAGGGCTTGGAAAGCTGACTAGGTTGGCGCGAACCGCTGCGCGCAACTGATCAATACGAAGGCTATTAAGCGTACCTTGGTCCAGCGGCGGCAGATCCGGCCGAGAATAGCGGTGCGGCCGGCGACCGTCGGCCACCAGCGAGGCGTAGTATCGCTGCATCGGCGTAACAGCTTGCACATGGCAAGTGTGCCGGTTAAATCATGAAAAAGGCATGAAAGGAGAGTATCTTTTTATTCTTGTTCAGAGGGGCGCGCTGCCTGATCCGGATCGGACGGATTTCCAAACCGGTAGCCGACCCAGGGTTCCGTCAGGATATAATCCGGCCTGGCTGGATCGTCCTCAATCTTCTTGCGCAGCATCCGCACGTAGGTTCGCAGGTATTCCAGTTCGCTGCCGTAATCCGATCCCCACACTGCTTGCAGGAGTTTCAGGTGCGTCAAGGGAACACCTTGATTTTTCATCATGAATGAAAGCAGGTCGAACTCCTTGGGAGACAGGCGAATTTCTTCATCTCCCTTCCACAGGACGCGGCGCTCGAGATCCATTTTCAGGGCGCCAACTTGCACAACCCCGGATGCATCGATGTCCATGCGGGTCCGCCGGAGCACCGCGCCGAGACGCGCAATGAGTTCCCGAAATCGGAAAGGTTTTGTAACGTAGTCGTCCGCCCCCGCCTCGAGTGCTCGCACTTTGTCTTCCTCGGCGTCGCGCACTGTCACCATGATGATCCCGGTGCGCGGCGCAAGAGCCCGGATCTGGCGGCACGCCTCGACGCCGCTCATCCCCGGCATATTCACATCGAGGAGCACCAGATCGAACGGCCGCCCCCGGAACACGCCTACTGCTTCCCCTCCCGTCCCCGCTTCGGCAACACAATACCCGCTAGCGGAAAGGGAAGCGCGAATGGTCTTCCGTAAGGAAGGCTCATCATCCACAACCAGGACACTAAACGGTTGCGGGGACGTCACTACGCTCGCCTTCAGGAACTGGCAAAGTGAGACAGAACGCAGCGCCTCTGGTTGCGCCAGACTCGCTTTCAAGATCCAGGTTGCCTCCCAGTGCCACGGCGATCTTTCGGGCTACATACAGACCGAGTCCGGAACCATGGCTCGTGTGCCGACCGTTCAATCCGCGATAAAACCGGTCAAAAATCTTGTTTTTCTCGTTGGGGGAGATTGGATTCCCGCTGCTCAAAACGCGTACGGCAATGGATTCGTCCTGACGAGCGATGCTAAGGGTCACGGCCGATCCGGGAGTTGAGTATTTGCAGGCGTTGTCGAGAAGCTGGCTCACAGCCAAACGCACGAGTTCTCTGTCAGCGAGGACTTCGGTTGACTCGCACTCCCTGACCAGCGAAATACGGCCACTGGTGGACCTATTGTACTGATCCACCGTATCGCTAATCACCGACGAAACATCGATCAGTTCCATCCAGGGTTTAACTTCTTCCCGCTCCAAGCGGGCAGTGCGAATCAGTCGTGTGGTCAAGCGGCCGAGTCGTGCCGCCTCCGACTCGACGGTTTCCGCCATCTCGCGATGATCAGGACTCAACGATCGAATTTCACGAAGGGCCCCGGCCGCAGCAAGAATAGTTGAAAGCGGTGTTTTGAACTCATGGGCGAGCGCGTCCAGAATAACCGAGCGATACGACTCTGCCTGGGCAGTGGCCGCGGCCCGGCTGGCGTGAGCAAATGAATGAGTTCTTTCGAGATGAGCTACGGCAAGAGCGGCCAGCGGGCCAGCGGTCAACTCTTGGTCCTTCAGCCCTTCAAACCCGATTGCTCCTGTAGTTCGGCCCCCTACGCGAATGATTTGCGTGGTAATTCCCTCTGACCGGTCGTCGCCGCCCCTCCCATGGATGAAGGCCTCTCCTGTTTTCTTCTCAAGGTCGGCGTGCGCCTGTCCGGCCAAGTAGAGCTCCGAGCGAGCTGCATCGAACAAACAAACCGCCTTAAGTTCAAAAACCTGTCGAAATGGCTCCAGGAAATTGCCTCCGCCGGTGGCGTCCGGCTCAAGTGCCAGCATTTGCTGAGCGACGTCGTACAGACGCTTTAGATTCTCGTGCTGGAGGCGCGACGATTCGGTCTTGATTCGTACTTGGGCCACGAGTCGCGTGATGACCAGACCAGTGATCAGGAACGAAGCCAGTCCTAGCGTGTCAAGAGGGCTTGATACCTGAAATGAAAAGAGTGGCTCAACGAAAAAGTAATCGAGGCAGCCGACAGCCAGGATCGACACGATGGCCGACGATATTAACTCCCCTGACAACGACTGCAGGACCAACAAAAGCAGGTAGCAGAAGCTGGCGCTGATGAAACTCAAGTGGAGACGGAAAGCAACCAAGGTGAGCAGTCCCGCGGCAAGGCCGCCGGTGCCGCTCCACATGGTGGTTCGCCAGAACCCGAGTCTCTTGAATCGCTGCATCGTAGTCTGTAAAATCCGAGACCTGCACCGGGGCCTGACTCGCTAAGGAACAGAACCCCGGCCGGCGTCGAATTGATCTCGGCGCCTGAACTGGATTACCTGCTTGCTTGGAGGGTCTCGGCCATCTTTTCGTGATCTGCGGCAAGCTTGGTCGCCTTCTCCAACTTGGCCCGATAGATATCCACGTTCGTTTTCGAGCTGCTGTAGGCGTTCGGCAACTTGGTCCAGGTCGCCATCCAGCTCCAGTGCTTCATCGTATCCTCGGCATCCGCCAACTTCGTCTGGTCTTGCTGAGCTTCAAGCCGATAGTACGCGGCAAGCCGAAGGTGGTCGGCTTTGGTCTTAGCTTCCTTTTCCGCCTTTTCAACTTCCCGGGCGGTCAGAGGTTCGCTCGCCTTTTGGGGAGCTGCGCCCAACGGGAGCGACAGGGTCGCGACCATGATCGCGAGAGCAGTCTTAAGATATACACGCATGATTTGTGATCTCCTTGTTATGCGAGATGAACTGCCATGCCAAGCCGCCGGACTAACGTTGTCGTGCAGTCGAGCCTCTTCGTTCACCCAGCCCACGCACATCAGTGGTACGTGGACCCTTTTCGCATCGATTCGAGTTTGGGGCACAAGCCATTAAAAAGGCATAAAACGCTGAAATAAAATGTTTTGCGAGGCCCAGACGTTTATAACTTTTTCATGACTTGTGCGCGATGATGGGAAGCCGCTTTCAAAGCTGGCGGTAAGATAGATGATGAGCGAACTGGATATGGGGCAAACACACCTTGACGGGTTGAGGAAATCCGCCCGCTCCGCTCTGGTGGGTAGCATCGCTGGGTCGCTCCTGACGGTCATCTGTTACCGCATACACATAGACTTCGCGTCGGTCATTCCGTTGTATTTACTCCTTATAGTTCTGCAGTCCCTGACCGGCGACTTCCGTTCCTCCGCATTTGTGGCGGTCCTCTCGACGGTGTTCTTGGACCTTTTCTTTACCGAACCGCTCTTTTCGCTCCGCATCGACCACCCGCTCAATGCCTTAGCGCTGGGAGCGTTTGTGTTTACGTCGCTGGTCATCACGAGGCTGGTGACTCGCGTACGTGTAGCAGCTAAGTCTGCGAGGCTTCAGAAGGAGCGCCTCAATCGCCTGTACCAGCTTGCGCAGCAGCTTCTCAGCCTGGATCCAGAGGCGCCCTTGGGAGAGGACTTCCTGGAGCCATTCCGACGCCTTTTCGGCATTAGGGCGGTTTGCGTATTTGAGGCTGAGAGCGCGGAGCTTCATATCGTCGGCGATTCGCAGCGCGAGCTCGCGGCCAAGACTCGCGGCGCCTATATCCGCGGCCTCGACCTCGACGACGTCGACGCGCATGTGTCTGTTCGGCGGCTTCAAACGGCCGGGCAGCTGACCGGATCGATCGGCTTCGAAGGGCTCCAGGATCCAGAGGAAACGGCAGGCGCCCTGACGGCGTTAACGGCTGCGCTCCTAGAAAGAAAGATTGCGTTTCAGACCGCAAGTGCGGCCGCGGCGGCTGCACAAACAGAGATCTATCGATCCGCCATGCTGGATGCTCTGGCGCATGAGTTCAAGACTCCGCTCGCCACCATACTGGCGGCGGTAGGTGGTCTTCGCGAGGCCGGACCGTTAGCCGCTGAACAGGAAACAATGGCTGACACTGTCGAGAATGAGGCATCGCGGCTTGGTAGCCTGACTTCCCGCCTGCTTCGTACTGCCCGGCTGGACAATGAGAACATCCGGCCGCGGCTGGAGTTGGCTGATATCACTGCTATGGTCGCCCAAATAACCAAGCAGTACTCAGCTCGTTCATCCGACCGGGCCATTTTCTTGACAGACAGTCACGAACCCGTGCAGGCGTTGGCAGATCCCGAACTAGTTCGCCTCATGGTGAGCCAGTTGATCGAGAATGCTTGCAAGTATTCCCAGCCCGGTTCCGTCGTGACGGTTGCGATCGAACGCCGAGGCGAGTTCGTTGCGATCAGGGTCTCGAACAATGGCAGCTCGATTCCCAGGAATGAGCAACGTCGCATTTTTGAGCGGTTTTATCGCGGAGAAGATGCGAAGCGCTCCACATCCGGCTCCGGCTTGGGTCTGTATGTTGCCCGTAAAATTGCTGTGGCCCATGGAGGCGTCCTCGATTGGAGAGCGAAGAAGCGAGCGATCGCGTTACGTTTTGCCTGAAGTTGCCGACTACTAAAGATGAGTTACAACATGTCTTCACAGCACAGTAGTGTTCTAGTGGTAGATGATGAGTTTTCCTTGCGCAAAGCGCTTCGAACTTCTTTGACCGCGAGCGGATTTGCGGTGGAAGAAGCGCGCAACGGAGAAGAAGCTCTGGGCACAGTCCAGCTACATCAGTTTGATCTGGTGTTACTTGACGTCAGCATGCCTGGCATGAGCGGAATCGATGCCTGCAGGCGCATCAGAGGAATATCTCCGCAAGCAGGTATCGTCATGGTGACGGTCCGGGACCAGGAGGATGACAAGGTTCGAGCTTTGGAGGCGGGAGCGGACGACTACGTCACCAAGCCCTTTAAGCTCCGCGAACTCACGGCCCGCCTTCGCGCTGTGCTCCGGCGGACTCGCATGTCGGAAACCGCCGAGCCGGTGGTTTTACGAGCCGGTCACTTGGAAATGGATCTTCACGAACGACTCCTCCGTCGGAACGGGGAAGAGATTCACCTTTCGCCAAAGGAATTCGATCTCCTGGCGTTCATGATGAGGAATGCAGGCGCTCCGCTGACTCACGTAAAGCTTCTGCGAACGGTCTGGGGCATCGAATACGGGAATGAATTGGAGTACCTGCGATCCTACGTGAGAATGCTCCGGAAGAAGATCGAAACGGATCCGGCAACGCCCGAGTACATAGTGACTGAACCTTGGCTAGGTTATCGATTTCGTGATCCGTCCGATCCGGACTCCCCTCCTGAATCGACTCGAGACGACTAACCGAACGAATCATCTAGCAGGGTCCCGGCCAGCGGCTGGTTACGGCTTCAAGCCTGGCCATTTGGTCTGGTGGAGGCGATCTGGTCCGCAGTTGCGATCCGGCGCTCGCGGATACAAAGACACTCTTCGACGACGCTGGCGGCGGGAGACTGAGCACATTCGCACTTTTATGCCTTTTTCATGAGAGAACCTCTAGGATTATAGGAGCGGCCGCGCTCCTTGTTGAGCCAAATCCACATTGAAACTCGCCGTGTAGCGTTTCTTCGACCGAAGCCAAACGCAACTAGAGTCTGAAATCGATCTGGCACAAGGAGGGAGCAAAGAATGAAGTTTGCGATTCCGCGTACCGCAGCGCTGGTTTTCTTTTTATTGTTTTTTCGCAACCCGGCGCGGGCCCAGGCGCCCTCCGAGGCGCAAACAGGGACGTCCACGGACCTTTTCATCATGTTCGGCTCGGACTTCGTTCGCCCGGGCTTGGCGCCGAAGTCAAACTACAACATCGGGCTTGGTCACACGTTCGCTTTGTTGAAAAAAAACCCCCTCGGCGACGAGCTTACCTTTGGCTACACCTACGAAAACGGGGGCTCCCACGGATTCCTGCATACTTCGTTCGGCTCACACACCGAGGCCTTGGGAATCATGAAGAACTTCGGACTGCCGAGGACCAAACGCCTGACTGGATACACCTGGATACAGGGTGGCATCACGAGCATGACCGGAAACCTATCGGTCCTCAGCCGCTTCTACAACGGCGAGTCGCTCGGTTTGATCGTTCATTTCAACGACCACCATTCCATCTGGATTCAGGAGACGTTCAATAAAGTCGTGACGATACCGTGGTATACGACAGCAAGTATCGGCTACACGCGTAGCTGGTAGCGGCAGCCGTCTCGGCAGAATCAACCCTTAAAACTCCGCGGCTTCCCACTCCGAAGAAATCTTGGCACTCCGGTTCTCCGCCTCACCCTGAAGAGAAAACGTCGAGTCGCTAAACTCTACTGCCAGAAACGCAAATACGGCGCCGCCCGCGAACATCCAGGACAACGGGAGACGCGTATGCTCGAATCGCCAGACTAACTCCGTGTTGCCGGCCAGGACAAAAGCAAAACATGCGAGTGTCATGGCCATGCCGATCCAATAAAATCCAGCAGCCCAAATCCGCTTAACGGTAGACATCCTGGACCTCCTCAACGGCTTCCAGTCCGTTGAAACCAGTTTACACGACTTTTTTATTGATCATGAAAAAGTCATAAACATAGCGGCGGCTCGACCAAACTCCAACGTCTGCCAAGGCATTTATGCGTTTTTAATGCCTTCTCTTCAATACTGGAATCCGCGAAAGGAAACCATTCATGTTCGGGAGGCTCAGTCTAACCGCGATCGTTCTCGCGCTCGCAAGCACGCAGGTCACTGCCGCACCCGTTCCGAACTTTGTGGAGCCCGTAACGCTAATCAAGAATTCGCAGGACTACAATCGACTGCGAAAACGTGCGATGACCGCGGACGAGTTCAAGGCGCTGGCAGCATATTGCCAGGCGCGCGTCTCGAAGTATGAGGCAGACAAGAAAGAGAACCAGGCGGAACTTGACCGGTACAATTCGAAGCAGCATATGCCCGGCAACCCGAAGTTCCGCTCTCTGGACGACTTGCTAAGAACCTATATCGCCAGCGACGACAAGGCGATCGCGCGCTGGACCCTCCTTACGACTCAGTACGCGGACCAGGCGCACAAATTGGAGGGGGCGGAAGCACATCAGTAGCACGTTCCCACCCTCAATCCGATTCCATTGAGAACCTAAACGTGGGGATTGTTAACCGATGGATCTGTCAGGTAGACCTGTGATCCGTAAGAAGTCCGGCGCCCTCTGGCGGTAGTCGTCTCAGAGACTTTGGGCGTGGGGTCATGGGTGCATGGTTGACCAACTATGCGAATGTTTCTCGTGGACACTAGCCACACCTAGTTTCAACGGACCCATCCGGCCCGATGAAACGGTAGGCGCCTCGCACCAACTCGCCAAGGGTTTTCGGCTGGTGTCCGTCCGCAGAAAATCGATCCGAGCCTTCACTGCGGCCCAGGTTCCCATTTACCGATGTAGATAGAGATGAGGATGCCGGATCCTCGGCGTGCAACAAGTTTGCTTCGCTAGAGGGGAGACCAACCTCAACATAAGGAGACCGGCATGAAAGAGATTCTACAGTCAAGGCAGGGGCAGTTCGAGCCTGCAGGTACTTCCACGACGATCGGATTGGATCTAGGAGATCGATGGAGCCGCTACTGCGTGGTGGATGGTAGCGGAGCGGTGATCGAAGAAGATCGTGTGCGAACCAGCCCGGCTGGGATGGAGCATCGATTCCGCCAGACGCCGTCGGTGCGAATCGTTCTGGAAGCAGGAACGCACTCGCCCTGGGTCAGCCGGCTGCTGGAAAGCCAGGGCCACGAAGTGGTCGTGGCGAATGCGCGCAAGGTTCGGCTGATTTACGAGAGTGATCGCAAGAACGACCGGTTGGACGCACGTATGTTGGCCCGGTTAGGCAGGGTGGATGTCAGCCTGCTTGCGCCCGTGCGCCACCGCGGAGCTGAAACCCAGGCGGACTTGGCCGTGGTGCGCGGTCGGGATGCCTTGGTGGCGGCACGGACGCAACTTGTGAATGCGGTGCGTGGGATGGTGAAGACGGCGGGCGGACGACTGCCAAAGAGCACGACGGCGGCCTTCTCGCGAAAAGTGCTGCCGCTGATACCGGCAGATCTGAAGCTGGCTGTGGAGCCATTGCTGGCAAGCATCGCAGCGCTCAGCGAGCAGATCCGCCAGGCGGATGAGCACGTCGCCACACTTGCCGAGGAGAAGTATCCGGAGACTAAAGTGCTGCGGCAGGTGAAAGGAATCGGTCCGCTGATTTCGTTGACCTATGTGCTGACGCTGGAAGATCCGTATCGCTTTGCCAAGAGTCGGACGGTGGGCAGCTACCTGGGGTTGCGGCCTCGTCAAAAAGAGTCTGGTGACAGCGCGCCTCAACTGGGGATCACCAAGGCCGGCAATCATCATCTGCGCTGGCTGCTGATCCAAGCGGCGAACTACATCCTGGGACCACTCGCACCCGATAGCGGATTACGACGATGGGGGCTGCAACTGGCCGCACGGGGCGGGAAGAATGGCAAACGTCGGGCCGTGGTGGCAGTGGCACGTAAGTTGGCCGTCCTGCTGCATCGTCTGTGGGTCACGGCGGAAGTTTACGAACCGCTGCGCGGGATCGAATCCCATGCTGCCTAACGAAATTGAAGGGGGTATCAGGAGGAGAACATCGAGCTGAAGCCGCGTTTGGGTGACTGCGGAAATTTGACACGTCCAGCGAGAACGAGCAACAAAGTCTTCTCGTCGAGATCGCTCTGTAGATAGCAGCACCCCTGGAAGAGGAACTCCTACATGCACCGGGCCCAGTATCGGCCCAACCGAGTGCGGATGGAAGCGGGGCACAGAGCGGCGGTCAGCGCGAGGTAGAAGGAAAAAATATGAACGTAGCCGACTTCGCCCTTCACATCATGAATGCGCCAGCCGTCGGCGCCCGTCCAGGCTCTGCCGATGAACTCGCTGCGCTCGGCCTGGACCGGCACCTCCGGCCGGCCGAATCAACCAAATATCAGGGCGAAGCCGGTTTTTGCGAACTGGGAAAACGAAAAATATACTTGACGGACGCGGCCTCCTCATGGAAGTCGAATTTGTAGCTGCCCAAAGCCTCCAGATTCCAAAACGCTCAACAGGCCTCAACAAGTTCGCCACATCTGCTTGAAACATAAGCATCAGAAAACAGGTAGTTTCTGCGGACGACTGGAATCTGCCTTGGGCGCAGGGGTTCGCATTTTTAGTTTCAATAACTTACAGATAGAGCACCCGTTCAAACAACAGGCGCTCCTTCCAGATAAGCTCCTGGGCTGAGTTCTCGTCTCGTTGGGTTGCTGAAACTTGAGGAAACGTAGCTGCAGTTTTCACCAAAGTTCCCCATGTGAAATTGCTGGCGCTCCCGATTCAAATTGCTGACGTTCTAGACGCAGCAGTCCGACGTCTCTCATTGATCAGGCGCCAAGTGGCGTCCTGATACAGCGCGCCTAAAGTCGGCACATTGAAAGAAAGTCCACTGAACACAGTTGCATCGCAATCCGCGGCCATCGCGATCAACCCGATGTGCACCAACTCGCTTGCGAATTCGCCGATTGCATGCACTCCCAGAAGTTTCAGATCCTCGCGCCGGAAAATGAGTTTGAGAAAACCTTCTTTCTCGCCGATGATGCAACCACGCGGATTGTCCGTGTATCGCGCGCGCCCGACCACATAGTCGACGCCCGCCGCATGGACTGCCTGCTCGGTGTCGCCGGCCATTGCCACCTCTGGAATCGTGTACACCGCCGAAGGCAGGATGTCGCGGGTCGGAAGATTGCCGGCGCCGCCAAAAGCAACGCTCATTGCGCGTCTTGCTTGCTGCATGCCGGTGGACGCGAGTCCAGGAAAGCCGATGACGTCGCCCGCAGCGTAGATGTGCGGGACCCCTGTGCGGTAGTGATCGTCAACTTTGAGATCACCTCGCTCTCCGGGCGCGAGACCGGCCGCGGCAAGATTCAGAGATACGGTGTTGCTGCGGCGTCCCGCCGCAACCAGGACTGCCTCGGTGCGCACGATGGCCCCCGACTGCAACGTTACCGTAATCTCGCCCCCAGCACCGTTGCATTCCGCGACACGTTCGGAACAGTGCATTTCGATTCCGCTCTGACGTACGGCTCGCGTGAGGGCTGTCGAGACTTCAGAATCGAGGAACGGGAGCAGGACGTCGCGGCTGTCAATCAGATGAACCTTCGTGCCCAGCGCGCTGAATGTACACGCATATTCGCTGCCTACGGCTCCTGCTCCCACAACGGCAAGCGATTTTGGAATGGTGTTCAGCTCGAGAATCGTATCCGAATCGTAGACTCCGGGTCTGTCGAACGGAAAGCCATTGGGGCGATAAGGTGAGGAGCCGGTGGAAATCAACGTTCGTTCCGCACGTATAAGGCTCGATGTGGCGCCGCTCCGGACACCGATCGTATGGGCGTCCTCGAAGTGTGCGTCGCCCACAATGAGTTCGACCGACGACGCTTCCACAAGCTGCGCGAGAGTGCGGTTGAGAGCCTTTCTGACGGCATGCTCGCGGCGCATCAGGTCGGCGACCGTTGCTTCGCGGCGCAGGGAGAGATCGACGCCGTCGAGATCACGCGAGCGGATGCCCGAAAGCGCAAGCGCTGTTTCGCGCAGAGTCTTGCTGGGCACGGTGCCGGTGTTTGCGCCAGCGCCACCCAGATCCCCGTACCGATCGATGAGTACGACTCTGGCCCCCAGCGATGCAGCTGTAGTTGCGCCGACGATTCCGGCCGGCCCGGCGCCGATTACGGCGAGATCGTAAACATTTTGGATGGTCATAAGTGTCTTTGAACCCTTTCAGAGATGAGCGGACCTGCGGCATGGGTCCGCTTTGCATCGGGCAACCTGACTCCAAGCCGCTCCGCGACGGCTTCCGGTGCTTCGAGAAGCTGAGAAAGCGGAAGACCGTTCTCGCGCCAACCCCGGATTCCGCCTTCGAGTAACCAAACGTTCTCCACGCCTATTCGTTGCAATGCCACTGCTGCCCGTGCGCTCGTGATGTCACTTCGCGAAGAACCATAGAGAATGATCTCGACATCCTCCGGCACAACAATCCGGGGTGAATTCCGCAGCCTGGACGGATCGATGCGGAAGGCGCCCGGAATTGCGGGCGAGCTCTCCATCTGGGCCGGTTCCTCAAAATCCAGGAGATCGAGCAACGCGATCTTGCTGCCCGACTTGAGCTTTCGATCGAGCATTGGCGCGGTGAGCCTGCGGACTCGCAGGCGGCAAATCATTCGTATCAGAGTTACTCCGCGCCAACCGGCATAAAGACAGAATGGAACTCCGATCGCCAGTCCTAGCGCGGTCCCGAAGTGCTTCGCCCAGCCAACCGCGATTTCCAATTGCTCAGAAAAAATATACCCAAGACCCGCATAGAAGCCGGACCAGACAACACTGCCGATCGCATCTAGCGCGAAAAAGGCCACGGGGGATGCTCCTTCGGCTCCCGCCAGCGGCGGCAAGAGGGCATCGAGTCCGGGCAGGAACTTGGCCACACATACCAAACGCAGCCCGTGGCGCCGGAACTTATCATGTGCATACACGGAGCTCCTTCGCGGGTCTGCGGTAAGGCTGCACAGTAGCCTCATTACCTGTGCGCCCCACCCCCGGCCAAGCCAGAACCACATGCCGTCCGCAGCCAGGCAAGCTAAAACACTCAGCAGTACAACGATG
>Ga0210400_10004192_pt1 | contig 12547 bp, 11 predicted proteins | sample IncBWH26MmetaG_FD_155456 | JGI IMG/M metagenome (GOLD analysis project Ga0210400, IMG submission 155456) | Forest soil microbial communities from Barre Woods Harvard Forest LTER site, Petersham, Massachusetts, United States - Inc-BW-H-26-M | ecosystem: Environmental > Terrestrial > Soil >...
GGCGGTGTCGCTGGCGAAAGGGAACTTCTTCCATACGGTCTCCCCCAGGGCCTGAGCGGCGACCTTGGCCTGGGTCTTCCGTTCGGCCGGGATCTCGACGTTGAAGGCCTTGGGCCGGACCTGGCCGGTGGCCTCGTCCTCGACCCGCGAGAGGATCGCGCGGGCGAGGCGGAAGCTATCGGGCACGACGCCCGAGGCGTCGCCGGAATGGACGCCCTCGGTCAGCACCTCGACGGTGAGCAGGCCGCCGGCCAGCCCGCGCAGCGAAGTGGTCAGCCATAGCTGGTCGTAGTTGCCGCAGCCGGAGTCCAGGCAGATCACCAGCGAGGGGCTGCCGATGCGCTCGGCCAGATGGTCGACGTAGAACGGCAGGTCGTAGGAGCCGCTCTCCTCGCAGGCCTCGATCAGCACCACGCAGCGGGCGCGTTTGACGCCCTGCGCCTGCAGCGCCAGGAGCGCGGTCACCGAGGCGTAGATCGCGTAGCCGTCGTCGGCGCCGCCGCGGCCGTAGAGCTTGTCGTCCTTGATCACCGGCTCCCAGGGGCCCAGCCCCTCGGACCAGCCGGTCATTTCCGGCTGCTTGTCCAGGTGGCCGTAGAGCAGGACGGTGTCGTCCACCTCGCCTGGGCTCTCGATGAGGATGACGGGCGTGCGGCCTTCCAGGCGGACCACCTCCAGCGTCGCGCCCGGCAGGGCCTTGATCTTCGCGCGCGCCCAGCCGGCCATGTGCTCGACGGCCTGGTCGATGAAGCCCGACCTGGCCCAGTCCGGGTCGAAGGCCGGCGACTTGGCCGGGATGCGGATGTAGTCGACCAGGGCCGGGGTGATCTCGCGGTCCCAGATGTCGGCGGTGAAGTCGTTGAGGGCCTTGGCGTCCATGGGCGAACTCTCACTCAAGCGCGGATAGGCCGATGTCCTAACCCAGGCGCTCGTGCGCCCCAATGCCGCATCGCGGCGGACCTAAGCCTTTCGGTAAACAGCAGGTGGGATTGGTAGCGCGGATATCCATGAACACCGAGGACGACAGATGATCAATTGGACGGAGCTGGGCGAGTGGACGACCGCCTTCATGGTGGTCGTCTCCGGCGCGCTCGCGGGCCACTACGCGGCCGAGGGCATGAGCGCGGTGCAATGGGCCGGCGCGGTCTGCGCCGTTCTCGGCTCCGTCACGCTGGCGGTCGGCGTCCGCGTCTGGCCGTCCCCGCGGAAGGCCAAGGCCCAGGGCCAGCGGGCGCGCGACTAGCGCGACGACTCCAGCGGCGAAGACAGCCTGGCCACGGCCAGGCTGAAGACCACCTGCCAAGGCAGGTAGAGCACGACGGGCAAGGCGAACCCGTGCAGCAGGTCGACGCCCCCCACGAACAGGGCCAGGCAAAGGCATCCGCCCAGCACGGCCAGGGTCAGTGAGGCCCCGACCACGCGCAGGAGCGTCCGCGGCGAGAGCTTGGCCCCGCCGAGCGCGACCAGTCCCAGCAGCGTCGGGGCGGCGCCGATCAGTCCGCCCAGGCCGCCGGCCGGCCCCAACATCCACAGCGGTTCTTTGAAGCCCGGTGTCGCCTTGAAGGTGACGAAGACCGCCGCGCTATGAGCCGCGCCCACGAGCACCGCCCAGGCGGCGGCCCTCCACGGCGTCAGACGCCCCGTGGCGGCCAGGCCGAGGGCGGCGGGAACCGCGTAGAACACGATAGGCCCGTAGAATTGCAGGGCCTGTGGAAGGGGAGCGAGTTGGATCGCCGAGTCCGCCGCCAGGTGCGTCACGACCGCCGCCGCCAGCCACGCGCCCAGGCTAGTCCGCATGAATATCGAGCCCCATCGCGCTCAGCAGGTCCTGCTGCTGGGAGAGGGTGATCTTGATTCCGTCGCGACTGCCGAGGGCCGTCAGGTCGAGGCCGGAGACCAGCGCGCCGCGCAGGTCGGCGCCGGCCAGTTTCGCGCCGCCCGTGAGCGCCTGGAACAGGTCGCAGCCCGAGAGGTCCGCGCCCTCCAGGTCGGCGTCGGTGAGGTCGGCCTCGCGCAGCGACGAGCCCGCGAGATCGCAGCCCTTGAGGACCGCGTCGGACAGGTCGGCGAGTTCCAGGTTGCACCGCTGGAAGGCGGCGGCCGTGTGCGCGGTCCTGGGGCTGAGCGCGCGGGTGAAGTCGGCGCGGTGGAACCGCGCGCCGCGCAGGTTCGAGTCCTTGAACACGACCGACCAGGCGCTGGTCCGCTCGATGTCGGCGAAGGACAGGTCGCAGGCCTCGAAGCGCGCCTGGTCGAGCTGGGAAAAGGCGATCTGCACGCCGGAATGGCTGTCCGGGTCGGCGAAACTGCAGCGGACGAACACCGCCTCGCGCAGGTCGGCGTGGGCGAAGCGGCAGCGGACGAACCGGCACTCGCTGAACCGCGCGCCCGGCAGGATGACGGCGGAAAGCTGGACGTCGGTGAGGACGCAACCGGTCAGCTTGATGTCGGCAAGGTCGCGCTCGGCGAAGTCATAGGCGGAGAGGTCCAGGCCCTCATAGGCGCCGCCGGGTTCGAGGTCGGGGTTCGGATCTGACATGAGGGCGCGGCAGTATGGCCTCGCGCGAACGGCCTTGGAAGATCGGCGCAACTCGGCCAGCCTAGCGGCCGTCGGGAGCAGCGAGGCGGCGGCGTGCGGAAGACCCAAACGGCCAAGAAGGGCGCCGGCCGCGGACGGCCCTCGCGCTCCAAGGACCAGCCCAACTACAAGGAGCTGATCCTCGACGGCGCGGAGGGGCTCTTCGCGCAGCACGGGTTCTATGGGGTGTCGACCCGCCAGGTCGCCGACGAGGCGGGCGTCGACGTCGCCCTCGTGCACTACTATTTCGGCACCAAGCGCGGCCTGTTCGACGCGGTCTTCCTGCGCCGGGCGGAGATCCTCAACGCCGCGCGGCTGGCCTCGCTGGACGCCTACGAGCGCGACCACGCGGGCGCCCTGACCGCCGAGGGGGCGATCGCCGCCTTCGTGCATCCGCTGATCGACGCCTCGCTGAGCGGCGGGCCGGGGTGGAAGAGCTACTTCTCCCTGGTGGCCCAGGTGAACAACACGCCCGCCTGGGGCGGGGCGACCATGACCCGCTTCTTCGATCCGGTGGTGCACCGGCTGATCGACGTCCTGGGCCTGGCCCTGCCGGACGCGGACGAGAAGGAGCTCTACTGGGGCTATCAGTTCCTGACGGGCGCCATGACGCTGTGCCTGTCGGAAACCGGCCGCATCGACCTGCTCTCCAACGGCGCCTGCCACTCCAGCGACCTGGAGGCGATTCGCCACCGGCTGACCGGCTATTGCGCCGCGGGCTTCCTGTCCCTGGTCCGGTCCCAGGGCGAGGCAACATCGGCTTCCCTTACGTAAGCTTTTGAATTGCGACGTTTCTGTTGCGGAAATGCAATAGGCGTGAATAATATTCATCATTCGCTGAACCGAATTCAGCAATTGATGAAAAAGCGCTTCCCCGGTTCCCCAGGGCGCCGCTTATTTCCCCCAAATCCGCCGCGGGGCGGACGCGGAACGGCCGAGCGCCGCCCGCGCACATGGGAGGGAACCAAGATGAGCCTGAACCTGAGGACGGCGCTCCTGATGAGCGCCTGCGCGATTTCGCTGGCCCCGGTCACGGCGGCCGCCCAAGCCGCAGCCAAGGCCGCGCCGGCCGCCGCCGCATCGACCAACATCGACGAGCTGGTGGTCACCGCGCGGCGGCGCGAAGAGACGCTGAAGGACGTGCCGATCGCGGTCAGCGCCTACACCGCCGCGGCCCTGGACCGGAACGGGGTGCGCGACATCACCGACCTGCAGAAGTCCACGCCTTCGCTGACCCTGCAGCCCGCCCGCGGCTCCAACTCCACGCTGATCGCCTTCATCCGCGGCGTCGGCCAGCAGGACCCGCTGTGGGGCTTCGACCCTGGCGTCGGGCTGTATATCGACGACGTCTATGTGGCGCGCCCGCAGGCCGCGGTGCTGGACGTGTTCGACGTCCAGCGGATCGAGATCCTGCGTGGGCCGCAAGGCACGCTCTACGGCCGCAACACCATCGGCGGGGCGATCAAATATGTGACGCAGAACATCGGCTCCATCCCCGAGGTGGATCTCAAGGCGCAGTTCGGCTCCTACGGCGAGCACGACGAGATCGCCTCGCTGAAACTGCCGGTGACGTCCACGCTCGGCATCTCGGCCGCCTTCGCGAAGTTCGACCATGACGGCTACGGCAAGAACCTGACGACCGGCAACGACACCTACAACAAGGACGTGCTGGCGATGCGCGCCAGCGCGGAGTGGACCCCGACCTCGGACCTGTTCTTCCGCCTGTCCGGCGACCGGACGGTGGACAACTCCAACGCCAGGCATGGCCACCGCGAAGCGCCCTACACCAGCGCCGCCGGCGTGACCTACGGCGTGCTGCCGAACGTCTATGACACCCTGGCCGGGGCCGGCGATGGGAACCACGTCGTGGCCGAGGGCGGATCCCTGCTCGGCCAGTGGACGATGAACCCGAACCTGACCCTGAAGTCGATCACCGCCTTCCGGTCTGGCTACACCAACGGCGAGATCGACTTCGACGAGACGCCGCAGCCGTTCCTGGACATCCCGGCCAAGTACCGCGACCACCAGTTCACCCAGGAGCTGCAGGGCCTGTTCAGCTACGGCAAGCTGCACGGGGTGGCCGGCCTGTTCTACCTCGACGCCCTGGCGTCCGGCGCCTTCGACACGGTGCTAAACAACGCCTCGCCAGCCACCGGCTACACGATCTTCGACGGGGGCTACGTCCGTACAAGGAGCACCTCGGCCTACGCCGACGCGAGCTACGATTTCACCGACCAGCTCCAGGTCTCGGTGGGGGGCCGCTACACTTCGGACGAGAAGACCGGCCAGGTGCTGCGCCAGCAGTATCTCGGCACGCGCAGCCCCGCCTTCGGCAACGCCACGGCGGTCAAGCTGGGGCCGCCGAACACCAACTACACGGCCACCCGAACCTTCGACAAATTCACGCCGCGGGTCAGCGTCAGCTACAAGCTCACGCCGGACCTCACGACCTACGCCTCCTACGGCCAGGGCTTCAAATCCGGCGGCTTCGACATGCGCGGCGACGCGGTGGCCTATCCGGCGACGGTGAAGGGCTATGCGCCGGAGACGGTCAGCACCTACGAAATCGGCCTGAAGGGAAGCGTCCTCGACCACACGCTGAACTTCGCCACCGACGTCTTCGACAGCGCCTACCACAACCAGCAGATCACCACCCAGTACCCGAACACCACCGGCGGCATCGCCAGCGTGGTGGACAACGTCGGCTCCAGCACCCTGCGCGGCGCCGAGGTCGAGGGCTCGTGGCGCATCGTGCCGGCCTTCTCGGTCAATGCGACGGCCAGCTACATCGACACAAAGTTCGACAGGTATCTGGCCTTCATCCCGGGCACGGGGCTGGTGGACGTGTCGAACCAGCGCAAGCTGCAGAACACGCCCCGGTGGACGGGTTCGCTGTCGGGAACCTACAGCCACGACTTCGGCGACCGCGGCCGGATCACCATTACCCCGGCGCTGTCCTACCGCAGCTTCACCCAGCAGTTCGAGACGGCGACCCCGCTGATCGACCAGCCGGCCTACACGCTCTACGACGCCGATGCGGTGTGGACCTCCGCCGACGGCCGCTACCAGGTCGGCCTGCATGGCAAGAACCTGGGCGACAAGCGCTACAAGATCGGCGGCTACAGCTTCCCGGGCGCCCTGTTCGCCAACTCCATCGACGCCTTCTACGGCGCGCCGCGGACCGTCACGGTCTCGCTGGCGGCCAAGTTCTACTGATCGGGACCGGAGGGGGGCCAACCGGCCCCCCTCCGCCTGCCCGTTCATCTAGCTGAACGGGCGATAACCGGCGCGCTCGAAGCCCGTTCAGTTCGCCGCCGGCATCCTCTCCGCTTATCGGGCCAGACCGCTGGCCCCGCGGAACGGAGTGGAGCCATGACCCTGAAATCGATCGTCCTGGCGGGCGTCACCGCCCTGTCGCTGGCCGCCCCGGCGGTGGCCCTGGCCGACCCCTGGGACCATGACCGCGGCTATCACGAAGGCTGGCGCGACCGCGACGAAGGCCGCCGCCACGAATGGCGCGAGCACGAAGCCTGGGAGCACCGTGGCTACGGCTGGGGCTATGGCCCGCGCTGCTTCATCGAGCGCCGCGGCTATCACAACTGGTACGGCGAGTACGTCTGGCGGCCGGTGCGGGTGTGCCGTTAAGGCCCCACCCATAGAGGCCGCGATCGGGAAATCGGCGCCCGCCTAGCCCTTCACCGGCACCAGGATTTCGCCGCCGGACTCGCGGAACTTCTCGGCCATCTGCTCCATCCCGGCGTCGACCTCGTTCTGCTTGCGGGCGGCGTCGCGGATGTCCTGGCTGATTTTCATGGAACAGAACTTCGGCCCGCACATGGAGCAGAAGTGGGCGGTCTTGAAGGCCTCCTTGGGCAGGCTCTCGTCGTGGTATTCGCGGGCCGTCTCCGGGTCCAGGCCGAGGTTGAACTGGTCCTCCCAGCGGAACTCGAAGCGGCTGCGGGAGAGCGCGTCGTCCCAGGCCCGGGCGGTGGGATGGCCCTTCGCCAGGTCGGCGGCGTGGGCGGCGATCTTGTAGGCGATCACCCCCTGCTTGACGTCCTCGCGGTCGGGCAGGCCCAGGTGCTCCTTCGGCGTCACGTAGCAAAGCATGGCGGTGCCGAACCAGCCGATCATCGCCGCGCCGATGGCGCTGGTGATGTGGTCGTACCCCGGCGCGACGTCGGTGGTCAGCGGGCCCAGCGTGTAGAACGGCGCCTCGTGGCAGTGCTTGAGCTGCTCGTCCATGTTGGCCTTGATCTTGTGCATCGGCACGTGGCCGGGGCCTTCGATCATGGTCTGGACATTGTGCTTCCAGGCGATCTTGGTCAGCTCGCCGAGGGTGCGCAGTTCGGCGAACTGGGCCTCGTCGTTGGCGTCGGCGATCGAGCCGGGCCGCAGGCCGTCGCCCAGCGAGAACGACACGTCATAGGCGGCCATGATCTCGCAGATCTCCTCGAACCGCTCGTAGAGGAAGTTCTCGCGGTGGTGGGCCAGGCACCACTTGGCCATGATCGAGCCGCCTCGGCTGACGATGCCGGTGACCCGCTTGGCGGTCAGCGGAATGAACGGCAGCCGCACGCCGGCGTGGATGGTGAAATAGTCCACCCCCTGCTCGGCCTGCTCGATCAGGGTGTCGCGGAACACCTCCCAGTTGAGGTCCTCGGCGATGCCGTTCACCTTCTCCAGCGCCTGGTAGATCGGCACGGTGCCGATCGGCACGGGGCTGTTGCGCACGATCCAGTCGCGGATGTTGTGGATGTTGCGGCCGGTGGAGAGGTCCATGACCGTGTCGCCGCCCCAGCGGATCGCCCAGACCATCTTGTCCACCTCGTCGGCGACGGTGGAGAGGACCGCGGAGTTGCCGATGTTGGCGTTGATCTTGACCAGGAAGTTACGCCCGATCGCCATCGGCTCGAGCTCGGTGTGGTTGATGTTGGCCGGGATGATGGCGCGGCCGCGCGCCACCTCGTCGCGGACGAACTCGGGCGTGCAGTGGTCGGGGATCTCGGCGCCGTAGGGCTCGCCGTCGCGGATCGCGGGGTCGCCCGCCTGGCGGCGCAGGTTCTCGCGCAGGGCGACATATTCCATTTCAGGGGTGATCAGCCCCCGGCGGGCATATTCCATCTGGGTCACGGTCTTGCCGGGCCGGGCGCGGTAGACGCGGCGCGGCGCGGAGAACTGCGGCGCCAGGTGCTCGCCCTTGGCGAAGCCGTTGTCCTCCGGCTTCACCTCACGGGGATTTTCCACGATCTCGACGTCGCCGCGCGAGACCACCCACGGCTCGCGGGTCTTCGACAGGCCCCGCTCGATGTCGATGGCCGCGGCGGGGTCGGTATAGGGCCCCGACGGGTCGTAGAGCGTCAACGCCGGCTCGTTGGCCGACGGATGCACCGCCACCTCGCGGAACGGCACGCGGATGTCCGGCCACAGCACCCCGGGCTGATAGACCTTCTTCGACCCCGGGCGCTCGCCGGTGGGGACTTTTTCGCCCTTGGGCGCGGGCTCGAGGTTTCCGGTGGGTTTGTTCATGGCGTGCGGCCTCGCGCTTGGCGGGACGCCGGACGGGGAGATCGAAGCAGCTTCCGCCGCAGGTCCTTCCCTTCGCCGGCATGACCCGGATCAGGTTCGACGGGTCGCGGGATCACCCGCCTCTCAGCCGCTGGGCGCGGCCCCCCGAGGTAAGGCCGACGTTAGGCCCGAAGCCGCGGAAGGGAAAGGCCCGCCGACGCCTGAATGTCCGCTTTCGGCGGAGGGTCGGCAGGTTCCGTCGCTTGTGGCCGGGGGCGGTTGGGCGTCTGCTCAAGGTCGATCGTCGCCAGAGGAGCGAACCCATGTGCAATTCGGATCGGCGTCATTTCCTGCGGCTCTCCGTGCTCGCGGTCGGCGCCGCGGGCCTGGCCGGGGCAGCCCTGGCGGCGGAGGCGGAGAAGCCGCGGGCCGTCTATGTCTGCCCGCCCTGCGGCTGCGCGGCGGACGGCAAGGAGTTCCCCGCGCCGGGGACCTGCCCGGAGTGCGGCATGCCCCTGATCGAGAAGACGCCGGCCCCGAAGCGATCCAGCCTCTAGGAAGATCGGTTCGCCGGCCTCCGGAACGGCTCGACGCAGGCTCTGGACCGTTACGGCAGCGCTACTAAAGTGCCGCCAAAACAGTCGGAGAAAACACCATGAAGTCTGCTCTCGTGCCGGTCGCGGTCGCGATCCTCGCCGCCGCGACACCCGCCCTCGCCGCGCCCAAGGCGGCCCCGGCCAAACAGTGTTTCCGCGTCCAGGACATCGGCAATCACACGGTCGGCGACAGCCACACCCTCTACCTCAGCGTCGGAGGCAAGTCGGTCTATCGCGCGACCATGCGCAACGTTTGCCTGGGCGGCATCTCCTCCACCGACCCCATCGAGCTGAACGCGCGCGGCGGCTCGGGCAGCATCTGCGAAGCCGACGACCTGGACGTCCGCGCCACCCTGGCCGGCGGGGGAGGCCTCTCCACCCGCTGCCTGATCGATGAGCTGGTCAAGCTGACCCCGGCGGAGGCGGCGGCCCTGCCCAAGGGCGTGAAGCCTTAGGCGAGGACTCAATCAGGCCCTCTTCCTTCTTGATCGTCATTCCCCGGCTCGTCCCGGAAACCCATGATCGCAGGCGCAGCCGGGCTACCACGGGCGTCGCCGCGGCTTCTGGACCCCCACGGGATTCATGGGTTCCCGGCACAAGGCTGGGAATGACGATTCAAGAAGGAAGACGCCCGGATCGAGTCGCCAACTCAGCCCTGCACCAGGCGCACCCGCGTTCCGGACAGGACGACCTCGCCCTCGGCGTCGGTGAGGCCGCGGGCTTCGGCGGCGGTGCGGACGGCGGCCGGGTCGCGGACCGCCACGTCGAAGGCGCCCAGGCCCTCGCCGCGGCCGTCGCGGGCGGCGACGAAGCGGAGCTCGCCGCCGTCGTCGAGGCCGATCCGCCAGGCCTCGCCGACCCGCACCGGCGCGCGGCCCACGACCTCGCCCCAGCGGGCGGCCATGGCGGCGGGGTCGTGGCCCTGCAGTTCGGCGCCGACAAGCCCCGCCGAGACGTCGGTTCGCACGTGGTCGCGCCAGCCCGGGCCGCCCCACTCCCAGCGCTCCCACGGATCCATGTAGTCCAGCGACAGGATCGCCCCGCCGATGTCCTTGGGATGCAGATGGCTCATGGCCACCGCCCCCTCGTGCAGATCGGCCTGCTCCACGACGCGGGCCTTGGCCGCAGCGATGCGGGCGCGGGCTTCCGCGATGTCGCGCACCTGCAGGATGACCATGTAGCCGCCGTCGCCGCTGCGCTTTTCCAGGAGGCGGCCGGCCGTCGTGCCCTCCTGCTTCGGCGAGACCACCTCCAGGAAGGTCTCGCCTACCGGGAAGACCGCGTTCTTCAGGCCGAACTTGCCGACGCCCGGGTCATCGTAGGCGTAGTCGAGGCCGAGCACGGCGCGGATGTCGGCCTCGGCCGCGGCGAGGTCGCGGCCCACCAGGGCGATCTGTCGAAGGCGCATGGGCGTAGCTCCCCGCTGATGTTGGCGCGACCCTAGCCGCCCGCCGCAGCGGCGCGTCAAGCCGGGCTTCCGTTCGAGGCGCCTGACGGCCTAGGATTTGCGCCACGACATACGGGAGGAACGACCATGGCCGCGCTCGACACCGGGACCGAAGACCTGCTGGCCGATCTGGACGAAGGGGTCCTGACGCTGACGCTCAACCGGCCGCAGGCGCGCAACGCCATGAGCGAGGCCATGAACCAGGCCCTGGGCCGCCAGCTCGCCGCCGCCGAGCTGGATCCGGCGGTGAAGTGCGTGGTGCTGACCGGCGCCGGCCAGGGCTTCTGCGCCGGCGGCGACGTGAAGGGCATGAACGAGCGCAACGCAGGCGGCGGCCGGTCCGTCACCCTGGACGAGGCGATCCACGCCCAGCGGGTCAACCAGCGGGCCACCGCCGGCAAGCTCTTCAAGATGCCCAAGCCGACCCTGGCCGCCCTGCCCGGCGCGGCGGCCGGCGCGGGCCTGTCGCTGGCGCTGGCCTGCGACCTGCGGATCATGGCGGCCAACGCCTTCCTGACCACCGCCTTCGCCAAGGTGGGCCTGGCCGGGGACTATGGCGGGACCTACTTCCTCACCCAGCTCGTCGGCACGGCCAAGGCGCGCGAGCTCTATTTCCTGTCCGACCGGGTGAGCGCCGAGGAGGCCTTGCGGCTGGGCCTCGCCAACTGGGTGGTCCCGCCGGAAGAACTGGCGGCCAGGACCCGCGAGATCGCCTTGCGCCTGGCCCAGGGCCCGCAGGTCTGTTTCCGCTACATGAAGGAGAACCTCAACCGCGCCCTGGCCGGCGAGGTCGACGACTGCCTGGACATCGAGGCCACCCACCACGTCCATAGCGCCGCCACCGCCGACCACCGCGAGGCCGCCCAGGCCTTCGTGGAAAAGCGAGCGCCGGCGTTCCAGGGGCGGTAGGGTCCCCATCTTCCGGGGAACCTTGCTACACCGAACGTGTTCCCCCAAGGGGACCGTACGGCTGGGGTGGTGCGCCCGCGATGGGTAGGATGGCTCGGGGCGACAAGGAAAACATGCCGGTGAATGAGGACCAGCGCTACAGGTTGCTGGTCGACGCGATCACCGACTACGCCATCTATATGCTCGACATCGACGGGCGGGTGGCGAGCTGGAACGCCGGCGCCCAGAGGTTCAAGGGCTATGAAGCCCACGAGATCATCGGCCAGCATTTCTCGCGCTTCTATACCGAAGAGGACCGCGCGGCGGGGACGCCGGCAGCCGCCCTGCGGACCGCCGAGCAGGAGGGCCGGTTCGAGAAGGAAGGCTGGCGCGTGCGCAAGGACGGCACGCGGTTCTGGGCCCATGTCCTGATCGACCCGATCCGCACCCCCGCCGGCGAGCTGATCGGCTTCGCCAAGGTGACCCGCGACCTCACAGAGCGTCGGCTTGCCGATGAAACCCTGAAGCGCAGCGAGGAACAGTTCCGGCTGCTGGTGCAGGGCGTGACCGACTACGCCATCTACATGCTCGACCCGACGGGCCGGGTTTCGAGCTGGAACGCCGGCGCCGAGCGGATCAAGGGCTATGCGCCCGGCGAGATCATGGGCGAGCACTTCTCGCGGTTCTACACCGACGCCGACCGAGCGACCGGCGAGCCGGAGAAGGCGCTGCGGACCGCGGCCAGCGAGGGGCGCTTCGAAAAGGAGGGCTGGCGGGTCCGCAAGGACGGCACCCGCTTCTGGGCCCATGTAATCATCGACCCGATCCGCGGCGAGTTCGGCGAGGTGATCGGCTTCGCCAAGATCACCCGCGACATCACCGAGCGCCTGCACACCCAGCGATCGCTGGAGCAGGCGCGGCATGCGCTGTTCCAGGCGCAGAAGCTGGACGCCCTCGGCCAGCTCACCGGCGGCATCGCCCACGACTTCAACAACCTGCTGATGGCGGTCATGGGCAGCCTGGAGCTCCTGCGCAAGCGCCTGCCGCCCGACCCCAAGGCCGTCGTCCTGCTGGAGAACGCCATGCAGGGCGCCCAGCGTGGCGCGAGCCTCACCCAGCGCATGCTGGCCTTCGCCCGCAAGCAGGACCTGAACCCGGAAAGCGTCGACATCCCGGCGCTGGTGCGCGGCATGGCGGGGCTGATCGAACGCTCCATCGGCCCTTCCGTACAGCTCCGCGTCCGGTTCAACGGTCCCCTCGCCCCCGCCTTCACCGACGCCAACCAGTTGGAGACGGCGCTGCTCAACCTGGCGGTCAACGCCCGCGACGCCATGCCGAACGGCGGGGCGATCACCATCGAGGGCAGCGAGGAGGCCGTCGACGACGACGGAGAACTGGGCCTGCCCGCCGGCCACTATGTCCGCCTCACGGTGACCGACGAGGGCGTCGGCATGGACGAGCAAACGCTGGCCCGCGCCACCGAGCCCTTCTACACGACCAAGGGCATCGGCAAGGGCACCGGCCTGGGCC
>Ga0210400_10004193_pt1 | contig 12546 bp, 13 predicted proteins | sample IncBWH26MmetaG_FD_155456 | JGI IMG/M metagenome (GOLD analysis project Ga0210400, IMG submission 155456) | Forest soil microbial communities from Barre Woods Harvard Forest LTER site, Petersham, Massachusetts, United States - Inc-BW-H-26-M | ecosystem: Environmental > Terrestrial > Soil >...
CCCGCCACGGTGCGTCACCTGCTGCGCGACGCCGAGGGAATCGAACGCTACAGCGACATCAGGGCCTACACGTCGCAGGGGCCCAGCCGGCTCGAGGTGCTGGCGTCCGAGACCGACCCCGCGGTGTCCGAGGCGTTCAGCGCCGACGACTACGCGCGCACGGTCGACATTCTCGAGCGCTTCTACAGCCTGGTGCTCACCGACTGCGGAACGGGGCTGATGCACTCCGCGATGTCGGCGGTGCTGGCCAAGTCCGACGTGTTGGTGGTCATCAGCTCCGGGTCCGTCGACGGTGCCCGCAGCGCGTCGGCGACGCTGGACTGGCTGGACGCCCACGGGCATCAAGAGATGGTGCGCAACTCGATCGCGGTGATCAACGCGGTGCGGCCGCGCTCGGGCAAGGTCGACCTGCACAAGGTCGTCGACCACTTCTCCCGGCGCTGCCGGGGTGTGCGTCTGGTGCCGTTCGACCCTCACCTGGAAGAGGGCGCGGAGATCAGCCTGGAGCGGCTGAAGCGGGAGACCCGGGAGGCATTGATCGAGTTGGCTGCCGTTGTAGCCGACGGATTTCCGCCGACGAACCGGCGCGACCCGTTCCTCTAACGTTTGGTCGGGTCGTCGCCTAACGTTTGGTCGGGTCGTCGCCCCGGCCCAGCCGCCACAAGAAGTCGGGATCGTCGTCGGGGCCGATCACCCGGGTCTTCGGACGAGCAGCACGAGCGGCACGCACGATCCGCCATCCGACGTAAACGAGGCCGCCGAGGATCAGCAAGATGAATAGCAGCGAAACCAGGGTGAACACCTCCTGGCTTGAATATACGCGCCGTCGATAGGCTCGGTCGGTGACCGAAAACCGGACCGGTCCGAGCATGGTGCGCGACGTCGGCTTGTACGCAGCCGCCCGGCTGTTGCTGGTTGCCGCCCTGGCGGCGCTGATCTACGGGATCGCACGCGTGGCCGGCGTCGACGACTTCCCGGTCTACATCGCGGTGGCATTTGCGATCGTGATCGCGCTGCCGCTGGGCATCTGGGTCTTCACGCCGTTGCGCCGGCGTGCCACCGCGAGCATCGCCGCGTTCGACGAACGACGGCGCCGTGACCGTGAACAACTGCGGGCGCGGCTGCGTGGCGAGTCATCGCCCGAGACCGAATAGCTGGGACGATGTTCGCATGACGCAGACTGGTCTCGGATTCGAAGTTCTGGGTCCGTTGCAGATGACCGTCGGCGGCGCGAATGTGTCGTTGGGCACACCGAAGCAGCGCGCTGTCTTGGCGATGCTGGTGATCAACCGCAACCGGCCGGTGGGTATCGAGTCGTTGATCAACGCGGCGTGGGAGCAGTGGCCGCCGGCGGAGGCGCGGACCAGCTTGCACTCGTACGTGTCGAACCTGCGCAGACTGCTCGGCAAGGCGGGCGCTGACCCACGCACCCTGTTGGTGAGCGCGCCGCCCGGGTATCGCCTTAATGTCGCCGAAACCGCCTGCGACATAGGCCGATTCGTCATCGGGAAGAATGCCGGTGTGCAAGCGGCGGCGGCGGGCAAGTTCGAAGCGGCAAGCACGCACCTGAGCGCCGCGTTGGCCGAGTGGCGCGGGCCGGTGCTCGACGACCTTCGTGACTTCCAGTTCGTCGACGCGTTCTCCACTGCTTTGATCGAGGACAAGGTGCTGGCCCACACTGCACTGGCCGAGGCCGAAATCGCTTGCGGGCGTGGCTATGGCGTGATCGGTGAATTGGAGGCGCTGACGGCCGAGCACCCGTACCGCGAGCCGCTGTGGGCGCAACTGATCACCGCCTACTACCTGGTCGAGCGGCAGTCCGATGCCCTCGCGGCTTACCGCCGGTTGAAAGAGACCCTGGCCGAGGACCTCGGCATCGATCCGGGGCCGACGATGCAGGCGCTGTACGAGCGGATCCTGCGGCAGGAGCCGTTGGACATCAAGCAGTCCGCGCAGGCCACCGCGGTGGACACGCTGGTCAGCATCGACCAGCGCACCGCGGTGACCGCACAGACCGCGGTCGCGCACCTGCGCGACTGGGCCGGGCGCACGCATCCGCTGGCCGGTGCGGCCACCCGGATCGGCCGGCTGGCGGATAACGACCTCGTTCTCGACGACGCCAGCGTCAGCAGGCACCATGCCGTCATCATCGACACCGGCACCAGCTTCGTGATCACCGATTTGCGATCGGCCAACGGCGTCTATGTGGCAGAAGAACGCGTGCGCGGCACTGCTTCGCTGGTCGACGGGGACCGGATCCGCATCTGCGACCACGAATTCACCTTCGAGATCCAACCCCGCGACGAGCAGCGCCCCAAACGGAAGTAGGCCGTGACGTTGCTGGGCCTCCCCGGATTTCCGCTGTGAACCGACCGGGCAGGCGTTAGCGTGGCACGTGAGCGTTAAGGAGACGAATGAGCGAGGACACCGGGTCGCGGGTGGGCACTGACTTCGGTCACTATCACCTGCGGCGGCTGCTCGGTCGAGGCGGGATGGGCGAGGTCTACGAGGCCGAGGACACCCGCAAGGACCGCGTTGTGGCGTTGAAGCTGCTGCTGGTCGCGATGTCTCATGATCCGGTGTTCCGCAAGCGGCTGCAGCGCGAGGCGCGCTCGGCGGGGCGGTTGCAGGAACCGCACGTGGTGCCGATTCACGATTACGGCGAGATCGACGGCGTGCTGTATGTCGATATGCGCTTGATCGAGGGCACGGATCTGCGCAAGATGCTGAGCCGGTACGGGCCGCTGACGCCGGCGCGCGCGGTGGCGATGATCGGCCAGATCGCCTCGGCGCTGGACGCCGCGCATGAGAGCGGCATCATGCACCGCGACGTCAAGCCGGAGAACATTCTGATCACCCGCGATGACTTCGCGTATCTGGTGGATTTCGGTATCGCCAACGCGGCCACCGACGAGAGCCTCACCGAGCTGGGTACCGCGGTGGGCACGTATGCCTACATGGCTCCGGAGCGGTTCACCAACGCCGAGGTGACCTATCGCGCCGACATCTATGCGCTGGCGTGCGTGCTGCACGAATGCTTGACCGGAGGCCAGCCGTACCCGGCCGACAGCGTCAGCGTGGTGATCACCGCGCATCTGATGGAGCCGATTCCTCAACCCAGTGCGGTGCGTCCGGGTATCCCAAAGGCCTTCGATGAAGTAATTTCCCGTGGCATGGCAAAAGATCCGAAAGATCGTTATGCGACCGCCGGCGACCTGGCGGCGGCCGCACATCACGCGCTGGCGGCCCGTGACCAGGACAAGGCGGACACCATCCTGGCGCGCACGTCGGCGGCCATCGTCCCCGCCGTACTGACCCCGCCGCCCCCTGGCGCGGGCTCTTCCACTCCGCCACCGAGTTTCACTCCGCCACCGAGTTTTTCGCCGCCCGGGTCCGCCACGCCGACGCCGTCCCCGTTCGTGGCCGCGTCCACACAACCGCCTTACCCGCCGCCGCCCACGGGGCCGCCCGGACCTGGCGGGTGGGGTCCGACCGGCCCGGTGGGCCCTGGCGGACCCGGTGGTCCTCCGCCCGGCGGACCGCCGCCGTGGCAGCCGCCGCCATCCGGTCCGATGCCGTCGGCTCGGCCGCCGAATCGCAACTGGGTGCCGATCATCGTCGCCGCGGTGGTGGCCTTCCTGCTCGTGGTCGGGGGTGTCGTAGCCGCCGTCGTGCTGCTGAACAAGTCGGGCGGCAACGGCAGCAACAACGCGACCAGCTCCAGCACGACGGCCTCGACGTCTCAGAGCACGACATCCAGCAAGACCCGGACATCGACCAGCAGGACGGCGCCGTCGACATCCGGGGCGCCGTCGACATCCGGACAGAGTGGCGCGTCAGCACGGCTGATGACCCTGCTGCCGGACGGCTATGGCCCGGGCGCCTGTAAGACGATCGACCCGGTCACCGATGCGCTTGCGACCGTCGACTGCGAAAAGAACACCCAACCCGGCGGACCTGACGTCGCACGCTATTCGTTGTTCGGAGACCAGGCGACGCTGGACCGGCACTTCTCGACGGCCATCAAGGAAGACGATGAGATGGTGATGTGCCCGGGAAGCAATGTCCAGTCGCCGACCACGTGGCACTACACGTCGACCCCCGACAAGGTCGAGGGGCAGGTGGCCTGTGGCACGTACAAGGGCGGCCCCGACGTCCTGTGGACCAGGAACACGGATCTGTTGCTTGCCGACGGTCAGGGACCGGACCTGCCTGCACTGCACGCCTGGTGGCTGAAATACGGCTGACGCTGAAATCGGTTGACGGAAGCGCGTCATACCGGCGGCGCTTCGGCGCCGCGGTCCACGCCGGTGCGCAGCTTTACCGACGCCGAGTAGGCATGGGTGCGGAATCGGAGGATCGGGTCGTCGGAGGGTTCGATGCCGTCGGTGACGCGCATCGGATCGAAGACGACGATGTCGTCGCCACGCTCGCGTTCGGTGTCGACTCCGGTGATGTCGAGATTGCCGACGGTGACCATGTTCTTGCTCCGCCAAGGCGCCGACGGGTCGACGGTCGAATCTTCTGTCGCGGCAAGCTGCACGCGGAAGTAGAACCGTACCGGGCCCGCTGCGAGCCGCTCATCCATCTCGTCGGTCAAGTAGTCCGGGTCCTTTGACAATGCCGTCCGCAGTCCCAGGAACTGCTCGCCTGCCACCGGAATCAGGTGGTAGCGAACGAATTTGGCTCTGCTCTCGGCGTTGACCCACCGGAAGGCGTGCAACCCGTGGTATTCGACCGTGGCGTAGCTGACCGGAATCTTGCGTAGCGTGCCGCTGGTGATCAACGTGGGAAGCAGTTTCGGCTGGGTGGCCACCAATTTCGCGATGCGCAAAGGCGCCGTCAGGCTCGGCGTCAACGCGCGCAGCACGTCGACGAAGCCGTCTGGTGTGCTCGACGTGAACAACTTCGCCGTCTGCGTCGACACGTCTGTCGTCGATCCGTCCGGCAGCGTGAACTTCACCGCCATTCCGCGAATGCCCGGCGCGCCGTCGCGCTGCTTCGGGTTGCCGGAGCCGTTCGAGAATCTGATCAGCGCGGGCACAGTCGCGCCGTCCAGATGCGCGGCCCGGGACAGCGTGGCAGCGTCGTCGGTCGCGGTGAACGTGCCGCGGTACAGCTTGCCCTTGGCGTGCAGCGCTCGCTGGCCGGGCCGTGCTCCGCCGGTAGCCCGGATCGCTTCGATTGCCTCGTCGGGGGTCACCATGACCGTTCTCCCTTCCTAACCGGCCAGCGTCAGCGCCATCGCGACAGCCACCGCCCACACCAACATAGTCAGCCCGGTGTCCCGCAGCACCGGGATCAGCTCGCGCCCGTCGCGGCCACGTCGCACCGGGGTGGCGGCCCGTACCGCCAGCGGCAGCGCGACGAAACCCGTTGCACACCAAGGTGTTACAGCCACCAGAGACAAAGTCGCCAGGCCTGCGATCGCCAGCAGCGCCTGATACAGCAGCCGGGTGCGGGCCGCGCCGAGCCGGACCGCGAGCGTGACCTTGCCGGTGCGGGCATCGGTGGGGATGTCACGCAGGTTGTTCGCGATCAGCACCGCCGACGACAGCGACCCCGTCGCGACCGCCAGCACCACGCCCACCCAGTCGACGCGCAGCGCCTGGACATACTGCGTGCCGAGCACCGCAACGAGGCCGAAGAACACGAACACCGCGACCTCGCCCAGGCCGCGGTAGCCGTACGGCCGGGATCCCCCGGTGTACAGCCACGCGCCTGCGATGCAGGCCACACCGACGACGATCAGCCACGGCGCGCTGTAGAGCGCCAGTACCACCCCGGCGGCCGCCGCGATCCCCAGGCTCACCGCGGCCGCCGTCAACACGGATTGTGGTGCGGCGAGCCGCGATCCGACCAGGCGCAGCGGGCCGGCGCGCTGGTCATCGGTGCCGCGGATGCCGTCGGAGTAGTCGTTGGCGAAGTTGACGCCGATGATCATCGCGACCGCCACGACCAGCGCGAGCAGCGCCTTCCACCACACCGCGGCGTGCAGCCACGCAGCCGCGCCGGTGCCGGCGATCACCGGTGCGACCGCGTTCGGCAGCGTGCGCGGGCGAGCGCCCTCGATCCACTGCGCCAAGGTGGCCACGAGTCAGATCGTTGCATGCCCGACAATGAGCTGACGCACGTGGACGCGAGGAGCACAAATTTGTTGGGAGTGATCGGCGGAAGCGGCTTCTACACGTTCTTCGACGAGGGCGCGCGCAGTGTCGAGGTCGAGACGCCTTATGGGCCGCCCAGCGCCCCGATCACCATTGGCGTGGTCGGCGACCACGAGGTCGCGTTCCTGCCGCGCCACGGCCTGCAACACGAATTCCCGCCGCACACCGTGCCGTACCGCGCCAACATGTGGGCGCTGCGGGGGCTCGGGGTGCGGCGCATCTTCGGGCCGTGCGCGGTCGGCAGCCTCACCGCCGACCTCGGACCGGGGGCAATGGTGGTGCCGGACCAGCTGGTCGACCGGACCTGGAGCCGCGGCGACACGTACTTCGACTCCGGCGGCATCCACGTCGGCTTCGCCGACCCGTACTGTCCGACATTGCGTGCGGCCGCGTTGGCGCCCGGGATCGTCGACGGCGGCACGATGGTGGTCATCCAGGGACCGCGGTTCTCCACCCGTGCCGAGAGCCGATGGTTCGCGAGCCAGGGCTTCACGCTGGTCAACATGACCGGATACCCCGAGGCAGTGCTGGCCCGTGAGCTTGAAATGTGTTACGCCGCAATCGCACTCGTCACCGACCTCGACGCGGGCATCGACGTCGGGTCGGGTGTGCGGGCGGTGGACGTGTTCGCCGAATTCGAGCACAACCTCGGCCAGTTCAAAGAGGTGGTGCTCGACGCGCTCGGCGCCGTCGAGAGCGAGCGCACCTGCACGCACTGCCTGCCGCACGAGGGCGTCGAGTTGCCGTTCGAGCTGCCGTGAGGGTGCTGGTGACCGGCGCGGCCGGGTTCATCGGCGGGCGGGTGGCTGATGCTCTGGCGGCGGGCGGCCACGACGTCGTCGGCATCGACGTGATGCTGCCCGCCGCGCACCGTCCCGGCAGCGAACCCCCGCCCGGTTGCCTTCGAGTCGATGTCCGTGACGCCGAGGCGCTGGCACCTCTTCTCGACGGCGTCGACGTGGTGTGTCACCAGTCCGCGATGGTCGGCGCGGGTGTGGACGCGGCCGATGCGCCGGCCTATGGCAGCCACAACGACTACGCGACCGCGGTGTTGCTGGCACAGATGCACGCCGCGGGCTGTCGGCGCCTGGTGCTGGCGTCGTCGATGGTGGTGTACGGGCAGGGCCGCTATGACTGTCCCGTTCACGGCCCGGTGGATCCGCTGCCACGCCGCCGCGAGGACTTGGACCACGGGGTGTTCGAGCACCGCTGCCCAGTCGGTGGCGAAGAGCTGGCCTGGCGGCTGGTTGACGAGGATGCGCCGCTGCGGCCGCGAAGCCTGTACGCCGCCAGTAAGACGGCGCAGGAGCACTACGCACTGGCCTGGAGCGACGCTGTCCGAGGCTCCGTCGTCGCGCTGCGCTATCACAACGTCTACGGCCCGGGGATGCCGCGGGACACGCCGTACTCGGGGGTCGCCGCGATCTTCCGCTCGGCGCTCGAAAACGGCTCGCCGCCACAGGTTTTCGAAGACGGCGGTCAGATGCGTGACTTTGTGCACGTCGACGACGTCGCGGCGGCGAACGCGGCTGCCGTGAACCGCGTCGGGTCGGTCCGATTTCTGGCCGCGAATGTATGCTCCGGAGAACCGATCTCGATCCGCGAGGTGGCCGACCAACTGTCGCACGCCAGCGGGGGGCCGGCCCCACAGGTCACCGGTCAATACCGCAGCGGGGATGTCCGTCACATCGTCGCCGATCCTGCGCGGGCGCGGGAGCTGCTGGGATTCATCGCCAGAATCGGCCCCGAAACCGGTCTCAAGGAGTTCGCCAAAGCACCCCTGCGCAACTGAGCTCGGCGCTAATCGGTAAACGTGATCCGCACCGAGACCGGATCGCTCTCCATCGCACGCATCGCGATGGCCGTCGCGGTGGCCGAGACCTTCCCCTTGGCGAAGCTGCGGGCGCGGGCGCGGATGTCGTCGTCCGGCTGGAACGCCGCGGTGCCGCTGTGCCACTGGCCGTTCACCCGAACCCGCACGCGGGGGTCGGCCTCGATGTTGTGCGCCCATCCCGCACGATGGCCGTGCTGCGAGATCACCCAGACGCCGTCAGCGTCGGCGCTGCCGGTCAGCGGCACGCGCCGCGACTCGCCCGATTTCCGCCCCGTGGTCTCCAGCTCGACCACCAGCGCGGACCGTATGCCCCGCCGGTCCAGCGCCGCGACCAGCGGGTTCACCACCGTCCGGCCCACCCGCCGCTCGAATTTGAACTTGCGCAATCCTGCCGTGGCCATCGCCGTCCTTTCCCCGAGTTTGAGGTTAACGACGTTAGTAGAACGATCACTCAAAAACAAGGGGAGGCTTTCTGGGCAATTCGGCCTACCCCCGATCGTCGTCAGCCAGCGGGCGATTCGGCGGCTTGATGACTAGCCTCGAAACACATGCCGGACAGTGCGGTGACGGTGGTGCTGCCGTGTCTCGACGAGGCCGCATCACTGCCGGGGGTACTGGCCAAGATCCCTCCCGGGTACCGGGCACTCGTCGTCGACAACAACAGCACCGACGACACCGCAAGCGTCGCGCGCAGACACGGCGCGCACGTGGTGACCGAGCGGCAGGCCGGCTACGGATCAGCGGTGCACGCCGGCATCGTCGCGGCGGCGACTCCGATCGTGGCGGTGCTCGACGCCGACGGCTCGCTTGACCCCTCCGAGCTGCCTCTGATGGTCGCCGAGCTGGAACGCGGCGCCGACATGGTGACCGGCCGGCGGCGCCCGGTGCGCGGTGTGCGCTGGCCTTGGCACGCCCGGGTGGGAACGGCGGCGGTGAGCTGGCGGCTGCGCACCCGGCACCGCCTCCCGGTGCACGACATCGCGCCGATGCGGGTCGTGCGGCGTGATGCGCTGCTGAAGCTGGGCGTCGAGGACCGCCGCTCCGGGTATCCGGTCGAGCTGTTGGTGCGCGCGGCGGCCGCGGGATGGAGGGTGGTGGAGCGCGACGTGGGTTACGGGCCCCGGACAGGCGGGAAATCGAAGGTCAGCGGGTCGGCGCGCGGCAGTCTGGTAGCGGCCGTGGATTTTTGGCGGGCGATCTCATGACGTCCCTGCCGGTGACCGTGTTGGTGGTGGCGAAGGCGCCGGTGCCCGGCATGGCCAAAACCCGGCTGGCCGAGGCAGTGGGTCCCGATACCGCGGCCGACATCGCCGCGGCTGCGCTGCTGGACACCCTTGACGCGGTCGCCGCCGCGCCGGTGACCGCCCGTGTCGTCGCGATGACCGGGGATCTGGACGCGGCCAGCCGAGCGGACGAAATTCGTTCGCGGCTGGACGATTTCACGGTAATTCCGCAGCGCGGAACGGATTTCGCGGACCGGCTGGCTAACGCGCACGCGGACGCGGCGGTGGCCGCCGGCCCGCGGCCGGTGCTGCAGATCGGCATGGACACGCCGCAGGTCACCGCCGCGTTGATCGTCCGGTCCGCCGACGTGCTGCTGACCGCGCCGGCCGTGCTCGGCATGGCCACCGACGGCGGCTGGCGGCTGCTCGGGGTGCATGCGCCGACGGACGCCGACGTGCTGCGGGCCGTGCCGATGTCGCGTGACGACACTGGCGCGGTAACGCTTCGGGCACTCCGCGACACTGGGATAAACGTGATCCTCATCGACGAATTGCGCGACGTCGACACCGTCGACGACGTGGCCGCTGTGCGCGAGGCGAGTTCACCGGACTCGCGGTTTGCCCGGGCGACTGTCGGGGTAGGAGGCTGACGTGCTGGGCCACCTGTATGAGCGGGCGCTGACCGGCGAGCGGTGCTGGGTGCGCCACCAAGACGGCCGTGTGCACGCGTTGCCGGTGCGCAGCTGGCTCGGCGGGCGAGGGGCCGACTACATGTTCGACCGCGCGGTGGTCGGGATGTGCCAAGGCCCGACGATCGACTTGGGTTGTGGCCCTGGGCGATTGGTTGCGCATCTGGTGCGTCGCGGTATCCCGGCGCTGGGTGTCGACCAGTCGGCCACCGCGGTGCAATTGGCACGGCGCAGCGGCGCACCTGCGCTGCACCGCGATGTGTTCGGACCGCTGCCCGGGACAGGCCGCTGGCACACGGTCCTGCTCGCCGACGGGAACGTCGGCCTGGGCGGCGACCCTCCCCGCATCCTTGCCCGCGCATCGGAGCTGCTGCGGCGCGGTGGGCGATGTCTGGTCGAATTCGACAGCGCCGCCACCGGTGTACGGCGCAGCTGGGTGCGGCTGGAATCGGCGCGAGCGGTTGGGCCGTGGTTCCGGTGGGCAGCAGTGGGCATCGACAGCGCGGGGCGGCTGGCTGAACAGGCGGGCCTGTCGGTGACCGGGATTCATCCGGTGGGGGCGCGGGTGGTAGCCAGTCTGGCGGCGACATGACGCCGTCTGCCCTGCCGCCGGGCGAAACGCCACCGGAACAGCCGCTGGTGCCGCCGGTGCGCCGCTATGGGTTTCCGGCCGTGTTGTGGCGGGCCCTTGACAACCACCCGCCGCCGGGACTGTCCAGGATCCGGTGGCGCAGCCCGTTGCTCGGACCGTGGCTGACGTCGGTGTTCGGGGCGACGCTGCTGGTGGTGCTGCCGATCGTGATCGTGACCGGCTTGCTGTCCTACATCGCCTACGGGCCGCAATTTGGGCAGGCCATTCCGTTCGATGTCGGCTGGCTCAAACTGCCCACGTTCGATTGGCCGACACGCCCGTCGTGGCTGTACCGCTTGAACCAGGGCCTGCACGTCGGTTTGGGCCTGGTGGTGATACCGGTGGTGCTGGCCAAATTGTGGTCAGTGATTCCGCGGCTGTTCGGGTGGCCACCGGCGAGGTCGGTGGCCCAGGTCCTGGAGCGGGTGACGCTGCTCATGCTGGTGGGTGGGATCCTCTTTGAGATCGTCACCGGGGTTCTCAACATCCAGTACGACTACATCTTCGGGTTCAGTTTCTACACCGCACACTATTTCGGGGCGTGGGTGTTCATCGCCGCATTTGTCAGCCACGTCTGTTTGAAGCTGCCGAAAATGGTGCGCAGCCTGCGGTCACGGTCGATGCGCAGCGTTCTTGCCACCTCGCGCGCCGACACGGTCCCCGAACCGCCCGACGCCGACGGGCTGGTGGCGGCCAACCCCGATCCGCCCACCTTGAGCCGCCGTGGCGCATTGGCCGTCGTCGGCGGCGGCGCCCTGCTGGTCGCGACCGTGACCGCCGGGCAGACCCTGGGTGGATTCACCCGGCCTGCGGCGCTTCTGCTTCCCCGCGGCCGCAGCTACGGCAAGGGACCCAACGACTTTCAAATCAACCGCACCGCCGTGGCGGCCGGCATCGACCCCGCCGTGACCGGCGGTGGGTGGCGCCTGCAACTGCTGGGCGGCTCCGTGCCGGTGCTGTTGGACCGGGCCGTGCTGGAGGGGATGCCGCACCGGACCGTGGAATTGCCGATCGCCTGCGTCGAGGGGTGGTCAACGACACAGACCTGGACCGGTATCCGGCTGGCGGATCTCGCCGCGGCGGCCGGGCGCCCGCGCCCGGGCTCGGCGATCGTGTCCTCGCTGGAGCGGTTCGGCGCCTTCAACCACGCGGTCCTGCAAGCCAACCAGATCCTTGACCCCGACTCGCTGTTAGCGTTGCAGGTCAACGGTGTCGACCTATCGCTGGATCATGGGTATCCGGCTCGGATCATCGTTCCCGCGCTTCCCGGGGTGCACAACACCAAATGGGTGTCGGCCATCGAATTCCGGGAAACCTGATGCGCGCACTGGCCCAACTCGCGGCTCGGTTATACGGCGAGCGGCTGTTTCATCTCATCGTTGTTCTGGCCGCAGTGGCGCTGGGTGCCTACGCGATCTCCGTGCTGGGCCTGCGAAACCTGTTCAACCCCACCGTGTGGTGGCAATCCATTGCGGTCTGGTTCGCGGTGGCCGTGATCGGTCACGACCTCATCCTGTTCCCGCTCTACGCGCTGGGCGACCGGCTGCTGCGCCGGTCGCGGGATGCCCCGGCCGACGGAAATGGCGCATCGCAGCACCCATCCCGACGAATTCCCTTAACGAACTACCTTCGGATGCCGACCTTGGCGGCCGGGCTGCTGCTGTTGATATTCCTGCCCGGAATCATCGAACAGGGCGCACCCACCTATCAGGCCGCGACCGGACAGACCCAGGACCCCTACCTGTCCCGCTGGCTGGTGCTCACCGCCGCGTTCTACCTCGCCAGTGCGCTGTGCTACGCGGTGAGAACGCTGCTGGGGCAACGCCGTTCCGGTGACACCACAACGACTGCGCCCACGAGGTCACAAATGTCACCTCGACACTCCGACCCGTCCCGATGATCCTCGGACGGAGCCGGGGATGCGGCCCGACAACCTGACGGTCCTCGACCGCAATTACCATGCCGGGCTGTGGATTTCGCTGGCGACCGGGTGGGCGTGCTT
>Ga0210400_10004195_pt1 | contig 12542 bp, 9 predicted proteins | sample IncBWH26MmetaG_FD_155456 | JGI IMG/M metagenome (GOLD analysis project Ga0210400, IMG submission 155456) | Forest soil microbial communities from Barre Woods Harvard Forest LTER site, Petersham, Massachusetts, United States - Inc-BW-H-26-M | ecosystem: Environmental > Terrestrial > Soil >...
CTCTTCGTCCCCGGTGCCCGGTCTGTTCGGATTGGACCCGCCGGCGCACGGCGTCGAGGCACCGATTGGCCAAGGAAATGGCATGAAATGGGTCGACGACCTGGGCGGCCTTGGGCAACATGACCGAATACACCGCGGCATAGGTGGTCGACATGTCAAGAGCGCCATAGCGGATCCGCTCCTTCCAGGCCTCGGGTTGCTGGTCGATCCAGGCCGCCACCTCGGTGTACTTGCGGCTCGGGAGGATGTCGATGATCTGGTGGTTCTCCACGTCGGCCACGGTGGTGACGAAGTTGGCGTGGCTGTGTTCATCGAGTTTGACGAACGAGGTCTCGTCCAGCCCGATGGCGGTGGTCCGGTTGAGCCGCTTGCGGTCGGCCGCCAGCAACGCCGTGCCATAGGTGGTCACGGCGTCATTGACCGTGTGCCAGTCGCAGGCCAGCTCGGCCGCCACTTCGGAGACCGTCCGACCCCCGCCGACTTGGACCGTGGCCCACTTGGCCGCCCTGGTGGTCAACAGACAGTTCTTGGCCGCGATGCGATGGTCCTCTAACACCCAGGACTTGGTGGCACAGGTCCGATGCACGCACCGCATGCGGTGCTTCTTCCAGGCCAGCGACATCGGCGTCCCGTAGACGGGGAGGTCGACGTAGTGCACCACCGGGCGTTCTTTGACCTGGGCTCTTCGATGGCAGCTCGGACATCGGACCTCGCCCGGTACCTGCTCGACCATCAGCTCGACGTCGGCACCCCGGCGTTCATAGGCCACGACGCGCACGTCTTTGAGGCCCACCAGGGCGGCGAGGATCTCAGTAGGGTGGATAAGGACGAAGGTGCTTCTTGTTTTTTGGCTCACACCTCAAGCTTGAAGCGCCTTCGCCCAATTCTGGGTGATCTCGAACGATCAGCTCCCCGCTAAAATCCGAAGAGCCCTTTTAGGCCCCTCGCAAGCCTGTGACCTGGGGATTCTCTGGAGCGGACGACGGGATTCGAACCCGCGACCCCAACCTTGGCAAGGTTGTGCTCTACCAGCTGAGCCACGTCCGCGTGAGGTAAACACTGTAGCAGCCAGGCCCTCCCCGTCCTGGTGAGGGGCGCCTGGCCCTCCTAGTTGGACAAGTCCTCGTGCCACCACGGCACCGGCCGGTCCCGGCGGTCTGCCTCCTTCAACAGGGCATCGAGGGCGTCCCGAAGGCCCATGGCCAGCACGCCGACGTCGGGCACCAGGTCCCAACAGCCGTTGATCCCGAAGTACATGGCTCCGGCATAGGAGAAGACGGTGACATTCACCCCTACGCCTTCGATGATCGGACCCAAGGGGTACATGGCCACCAATCGGTTCCCGGCTAGATACAGGGGGAAATCGGGCCCGGGGATGTTCGAGACGATGGTGTTGAACAGGGGGGGCAGATGATCGAAGGCCCGCAGATTGCTCAGCAGCCTCGATGCCCGGGTGGCAATGACCGGGGCCAACGACTGGGCCCATCCGGCGAACACGTCGGCACCGACGACTTCTTGTTGCGCCTTGGCCGTTGCCGCTCCGTCACTGATGAGCCGGAGGCGGGCGGCCGGGTCCTCCACGCTCGTCCCCAACGTGATCAGCATGGCCGAGACCTGATTGCCCAGTGCCTCCCGGTCCTCATCGGACCGGACCGAGACCGGCACCATGGCCACCAGCGATGAGTTGAGTTCTTCGTCTCGACCATCGAAGAAGTCGCGGAACGTGCCCGCCACCATGGCCAGCACCACGTTGTTGACCGTGCTCCCCAACATGTCGCTCACCCGCCTCACTTCGGACAACGGCACCTCGGTGAAGGCCACCCGGCGGTGCGGCGAGATGGCCCGGTTGATCGAGGTCCGCGGCGCGTCGAACGCGGAGGGCGGCAACGTGGCCGGAAGCGAACGGTTGCGACTGGCTAGCCTGCGCATCGACTGCACCGTCCGACCCACCGTCTGCGCCGCCATCTCGCCCTGGCCGGCCAGCCCACCGACGACGCTCCAGATCTGCTCGAACTCCCCCGGTACCGGATCGGGTGCCCACGCCTCACCTGGTGCCGCCACCGTTCGTCCTTCCTCGGATAGGTCGAAGAAGTTGGCCAGGATCTCCGCCCCCGAGACGCCGTCGATGATGGCGTGGTGCACCTTGGTCACCATGGCCACGTGTCCGTGCTCCAGTCCTTCCACCACCGTGAACTCCCACAGTGGCCGTTGGCGGTCGAGCGGGCGCCCCACCAGGTCCCCGACCAGCGCGGCCAGCTCCCTGGGCCCACCGGGATGGGGCAAGCTGACCCGGCGGACGTGGTAGTCCAAGTCGAAGTCGGGATCGTCGACCAGCGAGGGGTGCTGCAGCCCGAACGGCACCGGGCACAGCCGCTGTCGGAACGGCGCGACCAGATGCACGCGCTCGCCAATTGCGTCCCGGATCCGCCGGAAGCTCACGCCGGCCGGGACCCCGGTGGCGTCGAAGATCTGCACCCCGGCAATGTGCAGGTGCGTGGTCGCCGACTCCAGAGAGAGAAACGCCCCGTCGAGCCCCTGCATCCGCTGCATGGCCACCCTCGATCGCCTACCGGCCCGTCGACCCGAAGCCGCCGAGCCCACGCTCGCTCGGGGGCAGCTCGGCCACCTCGACGAAGGCCGCTGTGTCCACCCGTTGGATCACCAGCTGGGCGATGCGGTCCCCCCGCTGCACCTCGTAGGCGGTCTCGGGGTCGGTGTTCACCAGCAGAACGGCCAGCTCGTCCCGATAGCCGCAATCGATGAGCCCCGGCGTGTTGAGACACGTGACCCCGTGGCGCAGGGCCAGGCCGCTGCGGGGCTGGATGAACCCGGCGTAGCCGGCGGGGATGGCCAGGGCGATACCGGTCGGCACCACCGCCCTCCCGCCACCGGGGGCGAGGGTCACCCCCGTTCGGGCCACCAGATCCGCTCCGGCGTCCCCCGGCTTGGCGTAGGCCGGCAACGGGAGATCGGCATCGAGCCGGACCACCGGTAGCTCCACGGCGTCCCACGGGCCCTCGATCGGCTCCACCATGTCCATCTGCCCCGACACGTCCCGCTCCTCCCAGTTTGCTTCCCGTTGACGCTACTGCCCCAACCTGGGCCTGTCCGAAGGCACTGCTGACGGTGCCGGCGCTACCGGACGACCACGTGCCGCTTGGAGTGGGCGGATACACCCGATAGCGTCGACCCTCGTGCTCGTATGGATGGATCTGGAGATGACCGGCCTCGACCCGGGACGGCACGTCATCGTCGAGATCGCCACCCTGATCACCGACGACGACCTCACCATCGTGGCCGAGGGCCCCGACCTGGTCGTGGCCACTCCCCCGGCCCAGCTGGCCGAGATGGACGACTTCGTCAAAAAGATGCACACCTCCAGCGGCCTGCTCAAAGAGATCGAGGCGTCGACCGTCTCGCTGGCCGACGCCGGTGCCACCACGCTGGCCTTCATCCAAGAACACGTGCCCAAGGCCCGAACGGTGCCCCTGGCCGGTAACTCGATCGGCACCGACCGCCGGTTCCTGGCTGCCTATCTCCCAACCATCGAGGAGTACCTGCACTACCGGTCGGTCGACGTGTCCACCATCAAGGAGCTGTGCCGCCGCTGGTACCCCGACGTCCTCAAGTCCGCCCCGGCCAAAGCGGGCGGTCACCGGGCCATGGACGACATCAAAGAGAGCGTGGCCGAGCTGGCCTACTACCGGACGAGCGTCTTCCGACCCCCCGATGCCGACAATCCCCCGAGTCGAGAGGAGAACCATGACCGAGACAGCTGAGCAGCCGGTGCCCGATCCCGCCCCCATGACCCTCAGTGAAGCGACGGCCACGCTCACCGCGGAGGGTCAGCTCTTCGAGATGGGCCAGCTGGACATCAGGGGCGTCTCCACCCGGATCTGGAAGAACGCCCCCGACACCTTGCGCACCGTGCTCGAGCTGTCGGCCGCCCACGGCGACCAGGACTTCATCGTCTACGAGGACGAGCGGGTGACCTTCAACCAGCACTTCGCCATGGTGTCGGCATTGGCCCGCCAGCTGGTGGAGCGCTTCGGGGTGCAAAAGGGCGATCGGGTGGCCATCGCCATGCGCAATCTCCCTGAGTGGATCATTGCCTTTTGGGCGGCAGCGGCCGTCGGTGCCGTGGTGGTGCCGTTGAATGCCTGGTGGACGGGGGCCGAGCTGGCCTACGGGCTCACCGACTCGGGCACCTCGGTGGCCTTCGTGGACGAGGAGCGCGCCGCCCGGATCCGCCCGCAGCTGGCCGAGCTGACCGGCCTCCGGGCCGTGGTGGTGGCCTCGGAGACGAGGGACACCAGCGTGTCGGCCCGCCGCGACCCGGACCACGAGGTGCCCGACCGCATCACCGTGGTGACCTTCGCCGAGGCCATGGGCGAGACCGACGGCGACGGCGGGCTGCCCGAGGTCGACCTGCAACCCGACGACGACGCCACCATCTTCTACACCTCGGGCACCACCGGTCGGCCCAAGGGGGCGGTGGGCACCCACCGCAACACCTGCTCCAACCTCATGAACCTGTTCTTCATCGCCACCCAGGGCCAGCTGCGCCATAGCGGCGGCCCCGGAGACGTCGGCAGCGGCACCCAGAATGCCAACCTGTTGTCGGTGCCCCTGTTCCATGCCACCGGCTGCCACGCCGTGCTGGTCACCAACACCGCCGCCGGCGGGAAGCTGGTGATGATGCACCACTTCGACCCCGAGCGGGCCCTCGAGCTCATCGAGCGGGAGAAGATCACCCTCTTCGGCGGCGTCCCCGCCATGGTCATGCAGATCATCGACTCGCCCGATTTCGCCCAGCGCGACACCTCGTCGGTGCGCAGCATCTCCTACGGCGGGGCCCCGGCCCCACCGGACCTGGTCCGGCGGATCAAGCAGTACTTCCCGGTGGGCTCCCCCTCCAACGGCTACGGGTTGACCGAGACCTCGGCCATGAGCACCATGAACTCCGGCGACGACTACGTCCGCAAGCCCGACAGCGTCGGCCCTCCCGTTCCCGTGTGCGATGTGGCCGTGGTCCCCGACGACTACGAGGGGGCCGATCCGCCGCCCGATCAGGCCGTCGATTCCGACCGGACCGGCGAGCTGTGGATCAAGGGGCCCAACGTGGTCCGCGGCTACTGGCACCGCGACGAGGAGACGGCCCGGTCGTTCACCGACGGCTGGCTCCATACCGGCGACGTGGCCCGCATCGACGACGAGGGGTTCGTGCACATCGTCGACCGGACCAAGGACATGATCATCCGAGGGGGCGAGAACGTCTACTGCGTCGAGGTGGAGGCTGCCCTCTTCGAGCACCCGGCCGTGGCCGACTGCGCCGTCATCGGGGTGCCGCACCCCGTGCTGGGCGAGGAGGTCGGCGCGGTGATCGTCCTCCGACCCGGTCAGGAGGTGGGCGCCGACGAGCTCTCCCGCCACGTCGGTGAGCGCCTGGCCGCCTTCAACGTGCCCACCCGCTACTGGTTCCGGAGCCAGCCCCTGCCCCGCAATCCCGCCGGCAAGGTGTTGAAGCGCGAGCTCCGCGACGAGCTCCTGGGCGACGGGCCCACGCCGGAGCGCCCCTAGTCGAGCAGGTCCAGGATGTCGGCCCAGCCGCCGTCCTCCAGGGCACCCACCACGAGTTGGGCCGCGGCCCGAGCCGCCGCCGATCCACTGGGCGGGGCGCACGACCTCCCCGCTCCGGTCAAGAGCTCGACGTCGTTCTCGCCGTCCCCGATGGCCAGCACCCCGGCCGGGTCGATGCCGGTGTGGGCACAAAAGGCCAGGACGCCCTCCCACTTGGAGATGCCCTCGGGCCGCACGGTGAGACAGAACCGGCCGTGGGTGATGTCATGGGAGACCGTGGCCGAGCCCAGACCTCGGGCCCGCACCGCATCGGCCACCGGCTCCAGCGCCGGGCGGGGCAGGCCGAACAGCTGGAAGGAGAAGACGGCGTCCGACGTGGCCGTCTCCATCAGGTCGCCCCGAGCGCCGAAGCTGGCCAGGTAGGCCACATTGGCCGGCGGCGACGACGGATCTGGCCCGATGACCACGTCCCGCTCGTCGTCCACGTTGAGGCACGGTTCGATGCCGTGCTGGGTGAAGCACTCGAGCACCAACGGTGCCGCGGCGCGGTCGAACACCCGGCGGTGAAAGGTGGCGCCGTCCCTCGGGTCGAGTCCCAAGGCCCCGTCCAGCAACACCAGGGGCAGCGACAGCCCGTAGGGAGCCAGCTTGGGCAGGACGCTGCGTTGCCGGCGGGCGGTGGCGGCCAGGATGGGGATGCCCCGGGCCAGCACCTCGTCCACGGCGGCCACGGCCGCCGGGGGGATCACGCCGTCGCCGTCCCACAGCGTGCCGTCCAGGTCGGTCACCACCAGCTGGACGGGCGTTTCGGTCAAGGGGCGGACAGGGCGGCCCGGGTGGCCTCCACATCCCGGTGCATCTGGGCCACCAGCTCGTCGGCCGAGTCGAAGCGCAGCTCGTCCTGACGAACCTGGGCCACAAAGGAGACTTTGGCCTCCTCGCCGTAGAGGTCGCCCTTGAAGTCCAAGAGGAACGCCTCGACCATGAGGGGACCCTGATCGCCGTAGAAGGTCGGGCGGGTGCCGACGGACACGGCCGCGGGCCACCGGCCGCCGTCGGGACGCTCGTACCAACCGGCGTAGATGCCCACGGCGGGAACGGCGATCCCGGCGGGGACCTCGACGTTGGCCGTGGGGAAGCCGAGATCGGCCCCACCGCGTCCGTCGCCGTGGGCCACCGTGCCCCGCACCTGATGGGGCCGCCCCAGCAGGGCGGCGGCCTCGGCCACGTGTCCCTCGGCCACCAGCGAGCGGATGCGGGTGGACGAGATGGGCACGGCCTCGACGCTGTCGTCGAACGCAGTGGCCAGGGAGATCCCCTCGACGCTGAACCCGGCCTCGACGCCCATCTCCTTGAGCAGGGCCACGTTCCCCTTGCGTCCGTGGCCGAAGTGGAAGTCCTCCCCTACCACGATCAGCCGGGAGGCCAGCGCACCGATCAGGATCTCGGACACGAAGTCCTCGGCCGATTCGTTGGCCCGCTCCTCGTCGAAGGGGACGACCACGGTGCGGTCCACGCCCGCCGCGGCCAACAGCTCGAGCTTCTGGTCCAGGTCGCAGAGCAACAGGGGCGCCGAGTCGGGCCGGACCACGGTGGCCGGATGCCGATCGAAGGTCACCACCACGGTGGCCAGGCCACGCGCCGCGGCCCGGGTGCGCAGGTCGGCCAGGAGGGCCTGGTGACCGACATGGACGCCGTCATAGGCGCCGATGGTGACGGCCGATCCCCCGGCAGGGGGCACGCTGGCACTCGGGTCGGTGACGATCTCCATCAGAGCGCCACGTTACTGGTCGGGCCATCGGGCTCCGGGAACGGCGTCATCCCGCCGCCACCAACACCACGGCCGGGCGGATGCGGTCGGTGTCGGTGGCCTCGTAGACGGCCAGGAGGTGACCGCCGTGATCGACCAGGCCCCAAGGGCCCCCTCCGGTCGCCCCCACCGGTACCCGGTCCAGGGCCAGACCCCGGGTGATCAGCTTGGCCACCTCGGTGCTCACCTCGACCTGGTCCATGTCCCGGACGGCTTGTGCCGGGGTCAGCACCACGGCCGGGCTGAGCTCGTCGACCGGGCGGGCATCGTCGACCGAGAACGAGCCGATCCGGGTCCGACGGAGGTTGCGGAGGTGGGCGCCGCCGCCGAGCAGTTCCCCGAGATCGGCGGCCAGGGTCCGCACGTAGGTGCCCGAGGAGCACTCCACCTCGATGGCGAACACGCCGCTGCTGGCCGTCTCGTCCACCTCCAGCCGGTACACGGTGACGGGACGGGGGGCCCGTTCGACCTCGATCCCCTGGCGGGCCAGGGTGTGCAGCCGCTGCCCGTTGACCTTGACGGCCGAGACCATGGGCGGGATCTGCTCGATCTCGCCCACCAACCCGGTCGCCGCCGCTCGGACCTGGGCCAGGGTGACCGAGCTCATGTCCCAGGTGGCCACGACCTCGCCGGAGGCGTCGAGCGTGGAAGTGGCCGTGCCCAGGACCACGTCGGCCCGGTACGTCTTGGGCAGGGCGGTGAGGAACCGGAGCAGCCGGGTCATCCGACCCAACCCGACCAGCAACACCCCGGTGGCGTCGGGGTCGAGGGTGCCGGCATGGCCCACCCGGCGCTGGCCGAAGATGCGACGGCACCGGGCCACCACGTCGTGCGAGGTCCACTGGGCCTCCTTGTCCACCACCACCAGGCCCGTGACGCCCTCGGCACTCACCGTTCCGATCGGCCCTCGTCGGCTTCACGGTCCTGCTCCAGCTCGTGGAGGCGGCGGAGCACGTCCTCGACCCGGCCCCCGGCCACCACCGCGGGGTCGAGCTCGAAGGCCAACAACGGCGTCCGCTTCATCCGCACCTGGCTCCCCATCGATCGCTGCAGCTGCACCCGCCGCTCGCTGAGCGCCTCGGCGGCATCGTCGGACATCGAGCTCAGATAGACCCGGGCCGTGCGCAGGTCGGGTGCGGTGTCGACCGCGGTGATGGTCACCAGGCGCAGGCGCTCATCGGCATCGGCCAAGCGCTCCAGCTCCTCGGCCAGGATCTGGCGGAGGACTTGGTTGACCCGAAGCGACCTCGCGTAGGGGGCCGCACCTCGGTTGTCATGACGGCGACCAGGCATCAGCTTCTCCGTCCGGGCCTCAGGACCCGGCTCGATGGTCCCACCGAACCGGTCAGGTCCGGGGGATCTCGCGCTCTTCGTAGGTCTCGATGACGTCGCCGCTCTTCAGGTCCTGATAGTCCGAGAGCCCGATACCGCACTCGAACCCGGCGGCGACCTCGCGAGCATCGTCCTTGAACCGGCGCAGTGAGGTGATCGATCCCTTCCAGATGACCACGCCCTCCCGAAGGAAGCGCACCTTGGACCCACGGGTGATAACGCCCTCTCGGACGTAGCACCCGGCGATGGCACCGATCCTCGGCACCCGGAAGATCTCGCGGACCTCGGCTTCGCCGGTGACGATCTCCTCGAAGACGGGCGCCAGCAAACCGAGCATGGCCGCCTGGAGATCCTCGAGCAGGTTGTAGATGATCTCGTAGGTACGGATCTCGACGTTGGCCTTCTCGGCCTGCTCCCGGGCCCGGCGGTCGGGGCGGACGTTGAAGCCGATGATGGTGGCGTTCGACGCCTGGGCCGTCTGGACATCGTTCTCGGTGATGCCACCCACGCCGCGCTGCACGAAGCTGAGCTTGACGTCGTCGCGCTCGAGCTTGCGCAGGCTTTCGGTGATGGCCTCCAGCGAGCCCTGGACGTCGGCCTTCAAGATGATGTTCAACGTGGCCGTCTCGCCCCGTTGGATCTGCTCGAAGAGATCCTCCAGCTTGGCCCCGCCCAGGGCCGAGGCGGCGGCGGGAACGTGCCCGGCCACCCGGTAGCGATGGGCACGGGCCTCACCGATGGTGCGGGCCTGGGCCAGCTCGGGGGCCACCCGGAGCTCGTCGCCGGCATTGGGAGGCTCTGAGAACCCGAGCACCTGCACCGGCGTGGACGGCGGCGCCTCTTTGATCTGGTCGCCCTTGTCGTCGACCAGGGCTTTGACCTTGCCCCATGCCGCACCGGCCACCATGGGATCGCCGACCCGCAAGGTGCCCCGCTCGACGATGACCGAGGCGACCGGGCCCCGGCCCACCTCGAGCTCGGCCTCGATGACGAAGCCGCGCGCCGGTCCCTCGGGACTGGCCACCAGCTCCTCGACTTCGGCCACCAGCACGATCTGCTCCAACAGGTCGTCGACGCCCAGGTTCTGGAGGGCGGACACCTCGACGGTGATGGTGTCGCCACCCCACGCCTCGGGCACCAGGCCGTACTCGGAGATCTGCTGCAGCACCCGGTTGGGGTCGGCCTCTTCCCGGTCGATCTTGTTGACGGCCACGATGATGGGTACCTCGGCCAGCTTGGCGTGGTTGATGGCCTCGATGGTCTGAGGCATCACCCCGTCGTCGGCCGCCACCACCAGGACCACGATGTCGGTCACCTCCGCACCGCGGGCGCGCATGGCCGAGAAGGCCTCATGGCCCGGGGTGTCGATGAAGGTGATGGGCTTTCCGTTGTACTCGACCTGGTAGGCGCCGATGTGCTGGGTGATGCCGCCGGCCTCGCCGGCGACCACGTTGGCCGAGCGGATGCGGTCGAGCAGGAGGGTCTTGCCGTGGTCGACATGGCCCATGACGGTGACCACGGGCGGGCGGGGGCGCAGATCGGCCTCGTCCTCCTCGTCATCGTCGTCGTCGAAGTACTTGGCCAGGAGCTCGGCCTCGCGCTCCTCGCCCGGATCGACCAGTCGGACCGTTGCCCCCAGCTCGGCGGCGAACAGCTCGATCATGTCGTCGGTCAGCGACTGGGTGGCGGTGACCATCTCGCCCTGCAGGAGCAGGAAGCGGATGACGTCGCCGGCCGACCGGTTCAGTTTGGGTCCGAGGTCGCGGGCAGTCGAACCGCGTTCCACAATGACCTCGGTGTCGGGCACCGGGGCGGTCGACGGCGTGTACGCAGTGAGCTGGGTCGGCTCCAGCTCCTCGAGGTTCCGGCGCCGACGACGGGGGCGACGCTGATTGGGACGGCCGCGTCCCATGCCCGGACCACCACGCCCGGGAGGGCCACCGGGTCCGCCACCAGGACCACCGGGACCGCCGGGGCGGCCGCCGGTGAAGCCACCGCCACCACCGGGCCGTGACGCGAACCCACCACCGCTGCTGGCCCCGCCACCGGGACGACCGGCACCACCGCCACCAGGACGGCCGGCATAGCCGCCACCACTGGGACGACCGCCGGGTCCACCGGGACCGGGTCGACCGGCTCCGGGAGGAGTGCGCCGACCGCCGGAGCCGGGGGGCGGCGGGATCGGTCGACCGCTGACCGACCGGGGCGGACCGCCGGGCGGGGGCGGGACGGGCTTGCCCGACTGGCTGGTGGGCGGCCGGGCCGGGCCCGACGTCGGCGGGGCCGGGGGGACGGGGGCAGCCGCCGCCGGTGCCTGAGGCGTCGGCGCGGCAGCAGCGGGTGCGGCCGGTGCTTGGGTCGGCGCAGCCGGGGCCCGGGGCGGAGCAGCCGGCGGCGCGGCGGGCTGGGCGGCAGCCGGCGTCGGGGCTGGTTGGGTCGGAGCGGGGGCAGGAGCAGGCGGGGCGGCCGGAGCCGAGGCCGCTGGTGCCTGGGGCGTCGGCGCGGCAGCAGGTGCCGGTGCCGGTTCCGGACGCGGAGCCGGAGGTGGGGTGGCGGCGGGGGCAGGCGCGGGACGGGGCGCCGCCGGGGCGGTGGGGGCGGCCACAGGGCTCGGGCTCGACCGCACCAAGGCGGGACCGCTGGATCCCGGCTGCTCGGATGCCGGTCGACTGGTGACCAGGCGGGCACCGGAGCGCTTGATCGGTGTCGTCGATCCGCCGCCGTCGGGAAGATCGCTGTCGCCGGTAGCCGGGGCCGGCGGGGTCTCACCCTCCGGCGTCGAGGGGGCGGCGTCAGGCTCGGCGGTGACTGCCACCTTCTTGGCTGCCGCCTTCTTGGTGGCCTTGGCCGGCGCTGCGGGCTCGTCCGGCTGCACCGGGCGACGAAGTCCCTCGCGATCGGCCTTTCTGCGGGCGCGATCGGCTTGGGCGTCCTCGATGGACGACGAGTGGCTCTTGACCCCCATCCCGAGAGAGAGGCAGAGGTCAAGGGCCTCTTTATTGGTCAGACCGAGCTCATGGGCCAGCTCGTAGACGCGGATCTTCTTGGGCAACGGTTCCTACTGTCCTTCGTTCACTTCGCATTCGGTGGCTCGCACATGCGAACCTCTATCCTCGCACATCATGGGGCCCGGGCCTCCCTCGACCCTGCTCAGCAGCACTCGCAGCCGCTCGACCTGGTCCGGAGCGATCGGACGGCGCAGGGCCCGGGACAGCGCCCCCCGGCGCAGAGCACGCTCCACGCACGAGGTCGAGGAGCGGCACAACCAGGCACCCCGACCGGGCACATCCCGCCCCACGACCAGCTCACCGGTCTGGAGACGGGCCAACCGCACCAGCTGGTCGGGCCGGGCGGTACGCCGGCAGCCGATGCAGGTACGAATGGGGGCTATGCCGGACTCTCCCCGGTCAGTGCGTCGGCCCCTGCGGCCGGCTTGGACGCAGGCGCCGCTTCGGCTCCACTCGCCGGTCCGGAACCCTCGGCCGGCCCGGCCGGTGCTTCCGTGCCCTCGACGGGGTTGGCACCCACGGTACCGTCGGCACCCTCGGCGCCCTCGGACCACTGCGAGGCGGACAGCGCCTCCCCGCCCTCGGCCGGCTGCCAGACCATCTCGCCGGCGTCGTTTTGGACCCACTCGCCCTGGGCCCACTCCTCGCCGCCGTACCCGGCCTCCTCGTCGGCCAGCTGGGTCTCGCTCTTGATGTCGATGCGCCAACCGGTGAGCCGGGCGGCCAGGCGGGCGTTCTGCCCTTCCTTCCCGATGGCCAGGGACAACTGGTAGTCGCTGACGATGACGGTGGCCGTCCCCGTCTCGTCGTCG
>Ga0210400_10004196_pt1 | contig 12540 bp, 11 predicted proteins | sample IncBWH26MmetaG_FD_155456 | JGI IMG/M metagenome (GOLD analysis project Ga0210400, IMG submission 155456) | Forest soil microbial communities from Barre Woods Harvard Forest LTER site, Petersham, Massachusetts, United States - Inc-BW-H-26-M | ecosystem: Environmental > Terrestrial > Soil >...
CGGCGCGGTAGCCGTCGTCGTTGGAGAGAAGGATCTTCACTACTTAACAGTCTGCGCCGCACTGGCGGGTGTCGCCGTGCGGACTATACTGGATCCATGGGCAAAAAGCGCATACCCGATCCCGGCGCCGAGCCGGACGATTCCGCCGATGCCGCCGCGTTTCATAGCGCGATGCGCGACGTCACGCCGCTGGTCCACCTTCCTTCACGCGCGTTGCCGGCCAAGACCACGCGCCCGCGAGTCCGCAAACCGGTTCCCGATGTTGCCGAAGATCTCGACCAGCTCATGCCGTTGATTTCGACGGCCGCGGATGAGAGCGCCACGGCCGCCCTGTCCTTTCGACGTGGCGGCGTGCGCGATCAGGTGATGCGCCGATTGCGGCGCGGCTTGTATCCCACCGAGGATGAACTCGATCTTCACGGGCTGAACCAGACCGCGGCTCGCGATCAGCTTGCGCAATTCATCGCCCGCAGCCGCGGCGCCGGGCGCCGCTGCGTGAGAATTGTGCACGGCAAGGGGTATCGCTCCGGGGCACGGGGGCCGGTCCTCAAAACGGCGGTCAATCTCTGGCTGCGCCGGCATTTGGACGTGATGGCATTTACTTCCGCACGGATGATCGACGGCGGCACCGGCGCGGTGTATGTACTGCTTCGCGCCTGAGGTTTCGAAGCAACGCGGCATTTTGCATGCTGCTCTGCGTCGCCCGGAACTTCAGCCCGGAAAATGTATCGCACTCATCAGTGAACTCGCGGAGGTGCGTATGAACATGCGTGTGATACCCGCCATTCGTTTGATACCCGCCGTTGTTTGTCTAGGTGCCGCACTGACCGCCTGCAACCTCGCCGAGAGCGACTGGCAACAGGCGACGGCCGCCAACACGCTGACCGCCTATCAGGCATTTCTGCAAAAGCATCCGGACAGCAAACACGCCGACAACGCGCGGGGCCGGATTCTCGCGCTGCAGGACGAACAGGCTTGGAACACCGCGCGGGCGGCCAACAGCATCGCGGGCTATCAGGACTACCTCAAGACGGAGAGCGGCGGCGTCCACGTCGGCGAGGCCAAATACCAGATCACGGCGCTGCAACGCGCCGATGCGTGGAAAGCGATTCAAAACGACGCATCCGCGGCGTCCCTGCAGTCCTTTTTGTTGAAATATCCGCAAGGACTGGAATCCAATGAGGCTAGGGCGCGGCTCAAGGCTCCAAATTAGTTCCGGGTGCGGGTGCCGAAACGCCTCACGCGTCTTTGAGCCCGACTCGAGGGTCGGCGAGCTTGTCGAGATTGGGACGGACGCGCTCGGGAATGAGGCGCCGCGCGGCCATATAGTCCTTTGAATGATTGATGGCCTCAACGGCCACCAATTCGCCGCCCTTCAGGTAGCAGACGCTGAAACTGCGGGTCGCAGGATCGCCGCGCGTCAATTGCTGGTCGTGGCCTTGAGACAACCCGACGATCAGCAGCTTATTGTCGTATTGGTCCGACCAGAACCACGGTACGCGATCGTGCACGGCCGGCCGGTCCAGAATGTTGAGAGCGGCCACCTTGCTTTGCTCAAAGGCATTGTCGACCGATTCCAGCCGCACTCTGGATTGGTAGCGCGGCGAGAAATAACTGGTGCAATCGCCGGCGGCGAAGATTGCAGGATCGCTGGTGCGGCAGGTCTCGTCGACGACGATGCCGTTTTCGCATGCCAAACCGGCGTCCAGGGCCAGTTGCGTGTCGGCAATCACGCCCACACCCACGACCAGCAAATCCGCCGGGTACACGCTGCCATCCGCGCAAACCACTCTCTCGATGCGGTTGTCGCCCTCGAATCGCACCACGCGCGTGTTGCAAATGATCTTGACGCCCTGGGTGCGGTGCTCGTGCGCAAAATACTCGGAGACATTCGAGGCCACGACGCGATTCATGACGCGGTCCGCCATCTCCAGAACCGACACCGCGCAGCCCATGTTGCGCGCCGTTGCCGCGATTTCGAGGCCTATGTAGCCGCCGCCAACGATGACCACGCGCGCTCCCGGCGCAAGGCCCTTCTGAATCGCCGCCGCGTCGTTGACATTGCGCAAATAGTGGGCGCCGGGCAGGTCCGATCCAGGGCAGCTCAAGCGGCGCGGCACCGCGCCGAGACAGAGCAGAAGACGGTCATAGTGCACTTCTTCGCCGCTCGACAACGCAACCCGCCGCGCGCCGGGTTCTATGCGCATGGCCCGTACGCCGAGCTTGAGCTCAACCGCATGCTCGTCATAAAAGGCGCGGTGCCGGAAGAGCAGACGATCGGCCGCCATCTCACCGCACAAGAACTTCTTCGACAGCGGCGGCCGCTGGTACGGCAACATGTCCTCGTCGCCGATCAGGACGAGACGCCCCGTGAAACCTTCCCGGCGCAGGGTGTCGACTGCCTGTGCGCCCGCTTGTCCGCCGCCGACGATGAGCACTGTGGAAATCATGGCGGCTCATGTTACCGGATATGGGACGCAACGCGCCCTGACTAGCTTCGGCGCTGATTACCCGGGTATACTAAATCGGCATGAATTTGCATTGATATGTGAAAATCAGATAACTGGTATCGGATGGATCTCAAACAGCTCGAATATTTCCGCCACGTCGCCGAGCTCGGCAGTTTCACCAATGCCGCCGCTTTCCTGTCGGTTGGCCAGCCGACCTTGAGCCGCCAGATCGCCGAGCTCGAAACGGAGTTCGGTCAAGACTTGTTCGATCGCAACGGGCGCGGCGTGGTGCTCACGCAGGCCGGTTCCCAGCTGCTCGAACACACTCGCGGCATTCTCATGCAGGTCGGACGCGCCCGCGAAGAGCTGGAAACCACCCGCAGCGGCGATGCCGGCCACATCACCCTTGGGCTGCCCTCCAGTCTCGGCAATATCGTCACGGTTCCGCTGGTCAAGGCGTTTGCGAAATTATTGCCGAAGTCGCGCCTCGCCTTCTCCGAAGGCCTGTCGGCCTACATTCTTGAACGCCTGAGCGTCGGACGCATTGACTGCGCCCTCGCCTACAACGCCACGGCTTCCGAAGACTTCGATGTGACACCCTTGCTCGACGACCAGTTGTTTCTCGTGGCATCCGCGTCCCACAGCAAGAAACCGGCGTCCATCCATTTGAGCGAGCTTGCCGACTATCCGCTCGTGATTCCGGGGCGTCCGCATGCCAACCGCATGACGGTGGAACACGCTTTGTCGAATATCGGCAAGAAAATTCAGATCGCGCATGAAGTCGAATGCATCGCCGCCATTGTCGATTTGGTGCGCCTGGGCCATGGCTTCGGCGTGCTGTCGCTGAATGCGATCAAATCCTCGCCCTGGGCCGCGCATGTGGTGGTCAAGCCCATATTGAACCCAACGCTGATGTTTCCGCTTTCGATCGTGACCTCGACGCGGCGGCCGAAGAGCGCCTTCATGCGCAAGGCGATTTCCTTGATCGGCAAAGTGGTGCGCGAGGAAATCGGGCACACCATCGCCAAGGCGCCGCGGCCCAAAGATCGGCAAGCCGCAAACCGACGGGCGCGATAACTTGAATCCGAAGAACTTCGACAACGTGAACTTGAATCTGCTGGTGATCTTCGCCGTGCTGATGCGTGAGCGGTCGGTCACCCGCGCCTCCAAGATACTGATGATTTCTCAGCCCGCCGTGAGCCACGCGCTCAAGCAGCTGCGCACGATGTTTGCCGATCCTTTATTCACCCGCAGCAGTACCGGCGTCAATCCGACGGAGCACGCGCACGTCGTGCACAAGGACCTGCTGGTCTCGCTCGAGGCCATCGAGGCGATATTGAACAGGCGCCGCACAGAGCAGATCTCACAAGGGCAGATCTCAGCCCGACAGCAGCACTGAGGCCATCGCCGCCAGACCTTCTTTGCGTCCGATAAAACCCAATCGTTCGGTCGTCGTAGCCTTGATATTGACCAGCGCGGCCGCGACATTCAAGTCGGCCGCCAGATTGGCCGCCATCGCGCCGCGATGCGCGCCGATTCGCGGGGCTTCCGCGAGCACCGTGATGTCCGCGTTGACCAATTGCAATCCTGCCGCCTTCATGCGCTCCGCCACGACGCGCAGGAACACGCGGCTGTCGGCGCCGCGGTAGCGCGGGTCGCTGTCGGGAAAATGCTGGCCGATGTCGCCATCGCCCATGGCGCCCAGCAGCGCGTCGCACAATGCGTGAATGACGACATCGCCGTCCGAGTGCGCGATGATGCCCTGCGCATGGGCGATGCGCACGCCGCCCAGCACGACGTGATCGCCTGCACCAAAGGCATGCACGTCCACTCCTTGTCCGATTCGCATTTGGCTGCTCTCTCCCATCTTGAGTATGCCGGCTGCCACCTTTAGATCCTCGGCTCGAGTCACCTTGATGTTGAATGGCGAACCGGGCACCAACCGTGCGCGAACACCGATGCGTTCCATGGCCTGCGCTTCGTCGGTCACGGCAACCCCGGCCCGAGCCGCCTCCTGCAACGCACGGCGCAACTGCGCGTAGGCAAATACCTGCGGGGTGAGCGCGCGCCAGAGGCCGGCACGATCGACCGTTTCGAGACCGCCCGCCAGCTCGCGTTTGACCGTGTCGACAATCGGCGCCGCCAGCACCGCGCCGCCCACGCCGCCCACGCCGGCCGCGCCGGCCACGCTGCCGGCGGCACTGCCCGGATTGTCTTCGAGCGCATCGGCCAACGCGCTGACGTCGCTGCCGCTCAAACAGGGGCGTGCCGCATCGTGCACCAAGACCCAGTCGTCGGCTTTCGCCAGGGAGGCCAGAAATTCCAAGCCATTGCTTACCGAATCCTGCCGCTGCGCGCCGCCGATCGCGGTGAGGAGCTTCGGCGAATCGATCCGCTTCGCGACGTCCGGCCAGTGGGTATCGCTGTTTGCCAGCACCACCACGATGCCATGAATTCGTGATTCGGTGAGCAGAGCGCGCAGCGACCACTCGAGCACACTGCGCCCCAACAGCGGGGTGTACTGCTTTGGAACGGCGGGCGCCGCGGCGGTGGCGAAGCGTTCGCCCTTGCCTGCCGCGGGAACGATGGCCCAGAGGCGACGCGCGGCCCCCACGCTCATTGTGCGCGGGCGGTGGCGGGAGCAGCGGGTGCGGCGGGAGCCGGTGTGTTGGCTCTCACGACTTGGTAGAAGGTTTCGGTTGCGGCGACCATTCCCAGCTCGCTGCGGGCTCGCTCTTCGAGTGCCGTCAGGCCGGTCTTGAGGTTCGCCACTTCGGCGCCCAATTGCCGATTGCGCTCAATCTGTTCAAGATTCGCCGCGCGCTGCGTCTCGACCGAAGCTCTAAGCCCCGAAACTTCGCGCAATCCTCGATCGGAGAACCAGAGTCGACCCTGGAGCAAGATCAGCGTGACAGCCAGCACGGCCGTGAAAATCCTCATGGGGACAGGAGCTTAGCATGATCTCTTAAGAAATTGGAACCGATAACGCGCGCCTCCCCGCGTAAGATGCCTTGGCCCCCAGTTCGCCTTCGATTCGCAGCAGCTGATTATATTTGGCGGTTCGATCGGAGCGCGACATGGAGCCGGTTTTAATTTGCGTCGCGGCGGTCGCAGCGGCGATATGCGCGATCGTGGCATCTTCCGTTTCCCCCGAGCGATGCGAAACGATGGCCGCATACTTGGCCTTGAACGCCATGTCGATGGCAGCCAAGGTTTCCGTCAAGGTACCGATTTGGTTGGGCTTGATGAGGATGGCATTGGCGATCTTCCGGGCAATGCCCTCGGCAAATATCTTGGTGTTCGTGACGAACAGATCGTCGCCCACCAGCTGCACCTTGGTCCCCAATTTGCGGGTGAGTATGGCCCAGCCGTCCCAATCGCCCTCGCTCATGCCGTCTTCGATGGTGACGATGGGATATTTTGCGGCCAAGCCCGCGAGGTAGTCGGCGAACTCGGATGAATCGAACCGGCGTCCTTCGCTCGCAAGCTCGTAAACGCCGTCCTTGAAGAATTCCGTGCTGGCCACGTCGAGTCCGAGGTAAATGTCGTGGCCGGCCCGGTAGCCGGCCTTGTCGATGGCTTCCAAGATCGTCGTGATCGCCGCCTCGTTGGACGGCAGGTCCGGCGCGAATCCGCCCTCATCCCCCACGGCCGTATTCAAGCCCTTGGCGTGCAAAACCTTCTTCAACGTATGAAATACTTCGGCGCCGTAGCGAACCGCCTCGGACAGGGAAGGCGCGCCGACGGGAAGGATCATGAATTCCTGGATGTCGACGCTGTTGTCGGCGTGCGCGCCGCCATTGATGATATTCATCATCGGCACCGGCAGCGTCAAATCGCCGCTGCCGGCCAAATGCCGGTACAGAGGCAAGCCTTGCTCGGTCGCGGCCGCGTGAGCCGCGGCCAGGGACACCGCCAAAATCGCATTGGCGCCGAGACGGGACTTGGCATCCGTGCCGTCCAATTGGATCATCTTGGCATCCAGCGCCGCTTGATCCTGCGCATTCGCGCCCATGACGGCGGCACGGATCGCCCCGTTGACGGCGCCCACCGCCTTGAGCACGCCCTTGCCGCCAAAGCGCTTCATATCCCCGTCCCGCAATTCAACCGCCTCGCGGGAACCGGTCGATGCGCCTGAGGGAACCGCGGCGCGGCCGACGGTGCCGGAGTCCAGCACCACATCCGCTTCCACCGTTGGATTACCGCGCGAATCGATGATTTCGCGGCCACGAACATCGACAATCCGGCTCATAACAAGGATTCCTCAAAAGGTTGTCTCTTAACCGCGCGGTCCAACTCCGCCAGCGTGCGGAGTAGCGATTGCATGCGATCCAAGGGCCACGCGTTCGGGCCATCCGACAAGGCCTTGGCAGGATCGGGATGCGTTTCCATGAAGATGCCCGCGACGCCTGCGGCAACCGCGGATCGCGCCAGCACCGGCACAAATTCCCGCTGCCCGCCGGAGGAGTCGCCTTGGCCGCCGGGCAACTGCACCGAGTGCGTTGCGTCGAATACCACGGGGCAGCCGGTGCCGCGCATCACCGCGAGCGAGCGCATGTCCGATACCAGGTTGTTGTAGCCAAAGGAGAATCCCCGTTCGCACACCATGATGCCGGTGTTGCCGGTCGATCGCGCCTTGTCGACCACGTTCTGCATTTCCCAGGGCGATAGAAACTGGCCCTTCTTGATGTTCACCGGCTTGCCCTGCGAACAGGCAGCCACGATGAAATTCGTTTGCCGGCAGAGGAAAGCCGGCGTCTGCAGGACGTCGACTACCGCGGCAACCTCGTCCAACGGCGTGTCTTCGTGCACGTCCGTCAGCACCGGCACGCCGATCTGATCGCGCACCCGCGCCAGGATTTTCAGGCCGCCTTCCAAGCCGGGGCCGCGGAAACTCGAGCGTGAGGATCGATTCGCCTTGTCGAACGAGGCTTTGAAGACGAAGGGAATCTTCAGGGCGCCGGTCATCTCCTTGAGGCGGCCGGCGACGTCCATCACCAGAGCTTCGCTCTCGATGACGCAAGGACCGGCAATCAAGAAAAACGGGCGATCCTGCCCGACCTCGAAGGACGTCAGCTGCATGCGCTTATGCGCTCACGCGGTGGCGCGGCCCGGCTGCAAGGAGGCTCGGTATTCGCGCGCCGCCCTGATGAAGCCGGTGAACAGCGGGTGTCCGTCTCGGGGCGTGGAGGTGAACTCCGGATGGAATTGACTGGCCACGAACCAAGGATGGCCTGGCAGTTCGATAAATTCGACCAATCCATCCGCTGAAAAGCCCGAGAAGCGCAAACCCGCCGCGGCCAGCTCGTCCAGATAGTGATTGTTGAATTCATAGCGGTGGCGATGGCGTTCGAAGATCGATTCCTTGCCGTACAGCGCTCTCGCCAGCGATCCGGGCAGCAGCCTGGCTTCCTGGGCGCCCAGCCTCATGCTGCCGCCCAGGTCCGACTTCTCGTCGCGCACCTGCTGGCCTCGCTCCAGATCCTGCCATTCGGTGATCAGGGCGATGACCGGATGATTGGTGGCGCGGTCGAACTCGGTGCTGTTGGCGCCCTTCAGCGCCAGCACATTGCGCGCATATTCGATGATGGCGAGCTGCATCCCTAGGCAAATGCCGAGATAGGGGATGCCGTTTTCGCGCGCATAGCGAATCGCCTGGATTTTTCCCTCGATGCCGCGGTCGCCGAATCCGCCCGGCACCAGGATGGCATCCATTTTCTGCAGCGCCGAAGCGCCCGAGCGCTCGATGTCCTGGGATTCGAAGTAATGAATGTTCACACGGGTACGCGTCTTAATGCCGCCGTGCATCAGCGACTCGTTCAAGGAAATATAGGAGTCGCGGATCTGAACGTATTTTCCCACCATGCCGATGTCGACGACGGCTTCGGGATTTTGCTTGGCGGCGACCACCGCCCGCCACTCGGAAAGATCCGTGGGCGGGACGTTCAGGCGCAGCTTGTCGACCACGATGTCGTCCAGGTCCTGCTCGTGCAGCAACATCGGAATTTTGTAAATGTCATCCGCGTCGACCGCCGAAATCACCGCGCGCTCTTCCACATTGGTGAATAAAGCAATTTTGCGGCGCTGTTCATCGGGAAGGCTCTGCGAACAACGGCACAAAAGAATATCGGGCTGAATGCCGATGCCGCGCAGTTCCTTGACGGAATGCTGCGTGGGCTTGGTCTTGATTTCTCCGGCGCCGCCCAGGATCGGAACCAGCGTCAAATGCATGTACAGCACCTTGTCGCGCCCGAGTTCCACGCCCATCTGGCGAATCGCCTCGAGAAACGGCAGCGATTCGATGTCGCCGACCGTACCGCCGATCTCCCCCATGCAGACGTCCGAATCCCCGGCGCCCATGCGAATCCGGTGCTTGATTTCATCCGTGATATGCGGAATGACTTGGACGGTCGCGCCCAAATAGTCGCCGCGCCGCTCTTTCGCGATCACGCGTTCGTAAATTCGGCCCGTCGTGAAATTGCTGTTGCGCCCGGTGGTGGTGCGCACGAAACGCTCATAGTGGCCGAGATCCAAGTCGGTCTCGGTGCCGTCGGCGGTGACGAACACCTCGCCGTGCTGAAAAGGGCTCATGGTGCCGGGATCGACGTTGATGTACGGATCCAGCTTGACCATGCTGATTTTGAGGCCCCGTGCCTCGAGAATGGCCCCGAGAGAGGCTGATGCAATGCCTTTGCCCAGCGAGGAAACCACGCCGCCGGTGACGAAAACGAATCGATTCATAGTGAGTCACCGCCGATTAAACGTTTGCGTCCGCCCCATTCAATGCGGTTGGTCAAACGAAGCCAATGGGAACAATGGGAATTCGACGGGAGTTCAGGTTAGCAGATCGGCGCGTGCCCGACAAATCCAATTAGGTCACCAAGGGGGCATTGTTCCACGCAAGCTTGAACCCCGGCGCGTCTGCGGCTGCGCACCAGCCCGCATCCAGCCACAAATCGGCAACGGCAATCAACTCATCGCCCGCAAACACCAGCGGCAGGGCATCGCGCATCCACGGCAGCACGCCAAGCGACTGACACAGATGCTGCACGGTTTGCGTTTTAGCCAAGGGCGCCGGCCTCAAGGTTTCACCGCCGTCACGACGCCGCACGCTGAGGGCGGCCGGCAAGCGCTGCGCGTCAATGCCGCCGGGCTGCGCGATCCAGGTCAACTTTCCGAGCCGCGGCCCCAACTCGTGCGGCGCTTCCAATGCGCCGACCCAGGGCTTTGCATCAGGCAGCCGCGGCGGGTCGGCTTCAGTAAAAAACAATCTTTGCCGATAACGCCGCAGTGCGTTGCCGCCCCACACGATGGCGGGTTGATGGTCGGCCTCCGCATCGAATATCTGTCGCAGCGCTTCCAGGAGACGTGCGGTGGGCGGCGCCTCCAGCCCGGCTTCGCTCAACCACAACCGCACGGCATTGATGCGCTTCAACGGCGCCAGCGCCCTCAAGGCCGGGATCGACAGTGCATCGCCGTCGCGAAGGCGCGCGAGCTCGGCGCCGGCCGCCATCTCCAGAAGCTGCTGCGCTTCGGCCATGTGACGCGCCGCGCGCGACAGCGCGATTGCCGCCCCCGGCCAGCGCTTCTCGAGCAGCGGCCAAACCACGGTGCGCAAGTAGACCCGGTCAAATCGCGAATCCTCGTTCATCGGATCGATCGATCGGAACGCCTGCAGATGCGCGCCGAACCGCTCAAGCTCGCCGTGCGCCACGTCGAGCAGCGGACGCACGTGCCACCCAGGCCCGAAGGCGCGGCAGATGGGCATGGCCGACATGCCCTTGACGCCCGCGCCGCGCAACGCCTGCAGCAGCAGGGTCTCGGCTTGATCCTCGCGATGATGCGCGGTCAGCAGGCACTCGCGCGGCTGCATGTCGGCCTCGATTGCCGCGTAGCGCGCATCGCGCGCCGCCGCTTCGATCGACAGATTGCATCCGCGCTCCACCTCGACGGCAACAATCCGCAGTGGAACGCCCAAGTGATTGCACAACCGCTCGCAGGCTTCTCGGAACTCGACGGCCGCCGCCTGCAAGCCGTGATCGATGTGTACCGCGCGCAGCGGCAGTGCGCGAAAGTTTTTGCCGAGCGCGGCGGCGGCGGCGAGCAGCGCGGCCGAATCAGGACCGCCGCTCAAGGCCACCACCAGGCCGCCGGCCTCCAGTGGTACGGAAGCCTCGAGCACCGCGTGCAAAGCTGCCGCGGAAAAGCTCAAAGACTGGCCCTCAAAGGCAGGACTCTTGGTTCAACCGTCGCGAAACGCGCCGAATCCGCGCAGGCGCGCCTGTCGCGTATCCAGCAGCTGTGTGATCGGCTGGTTGCGCAGTTCCGCCAAGTTTTTGACGATGCTCTGCTTCATCGTTTCGGCCATCAGCTGCGGGTCGCGATGCGCACCGCCGTGAGGTTCCTTGAGAATTTCATCGACCAGCCCGAGCTTGTAAAGACGTTCCGCCGTGCCGCCCATCGCCTCGGCGGCGATCTCTTTCTTTTCGGTGCTCTTCCACAGAATCGACGCACAGGCTTCCGGGGTAATGACCGAATAAACGCTGAACTGCAGCATGACCAAGTGGTCGCAGACGCCGATGGCCAGCGCGCCGCCGGAACCGCCCTCACCAATGACGACACTCAACACCGGCGCGGCCAGATGCGACATTTCGAACAGGTTGCGCGCGATGGCTTCACTCTGGCCGCGCTCCTCGGACCCAATGCCCGGATACGCTCCCGGGGTGTCGATCAGGGTAATGACGGGAATGCGGAATCGTTCGGCCATTTTCATCAGGCGCAACGCCTTGCGATAGCCTTCCGGCTTGGGCATGCCGTAGTTGCGCCTGACCCGCTCCTTGGTATCCCGCCCCTTCTGGTGGCCGATCAACATCACGGGCATGCCTTCGATCCGCGCCAGACCGCCGACAATCGCCAGGTCATCGCTGTACATGCGATCGCCGTGCAATTCGTGCCAATCGCTGCAGATCATCGAGACATAGTCCAGCGTATAAGGACGCTGCGGATGCCGCGCCAGCTCGGTGATCTGCCAGGGCGTGAGATTGGCGAAGATGCTGGTGGTGAGCGCTCGGCTCTTCGATTGCAGCCGCTTGATCTCTTCGGTGATGTTGACGCTGGCATCGCTGCCGATGAATTTGAGCTCCTCGATCTTGGCCTCGAGCTCCGCGATGGGTTGTTCAAATTCCAGAAAGTTCATCGCCATGAAGAGGATTCCTCGCCGCGAACGTCATTTCGCGGACCATACACTAAATACCACCCGTCGCGCCCCACCAGCGCCGATAGCCGGTCCAAAAGCTCGCGGGTCGGCCGCACCGACCAGGCATCCGATAGATTGACCTTGCCGCTGTAATCGGGGCGATTGATCGCCACACTCACGCCGCAGGGCCCCCGCAGGTAGGGTTTCAGCATCTGTTCGAAACGCGTCATGCCCGACGGGCCGTCGAATTCCGCCGGCCAGCGCAGCCAGAGGCGGCGCGCAAAGCGTTCCCTCGCCCGGTCGATGTCCATCAAGGACTTGCCCTGCAGGCGCCAGGCTTCGATGAAGTCATCGAAGCGCAGCGTGCCGTCGATGATCAGAATGGCGTCTTTGACGATGATATCGCGATGTTGCTGGAAGACTTCCTCGTACAGGCTGACCTCGAGGCGGGCGCTGCGATCATCCAAAATCAGGGTTGCCCGATTCGGCCGGCGCCGGATCTCCAGCACGAGGCCCGCCACGGTTGCCGGCTTGCCGGCCGACCAACTGCGGGCTCCCTCGACGGCCGGCGGTGGTTTAGGGCCGCCGACATCGGCCAGCCGCGAGCTCACCAAGAATTTCAAATCCGGCTCGTACGGCGTGATGGGATGGCCGCTCAAGAACAAGCCTAAGGTTTCACGTTCGCCGGCCAGACGTTCGGCCTCCGACCAGTCCGCCACCGCGGTGTTCTCGGCGGTGCTCAATCCAAACAGGTCGACCTGGCCCACGCTGATGGCGCGCGAGTTCTGCTCGCCCAGGTGCATCGCGCGTTCGAGCTCCGCGGTCAACGAGGCGCGATTGGGCCCGATCAGATCCAGGCTGCCCGAACGAATCAGAGCTTCCAAGACGCGCTTA
>Ga0210400_10004197_pt1 | contig 12539 bp, 10 predicted proteins | sample IncBWH26MmetaG_FD_155456 | JGI IMG/M metagenome (GOLD analysis project Ga0210400, IMG submission 155456) | Forest soil microbial communities from Barre Woods Harvard Forest LTER site, Petersham, Massachusetts, United States - Inc-BW-H-26-M | ecosystem: Environmental > Terrestrial > Soil >...
CCAGCGACGATTTCCCCGACCCCGAGGGCCCCATGATCGACAGCCATTCGCCCTGCGCCACGTGCAGCGAGATGTGGTCAAGGGCGTGAATGCTGTCCTTGCCCGAGCTGTTGCCCGTTTCTTTGGCGGGGTAGAGCTTGGTGACGTCTTTGATCTGAATCATCTCACTCACCCCTCAGAATCACCGCCGGCTGCACCCGGCGCAGGAGCGTGATTGGGAGGATCGCCGACAACAACGTTACCGCCATGCTACCAGCCAAAACTACGGGAAGCACACTCAAACGCGGCACCACGGGAGCGTGAAAGTTAACTCGCCCGATCCAGGCCGCGATGCCGATACCCACTACAAAGCCGATCAGCGCGCCGGTCGCGCCGAGTACCGCGGCTTCCGCCGCAAAGAATCCGTTGAGCAACCTCCCCGATGCGCCCAGTGCTTTCATAATGGCGAAATCACGCCGCCGGTCGAATACCCATCCTGTCAACGTCGAAAGCACGCATAACGCCGCCGTAAGAATGATGAGCGCAGCCGCGGCCAGCAAGGTCGCGCGAGTCTTGCCCAGCACGCGGGCTTCACCTTCCATGATCTGCCGCACCGGGCGAACATCTCCCGCCGGAAGCGCCTGCGCCAGCTGGTTCATGATCCCGGCAACTTCTTCAGGCGATCCGCTCGCCGCGACTTCAATGGTCGAAGGCTGCACTCCTGTCCATGCGACGAAGTCGGCCAGCGAAAGATAAATTCGGCTGTCTTCCGCCGCTCCAGTCTGGACCGTACCCGCCGGGGAGACGCGCAGAGTCCGCCCCTGGAAGCTGAGATCGAAATCCTGATTCTTCGGAGAGAGAGCCGGCAATGCGCGTATTCCGATCAGCGCTTGATTCGGAGCCGACGGCCACTCACTCACCGACCACCAGCGATCCAGTTGCCGCACCCGCTCAAAATCCGTCCCGGCCACCACAATCGGCTGCCCATCTGCGCTGCGGGCTACGACCAGCCCAAACGGAGCTGCGATGCCGCGCCCGGCAAGAACGGCATCCACGCGTTCCAGCGCATCTGGGGGCAGGGAAGCGCCGTCTTTTCCTGAGTCTTTCCCCACGACGATAATATTCGCGCCGTAGTTGCGAAATTCCCGCCGCAACTTCTCCTGCACGTCGACATAAAGATTCAGCATTGCCGTAGCCACCGCCGCTGCCACCACCATGGCGAACAGCGCAGATACAGCGCGTCCACGGCGCAGCACCGCCGCCCGCACCAGCATGCGCAGAAACATGGAAGTGTGGGGAACATGTTCCCGGTTGGCCGCAACATCCCTTGCTGGGCTTGAACCAGCTGAGTGTGAACGAGCCGAGTGTGAAATAGGCGCGCTCACAGCTCACCTCGCAACGCAAACACCGGATCCATTCCAACCGCGCGCCGTATTGCTGTCGCGCTGCCCGCAAACGTAACCATTACAGCAATCGAAAGAATCACGGGGAACAGCACGGGAGGAATCGAAATCTCCGAATCGAAAATCGAATGCCCGATCTGGTGAGCCAGCGCGCTGCCCACGGCAAACCCTGCGAGGCCTCCGATCAATGCGAGCAGCGTGGCTTCGGCGAAAAAAATCGATGCCACCGCAAGCTTTCCCGCGCCTAAAGCCTTCATCAGCCCAACTTCGGCGCGGCGCTCAAACATGGTCGTCGCCATCGCCGCGGAGACCGCCAGCGCCGACGCGAACAGCGCGGCCAGGGTAATCAGGAAGATCAGCCCTTCGATGCGGGTGAGGACCGCACCTTCATTCTGCGAGACCTGCCGGATCTGCTCCGCGTGTGAATGAGGAATCGCCTCCGCCAACTGAAACGCAATCGACTGCGGATAGGGCGAACAGTACCAGCGATCGTAAATCGCCCCTGACAAACTCTTGGGGTCACGGCGGGCGAAGGCGTCTTCTGGCTTGGTAAGCGCGCTCACATACACGCGCCGTACGGCGCCAGGTCGGCGAAGGATTCCCTGAGCCAGACCAATCGGCGCGACGATCTCGTCGTCCTCCGACCCGCCCGTGGAAAGAATCCCGCTCACATGGAACAAACCAGCGTCGAACTCGATGTCATCTCCAGCTTTCTTACCAAGACGGGCGGCCAACCGCTCCCCGAGCAATACTTCGAGGACGGAATTATCGTCGGGCCACGCCCCAGAAACCCTCCACCAAGAGTGCGTCCTGCGCACACCCGTAGTGAAAGTTTCTTTCCCAAACGAAAGTTGCTTCGCGAAATATGTCCCCAGAAGCGTCACGTGCAGCACGTTACGATCGCGCCGAATCACCACGTCGACCGGCAGCATCGGCGCAAAGCCCGTGATGTTGTTGTGCCAGAAAATTCCTTTGATCTTGGGCAGGTCGGCTTCGCTGAGAAAAGCCCCGTCAGTCGGAGGCTTGAGACTGACGCCGCCAATCTCGACATCAAGGGAATCTTCTTCGGGGGTCACAACCAGGTTGGCGCCGATGGTGCGCAGTTCGCGATTGATTTTGTCTCCGATGTCGGTGGCCACGGCGATCATCGCGGTCGCCACGGTCACGCCGAGGGTGATGGCCGCGCCGGCCAGCAGCTTGCGCCGCTTCTGGCGCCGGAAGGATTCGTAAACCATTCGCACGAACATCGGTTACGGTTGCGCGAACATGCGTCCGCCAGCCGCAATGTCCGCCTCCTCGATAATGACCGCGTCCGCCGTCTGCGTGGCCTTGAGCGGCACCGGATTGCAACCGCCCGACGTCCCCACCGACTGCGGATTGATGGGCGCCGAGCAATTCTTGCAAACCACTCCATTGGCGCCCTTATAAAAACCAACCGCCCCGCAGATCTGGCAGGCGTCGAACACCGTCGCAATTTTTCCATCCGGTTTCTGATACAGCCAGAAACGGATCGCCGTCCCATTCTCCTGGGCCTGAAAGCGGTGCAGGTCGCCGTCGGAAATCTGCGCCAGCGGAATGCTCAGCCGCCCGTTGGTGAAGGTCACTTCAGCCGCCGGCGATAGGCTGCTGACGCTCTTGGCATACACGAACTCCGCCGTGATCAGCGCGATGAACACAAACGAGAAGGTCATCACCGAAACCATCCACAGCCGTTCGCGGCGCGCGGTCCACGCGGCCTTGCGCCGCTCGGCCGGCGAAACCGCGACCAACACGGGTTCGCGCCGCTTGGCTTCGAACAGCACCATCAGCGCCGCCAGGGCAAAAATAGTTACAAAGAAAAACCAGTCATTGCTGACGATCGGTCCAATGATCGCCATCTCCCGCTTGGACGAGGGGAGGATGCCGCTCTCCGACAATTCATGCAGCCCGGAGACCAGCAACTGCGCGGCGACCAGAAACATGATGACCGTCGTTACGCGGAAAAACTTCTGCAGGTTGATGCGCACGCTGCCCTTGACGAACATCACGCCAAACGCAACCGCGGCGAGCACGCCCAGCAGCGTTCCCAGAAAACTCAGCAGCGCGGTCGAGTTCAACGAGACTGCTGCCAGCATGAGCACGGTTTCCGCGCCCTCCCGCAGCACCATCAGGAAAATAAAGATGAACAGCCCGAACCAGGCATCGTTGCCCGCCAGCAGGCCGACCTTGCCCTCAATCTCGCCCTTCAGCTTCCGCCCCGTCTTCATCATGAAAACCACCATGGTGGCGACGAAGAAGGCAGCCACTAACATGACCCATCCCTCGAAGGCGTCTTCATTCAGGTGAGTTCGTGAAAGCACAATGGCCACGCCAATGCTGCCCAGAAAAGCCGCCGCCAGCGCCGCGTACACGGTCTTGCGCAGTTCCTGCCGCCCGATCTTGGTCAGGTAGGCCAGGGTGATGCCGACAATGAGCGCCGCCTCAACCCCTTCGCGTAACGTAATGATGAAAGCTTCAAGCATTTAAGAGTGCCTCGAACGTATGGCCGAAATACCGCCCGCCATTTTGAAAATGAATTTCAATTTCAACTTCATTATCGAGGATAGTCCCGCCCCGCCGGGCCAGTCAATCCGCGGCATCACAATCGCATGTGATCGGGATCACACGGCGCATTTTCGCGGCTGAACGGCGCGAGGGTGCAGGGAAGCGGGACGCCTTCTAAAGTTGCTGGTGAAATGGGGGAGAGTACATCAATATGACTTGTCGGGAACTGGTCCGCACTTTCTAACGTACTTGAATGAGGCAGTTGCTCGTGGGGCATCGAACGTGCGAAAACAGCGAACGATTCTTATCTGGATTGTCGCGATCATTCTTTACATTCTCGTAGCCCTCAAAGTACCCAGCACAACGGGGCCGATCGTTTCGTTGATCGGTGACCGATGGGATTGGGAGAGTTGGCGATTGGCGGGATGGAATGCAAGGGACTGTGGGTTTGTCCGGTACCGGAGAGATACCAGCCACGCCTCAAAATGCGTAATGGCAGCCCTCCAGAATAAGGTGCCGTTTCGTGTGCGCTATGAGAGCCTCTGTACGGATGAAGCATGCTCAACGGGTCTGGTCGCGGGGCGCGATGGCACTCTGTACATGGTCTCATTCGTCGGCGGTAGCCCTGATGGCGGAGTTGACCTGCTCCGGCAGCAGGTAAGCGTACGCCCTTGCGCTGAACCGATCCAGTTGTCCGGGTTTGTTCAGCGCGACGAAATCTCATGCTTTGCGCCTCCCGCATGGCGATAATCTGTTCAAGGAGGAAATTCTTTAATTGCAGGCAATCGAACTAGGCCGGGGCACTCCGGCGTTGGGTAGTTGGCCGGGCCAAGGGACAATCTCCAATGCCCCGTGGCGGGTCGCCTGATGCGTGCTCTGCGGCTACTCCCTACTCTCGCAGTTTGGCTACCGTTGGCCTGTCTGAGCGCATGGGCTATGGGCGCGCTGTATTTTGACTTTTCCCGCGCCGGCCGAGAATGGCTGCTCCCGGCTATTTATCTGATAGTGCTCACGCTTTTTCTTCTGATCGTAAAAAGGCGAGCCTTCAGGATCGGCGCCTGCTTCACTGCCTTTCTTATCGTGCTGATCTGCTGGCTCGCCCTCAAGCCTTCCAACGATCACGACTGGCAGTCGAATCTTTCTCATACGCCGTGGGCCGAAATCAGCGGCGACCGCGTGACCATCCACAATTTTCGCCACTGCTACTACCGCGCCGAAGCGGACTTCACTTGCGAGTGGCTCACCAAGGAGGTGTTCCTCTCGCAAATCCGGGGCGTGGACTTCTTCGTGGACTACTGGAGTTCGCCCTGGATTGCCCATCCCATCATCAGTTTCCAGTTTGGCGACAACGACTATGTCGCGGCCTCGATCGAGGCGCGATACCAGACCGGCCAGGGCTATTCGCCGCTGCGCTCGTTTTTTCGGCAGTTCACCATCATTTACGTGCTAGCCAGTGAAGGCGATCTCATCCGTCTGCGGACGAACTATCGCTCCGGCGAGAAGGTCTATCTCTTCCACACGACGGCCAGCCCGCAATGGTCGCGTGATCTTTTCCTTCAGTATCTCCGCCAGGCCAACCGTCTGCGGGACGACGCACGATGGTTCAACGCCATCACCAATAACTGCACCACCGGCATCTTCGCCAACATGGCCGCCACGGGCCACATGCCGGCGGGAAGCTCGCGCTACTCGTGGTGGGTTCTGTTGAACGGGCGCGCTCCGGAGATGCTCTATCGCGGCGGCTTCTTCGCGGGCAAGCTGCCTTTTTCCGAACTGAAGGCGCAGGCCTACATTAATCCCGTCGCGAACGCGGTGAACGACGCTCCTGACTTCTCACAGCGAATTCGTGAGAATCGGGCTGGCTTTGAGTTTCTGCGCCCGGGAGATGGCGCATCGCCGTCATTCGAGCGGAATTAGGGCTTGTCAAGCGCGGCAGGAGTGAGAATATCGGCTTCATTGACTTGGCCCTTTTCGCCCACGTAAGATTTGACGCCGGCGTCGGGTAGACGATCATCGCCTAACCCATCGCGTCAGAAACGCCGAAACTCACCCTGGTTGATTTCTAAAAAGCAGAGGCAACTTATGCCAGTTCGAAACACCTTGAATCGTCTCGGAGCCCTCATCGCCTGTGCGGTGTGTGTGAGCATGCTCATCGCAGTTCAGCCAGTGGCGGCGCAAACATCCTCGCCCTCATCAAAAGCCGCTTCAGCTCCCGCGAAAACGCCCGAGACCGCGTCCGGCTACAACCTGCCGCCGAAAAACATTCTGGATGTGATGCTCGCGCCCGCGCTGCCGATTCCCCGCGTGAGCCCGACCAACGATTCGATTCTTCTCGTATCCTGGCAGGAGTACCCGTCGATCTCTCGCGTCGCAACTCCTTTCTTGCGCCTCGCCGGCGTGCGCGTCGAGCCCAGGAATCACAGCAAGCACGATACTCCGGGAGGCTACGGCATTACACCTTGCGCCACCAGCTTCGAACTGGTGCACGTCGCTGTAGGCGGGCAAAATCAGGTTGCGCCCGTCAAGATCGCGCTGCCGGCCGGCGCCTGCCCGGGCGAACCCATCTGGGCCGCCGACGGGAAACGATTCGCGTTCGTGAATCTCGCCGCCGAGTCGGTCGAGCTCTGGGTCGGCGACGCCAAGACCGGCGCGGTGCATAGCGTGCCTGGAGCCCGCCTCAACCCCATGTTCGATGACGCCGTGCAATGGATGCCCGACCAGAAAACGCTGCTGGTCAAGCTCGTCCCAAAAGGCATGGGCGCGCCTCCGCCCGAACCAATTCTACCGCCGGGTCCGAGCATTCAAGAAACCACCGGCGAAAAAGGGCAGAGCAGCACCTACGAAAATCGTGACACGCTCACCAACAAGCACGACGAAGATGTTTTCGATTACTACGCTGCCTCGCAACTCGCCCTGGTCAATGCCGCCACTTCGGCGATCACTCCCATCGGCAAGCCGGCAAATTACGAATCACTCGATCCTGCGCCAGATGGCCGACACGTCCTCGTTACCGCCATCCACAAGCCCTACTCCTATGTCACCACCTACGATCGTTTTCCCAAGTATGTCGAAGTCTGGGATGTAAGCCAGGGCTCGCACATTGCCGCTCACACCATCGCGTCGCTTCCGCTGGCCGATCGCGTTCCCATCCACGGGGTGCCGACCGGTCCGCGCGATTTTTCCTGGCGCGCCACCGATCCGGCGACGCTCGTTTACGCCGAAGCCCTGGACGGCGGCGACTGGAACGTGAACGTTCCGGAGCGCGACAAGATCATGCTTCTGAAGGCGCCGTTCACCTCGCCCGCGGTCGAAATCACGCGCATGCAGCAGCGCTACGCCGGCTTCGACTGGAGCGAGCAACCCAGCACCGCTCTGCTTTCCGAGTACGATAACAATCGCCATTGGAGAAAGGGCTTCATTCTTAACGTCGACGACCCTCAACAGAAGCCCCGCCTGCTTTGGGATCTCTCTACCGATGAGAGCTACGCTAACCCCGGCCGTCCCGTGAAACGTCAGTTGGCGAATGGCGTCTGGGTGATTCGACAGGAAGGCGATTCGTTCTACCTTTCCGGCGTCGGCTCCTCACCCGACGGCGACCGCCCGTTTCTTGATCGGCTCAATCTCACAACGCTGAAATCCGAACGGATTTTTCGCAGCGACAAGACGGCGTTCGAGCGCTTCCTATCCTTCACCGGACCGGACACGCACACTTTCCTCACATGGCATCAGACTCCGACCGATCCGCCCAATGCGTTCCTGCGCACGCTGGGAAAATCTGTCGATAACGCCGCCGCGGGAGAATCCACACTCACCTCGACCAGCGTTGCGGTCACCCATATTCTCGATCCGACGCCGGAAGTTCGCGCCATCAAGAAGCGCCTGGTGAAATATAAACGCGCCGACGGTCTCGACCTGTCATTCACCCTCTACGCGCCGCCCGGATACAAAGAAGGCACGCGTGTGCCCACGATTCTCTACGCCTATCCCCTCGACTACGCCGACCCTTCTACCGCCGGCCAGGTCACCGGTTCGCAGGAGACTTTCACCCAGCTCTATGAATACCGGCTGCTGCTCCTCGGTGGCTACGCCATCATCGACAACGCGGCATTCCCCATCATCGGCGATCCCAAGAAGGCCTACGACACTTATCTGGACCAGCTCGTCGCCGACGCGAAAGCCGCGGTCGATGAAGCCGTGTCCCTGGGCGTTGCCGACCCTGACCGCATCGGCGTCACCGGACACAGCCACGGCGCGCTCATGACCGCGAATCTGGTGGCGCATTCTGATTTATTCCGCGCCGGCGTCGCCACCAGCGGCTCCTACAACAAGACGCTCACGCCTTTCGGTTTTCAGAGCGAGCGGCGCTCGGTGTGGGAAGCGCAGGATGTCTACCTGAAAGTCTCTCCATTTTTCTTCGCCGACAAAATCAAGATCCCGCTGCTCATCATGCACGGCGCCGAAGACGCGAATCCCGGCACTACGCCCCTGCAGGGAATTAGGCTCTTCGAAGCCATTCGGGGAAACGGGGGCACAACGCGCCTGGTGATGCTCCCGCACGAGCCGCACTGGTATACGGCCTTGGAGTCGAATGAACAGCTGGTTTACGAGATGCTGCGCTGGTTTGACAAATATGTGAAGAACGCTCCGCCGCGTGCCGTGGCCGGGACGAATTAGAGGATTTTGTCCCTCACATCCGCTTCAGAAACGCGTTGGCCTGCGCCATGTGGGGGAACAACTTTTCCTCCGCCTGAAACTCCGCCGAATGCACGCAGCGCCGGCTTCCCCGTAGCCGCACCGGATGTTTCAGATGCAGCATCTCGTGGTACACGATGTACTCCAGCACGTACGCCGGGACGGCGAAATGGTCGAAGATGCGGCTGATGATGATCGCGTTATGGGCCGGATCATAGTGTCCGAGAATGCGCCGAGTCTTGGTCTGGCTCCAGCTCATGCGCGGGCGGGCCATCAGCCCGTGAAAGAAACGGGTGTTCAGGGTTTCAAAAATCGCGTCCAGGTCGTAGACGATTCCTCGCGCGGGACGCAGCCGCTTGCGCCCGCGCATCTGCCGCACCAGGTGCGTCTTGCGTACGATCTCATGGCTGGCTACATATTTGCGATAACGCGCTGCGTGCGCGCGATCGATCGGCTGGCGATACATCTTGGCCAGCAGAATGTGGGCGATGGCCCGCAGAACCGTGTCCGGAGCCCCTTCCAGCAGATCCGACAGCCGCACCAGCAGGCGCCCGTCGCGCAGCCGGATGGTGTTGTTCACATTGGCAAACGCAAAAAATTCAATTTTTAATTCGGGGATGGCGGTCGCCGGGCGAAGGCCCGTATAGGTTTCCTGGAAGATTTCGAGCAGCCCGTCACGCACAGTGAGCCTAGATTAGCACGATCGGGAAGGCGTAGCGCCCGGGGGATGCGAAAGCTTTTGATCGCTGAGGTCGCGGAGGAAGGCCGCAGAGGGCGCTGAGAAAGGCACCCTCAACAGAGTTCCTCGGCGTTCTCTGCGGATTTTCTTCGCAAACTCAGCGGTAAAAACTCTTTCGCTCTCGAATACCGAACAAGCAATACCGAGACCCCTATTCCTACTTCCCCTCGGTTTTCACACTCCCGGGCGCATTCAGCTTCTTATGCTTCGCCGCGTCTTCCTGGTTCGCCAGTAGTTTGCGATGGTCCTGCGCCGAAGTGTCCACGGTATCGAGAATGTCGGTCAGGACAAATTCGTACTGCTGCACCTCCTCGGCGGGGACATCGGCTGCATCCTTCAACCCACGCAGCTTGGCCTGAAACTCGGTGTCGGCCTCGATAATCATCTTCAACGGCTTGCGGATATCGTCCTTGCGATCGACATAAGTATCGATATTGTCATTGAGTTCGTCGTACAGCAGCAGGAAGTCGGCGAGCATGTCGTGCGTGCGCCGCGGACGGTCTTTGATCTTGGAATCGCTCCGCATCTCCTCCAGCTTTACCAGGCGCGCCCGGCTGAACTGAACATAGAGCGTGAGCCGCTGTTTGGGTTCCCAACTGGCGTCGCGAATCTGTTCGATCTCTGACTGGGTCAGCGGCTCGCGATGACGCTGCGCCTGGGCCATCGTTCCAGCAGACAGCAACAGGGCCACGCCCACGCAGCACTGAAACCGGAAAGACCAAAGGGAAGCCTTCATTTCGCGCCTTTCGGAAACATGGCCTTGAGCAGATCATCCCGCACGCGTTGCAGCCGGTTAATGGCGTCGCGCACCGCCGCTTGGTCTTCATGAGCGAACGAGTGCAGCATTTCAGTGAGCCGGCGAGTCATCGCGCGCACCGCAATCTCGCTTTGTTTTTGATATTTATGCGACTGAATCGCGTAGTCGCGGGCTAATTCCGAATAAGCCACCACGTCCCCGAGCGCCGCCTGGCCCTTCTCGACTTCGTCGGCGGCATAGAGTTTGTCGGCTTCGGTGAGTTGCTTTTGAGCGATTTGGACACAGAGATGAGGCCGGTCGCCAACGTTCGCCGAAGCCAGCCGCGCCTTCAGCTCCTCGACCGTGGGCTCGACACTGGGCGCGCTCCTGGCCGTCACTGCCGCGAGCGCCAGTAGCGTGACCACTCCCCAGAATTTTAATAAGTACCGCACCCCAAGCATGATCCCAGTCCCGCAGGCGAATTATTTTTTCGGCTCGATGGCAATCAGCCGGTGCTTCGCCTGCCATTCATAATCAGGATACTTCCCCTGCGCTGTATTCAGGAAGAGGTGAAAATTCACCGCTGCTCGCTTGAAATCCTTGAGATGATCGTAAGCCGAAGCCCGAAGGAAATAGGTTGACGGACTATCCGGCAGAAATTTCACCCGCATATCCAAAGCTTTGAGCGTTAGAGGATAGTCTTTATTCTCACTCGCGGAGAAGGCCAGGTCGCCCCAGGCTTCGCCAAAATCCGGCTTGAGTTTCACGGCCGTCTGGAACTCGGTCTGCGCGTCAGCGAATTTCTTCTGTTCGACCAGCGACTTGCCCAGACTCTCATGGAGCGCGGCATCGTTAGGAGTCGCAGTCAGCAGCGCGCGATATGCCGTCTCGGCCCGGTCGTTCTTTTTGGCAATCGCATAGAGATCGGCGAGGTCGCGCTGCAGCGAAACGTCTTGCGGTACCAGTTTCTCGCCCGCCTCGAGTTCGGCGATCGCATCGTCGTTCTTGCCTTCCGCCGCCAGCACTCGACCTAACTGAACTCGTGCCGCACCCTCTCTGGGGCGCATCGCGACCAGTTTGCGTAGTTCCGCCTCAGCCTCGGGCAACCGTTTGTCGTGCATGTAAATGTTGGCCAGCCCGGTCAAGGCATCGGACGACGGAGACAAGGCAAGCGCTTGCTTGTATTCGTGCTCGGCGTCAGAAAACTTCTTTTCTTTTTCCAAAAGGAGTCCAGCCGAGAGGTAAGGTTCCGGATCCTTCGGCGTCAACCCTGAAGCTTGCCGGTACGCCCCCAGCGCCTCGTCCGGCTTGGATGCTTCGAGAACGTGCCCGAGAGAGAGCCATGCCCGCGCCTGACCCTCCGCCGGATGGTTCGTGGGCTTCAGTTGAGTGGCAGCGCGCAGAAATGGCTCGGCATCTGGTTGACCGGCCTTGGCCAGCTGCAGTCCCAGATTCAGGTTCGACTCGAAAACATCCGGCTTGGCCTCTACCGATTTGCGGTACGCGGCAATCGAGTCGTCCATCTTGCCGAGCCCGTTCTCCACAAACCCCAGTTCAAACCACGCCACATAATTCGTGACGTCATCACCGACCACCTTGCGCAGCAGTGGCTCGGCTGCCGCGTAATCTTTTTTCTCAATGAACGCTTCGGCTTTGGTGAGTTCCGGCGGAGGTCCGGCATCTTCCTCGACCCGGGTGCGATGGACAGAATTTGTTCCGGTCTTGTGATGTACGCTGGAGGATGACCCCGTGTCTTGGGATTGCGTAGGAGCTTGTGTCGACCCCGGGGTCGTGTTCGCCCCTTGAGCGCTCGCAAACTTCGCCCAAGCCAGAAGCGCGCACGCCGCCAGCACGACCACCGCGAGCTTGCGATCGACGAGCCTACGAGCGACCATTGGAACGCGATGCCCCATTGCCGTTCAGAATATGTGCCAGATATTTTCCGGTGTAAGAACCCGCCAGCTTGGCAATCGCCTCCGGCGGCCCCGCTCCCACTACTTTGCCGCCGCGGCTACCGCCCTCCGGGCCCAGATCGATCACCCAGTCCGCCGTCTTGATGACTTCAAGATTATGCTCGATGACGACAATCGATCCCCCTGCTTCAATCAGACGCCGAAAGGCCGCCAGGAGTTTGCTGACGTCGTCAAAATGCAGCCCGGTCGTTGGCTCGTCGAAAATGTACAGCAGGCGCCGTTTCAGGCGCGCCTCGCTCCCCGGCCCTCGGGTCGCTTCCCGCGACGCTGGCTGCAGGTGCGCCGCCAGCTTCATGCGTTGCGCCTCGCCGCCGGACAGCGTGGTCGCCGACTGCCCCAGCCGCAAGTATCCCAACCCAACTTCCTCCAGCGACCGCAGCTTCTCGGTAATCTTGGGGGCCTCGGCAAAAAATTTCAGCGCTTCCTTCACCGTCAGGTTCAGCACTTCATGAATATTCTTCCCGCGATACCGCACCTCGAGCACGGTCGGCTTG
>Ga0210400_10004199_pt1 | contig 12537 bp, 10 predicted proteins | sample IncBWH26MmetaG_FD_155456 | JGI IMG/M metagenome (GOLD analysis project Ga0210400, IMG submission 155456) | Forest soil microbial communities from Barre Woods Harvard Forest LTER site, Petersham, Massachusetts, United States - Inc-BW-H-26-M | ecosystem: Environmental > Terrestrial > Soil >...
GCTTGTTTGTGATGAAAAGAGGTCGGGTCGGTGTCGTGGAAAAGATAGTGCAATATCCGGGATCGTGAGATCAGAGGAGGAGCTTCAGTTTGGCGACAACGGCCTCCTCGTCGCCCAGCGATGATTCCCAGACGCGAAGCACGCGCCAACCAAGCCGTTTTAGGTCCCTCGTTACTTCGCGGTCGCGTCTTTGGTTGCCCAGGATTTTCTCTTGCCAGTAGTCGGAATTAGACTTCGGAATCCTGAACTTCTTCGGATGTCCATGCCAGAAGTCGCCGTCAATGAAAACCACGACCTTGCGCTTCGTGAATACAAAGTCGGGGCGACCAGGTAGTTTCGTGCGCCTTCGCCATCCGGCGATCTTGTAGCGACGCATGATCTGTATGAACCGAACTTCCGTCGAGTAGTTCCCGTTGCTGCGGATTCGCGACATGATGCGTGAACGCTTGTCGGGATCGAAGCAGTCTGTCACGCCTTAATCTTAGCTGACTTCTTGGGCGCTTGGGGATTCTTCGGTTCGCTCGCTTGAATGCGAGCCAGCTCGCCGCTGAGCAACCGAATGATGTCCGTTTGCGATAGGCAGTCCAGAAGGCAGACTCCGCCGTACATGTTGAGGAACTTCGCCAAGCGCCGGATGCGCTCACGGTTTCTGTCTCCGCCGGTAAGCAGCTCCGCCTTGTTTTGCAAAAGGAATTCGAGGAACCCAGTAAGAATCTCCGGTCCTCTTCCCATATTGCGTTCTAGCATTTGCTGAGTGATGTCCAGCGTGTTGAGCAGGACGCTCGTCAGTTCGTAAGAATTGTCGCGAGAAGAATCGTAGGTGAGGTGTGCTATCCACCAGAGCCGAGCGATGCCGTTCCGCAGGAGTGCGCGACTGTCGCTCCTGGGCACGAAGTACCTCTCGCCTACATTGCGCGCCGCCTTTTCCGCACCCTCCCGCTCCCACCTCTCAACGGGCCAGCGCAGACGCATGTATTTCCAGCAATCGACATGGACAAATCTAGTCCAGACCCTTGGGTCTCGCGCTTGCAACGGCGTGAGCTGAAGAGCTTTGTGCACTCTGATGGCGTTCTCAAGATCTTTGAGGTTGTTATCGTCGGGGTCGTCGAGGACCAGGGCGGACTTCATCTCGAGGCGGGTCTCTATCTCCCTCGAAGCCCGGGTTCCTAAGTCTGTAACCCACTTGTCGTCTCTGTGGTACTTGTCGAGATTCTGCGAAACACTGCCCCGAAGCGCCTCGACAAAGGACTGTCTGAAAATTGTTAGAAACTGCATTACGAATCTCCATCGGCAAGCCTCCGCGCCGAAGCGAAGGTACGCTTTAGCGGAAGCTCCAAGATGCGTTGCGCGATTTCCAAGGGGTCGCCATCCTTCTTGGACCCCACGCTTTCGATTCTTCTTTGCAAGCAGCGAACCCAGCGAAGGTCTTCGTTCTCATCCGGCCCCTGCAACATGTAGATCGCATCGACGAGGACGGGAAGCACGATGCCCATGGTCAAGGCGGTCGATATGCCGTCTACCGCCTTCAGCTTCTTGTAGTCGTCAAAGTCCTTTTTCGAGAGGATGACGAGAATCTTTTCGCCACCGTATTGCACCTGCATGGGCTGGTCTCCATCCTGATGGGCCTCGCTGATCTGCATGATGGAGCCGATTGGGCTCAGGGAGTCGAAGCTACTCTCGATATAGAAGACGTGGCTTTCTCCCACGGCGAGGATGTCACCCTTCTCTACGCTGAATGCGACCGAGCCGTAGTCCGAATGCGCTTTATCGACTCGGTAGCCCGACAGGTTTCGCTTTGCTCTTGCGAAGACGTTGACCTCGACGGCGTCGTTCAAACTGTCAGACGACATCTGTACCCGGCGCTCTTCTTCTGAGAACTCGAACGCCTTTCTGAAAAGAGTGTTGCTGCATTCGACGTGAACCACAAAGCACGCGTCCCCTTTCCTCAACAGGTCGTTTATCGTTTTGCTGCTGCACTTGATCGACGTATCGACGTATACAGCCTGCTTATCGGTGGTCATCTCCAGTGCTGCTTGAAACGCCGCACCAGGCACGTCGTCACGGTTTCCCACGACGGGGTAGGGGTACGATCTGCTACTCAACCTCATGGGCGGCTACCTCCATGGCAAAGAGCATCGGCTCTCTCAGTCGCACTTCCAAATGCAGAGTTCCCTTGCTTCCGGGTAGCGCCAACGGGCCGATGACTCCGGTCGCCTTAAGGGCTATGCTTTTGCCGTCTCTGAATCGCGCCGCGACAATCTCCGCAGGCGCTTTCCTGTCGTCACCCACCGTCCAAACGGCAAGCGTTGCTTGCTTTGAAGACCTGTGCTCCGACTGAACCGTCACCGCATACACTCCGGCGTCCAAGTTCTTAGCGAATGTGCGATACCTGATGGGTATGCTCGGTTTGGATTCTTCCCCCTTCGGCCCACCTTTCCCTCCGGTCCCGGAACCATCTTCGCCCTGCCCGCTACCGTTGCCCGCGCCGACTCCAGTGCCTGTGACGTCCGAGCCTCCACCATCTGCGTCTTCGTCTCCTGCTCCGGGCTCAATGTGATCCGGCTGCAAGGAGCTTTTCCTTGGATCAAGCTTCTTTCCGTCGATTTTCTCCGGCAGCTTCCGTCGTTCGGCGCTCTCGCGACTCTGATGATCTCCGCCCTCAAACTCATCTTCAGGGGTGTCGTCGTCGTCCGGCAGAAAGCGACTGAGGTCGGGTACAGAGATTATCTTTGAGTCGTCGGTTGGCGTTAGGGTCTTTATGCGGTCGCGGATGAAGTGGAGGTATTCTGACTCGATCTTTTTGTTCTCTCCCTTATCTGGATGGTCAGGGTCCCAAGAGTCGTGTCGCGGTGGTTCCATTTCACGCAGCAACCTGTTTCCGGTCTCATTGCCGCAGATGAAAACGCCGCAGAAGCGGACGGTGGAGCGAAACGCCTTCATGAACACAACCATCCCGGTCTTTCTGACCATTGCGACCTTGTTGGGAAGCTCGTTGTCGCCAGCGGACAGGTACAGGCTCACTTCTTTCAGGCTGGAGAGCTTCTCCTGAAACGTGTAGGACGATTCCTTGAATGCCCTGTAATAGAGGTGCGCTGTGAACTCATCTTGCCCGCTGAACCGCGTCAGCAATTCACCCAAATTCTTGCTAGATATTTCTTCGGCTCCCACAGTGACCACCAAATCGTTGAGGTCGATCGCAGGCCAGAAGTTCTCAAGCACGGAATAGACAAGATCGTTCTGCCAGTTCTTCTCTCTCGGAAAACCGAGAACGATGATGTCCGTTCCCATCTTGGTTCGGAGGAAAGCGGGAGGAATCTCACTCTTGTCCCGTATCGAAGCGCCGCCTTTCGCGCCCAGATAGCCGGTCTGTTGGAGCTTCGTGCCGTCAGGCAGGTCGTGGGAGACGAGCATCGCCACGCCTTGGAATACATGCTCCTTGTCGCTGTTGTAGGTGGAGTAGAGCACCGTGCGCATTCTGCTGGCGGCGAATGGTGCGTTCTTGCCAATCCCGAACGAGCCGCCTTCGTCACCTGTCTTGGAAGACGACCCGGCGGAGCGAATGAGATTGAACCAATTCTGCTTGCGATCATCGTCGGTTCCCACGACACCAGTGGTGTTGTAATCGCCAACTCTGAGGACGGAAATCGCCTTCGCGCTTAATAACTCGGACGCTGTCTCAAAGAATGACCGCGTTTTCTTCTGGTGCGTCCAGTACTCCGCGCAGCGATCAAACGCAACCTTCAGCCCCTTGGCGTCCGGCACCTCGCTTGGCTTTATGTCCTCTATGTCAAACTTCACATGGACGGGCTTGTTGGGATCGAAGCGGGCATCTAGACTGTTCTGGATAAGCTCCCTCGCCAGGTAACGGTCAAAGTTGCCTTTGAAGGTTTCTACGCCCGCATCGTGAAAGCCGCTTTCCCGGCCCCCGTCGTTCTTCGCAAAAAGCCACTTCATCGCTTTGCCTCGGTACGGTGCGCACTATGCAACGTTCGCCTTTGCCTTCGCCTTATTGCGCTGCTCCAGTTCCAACAGCATGTTCTCCGCAATCTTGACCACGAGCGGCACCGTGATTGAATTGCCGAGCTGCTTGTACGCTTGATTCTTCGAGAGGCCCTTCGGGAATTTTAGCCAGGCATCCTTATATCCCTGCAACCGGGCACACTCCCGCTCCGTAAGCTTCCGAATTCCCCACTTATCTTTTATTACAGGCTGGTTGTGCCCTCCATCCCCCATATTGGCCATAAGGGTAAAGCACATGCCGGACATGTTACGGCGGACATAGTTTCGTCGAAGCTGGTAGATAGCCTCCCGTCCGCCGTCCTTTATCGCCTTCACGAAGAGCGGATGATACTGGTTCTCGGGTTTGAAGTAATACCAGCTCTCCGCCTTGCGGTTGAGGTCGAGTAAGTCAAACACGGTTCGGAGCCGGGGCTCTAGGAAGGGCTTGGGGAATGTAAAAGAATTGGACGCGAAATGGTCGCAGCTTAGGGCAACCATGAAGATGCGCTCTCGGTTCTGGGGGATGTCGGTGTGGAGGGCGGTGTGCATAAGCTGCGCGTCCTTCTCCGTGAACCAGTATCCCGCCTTCTGTATTTCCGACTGAATCCGCTTAAACGTCCGGCCCCTGTCGTGGCTTTTGAGGTTCTTGACGTTCTCCAAGAGCAGCATCTTGGGCTTCGCACGCCCGAACTCGCGAATGATCCTGATGATGTGGAGGAACAGCAGGCCTCGGTCGTCTTGGAACCCCAGCTTGTCCCCGGCGACGGAGAAGGGTTGGCACGGGAATCCCGCCGTGAGAATGTCTACCGGCTCAAGCTTGTCGCCATGCACCGAGAGGTTGAGAACGTCCTTCTCAATGCACCGGACATGCGGGAAGTTCAGCTTGAACGTCTGGGTCGCAAACTTATCCTTTTCGCTTGCCCAAGCAACTGTAGCTCCGACCTCTTTGAAGGCACGAGCGAATCCACCAATAGCCGCGAAGAGACTCCCCACCTTGTAGTCTGAGCGGTCTTTAATATTCATCGCCTAATCGCAAGAAGCAGGGCCCTTCTTAACAACACTACCTTACTGCACCATACCATGCCCTCGGGTGCCCGGAGCCACCTTTACTAGTTAACTTTAGGGAACGCGATAGTGTATTACAAAGTACGGACCTGTAACAGAGAAATGTTGAGAGAAATGCCGGGCGCGCCACCCAATCCACTAGTCGCCGCTTCATCGGGTTACGGTGGATGGAACGCAGCTTCTCGATTTGCTTCTGTTCGGTCCTGAGGTTGAAATCGCAAAAGCGCTTCTGCCAGCGCACGAATGTTCGCGATTCCCGAAACCCGCGAAACAGTCACCAAAACCTTAGCAACAGCACATCATTTAAGACACTGCTGAGACACTGCGGGCATGGGGAATTTTCCGAAACTCTCTGTCTTCCACCCTGGCTAAGTGTTTCTGGCCACTCATGTCCGCGCTGATGGCGCCGTTCGGAGTTAGAACACTAAGTCTGTAGACCGTTGCCCCGATCTCCTTCTCATGTACACCGTTGACATAGAAATGAAGCCATCCCTCCACCGGTACTCCTCGTTGTTCTACTTTGTGGGCAAGCTGCATGAGTCGGGTTACGGTGTAGTGAAATGTCGTTCCTACCCCCACCGGCTTTTTTTGGGTGACCAATCCCCAGTCCTGAATGTCGTCAACAGGGTCGGCGCGCAGGGAATTGCCATGCAAAATACAAGTTAACTCGTATGCTAGGGTCCCAATCGGCGTGCTGGTGAGTGTTAGTTTCACGCATAGAAAGATATCGGAGCCGACCGCAACCTCGGAAGCGTGAGGAGCGAGCGCTGCCCCGGCCGCTTGAACATGAATCTCTGATATTTCTACATCGATGGCCGGCGGACGACTTCGCAGTACAGCTAACCTGGACATGGCAAGCTCAAGGCTGCCGTTCAACCAATCAATAAATCGCTGTCTCTCGCGATCAAGTTCAAGAGGCGTGGCAACCAGCCTCCACATCAGGAAGAGGGCAAACAAGCCGCCGTAGGTGAGGAGAGTTGCATACGCCGCTGCGCGCCACTTGTGGTCGCTGAGGGCAGCACTAATGCCGGCGGCAATCAGACCAGGCGCAAGGGAGCACACGCAGGCAATAAAGACGTTATCTCTCGCCCATCTGAGCTTTTCTCCTGCCCAGAACCCGGCAAGATAACGAACCCAATAGGGACGGAACTTCGGAGCCCTTGCGCCTTCCATCGCCCGCACCTCCTCCCTGGTCAAGAACGGTACGGCTCGACCGGGAGCAGACAACGCCGCAGGCACGTACAGGCGGATGCTGCTTAATAATGTAGATGCCGGGTTGGGCAGTTTTGTTCCGGAACTCGGACACCCCGGAACCGGTGCAGAAAGGCAGCTTTGACAAGATGCTTTCAAGGTGCACATTCTGCTCAAGAATCAGGCATTTTCTAGACGTTGAAATCGTAGAAGCGCTTTTGCCAGATCGGCGCGGGGTCGGGGGGGAATCCCACTCATCGGCACCCCGAAGGGCCCACGCCGGACATCGATGTGGAATCCCACCCTACGTCGAAGTGCGCGACGTTAGGATGGGGCACCCAGTTTCAACTATCCCACCATCCATTAATTGCTTCCCTGCACGGAGAAGGCGAGTCCTGGGGTGGCGCGAAAAACATACCATGCGTTGTGCGCACCGGGAAAGACTGCGAGCTTCCGTTTATGCACCTGATCGGTGTCATCGACATTCCAGGCATCCACGGTATCCAGTTGGTTGGCGTCGGTCTTCAGAACAACCCAGTACTGCTGTCCTCCACTAATAGGGATGCCGGACAGGTCGGACGCTTCCACCACTGCGCAGCAGGTGCCAAAGACAGGCAGAGCGGAGAGATCCCATCCCTTCAGGGTTTGGCCGGGCACTCCATTGTTGTCGAGCCTGAGGCTGAGGACAGCGCCGTTCGTCGTTCCCTGCGAATAGCCCAACGCGACCGAAATTTTTGTCACCGTGTGATTGGCGCTTGGGGTGAAAGCGGCGGCCATCCACTGCTCGCCGATGCCGGACGACGGGCCCATGATGTTGTAGCCGGTACAGCACCAGAACTCTCCGTTCGGATACTCACGAGCCAGATTGCTGAAGATCGTGACCAGACCGGAGTCGGTGCTGCTCGTCTGCGCGCCGTTAGCGTTCGTTTTGGCGGTCGATCTAGCGACAGATCGACGAGTGACAGATCGGGGAGCCTCGGTCACCACCGTCATGGCCGCGTGCTTGCTCCAGACCGTGGTTCCGTGTCCCTTCGCGTTTCCCTTGACGACGGAGGCATTCTGGGCTGCTGCCATACTCCACGCGCTGGCTAACATTACTGCGGTTGAAATCAGAAATTTCTTTGAGAGCATTTCCGTTGAGAGCACTTTCTTGGCGAGCATTCTTCTTCGTTCCTCCCTGGGATTGAATCGCGCGGGTTCGGTGGATCAGATTCGGTGGGCCGCGGATTCACGGCATCTTACCTGACGTGCAAGCTGTGGACAATCCGCAATATCCTGAAGGGTGGCCCGTCCAAGCTCTGCTTGGGCGGGGTCGTTGACCCGCTTACGTCACAAACACGTCACAAACAAGTGTGATGGCCCCATCACGGACAGCGAATCTCCCATCGACGACAATCGGATCGACCTGTGGTGCCAGGCCGGGGTGTGCCTGTCAAACTAATGCGGACCACGAAGCCAAGCTCCATTTGTCAGTTACTGTTTAACAAACATATTTGAGCCATTGAGAGGTATCCAGCCAGCGGCCAAAAGTACGAATTTTAATAGAATGAAGCGAAGAAGCGAGCTAACTCCTTATTCCCGAAAGACTTTACCTATAAGTCTTTTAAACTCAAAGACCAGGTCGGGAGTTTCCACCTAACCCCATGATTCCAGACGCCAAGTGGGGGAAGGGGGTGGCAGTAAACAGGATTAATACCTTCAGAGTAAACACCACGAAATAAAACCCTACCCTAACCTTTCCCCCGCTTTACAGGATTCACGGCATCGTGCGCGAGCTTCTCGCCGCGTAGCATTTGTCTCTGCGCTGCTTTTGTCTTCTCTTTTTCGCGCAAGTCTTTCGCGCAAGCGATGACGTCCATAACGACGACGTCCTTACGAGGTGACGCAAATGCACATTTTTAAGATCCGCCGCTCGCTCCACTCCTTCGGACGCTGGAACTGGCTTCTGCTCGCCGCGCTTGTCGTCGCAGTTCTCATGACGATTGCCGCGACATCTACTGTCGCTTCGGCCGAAGTATTCCTGTCGGTCGCGATCGCTCCACCTCCATTGGTGGTTTACGCGCAGCCTATCTGCCCAGGCGAAGGTTATGTCTGGACGCCCGGTTATTGGGCCTATGACGATGATGGAGGCTATTTCTGGGTTCCGGGAACATGGGTGTTGGCGCCCGAGATCGGCTTTCTCTGGACACCTGGCTATTGGGCTTGGTCCAACGGCGCGTATCTCTGGAATGTTGGATATTGGGGTCCAGACGTCGGCTTCTACGGAGGAATTGACTACGGTTACGGCTACGTCGGAATCGGCTACGAAGGCGGTTACTGGAATGGTGGTCAGTTCTTCTATAACACGCGAGTGAACAATGTAAACGTCACCATCATCCACAACGTCTACCAGAGGACGGTCGTCGATCCCGTTAATCGTGTCAGCTACAACGGTGGAAGTGGAGGCATCAAGGCGCAGCCCACTCCCCGGCAACAAACCTACGCCCGCGAACGCCACATCCCGCCAGCGGCGGTGCAGCGGCAGCATGAGACCGCGGCGCGCTCGAACCGCAGTCAGTTTGCCGCGGTCAATCATGGACATCCGCCGGTGGCAGCGACTCCGAAGCCTGGCGAGTTCAAAGGTCGCGGCGTGGTCGCGGCTAAGGGCTCAGCGTCCAATCGTATGACCGCCAGCGCTTCGACGAGCAGAAGCGTTTCGGCGAAAAAGAGCGCTGAGACGAGAACGTCTGCCCAGCCGCGGACCGCAAGCACACCACGGACAGATAGCAAGGCGCGGGCGGCAGCGAAGTCGTCGGCCCGCGAATCGAAGCCTGCGGCCAAGGCGCACACCGCAACCGCGGCGCGAACGGAGAGCAGGCCTAAAGCAGCGAAGTCAGTCGCCCGCGAGTCCAAGTCTGCCGCCAAAGCGCACACCGCAACCGCGGCGCGAACGGAGAGCAGGCCTAAAGCAGCGAAGTCAGTCGCCCGCGAGTCCAAGCCTGCGGTCAAGGCGCACACCGCGAGCACGGCGCGGACAGAGAGCAAGCCTGCGGCAACGAAGTCGGTTGCTCACGAGTCAAGGCCTGCCGCCAAGACGCACAGCGCAAGCACAGCGCGGATAGACAGCAAGGTGCAGACGGCGGCGAAGTCCACCCGCGAGTCAAGGCCTGCCGCTAGGGCGCGCACCGAGAGCACGGCACGCGTGCAGAGCAAGCCTCGGACGGAAGCGAGGCCTGAGCCTTCGACTCGGGCGGAAGCGAAGCCTCCGGCTATGCGGGAGTCCCGGCCGCCTGCGCAGCACACGGCACAGCCACGCGTAGAACAATCGAGGCCGCCTGCGGAACACACGGCAAAGCCTCCCGCGGAGCATCCATCCGCTCAGCGAGAGAAAAAGCCTCCAACCAGATGAGTAGTCATTTTGGCTAATGAGCCGGCATCCCCAACGTTATAGGAACGCCGGCTCAGAAGCGCGATGCCTTCGCACGCTTGCGCTCGGCTAGCCGAAGCGGAGCTGTCGACGCCAGTTCCACACGGTTCCGTCCATTGTGCTTGGCGCGATAGAGAGCCTGATCGGCGGACTGGATTACCTGCTCGGGCTGGCGGTTGCGGGTGCCTGGCTCGGCCACGCCGATGCTGACTGTCACTGACAGGTGATCGGATAGGCGATCGGATGAGCGATCGGGCGACTGGCTGGCCAGATGCGGGAAAAGGTCCCGCTGTTTGCTCGATGACGCGGCGGCGTTTTTCTTTTTTGCGGACTTTCTGCGATCGGATTGGCTGGTGCCTGCGCGGCGATTGCTGCTTTTTTCGGAAGTTGATTCGTCGGTTTTTTCGGCTCTCCTATCCGCGCCGCGCACCTGAAACGTGGATTTCTCTATGCGCTGGCGCAGCGCCTCGAGATGCTCTAACGCTTCCTTGGCGGAGGTGTTGCGAAAGACTATGGCGAACTCTTCGCCTCCGCAGCGGAACGCCTGGCCATCGCCACCGACATCGGACAGCCGCTTGGCCACCATGCACAGGACCTGATCGCCTACGTCGTGTCCGTAGGTGTCGTTGAACTTTTTGAAATGATCGATGTCGACTATGGCGATGGCATATTGCTGGTCGAGCGAAAGCAGGGACTCATTGAAGGCGCGGCGTCCGCGAATGCCGGTGAGTTCGTCGTGGTAGGCGAGCACGTAGGAGGTTTCGATTAGTGACGCGGCCAGGATCAGGGCGGCGGTGGCTACGTAGGCGTCCGACATTTTGCCTACCGGCGCGAATTGGAGCCACAGGAAAACGGCGGCTACGGACCACGCGAATCCAGGCTCGATCGGCTTGCGCGCCTGAAGGAAGCGGTAGACGAACACTGCGATGGCGGCTACAAAGCTCAACAGAATCCAGAGCGGGAATGTGGACGCCCGAGGCTGAGGCGGAACGACGGCGCTATTTTCCGGCCGGCACCACACAGCGAAGGCAACCGCTTCCAGGAAGAGCAATCCAAAGCGGGGAGCGATTCCGGCAACGGTCAGGCCGCGCTCGCGCATCTGGGCGAAGACGATGAAGTTCAGCGGGATCAGGACGGCGGCGAGCGCCACGGCGGTGCGTCCGGGCCCAGTGAGGGCGTTTCCAGTTTGAATCGGGCCATTGAAGAAAGCGACGGCGCGATGCGCCAACAGCAGAACCAGCAGGGAAAACAGCAGGCGGCTGGAATTGAAACGCCAAGCCAAAAGCAATCCGGCGGCGAAGACGGCAACGTAGAAGAAGGGCAGCGAGGGCGCAACCTGGACGGAGAGAGAGCTGTTGACGAGCGCCGCCGCCAACGCCAACAACAGGCCGCCGGGGACAAGCCATGCATTCCAGGTTCTCGCGTGCATTGATTCAGAATACGGCAGCCGGCGGCGGGAGGCCGTTATGATTTGGGCACAGGGACGGCCAGTTCTCGGTTCCCAGTTCTCAGTTCTCAGTATCTGGTCGGGAGGCTATTACTGAGAACTGAGAACCGGGAACCGAGAACTAACAGCGGACTGCGAGCAGTGGTAGTCTTCCATGTTTATGGCTCGCGCATCGCATTCCGCGTTTCATTCCGCACACCGCGCAGAACCAAAATCAAAGTCAAAGGCCGGGGACAAGAGTGTCCGCGCCACACGGGCGATCGCAATCGACACTGGAGGCACGTTTACGGATTGCGTGTGGATGGAGAACGGTGCTCTCAGGACCCTGAAGGTCTTCTCGACTCCCGATGATCCGTCGCGCGCGATTGGCGAAGCTCTGAGAAGGATTGGCGTGTCCACAAAAGGGACCAGACCCGCGGCCGCGCTCACTTTGCTGCACGGCACGACGGTCGGGACCAACGCGCTGCTGCAACGAAAAGGCGCTCGCGTCGCGCTGATTACGACGGCGGGATTTGAAGACGTCATCGAGATTGGACGGCAGGCGCGTCCTCGGCTGTATGACTTTTTCTTTGATCGGATTGCGCCGCTTGTCCCGCGAGAACTGCGATTTGGCGTTAAGGAGAGAACGGATGCCGAGGGCCGGGTTTTGGAGCGGCCTTCGGAGGCAGAGTTGACGCGACTGCGGGAGGCGGTGCGGCTTGCCAAGGCAGATGCCATCGCTATTTCCTTGCTCTTCTCGTTTGCCAATCCCGAGAACGAATCGGCCATAGCTGCGGCCGTGGCGGATCTCGGCAAACCGCTTTCTGTGTCTCATCGGATTCTGCCGGAGTTCCGGGAATACGAACGCACGAGCACGGTCGTGGTGAACGCCTATCTGCAGCCACTTATGCAGAGCTACATGGAAAGGCTGGCGGAGCGCACCACGAACGGGGGAGATGCGCGAATCTTTGTCCCGCGAATCTTCGTCCCGCGGATCTTTGTCATGCAATCGAGTGGCGGGATCACGGCGCTGGAGGCGGCGGCGCGGGAGCCGGTGCGCACGGTACTATCGGGCCCGGCGGGCGGACTGGTGGGCGCGGCGGCCACGGCCGCACGCAGCGGGCTCCGGAAGATTCTCTCCTTCGACATGGGAGGAACTTCGACCGACGTGGCGGCGGTGCAGGGCGAGATTCAAGCCGGTGGCCAATCCGAAGTGGCGGGGCTTCCGGTGGGAGTTCCGATGCTGGAGATTCACACCGTGGGCGCGGGGGGCGGATCGCTGGCCCGCTTCGATGCGGGTGGGGCGTTGCGCGTGGGGCCGGAATCAGCAGGAGCCGATCCGGGGCCGATCTGCTATGGCCGCGGAACCGAACCTACGGTGACTGACGCAAATTTGCTGATGGGACGGCTTCGCGCCGACCGTTTTCTGGGCGGCGAGTTTACGCTCGAC
>Ga0210400_10004200_pt1 | contig 12536 bp, 12 predicted proteins | sample IncBWH26MmetaG_FD_155456 | JGI IMG/M metagenome (GOLD analysis project Ga0210400, IMG submission 155456) | Forest soil microbial communities from Barre Woods Harvard Forest LTER site, Petersham, Massachusetts, United States - Inc-BW-H-26-M | ecosystem: Environmental > Terrestrial > Soil >...
GCTCGACGAAATGCGGCACATCGATGAGTCGATGAGCACCTACAAGCCCACCAGCGAAGTCTCCCAGGTCAATGCCAAAGCCGCCGATGGCCCCATGCATATCGGCAAGGAACTGTTCGACCTGCTGGTAAAGGCCAAGGAATACTCGGTCATTACCGACGGCGCCTTCGACATCACCTATGCCAGCGTCGGCTACATGTACAATTTTCCGAAGCACATTCGGCCAAACGAGGCGCAAATCGCCAAGGCGTTGCCCGCGGTCGACTATCGGCATGTGATTCTCGACCCGAAGAATCAAACGGTGCAGTTTTCCCAGAAAGGCGTGCGCATCGATTTGGGCGGCATCGCCAAAGGCTATTCGGTCGATTGCGGCATCGATGTCCTGAAGGCGCGCGGGTTTACCCGCGCGTACGTATCCGCCGGCGGCGATAGCCGGATTATCGGCGATCGCTTCGGCAAGCCGTGGATGGTCGGGATTCGCGATCCGCGCAAAGGCGAGGGCGAGGTCATTGCCAGCATTCCGCTGGTGGACGCGGCCATTTCCACGTCCGGCGACTATGAGCGGTTCTTCGATGAGGGCGGCGTTCGCTACCATCACATCATCGATCCGCATACCGGACATTCAGCGAGCAAGGTGCGCAGCGCGACCGTGATCGGGCCTTATGCCACCCGCACCGATGGGTTGTCGAAGACGGCATTTGTCCTGGGGCCGGAGAAGGCCATGGAAATCTACAACCGCATCGACGACATCGACGCCATCATCGTCAAGCTCGACGGCACCGTGATCTACTCGAAAGGCATGCAGCGCGGCAAGGCGGGCGCACCGCCGCCAAAGTAGGCTAACGCCCGACTACGGCGGCGCACTCGCGTTGATTTTCGCTATCGCCAATCGCGCGAACCCCTGCACGTCTGGGCTTGGATCGGCAAGCGCACGGTTGAGCCTAGGCAACGCGCTTTTGGCCGAGGGTCCGATGCCCCCGAGAGCAATACAAGCACTGTTGCGAAGAGCTTCATCTTCGCTGTTCAGCAGCCTTAACAGAATGGGTACGGCCGCAACGCCAGTCGCACCGATGTTGCCGATCGCTTGCGCCGCGAGCGCCGCTGTCCTCGAGTCGGAATCTTGCAGAGCGGCAATCAGCGCCGGCAGCGCAGCACGGATGTCGACCCTGCGCGTAACTCGATCCGAACTCGACGATTCATTGCTCAAGACGTACAGAGACAACGCGGCATTGCGCTTCACGCTTACATCCGCATTCTGAAGCCCCCGAGCCAACGCGGGCACGCTGGCGCTCCCGAGCGCAGACAACTGGCGGTAGATATGCTGTCTCTTCATTTCTGCCGGGGGCAGTGGAGGTGGTGGACAGGGCGAAGGCGCGGGATTGCACAAATAGCTCCCGGGCCCTGCGTACAATTCTGCCGGCAAGCCGCGCAACTGCTGGACCACTGCATCAACATCCACCGGATCTGTACCCTGCGGCCGGGCATAGGGCGTCAGCGCGATCAGAGCGAGCGCAAACAATCCCGCGATAAACGGCGTTTTCTGACGAAAATCAAGCTTCATATCACGCTTATTCGTTGAGTCGTTGAATGCTTCGCGCCTCAGCGCGCCCTGGCTAACCCACCCTCATCGAAACGCAATGATTTTCCCCTCTTCGCAGGCGTTCAAATAATCGCTGACGATGTCCACCGGGATGGGTCCGAATTCCGCGGAAACCGCATCTCGGATGTCGGCGACTGATTTCTTCCCGTCGACGAAGTTGACGATCTCGTAGGCGTAAAGCGCGCTTCTGTCCTGAACATTGACGAAGCGGCTCGACCCGGCACTCAAAAGCTTGATCTTGCGCAGCCGATCCTCGCCCAACCGATCGCGCAGCACGTCATCGTTCTGGAAGGTCAGCGGGCCGAACTCGCCGATGCGGCGCGGTACTCGCTTTGCCTCCGCCTGCGCGCGCCACGCCGGAGCCCAGTTCGGATCGTGCGATCCTCGCGTTGCGGCGGCTTGGATCAGCCAGCCCTTCAGTGTCGCCGCTTGGGCGTTGAGCGCTTGAGTGGACGCCGCGAGTTCCGGAGGATTGCCGTGCGTGAAGACGGCGAATGATTGCAAGCCTGCCTGCTCGCGGTGAAGCGTTTGCGCCAGCAGATTGCGGGCTTCGAACTGCGCTTCTTGAGGTGGTAGTTCCGGCCGCTGCGACAGCTCAAGCGCGCGGTTGAAGCCCCGCGCCAGCCGTTGCTGCGCGCGCGCCGCTAAGAAAGGCACTACGAGAGCGGCATTCGCCGCATCCAGCGTTGCAAAGCTATAGCCGGAAGCCGCACCCAGCAGCGCGACCCGGCGCAGCTTGGTGGGATCGATCTGCAGCAGGGTGTCGTGATCGGTGTGAATGTAGATATCCGGCCAATCGCGCAGGTACAGGGACGGCACGGCGATGGTGGAGGAGTCATAGTCGTCGTGATCGCTGCCCTCGGCGTACGGTGTCTCGTCCACAAAAAAGGCATCGCGTGTGCCGGACGCCCCGTCGCGATCTTCGACGACCGCGGCATCCTGGTGATCGCCGTTCTCGGTGTAGGCCGTCGCGGCATCTCGAATGGACTCGGCGAAGGTCGCGCCGATGTCGGTGATGAACGTGGGCAGCGACCAAGGCGTCTCGGTCACATGCAGCACGGATTTGTTCTTGAACAAATCGCCGCCCACCATGTCCATGTGCACGTTGGCACGCATCGACGCCCTGATGGCTGGGTGCCCGCTCAAATACGCCATCGTGCCCTCGACTTCCGGACCCCAGATGAAACGCAGCGTTCGCTTAGGAGGCTTGAGACTGCCGTTGCCGATCAAACGGCTGAGCACTCGCGCGGATTCCAGGATGGTCACGCAGCCGCTGCCATTGTCATTGGCGCCGGGGCGTTGATGATCCAAGTGGCAGCTATAGACGATCTCCCCGGCGCTGGCATCGGTGCCGGGGATGGTGCCGGTCACCACCGTCCAGTGACCGGCGCCCACCTCTGCCTTGACATGCGCGCCGAGCACCACCGGATGGCCGCCCGCGATTTGCGAGCGCAGGTCGCTCGCGGTCGCGCGCGACACCATGAAGGCAAACCCCTGAGGCAGCGAGCCGTCCAAGTGACCCCAGCGCACGATGCCGGTATCGAGTCCGGACCAGGCGGTGGTTTGATTGGGCATGTCGCTGACGATGCCGGCGGCGCCGTATTTCGCCACCGCCAGACGCTGCACGGCCGACAACACGCCGTCGGCGAGCACGATTTTGCCGCGCACATCCTTGCCGGCGTAGTCCGAGTCGGATGACCCCGCACCGACATCGACGAGCTGCGCCTGGACGTCGGCGCTGTGGCTGTAGTCGGCCAGCCGAATCGGGTCGGTCGACCAATCGCCCAGCAAGGTGTGCCGCGGCTCGATCTGCCACAGCCGCGCGCCTTCGACGCTCCAGGCAATGTGCGAGCGCATCAGGCCGTAGTGGACCTTGCCATCGATGGGAAATTGTTCCGCGTGAACATCCTGCAAGCCATATTCTTTCGCCCGCTCCAGCACGAGAGCCGCCGCCTGATCGAACTCGGGCGTAGCCGGAACGCGATGCAAGCGCGTCAGGGCACGAAGATTTTCGTAAGGTGCCGTGCCGCTGGCTTCATCGCGCAGGGTTCGCCACTCTGCATCCGAGAGGAAGGGGTGTTGGGCCCATGCGGCGGGGGACTGAATGGACCCGAGAAATGCCAGCGTCCAGGCTGCGCGAAGCGTTCGATTCACCCCTACACCCCCAATTGTTGTGCCGCCAAGGATACGCGATCGGCCGGTTATACTCGTCAGCCCGGGAAAGGAGAATTTGCATTCAAGCCTGGCTGCTTTGGGGATTGCTCTTTGGCTCGATAGGCCTGGGGTTTTTCATCTTTGGGCGAAAGCAAAGAGCTCCCATTCCGCTGTTGTGCGGTATTGCGCTGATGGTATTCCCGTATTTTGTGAACAATACGCTGCTGCTCGTGGCAATCGGCGCGGTGCTTATTGCGGTACCCTATTTCTTCCGCGATTAAGGTGGGCGGGGAATAAAATAGCTCCGCCGTGAGTCTTAACCCTATGGATGACAAGCGCGCTCGATTCGAGGAGCAGGTGCTGCCGCATCTCGACGCCGCGTATCGGTTCGCCCGGTGGTTGTGCCGCCCCGGCGAGGCCGACGACGTGGTGCAGGACGCGGTTCTGCGTGCTTTTAAGGGGTTTGATGCGTTGCGAGGCTCCGATGCCAAGGCGTGGCTGATGACCATCGTGCGCAATTGCCACCTGACGGCGGCAAAGCAGCAGCAACGACGCGCCTTTGTGCCACTTCCAGAAGAGAGCGATGCAGCCGATGGTCACGTCATGATAGCGAACGACGCAAGTCCGGAGAGCGAGACGATTCTATCGGACCAAAAGCAGGTGCTCGAGCGGCTGGTGGCCTCATTGCCGGAGGAACATCGCACGGTGTTGATGCTGCGGGAAATCGAGGAAATGGACTACGCCCGGATCGCGGCCGTCACCAATGTGCCGATCGGCACGGTGATGTCCCGCTTGGCGCGCTCGCGTGCTGCGCTCAAGGCAAAATGGTTGCAAGAAGTGGAAGGAGCCCCGCGTGCAGTGCGCTGAATCGCTTCGGGTGCAGGCCTATTTCGACCGCGAGGTCGATGCGGTTGCCGCCGCCGAGATCGAGCGGCATGTCGAGCATTGCAGCGAATGCCGCGAACTGCTTCAAGATCTGGAGAAGGTGCGCAGTACTTTACGCAGCGGCATCAGCTTCGACGCCGCACCGGCGGCGCTGCGGACTCGGATTTCGGAAGCGCTTGACCAAGAAGGCGCTTTGACAGGGGACGGCGGCACCGCAACGGCGCTGAAACCGCGGACCATGCGGCCCGTGCGGCAACCTGGGGTTCTCGGCAAACGATGGTTCTGGCGCGGAGCCTTGAGCGGCATCGGCGGCGCCGCGCTCGCGGCGGGCGTGGCATTTTTCTTGGTCGTTCCCAGTCTCGTCAGTCCCTTGAGCAATGAGCTGGTGAGTGCGCATGTGCGCTCGCTGATGCCGGCGCATTTGATCGATGTAGTGTCCACCGACAAGCACACCGTTAAGCCGTGGTTCGCAGGCCATGCCGACGTCTCGCCGGCAGTCGCCGACTTCGAAGCGCAGGGCTATCGATTGCTCGGCGGGCGTGCCGACTACATCGACCATCAGCGCTCCGCGGTGGTGGTGTACCAGCACGGCGCGCATGTCATCAATGTGTTTACCTGGGCGGCGACGGGTGCGGGTGGCCCAAGCAACACGACGCGCAGCGGTTATCATCTCGCGTTCTGGCAACAAGGTGATATCCAATACTGCGCGGTGTCGGATACCGGCTGGGACGAGCTCTTAGGACTGGTGCGCTTGCTGCGCGAACAAGCGTAGCGCCGTTTACGGCGACGGTCCCGCGCCTACGGCCGCGATCCCGCGCCTACGGCGGCGATCCCGGCGGCACGAAAATGGCGACGCCATGACCGGTCTTCTTGTAGATCCCCAAGGATCCGCCGACACCCACGCCGACCGCAGAATTGCTGGAGACCGAACTCGATCCGACGCCTGATCCCACCGAGCCGGTTTGGCGGTCGGAGAAGCCTTCGAGAATGACGCCGTTCGCGCCCACCTTGGCCGCCTGCTCCTTGAGACCCGCGATCACCTTGTCGACTGTTTTCTGGCCTCCGGTGGTAAATGCGCTGTTCTTCGAGGCATTGAGGATGGCTATTTCCTCGAACACCGCCGGCGGCCGCGAGTAAATCTTCACGTCCGCCGGTGATATGGGTGAACGCGCTTTTCCAGTAATGACTACGGTATCGGTGGCGCAAGCCGCCGCTAAAGCAATAAAACCGGCAAGAGCGAGCAGGCGGGCCGCGCCTGACATTTTTATCCCCATGAGCCACTCCTTGAAGTAATGCCTGTTCTTAAAAAAATATTGCGTATGGTTGCATTTTGCGCGCAGGTCACGCGAGCCGCCAGCCGTAGCTTGAAGGCCAAATTACCGCGTAATGGAATAAACGCCTCGGCTCCAAAGTCTTGTCTCCTGAACCCTAACTGCAGGAGAGAGCCATGTCGGATGATCAATCGCTGTTGTCGCGCCGCAATGCACTGAAATGCATGGCGTTTGGCGGCGCCGGAACCTTGTTTGCGCTGTCCGGCGGGGTATTCACGCCCATCGATTTGGCGAGCGCAGCCGACAACAAGTATGGAACGGCGAAGCTCGGCAAGCCGTTGTTCGTGCAGATCAGCGACACGCATATCGGCTTCAACAAGGAAGCTAATCCTGACGTCAATGGCACATTGAGCCAAACCATCCAGCTGGTGAACGGCATGCCGGAACAACCGGGGCTCATCATTCACACGGGCGACATCACGCACTTGTCGAAGCCGGCGGAGTTCGATGTGGCAGAGCAGCTGTTTTCGCGTTTGCGAACCAGCGAGATGCATACCGTTCCCGGCGAGCACGACACCAGCGACGCGACGGTGACCGAGTACTTCAATCGGTTTGGCAAAGCTTCCCAGAACAAGGGTTACTACAGTTTCGATCACGCCGGTGTGCATTTCATCGGGCTGATCAATGTGCTGCAGTTCAAGCCGGGCGGCCTCGGCAACCTTGGCACGGAGCAACTCGCATGGGTTGCTGCGGACCTGAAGGCCCGGTCGGCGAGCACGCCCATCGTGGTCTTCGCGCACATGCCGTTGTGGACGGTGTACGAACCTTGGGGCTGGGGAACCGGTGATGCCGACCAACTCATCGGTCAGCTGCGCCGCTTCGGCTCGGTCACCGTGCTCAACGGGCACATTCATCAGATCGTTCAGAAAGTGGAAGGCAACGTCACGTTTCATACGGCTCGCTCGACTGCCTATCCGCAGCCGGCGGCGGGCGAAGGCCCAGGTCCAGGTCCACTCAAGGTACCCGCGGACCAGCTGGGCAAAGTGCTCGGAATTACCAGCGTGTCGGTGGTGAAGCATCCGTCGGCCCTGGCCCTCAACGACACAACGATTGCCTAGGAGCCGCAAGCCCTCCGCATCGTTCACCAAGGAATAGAGATGAAGTTCAAGGCGATTAAGTCGCCGCTGATGGCGGCGGCAATGACAGTGATATGGGCGGCGTCCGAAGCCGCAGCGCCGAATAAAATCGAGGTGAAGGACTTCATGTTCAGTCCCACGACCTTGACGGTAGAAGCGGGCGCACAGGTTTCGTGGGTCAACAAGGACGACGAGCCGCACACCGTGGTGAGCGACACCGGACTTTTTCGTTCCGGCGCCCTCGACACCGACGAGAGCTTCTCGTTCAAGTTCGATAAGCCGGGTGCGTATCACTTCACGTGCTCGATCCATCCGCGCATGGTCGGCACCATCATCGTCAAATGACGAAGATCGCCGAATGATGAAGTCGTCCGTGATCAGGGCAGCCCTTGCCGTCGGCGCGGTCCTGCTGCTGTCGGCTTTCGGCGTGGCGCTGTTCGTCGAGTCGGGGTTCTACAACATCGGGGCCGACGATCATCATACGAAGCCCGTGCTGGCCCTCATTGCGCAATTGCGGGATCGTTCCATAGAGTCACGCTTGAGTTCGATCAAACCGCAACTCGGCGCGACTCCCGCGATGATCAAAGCCGGCGCAAAGCATTACGCATCGCTCTGCGTAGGCTGTCACCTGGCGCCGGCTGTGACAAAGTCGGATTTACGCGTCGGGCTCTATCCTCATCCGCCGAACCTCGCGCAGGAAGACATGCAGGAATCCCGGCGTGCATTCTGGATCATCAAACACGGCATCAAAATGTCCGCGATGCCCGCCTGGGGAAAAACGCTGGACGATGCCGCGATCTGGGATGTGGTGGCGTTCGTGCGCAAAATGCCGACCTTGTCCCCGGAGGATTATCAGCAACTGCTGCAGCCGCCCTGAGCGGCACCTCAAAGCCGACTGAGCAGCATCCCAAGGCCGCGCTGCGCGGCATCCCAAGCGGAGTCAGTCGCGGAAATTACTGAACTGCAGCGGCACGCCGACATCGGCCTTGCGAAGATAGGCGATCGCCTCCTGCAGGTCGTCGCGCTTTTTGCCGGTGATCCTGACCTTGTCGCCTTGGACTTGCGCCTGCACTTTCAATTTTGAATCCTTGATCAGGCGCGAGACCTTCCTGCCGGCCTCGGCGTCGATGCCGTGCTTCAAAATCACCAGCTGCTTGGCTCGGGCGAGGTTGACTTCCGGGTCCTTGACCTCCAGGCAGCCGATATCGATGCCGCGCTTCGCGATGCGCAGCTTCAAGATCTCCAACATTTGCTTCAATTGAAAATCCGCCGGCGCCTTCATGGTCACCGTGGTTTCCTCCAGCTCGAAGCTGGCGCCCGTGTCCTTGAAATCGAACCGCTGCGTCAATTCGCGCACCGCTTGATCGACGGCATTCGTCAATTCATGCGTGTCGATTTCCGATACCACATCGAAGGAAGGCACGCTTAAGTCTCCGCGAGCAGCTGATCGAGCGTGGTCTGCACTTCGCGCACGAACTGAACGTAGTGATCGCCGGTGGCAGGACCCGTGTATCCGGTGTGAATCTTGCGCACGTTGCCCTTGCGGTCGATGAAGACGGTGGTCGGAAAGGCAATGAAGCTCTTCAGCATGGGTAATTTCTTGGCTGCCTCGTCCTTGTCCGAGACGCCGGCGATCAGCGTCGTGTACTCGATTCCGTAGTGCTGCCGGAAGCGCTGCGTGGCTTGCGCGGCGCGCTCGAAGTCGCCGAAATGCTCAAACTGCAGCGAGACTATTTCCAAGCCCTTGTCGCGGTAGTCCTTGTAGAGCGGAGCGAGGAATGCCGCTTCGTCATGGCAGTTGGGGCACCAGCTGCCGGCCAGCGCCACGATGAGCACCTTGCCGCGAAATTGAGGATCCTTGGAGGACACGGTTTTCCCCGAGAGATCCGGGAATGCAAAATCGAATCGTTTGACGCCGTCGCGCATGGCGGTCACACCATAGGCATCCGGGAGCCGGGCGGCCGCATCGCGCTTGCCGGTCCATTTTTCATGGTAGGCGAGGCCCGACCACCAGTCGCCGTCAAGACTGCCGTCCGCGGCGATCTTCGCCTTGTAGAGAAACACGTGCGCGCCGTCGAAGGTGGATAGATACAGCTCATTGCCCTTCACTTGGCCTGCCAGGTAGCGATGGTCGCCGGTGGTGGTCAGGATCGTCCCGCTGACGACATCGTGCGATTGGCTGAACTCGCCGACGGCCACTTCGGGCGCGCCGCTGTCGTCGACGAATTTCACCGCCCAGCGGCCCGACACATCGGCAGCCTCGCTCGCTGCCTGGTCGCCGCTCGCGGCCTTTGCAAAGAATCGATAGTCCTCCCCCAGGGTCGCACGCAGCGGAACATGCTGGTTCTTGCCGTTCGGCTTGACCAGGAAAACCTCACCTTGCAATTCACTTCCCGCCGCATCGGCCGTCAGCACGTTCTCGTATCCCGGCATGCGGATTTCCAAATGCGACCCGGTAATCTTCACATCGCTGAGCTGCAGCCGCTCCTGTCCGTTGATGAGATAGCCGACCACAGTGGAATCCTTCTGAGCGAGTTCCAGACCGAAGGGGAGCTCGCCCCCCGGCGTCTGCAGCACGACCCGGTACGTGCCCAGTTTCACGTCATGGCCTGAGGAGGAACCGGCGCCTGAAGATGCGCCGGCGGCCGGGGCGCTGCCTTGATGGCAGGCGGCCAGCGCGAGCGCAGCGGTGGAAGCCAAGAGTAGCCGCAATGCCGTTGTGACCATGATCCAACCTCAGGGAATTCTCTAACGATACCCGCGCGCCTGCAAAGTGAACAGCTTCGCATATTGGCCGTCGGCCGCCATGAGCGATTCGTGGCTGCCGCGCTCGACGATGCGGCCTTCCTCGAGCACCAATATCTGGTCGGTCATGCGCACGGTCGAGAAGCGGTGGGAAATGACAATGGCAATGCGATTGCGGGTCAACTCGCGGAAGTGCTCGAAAACTTCGGCTTCCGCGCCGGCATCGATGGCCGCGGTGGGCTCGTCCAACACCAGAATATCGGCATCGCTGCGCATGAAGGCGCGCGCCAGCGCAATCTTTTGCCATTGCCCGCCCGACAACTCGCGCCCGTCCTTGAACCACTTGCCGAGCTGGGCGTGATAGCCGCCCGGAAGCTGCTCGACGAAATCCGCCGCGAGGCCCTTGGCGGCGGCGCTGCGCCAGCGCGCCTCATCCTCGAAGGCGCGTACGTCCCCGGCCCCGATATTTTCGCCCACCAACATTTGGTAGCGCGCAAAGTCCTGAAAAATGACGCCGATGCGCTGGCGCAGCGCCGTCTCGTCCCACTCCTTGAGGTCGAGACCGTCGAGCAACACCCGCCCGTGAGTCGGATCGTAAAGCCGCGTGAGCAATTTGATCAGAGTGGTTTTGCCCGAACCGTTTTGCCCGACCAGCGCGAGACTCTCGCCTGGGCGGACGTGCAAATTGATTCCCGACAGGGCCGGCGTGGCGGCGCCCGGGTAGACGAACTCGACGTCCTCGAAGCGAATGCCGTCGCCGGGATCGGGACCTGCGAGCTTGTGTCCCTTGAGGCTGCCGCGGCCGACCGGTTGCTCCAGGTACTCAAACAAGTTCGACAGATACAGATTGTCCTCATACAGGCCGCTGACCGCCGACAAAGCCGCGCTGACCGCCGCTTGTCCTTGCCGGAACAGCATCAGGTACATGGTCATTTGGCCGACGCTCATCGCGCCGAGCACCGTTTCCACGGCAATCCAGACGTAGCCGCCGTACAGCGTCGCGGTTCCGAGCAATCCCAGCCCGAAGCCCCATGCGTCGCGGCGCAAGGTGAGATCGCGATCTTCGCGGTACAGGCGGGTGAAAATGTCGCGGTAGCGATCGAGAAATCGCTGTCCCAGATCGAAGAGCTTCACTTCCTTGGCGTAATCTTCGCGCGCCAGCACCGACTCCAAATAAATTTGCATGCGTGACTCAGGCGCGCGCCAGCGGAACAGCCTGAAAGCTTCGCCCGAGAATTTCGCCTCCGCGAGGAACGCCGGCAATCCGGCCAACACCAGCAGCAGCACCGCCCACGGCGAGAAGCGGTACAGCAATCCACCGAAGGAAATGAGCGAGACGGCATTCTGCCCCAATGCGAAGGTGCGCATGACGAGGCTCAACGGACGGCTGGAGGCTTCGCGGCGCGCCCGCGTCAGCTTGTCATAGAATTCCGAGTCCTCGAACTGCGTCAGATCCAGTGTCAGCGCCTTTTCCAAGATCATGACGTTGACGCGTTGACCCAGTTGCGCGCGCAACAGCGACTGCGCGAGCGAGATTCCTCGTTGCGCCATGGCGGTGGCCGCCACCAGCAAGGCTTCGAGCGCGACATAACGCACCACATCGTTGAGGTACGTGGTGCCGGTGCGATGGTGCAAATCCGCGGCGTGGATCACCGCGTCGACAATTTGAGCGCCGACAAAGGCCACGCCCGCCGGCAACACGCCCGCTATCAAGGTGAGGACGGCGAGCGTGATGCTCAATGCCTTGTTGGTGCTCCATACCAGCGCCAGGGCGCGGCTGCTGTATTCGAATACGCCGGCAAGATTGCGCCGCCAGCTGCCCGCGGCACCGGCGCCATCCGGCGACTGCGATGTACCTAAGTGCGGCGAGTTGCCCGAACTCGGCAAAGTGATGGGTCGTGACTTGGATTGGGCGCTGATGGAATGTCCCCGCGGTCTATAATAGCTCGTCGCTTTAGTCCGGTATGGCGGAGTAGTCGTGAAATTCAAGCCCTTGCTCGATCGGTGGAAGAAGACGGCTGCCCCTCCCAAGACTGCGAAGGAGTATGCCGTTCGCTTGCCGCTGGACGATGCGGCGAGGCTACAGGCCTTGGCAGAGCTCTTTCCCGGGCAGTCGATCGAGGAGATCGTGACGGATTTGCTCGGCGCCGGGTTGGATGAGATTGCCGCCGCCATGCCCTACGAGAAAGGCCCCAAAGTGATCTCGCGCGACGACCAGGGCGATCCTGTTTACGAAGATATCGGCCTCACGCCCCGATTCGTCGAATTGACCCGCAAATACAGGAAAAACCTGGAAACCGGCGTAAAAAAGTAGATCGCCGGCGCAAAGTAGACCGCCGGCGCCGATTTTGGCGCTTGCGCCATTGACGCTGGCCGCGGAAGGCGGCGATACTCACCGAATGTCGACCGCGCACATTCTTCGCAACACCTGGTGGTGGCGTTTCCCATAGGGAGTGGGCTGGTCGTTTAGTTTTCGATCTTCGTGTTATCCAGAACCCATCTCCGCGACAAGTGGTGATGGGTTTTTTATTGCCTTTATTTACCATGAATGCCTTGACTTACCATGCATGAAACCGCCTTTTGACATCGCAGCCGATCTGGACACGCCCGTCTCGGCGTATCTGAAGCTCGCGCCCTTTCGTCCCCGATTCCTGTTGGAAAGCGTCGAAGGCGGCGAGCGTTTGGCGCGCTATTCGTTCATCGGCTTCGGCGATTGTCTCGAAGTAAAGATCGACGCTGAGGGCG
>Ga0210400_10004202_pt1 | contig 12535 bp, 10 predicted proteins | sample IncBWH26MmetaG_FD_155456 | JGI IMG/M metagenome (GOLD analysis project Ga0210400, IMG submission 155456) | Forest soil microbial communities from Barre Woods Harvard Forest LTER site, Petersham, Massachusetts, United States - Inc-BW-H-26-M | ecosystem: Environmental > Terrestrial > Soil >...
TGAAACCCCAACGATCCGATCCTGCTCGCCCAGCAGGTAGATGAGCTCGGCAACTTCGTCTGAAAGGCAGACGATGCGACTGGGAGACGGTGAGGCGTGGGGCTTGATAACCGAATGAGACATTGTTGGTGGAAGCTGTTCGCAGGGAGACTGCTGCAGCCTAAGATACAGCATTTGCTTGCGAAACGGTGTGAATGGGAAGATGATGGCACCGGGGAATTTGCGGTCCATGCGAGTTGAACCGCACTCAGTGGTGCTGAGAAAACTCGTAGAAAGGAACACAATGCAAATCAGTGCGCGAAACGTATTGGCCGGAGAAGTCAAAACAGTCACCAAGGGTGCTGTGAACGCCGAAGTTGCGCTCGTGCTGCAGGGCGGCGAGATCATCACAGCCATCATCACCAACAGCAGCGCCGATTCTCTCGAATTGGCAAAAGGGAAAAAGGCATTCGCAATCGTGAAGGCGTCGGAAGTGATGATCGGAAAGGGCCTTGAAAATGCCAGACTTAGCGCGAGAAATATTCTAGCGGGAAAAGTAGTCCATGTAACGCCAGGTGCTGTGAACAGCGAAATCGTTGTGAGCCTTCCCGGCGGAACCGAGGTCGTTGCGTCGATTACCAAAGCCAGCACCCAGGCTCTCGAATTAAAAGTCGGCGATGAGGTCAGCGCCGTGGTCAAAGCGTCGAATGTGCTGATCGGTATATAAGGATCGTTTTGCAGCCCCGCGGCTGCTGCGCAGAAATCGCTCTGCAGATCAAACTACGAGAGGAGTCGCAGTCATGCGACGTACAAGGGAATGGCGTAAACGCTGTCAGCGCATTTGTGCCTATCTGGCTGTTTGCCTGCTTGGGATGGCGCTAGGTGGCTGCCGCGAAAATAAGCGCGTCAGTCTTACGATCTCTGCAGCAGCGAGTCTGCAGGAGACGCTGGGCGAGGTTGAAACCTTGTACCGGTTCGGCCACACGACAGTCGATTTTCGCAACAACTTTGGCTCGTCGGGGACCCTGGCACGGGAAATCGAACAAGGTGCACCGGTCGACGTATTTATTTCGGCCGCCGCCAAGCCGATGGATGACCTTGAAGGAAGGGGATTAATTACGACCGGAACACGACAAAATCTGGTGCACAACTCGCTGGTTCTGATTGCGCCTCTCGACTCGAAGCTTCAGGGATTTGCAGCGCTCGGTGATCCATCGACTCGAATGATCGCGGTCGGAGACCCGGCAAGCGTGCCAGCCGGCCAATATGCGCAGCAAACGCTAAATTCGCTTCATCTGTACGACCAGGTCAAAGGAAAGCTCGTTTTAGGCAAGGATGTACGCCAGGTCTTGACGTACGTTGAAACCGGGAACGCGGATGCGGGCTTTGTATACGCCACCGACGCGCAGATATCGCCGCGGGTACGCGTGGTTGCGGTTGTACCTGAGTCAGCACATGAACCGATCGTCTATCCGGCAGCGGTCCTGAAGACGAGCGACAATCAGGATGCTTCCCGTAGCTTCGTCGACTTTCTCGGTAGTTCTGACGCCAAGGCGATCTTCACGAAGCACGGTTACACACTGGCGTCACAGTGATGCTGCCGACCGACGCATCGCCGCTCCTCATTTCACTGGCCACGACCTGTGCCGCGACAATAGCCACTTTCTTTCTCGGCTTGATTGCGGCGCGGATGATGTACGACGTACGCGGAGGCCTTCGTGCGTGGATCGACGGTATCCTTACGCTCCCTTTGGTTCTTCCACCGACGGTTGTCGGATTCTTCCTGCTGTTGATCTTCGGGCGCCGGAGTTTCATCGGGCGCGCACTCGAACACATTGGCATATCAATCGCATTCTCCTGGCCGGCGACGGTGATTGCGGCAACCGTAATTGCATTTCCCCTGATGTACCGCACTACACTCGGCGCGTTTGAGCAGGTCAACCCCACACTGCTGGAGGCGGCGCGCACCCTGGGTGCCAACGAATGGGTCGTATTCTGGCGCGTGTTATTGCCTTTGGCCAGCCCCGGTGTAATTGCAGGAACTGTTTTGGCCTGTGCTCGCGCGCTGGGAGAGTTCGGCGCGACTCTGATGCTGGCCGGAAACATTCCGGGGCGTACACAAACCATGCCGATTGCGATCTTCTCCGCGACGGAGGGAGGCGACATGCGCGCGGCTCTGGTATGGGTCGTCCTCATCGTAGTGGTATCGCTCGCAATTATCAGACTTCTGAATATCGAGAAGAAAAACCGTATCATTGTGCGCACTGACGCGGAACCGCAGCGAGCAGGAGTCTCCGAGCAAATACCTGCATGGGTTCACTCAGTTCGGGATAACAACTCTGCCCTCACTTTGGATGTAGATCTCGAGCGGAGGTTGGAAAACTTCACCTTGCGCATCGCGCTCGGTGCACGCAACGAATCCGTCGGACTGCTGGGCCCGTCGGGTTCGGGAAAATCGATGACCCTGCGCATGATTGCCGGCGTTTCAACGCCTGATCGCGGTCGTATCGTTCTCAACGGCCGTATTCTGTTCGACAAGGCGGCGGGTTTCAATCTGCCGGCAGCAAGCAGAAGGATCGGCGTCGTCTTTCAGGATTACGCCCTGTTTCCGCACCTGACAGTGGCGGAAAATGTAGGCTTTTCGCTAGCGCGCATGCCCAAAGATGAGAGGCGTGCGCGCATTTGGAAGCAGTTGGAGTCAATTGGCATTGCTGAGCTGGCCAATCGCTACCCGCGCCAGATTTCAGGAGGTCAGCGGCAACGAGTGGCGATTGCCCGTTGCATGGCGATGGAGCCCGATGCGCTGCTGCTTGATGAGCCCTTCGCGGCGCTCGATCCGCACCTGCGCAGACGGACAGAAGAGCAACTTCGTGCAACCCTGGCCGGTTTCAGCGGACCAGTTGTCTTTGTCACGCACGATATGGAGGAGGCATTCCGATTCTGCTCCGAGTTGCAGGTGCTGGACAGCGGATGCGTGATCGCAAGCGGACCTAAGCACGAACTCTTCGAACGGCCGCGCACGGTGGCTGCGGCGCGACTCACGGGTTGTAAAAACATTGTGACGGCACGGCGTGCAGAGAATCATTGCGTTGAGGTAGGTGCATGGGAGTGCCGGCTGAAAACGCTGGCGGAGGTCCCTCGGGTTTTGACCCACATAGGATTTCGCTCGCACCAGATGGTCTTCCAAAATCCCGCGGCGACAGAAAACACGTTTCCATGCTGGCTGTTGACCACGAGCGAGGCGCCGCATGAAATGACGCTCTATCTCAGGCTCCACGCCGAACCGTTGCCGGGTCAGTCACCGCATTTGCAGGCAGATGTGACCAAGGATGTGTGGCGCGAGCTCTCAAACCAGGTGCAGCCATGGCGCATTACGCTCGACCCGGCCCGGTTGCTGCTGCTTGAGGGCTAAATGCCCTTCCGAATCAGGCACATTCTCATTTTCGAGATTAAGAGAGGAAATCTCGATGCAGACGATACATTGGCGCGCCCGGCGTAGCTCTTCATAAATGAAGGCTTGCATCTTCGATTCAGTGCGAGCATGGGCGTGTCTCGGCCGCGAGGAGCACCTTACGCCAATTCGCACCGGCGAGCGATGCGGCGGCAATCAGAAAGGGGGTTGTACCGATCCCGAGGAGTACCGTGTCTTGCGGCCACAGCGCGGAGACGGGGAGGTCCCGCCAGTACCTTGGTGAAGCCATCGATGGCCAGGCCTTGATCACACACCCATCACGACGAAACCCGCAGGCTCCGGCAGTTGAGAAACGCGAGACCCGGGGTGCCGTCGCCCCGGCTAGCCCCGAAACCAGGCGGCATTGATCTCAGCGAATTTTGAGAAGTCAGGGAGAGTATCGTCAGATTCCAAGATTGCGCCGCTGAGACACGCGTTGACGCAGGCACCGCAGCCGATACATCTCATGGGGTTGATGTGGAGTTGGCTGGCAGTGAGGTAAGTGGGATCGTCGAGGGTGGGGCGTATTGCCTTCCGCACACAAGCGGCGAGGCAGCGCATGTCCTTGATGCATCGATCGTTGATAACGAATGCGCGAGCCATGTCCCCCATCTCCCCTTGCGGCCGCGTGCCCGGAATTGCAACGCTTGCAAACTCCGTTTGGGCTTTCGCACCTCGTCGCGCGATCGCTGCGTGCAACGCCCGCCCAAGCGGAGAAACCGTCTCAGTTACCTTAAACACCAGCGTTAACTCTTCAGATGTGATGTCAATCACATCCCATGGTCGCGTTCGTGGCTTCAATAGACTGCAGCGTGTGACGCGATGCACTTTTATCGCGCTACCCGGATGGCTCATGCGAGACGACGAGCCAGTTACTGACGGATTCCTTTCGGTAATCATGCCGAACACTGGCTCAGGGGATCGGCGAAGCGAATCGGGCTGCTCTTAAAAGGCTAATCTGATCATTTTCATGCTGAAGGAAGGTAGAGAAAGTTATGGAGAAACGGACTCTGAATGTAAACGGCCTGGATCGTTCTTTGGTCGTCGATCCCAAAAAGAATCTCGCCGATGTGTTGCGTGATCAGCTGTTGCTGACGGGCTGCAAGGTTTGTTGCAGCGAAGGGCAGTGCGGCACCTGCACGGTGATTGTTGACGGGAAAGCTATTCGCGCGTGCCTGATGCCGATCGGCAAAGTGAAACCCGGCGCGAAGATCACCACGATTGAGGGGCTGGGCACTCCGGAAAACCTGCATCCACTGCAGGTCGCATGGATGGCGCACGGCGGTGCACAGTGCGGCGTGTGCACACCGGGCTTTTTGATGTCTGCCAAGGAACTACTGGATAAGAACACCGCGCCTAGCCGCGAAGAAGTGCGGAAGTGGTTCGACGTCCACAGAAACGCGTGCCGCTGCACGGGCTACAAACCGCTGGTGGACGCAGTGATGGAAGCGGCCGAGGTGGTGCGCGGCGACAAAAAGAAGGAAGAACTGCTCTTCGAACCGGTCGATAATGGCTCGATCCTGGGGTCAACTTATCGCAGGCCGTCGGCACTGGCAAAGGTGACCGGGGCGTGGGATTTCGGCGCCGACGTTGCGCTGCACATGCCTCCCGACACGTTGCGCCTTGCGTTAGTGCAGGCTGACGTGTCCCACGCGAACATCAAGGGCATCGACACAACCGAAGCGGAGACGATGCCGGGCGTGGTGAAGGTTGTTACGTGGAAGGATGTAAAGGGCAAGAACGCCATCACTGGCTTGATCACCTTTCCGACCAACAAAGGCGATGGATGGGATCGCCCGATTCTCTGCAAAGACAAGATCTTTCAGTTTGGCGACGCGGTAGCGATTGTTTGTGCGGACACGGAAGAGCACGCTCGGGCAGCGGCGGAAAAGGTGAAGCTTGACCTGGAGATTCTGCCTGCTTATATGAGCGGCGAGGCGGCCATGGCGCCTGACGCGATTGAGATTCACCCCGGCGTTCCCAACGTGTATTACGAACAGGGCGTGAAGAAAGGCGAAGACACCAAGCCGCTGATGGAGTCGGCCGCGCACGTCGTGGAGACGGAGACCTATTGCAGCCGGCAGCCGCATCTTCACCTGGAGCCTGACTGCGGCTGCGCATACTTCGAGGACAATGGCCGATTGACGATTCAGTCGAAGAGCATAGGCCTGCACTTGCACGCGGCGATGATCGGCCCCGGCATCGGTATCGAACCTGACAAACTCCGCCTGATTCAAAACGGAGCGGGCGGCACCTTCGGCTACAAGTTTTCCCCGACGATGGAAGCGTTAGTGGGTGTGGCGTGCATGGCAACTGGGCGGCCGGTCTCGCTGGTCTACAGCCAGTACCAGAACATCACCTATACCGGAAAGCGGTCACCCGGCGACGTAAAAATCAAGTTGGGCGCCGATAAGGACGGCAAACTGCTGGCGATGGAGACCAACTGGTGGATCGATCACGGCCCGTATTCGGAGTTCGGCGATCTGCTGACCGTGCGGCAGGCGCAGTTTACCGGCGCAGGTTATGACATTCCAAATATTCGCGGGCGCGGCAAGACGGTGTGCACCAATCATGCGTGGGGATCTGCATTTCGCGCGTATGGCTCGCCCCAGGCGCTCCTCGCATCAGAAACGGCGATGGATATGCTGGCAGAGAAGATCGGCATCGACCCATTTGAACTGCGCTATCGCAATCTCTATCGCACTCCTGCAACCACTCCAACAGGACAGACTCCTGATGTGTATTGCCTGGAAAACATGTTCGATGCGCTTCGTCCAAAGTACGAAGAAGCAAAGAAGCGCTGTAAGGAGTTGTCTACTGCGCGAAAGCCGCGCGGCGTTGGCATCGCCCTCGGCGTATATGGATGTGGCCTCGATGGTCCGGATGGATCAGAGGCCTCGGTGGAGCTGACCAAGTCGGGTGTCACACTCTTCAATTGCTGGCAGGATCACGGACAGGGCGGAGATCTGGCGGCACTGACCATTGCTCATGAAACATTGCGTCCGATGGGCATTGTGCCAAAGCAAATCAAGCTGGAGATGAACGATACGCTGTTGCCAAACAGCGGTCCCTCCGGTGGAAGCCGTTCAAACGTGTTCACAGGCAATGCAACGCGCGTCAGTTGCGAGATGCTGCTCAACGCGATGCGCAAGCCCGACGGCACGTACCGCACTTATGCTGAGATGGTCGCGGAGAAGATCGCGCTCCGCTACGACGGTAAATGGGTGGCCAGCGACTGTACGGCCTGCGACTCAGAAACGGGACAGGGCAATCCTTTCCCTGTGTACATGTACGAGATCTTCATGCCAGAGGTTGAAGTTGACCGCGAGACGGGCAAGGTTCGCGTGGTCAAATTCACCACCGTTGTCGATGTCGGGACAATCATCAATCGGGCCACGGTGGAGGGCCAGATCTATGGAGGTTTGGCGCAAGGCATCGGACTTGCATTAAGCGAGGACTTTGAGGATCTGAAGGTACACACCAGTCTGAAGGCGTGTGGGCTGCCTTACATCAGCGACATTCCAGACGACATCGAGATCATCTTCCAGGAAATGCCGCGCGATCTCGGTCCGTTTGGCGCCGCGGGCGTAGGCGAGGCACCTCTGACAGCTCCTCATCCCGCGATTCTGAACGCCATTTATAACGCTTGCGGCGTGCGCATCCTCAAGGTGCCTGCGTTGCCCAAAATTGTGAAGGCTGCCCTGGATGCACAAGCCGCACAGGAACAGTTCGCTCACGCATAGTTCTTGCATGCAGCGCAAACCGCCGGGACGAAGCTTCGGTTTCGTCCCGGCATTTCGATAGGAGCCGTTACCACAGTTTTCTGAGGGTGATGGTGCGCCGGGAGATCGCAATATGGATCGGGAACAAGTTCGGCGCTGGGAAACACAATGCATTCAGGAACAGGCGCCAGCCTGCACCGCGGCCTGCCCCGTCCACGTGGATGCACGCAAACTTGTTGAGTGTGCGGCACACGGAGACTTCAAGGGCGGGCTAGCTGTTCTCGCAAATGCTGTGCCACTGCCCCTCATCCTCGCGCATATCTGCGACCATCCATGCCAGGCACAGTGCAGGCGTTCCGATGCCGGCGATGCTATTGAGATCAATCTCCTGGAGCGTGCCTGTGCCGAGTACGGATCCCCAGCGCCGGCGGCGCGTCCCCAGGCATTGAAAAATCAGAAAGTCGCGGTCGTCGGCGGCGGGTTGAGCGGAGTCGCCGCGGCCGTTGGCCTCGCGACGCGCGGCTATGCGGTGACTCTGTTTGAAGCGCAGCCACGACTGCTGGGGCGCATGTACTCGATGGGCGAAGATACTTTGCCCGCCCGCGTGATTGATGCAGATCTGGCGATTCTAAAGCGGGTGGGAGTCGAGGTGAGATGCGACGCGCTCATCAGCCGTCACGCAGGACCCTTCGGTCTCGACGCCCTGGCGCAGGATTTCGATGCGCTCTACCTTGCCCCCGGACCGGATGCTCTTGGCGAAGACGCGCTGGGCCTGGCGCGTTCTTCCGAGGGCAGAATCCAAATCAATTCATTCACGATGGCAACGAGCCAAGCCAAGGTCTTTGCCGGTGGTGCTCAGCGTTATGCGCCTGCTCCGTATTCGCCGATTGCATCGTTGGCCGACGGCAACTATGCCGCGGTCTCCATCGATCGATTTCTGCAGGGTGCTTCACTCTCTGCCAACCGCGATAACCAGGGCGCTTCAATTTCCCGGCTCTACGTGGTTACGAAGGGTATGACTGATTCGCCTGTGGTAAATCCCGCGAGTAGCGTGGACGGTTACACGCGAGAAGAGGCACAGCAGGAGGCGGCGCGATGCATTCCCTGCCAGTGCCTGGAATGCGTAAAGGTCTGTTCGTACCTCGAGGAATACGGCTCCTACCCCAAGCGTTACGTTCGCCAGATATACAACAACGAATGCATCGTAATGGGCGTACGCAAAGCGAATCGCATGATCAATTCGTGCACGCTCTGCGGCCTGTGTACTGCGGTCTGTCCTGAGAATCTCAGCATGGCCGATATCATTCTGAGCGCGCGTCAAGGCATGGTGCAATCCGGCAAGATGCCGCCTTCCGCACACGACTTTGCGATCCGTGACATGGAATTCAGCCAGAGCGATGCGTTCACCCTCGCCCGCCACCAGCCCGGATTCGACGCGAGCAAGACTGCATTCCTTCCCGGCTGCCAACTATCGGCGTCGTCTCCTGACCATGTTGCCCGTGCCTATGAGCATCTTTGCAAAACCCAACCCGGCGGTGTAGGCCTGATTCTCGAATGCTGCGGTGCACCTGCGCGCTGGGCTGGCAACGACGACAAATTTCAAGCGGCAACTCACTCCCTCGAGGCTGCATGGTCTTCGCTCGGCGAGCCTCGCTTGATCACGGCCTGCTCCTCGTGCTTCAAGACGTTAAAGGAGCATCTTCCCCACATTCCGGTCGAGCCACTCTGGCCGCATTTGTCGCCCGCTCTTCTGTCCAAAGAGATGCCCGATCCGGCTTCACTAAGCTTTGCCATTCACGACCCCTGCTCAACGCGTGGCGTCAGCGAGGTGGAGGGCAGCGCCCGTACGCTGCTTGGGCAGATTGGCGTGAATGTTGTCGAGTTGAACCCGGCGGGGCAGACAACATGCTGCGGATACGGTGGGCTGCAGTTATTTGCCAATCCTGCACTTGCTGACAAGACTGTCGCGCGCCGGGCCGCACAGAACGATGCGGATTTCGTGACCTACTGTGCGATGTGCCGCGACCGCTTCGCACACCAGGGCAAACGCGCAATTCATATACTCGACCTCATATTTCCGAATGGAGGCGCGGGGACCGAAACCACTGATCCGGCTGAGCGGCCTGACCCCGGCTTTTCGCGACGGCAGGAAAATCGTGCCCGACTCAAGACAAGACTTCTTCGCGACGTCTGGGCAGAACAGGAAATCGCTATGAAACCATCGGTCGAGTTGCTCATCTCCGACGACATGCTAAAGCTCCTTGAAAAACGCATGATCCTCGTGGAAGACATACGCCGGACGATCGAGCAGGCGGAGAAGACGGGCGACAAGATCGAGAACCCGACGACCGGCCGGTCGCTTGCCACGCTGCGTTCGGTCTGTGTTACGTATTGGGTTGAATATTCGGCCGAAGGGAGCGCGTTCGCTGTCCACAACGCATACTCCCATCGGATGGAGGTTCGCTGACATGAGTTCCCAGGCTGGACCTCCGTCATCTCCTCCGCTCATCTGCGGCAAATGCAAAGTGCCGCTCGAACCGGGCAAGGTGACCGCGTCGTACCTGGGTAGTGAGTTCCCGATCGAACTGTGGAAGTGTCCCGGCTGCGGAAAAGTTCTCGTTCCGGAATCGCTCGCCACCGGCAAGATGCTGCAAGTTGAGCAGGCCCTGGAGGACAAATGAGCTCGCTCTGTTCAACCCGTGAGCATTCCGCATACGCGACTGGCAAAATTACATACGAGGACGACCGTCTGTTTCGTCCCGGCGGCTTGGCTCTCACGGCGCGAGCAATTGAACTGGCTCATTTGGCCGCTGGCGCGACTGTTCTTGATGTGGGTTGCGGTGCGGGCCAGAGCGTCAAATACATGCGCACGCTGGGGATCAATACCATCGGCGTCGACTGCGCGAACGGCGGCGACAGCGCATCGGACCTCAGCTCCGCGTCGCACACAGCAATCAAAGCGAGCGCAGAGGATCTTCCGTTTCCTGACAATTTCGCCGACGGAGTTCTGGCGGAATGCAGTGTGTCTGTGATGGAGAAGCAGGGTCGCGCTCTCTCGGAGTTTGCTCGTGTGTTGGTGGACGGGGGGCGTCTGATGATAAGCGACCTTTATGCAAGACAGCCCAATGGGATCGCGCAGGTTCGTAAGCTCAAGAACTCCTGCGTCGCCGGCACGATCGTGCGTGACGAGTTGGAGGCAAGTCTCGTCGCATGCGGGTTCGAAGTCAATGCCTGGGAGGATCACTCAAAGGCTTTGCGCGAATGCGCGGCGCGGTTCATTCTTGAGCGCGGCTCACTCCAAGGAATGTGGAACTGCGACGGTGAGGCCTCTGCGGAGACGATTCAAGCCGCGATGAAGTTGGCACGGGTCGGATATTTTCTGATGGTCGCGACGCGCAATCGGCGCGAACCGGAAGAAAGGCGGTTGCAGCGATGAACGATGATGCATTTCGCGTATTGGATCTTGCCATGCAAGGGTTCCAATGCAGTCAGATTCTGGTGCAGATCTCTCTTGAAGCGCAGGGCAAGGAGAACCCCGAGTTGGTGAGCGCAATGACCGGTCTGACGGGCGGTATGGGCTCCGGCAAGACCTGCGGCGCATTGACAGGCGGCTGTTGCGTGCTCGGACTCTATGCCGGGAAGAGCTCGGCAGAGCAAAATGCCGACGACCGGCTGCAGACGATGCAGACTCGCTTCGTCGAGTGGTTTGAAACCGGGTACACGGCCCGCTTCGGCAGCATCGAATGCGCTGGGATCGTCCAGGATGACATGAGGAACCGTATGGCGCGCTGCCCGACCATCGTGATGGAAAGTCTGGAAAAACTAAAAGAGATTTTAGACGAGCATAATTATGAATTCAGCAATCCAACCCCGTCCGATCAACCCCGCTAGCAGTCGTCTGGCCGCGATCATCCTAGCTGCGGGATACTCCTCGCGCATGGGGGACTTCAAGCCACTGCTGCCCATCGGAGGTGCGACCGCCTTAGAGCGATGCATCGGACTCTTCCTCGCGGCAGGAGTCGAGGAGGTGATCGCCGTTTTAGGCCACCGCGCAGACCAGTTGCAACCTCTGGCCGAGCGATGCGGTGCCAGGTGCGTTGTCAATCCTCAATTCGATCGGGGTATGTACTCATCGATCGTTGTTGGCTGCCGCGCATTGCCTCGCTGGGTCGAGGCGGCGTTTGTGCTCCCGGCTGACATCCCGCTGGTGCGCCTCGCCACTGTCCGTCAATTGGCGGACACCCGGGCCTCGTCTCGTGCCGGCATTCTCTATCCCGTATTCAATGGGCATCGCGGCCACCCGCCGTTGATTGACAGATCGATTTTTGAAGAAGCGGCCGCGGAGGGTGTGAAAGGCCCGCTCTCAACTCTCCTGGCAAACCACGAAAGCGACGGTATCGAAGTGCGCATTGCGGACCAGGCCATCCACATGGATATGGATACTCAGGCCGACTACAAGGCTTTGTTATCGCTAGATACGCACCGGGACATTCCGAACTCAGCCGAATGCGAAGAAGTCCTTGCCACCCACCACGTGGAGTCGCGCATCGTTCGCCACTCGCGCAAGGTGGCTGAGATTGCCTGTTTCATTGCAACCGCACTTCAGTGCAATGGACGTGTACTCAACCTGGATTTGGTGCAGGCGGCGGCACTGCTGCACGATATCGCCAAGGGTCAGTCAAACCATGCCGCGGTAGGTGCGTCCATTCTCCGCTCCCTGGGTTTCGATGTGGTTGCAGAAGTCGTGGCCGAACATACCGACCTCTCCACATTCTCCGGCCTCGATGAAATGGCAATCGTCTATCTCGCCGACAAACTAGTGCGCGGCGAGGAGGTCGTCACTATCAAAGAACGCTTCAAGCCCGCACTGATGCGCTTCACCAAGAATCCCACCGCGCTGGAAGGCGCGCGCAAGCGTATGCGAAAAGCGAAGAAAGTGGCCCGTGCTGTCGAATTGCATGTCGGAAGAAGTCTGCAAACCATCATTGGGGCTGAACTCATCCTGGAAGATCGCCCCGCCACACCGAAGGCACAGGAAGTAGGTGCACGATGAACGTAGCGCCCGAATTCGACTCCGGTGTCTCCCTTGGTCTCACAGAGAGCGTGTGCCCAGTGTGCCTCAGGCGTGTTGCCGCCGAGCGCATCGCACAGGGCGATGCCGTATATCTGCGGAAGTCGTGTCCGGAGCACGGGGTGTCGAAGACGGTGATATGGCGCGGCATTGCATCGTACGCATCGTGGGGTGCTGGACCTCGCACCGCCTCGAGACCTGCGGTTTGCGGCTCAGCCGTCGATAGAGGCTGCCCCTTCGACTGCGGCCTGTGTCCGGATCACCAGCAGCACACCTGTTGCGTGGTGCTCGATGTCACGGCACGGTGCAATC
>Ga0210400_10004204_pt1 | contig 12534 bp, 9 predicted proteins | sample IncBWH26MmetaG_FD_155456 | JGI IMG/M metagenome (GOLD analysis project Ga0210400, IMG submission 155456) | Forest soil microbial communities from Barre Woods Harvard Forest LTER site, Petersham, Massachusetts, United States - Inc-BW-H-26-M | ecosystem: Environmental > Terrestrial > Soil >...
CGTTCCAGTTGCCGATGCGCATCGGCAAATTTACGACTGTAAAAATTCAGCCGTAGACCACAAATTCCACGCCGGCCATAGCTCTCTAGGACGCTGGACCTGGTTGACCTTGCATCGACCACGGCGACTCCTCTGCTGGAATCGCCCAGTTTATCGAGTGCCTCGAACAGACACGAATTATCGGTTCCGTAAAAACTGGGTTGCACGATAACGAAACGAGTTACGCCAACGGGTTCAGCTATTGCTAGCAGCGACTCTATCGTCGCTGGTCCCGCTGTGTATGATCCGTCGGCGATCTGTGGAAACCGGTCGGTGGATCCGACGACGTGGACGTGACAATCGCAGGCACCGGCAAGATGGTTCTCGCGCATATCGTAAATAGGGTCACCCGCCCATCTGTTACTTGCTATTCAAAGTTTACTGCGCGCCGCCAGCTTGCTCCTGCCGGCATCAACAGGTCCCAGGCATACATCTAGAGCCGGCGGATTATCTCTTCGCAAAGCGCCGCAGTGAACGCCTTCGTCCCGAGTGGCCCGCCAAGATCAGGCGTGCGTTTTTCGGGAACCTCCAGCAACGCGTCCACGGATTGTTCGACAAGATTCGCGCCTTTGGCAAACGCTTCGTATCCGCGAGCGCGCGCCAGCCAATCCAGCAGCATCGCCGCCGAAAGGATGAGAGACGTTGGGTTCGCCCTGTCCTGGCCGGCGATATCCGGAGCAGAACCGTGTTGCGCCTGGGCCATGCAATGGGCAGCTCCCGCGTTAATGGAACTGCCGAGTCCCAGGCTGCCAGACAATTCTGACGCTTCGTCCGACAGGATGTCCCCGAACATATTTGTGGTGAGGATCACATCAAATCGCGCGGCATCCCGCACCAAGAGGGCCGCCATCGAGTCCACGAGCTGTTCCTCGTATATGACGTCGGGAAATTGCTCCGCGACTTTACGCACCTCACGCAAAAAAAGTCCTTCCGAAATCTTGATCACGTTTGCCTTGTGCACCGCGGTCAATTTTCGGCGGCGCACCCTGGCAAGCTCGAAAGCGGTCTTCGCGATTCGATGCGAGCCGGCCGTAGTGATCTTGCGGATCGACAAAGCGACGTCCTGCGTGGGCATGAATTCGCCTACTCCCCAATACATGTTACGGTCAGAATAGAACCCTTCCGTATTCTCCCGCACAATCACGAGGTCCATCGCGGTCTGGCCCCAGCGCGCCAGCCCCTTGCGAGAGCGGCACGGGCGAATATTCGCGAACAGATCGAGCTGAATGCGCAACTCTCCGGACACGTTGATGCCGCCTTCCGCACGCGAGGGATAATTCGAGTGCGAAACAGGACCGAGCACGATACCGTCGGCAGACCGGCATGCCTCGAGAACAGATGTAGGAAACGTCGTGCCCTCGCGCTTCAGGCGCACGAGACCAATCTCGTGAGTTTCAAAGACAAGCCCCAGAGCCAGTTTCCTGTTCAGGAGCTGGAGGATTTCCACGGCTGCCGCCGAGATTTCCGGACCGATGCCGTCGCCAGGCAGTAGGACGAGTCGCATAATAATTTCGACGCCTTTCGGTGATTCCCTCAATTGTTTGGTGCGAGAGCGGACAACAGGAACCCTGCATTGCTGTTGCCGCGCCGGATTATATATGGAAATGGACCCGCGAGATGAATCGGGCCTCAACTTCTAAGACCTGCATTCAATCCTGACTAATAATCTTGACAAATCTAGGGCCTTCTACGAGAGTCCACTCATATTTCTGCGGGCTCCAAGTAGAGCCCACACCCGTTTTATTCCTCTGGGATTCGTGCCCATTTTGATGAAGGAGACAGCATGGCAAATCATGATGAAGCGGCACGTCGACGGCGGCGCAATTTTCTCAAGACGGCTGGTGGTGCGGCGATGGGGTTCGTCGCCACGAAAGATGCATATGGACAGAGCGATCATGCCAAATCCGCGACGCCAGGCGGCCGTCGGCAGAAGGAACCCGCCGATAGAGGTCTCTGGGTCACATGGTACGATCTGCCGGAGAACGGCCGCGACGCCTATCTCTCCTGGTTGCACGAGTCGTATCTTCCCTCACTGCAAAAGCGTCCCGGTTACTTGTGGGCGGCGCATTATGCGACACGAGCGGCGGAGGGAGGTTCGACCAGGCCCGAACTCCATCATGTGGAGGATCCGAAAGTTCCTACAGGATTTCGCTACATCCTCTTGATCGGTGCGAAGGATGCTGGCGTGTTTGGCAACCCCGCTCCGGTCGAAATTCACTCGGCGCTGCCGGAGCCGGGCCAGAAAATGATCGCCATGCGCATCGGTGAGCGCGTGAACCTGATGACGGAGTCAAGTAGATGCGAAGGTCGAGCTGTAAATACGTATAAGGACGGCCTCACAGGCGCTCCGTGCATTCAAATTGGGAGCTTTAACTGTCCCGTTGAATACGAGGAGGAGATGCTCGCGGGATATGTCCAAGTGCGCCTCCCGGCGATGTGCGGTGCCGCTTCCTGCATCAGAACACGCAAGCTGAACTCCGCGGCAGGATGGGCAAAGCACGCAATTCTTTACGAGTTCGCGTCTCTGGAAGGCTACCAACGGGACTACGAAGTCACGAATGCGCATGCACCCATAGGGCTGGGGGGACATTCGATAGTTCCGATGCTGATTCACGCACCGAACGGACCCAATAGCGCGCTCAGAATCTGGCCGCCCGTAGCGAGGGCTTAGGAGGAGCAGTGCACACTCGCAGGGAATTCCTGACTCGTTTATCGAGCGCATCGGCAGGAATCTTTTTCGTAGGCTGTAGCTTTACCGACGCGGCGTTGGAAGCAGCGCAGTCAGATGGGACGGGTAAACGCCGCCGGGTCACGATTGGAGATCAGCACGTATTGACCGTGGATGTTCACAGTCACGTTCTAGTTCCTGAGGCCCTGGACTTAGTCAAACCTTATAGAGAAACAGAGAGCATACGGAACCAGTTCGCCTCGACGCGAGGTCCTGGCTACGACGTTCACATCGTCGATGCTCGTTTGGAGCGCATGGACAGAGAAGGCATCGACGTGCAAGTCGTTGGCATTAATCCGTTCTGGTATTGGGCTGAGCGAGGCCTGGCAAGTCAAATTGTCCAGGTCCAAAATGAAGCGATCGCCAGACTGTGCGCAAGTCATCCAGACCGATTTGTAGGCTTGGCCTCAGTAGCTTTGCAATTTCCCGAGCTGGCGGCGGACCAGTTGGAACAAGGAATGAAGAAGGAGGACATGCGCGGCTGTCTGATCGGTGGGAGCGTCAACGGCGAAGAACTCTCCGCTCCAAAATTTTATCCGTTTTGGGAGAAGGCAGAGGAATTGCAAGCGTACGTTTTCATTCATCCCCAAGGTTTCCCGGAAGCACGGACCCGGCTGCAAGGAAATGGTTTCTTGACGAACGTAGTCGGCCAGCCCCTGGAAACGACGGTGGCGCTTTCCCACTTGATTTTCGAGGGCACTCTCGACCGCTTTCCGAGGCTCAAGATTTGTGCGGCCCACGGCGGTGGATTCCTGCCATCGTACAGCGGCCGGATGGATGCTTGCTTGATCGCCTTTCCGTCAACCTGCAAACCCGTTAAGAAAGCACCAAGCGAATATCTGCAGCAGCTCTATTTTGATTCAATCGTCGTGACGGGAGAGGGTCTTAGGCACTTGGTTGCAACGGCTGGCGTTAGTCAGGTTCTCCTGGGGACGGATTTTCCGACCGACTGGAACTCGAAGGGCGTAGATCACATTCTAGATACTCAAAGCTTGAGCGCCGCAGATAAGAAAGCCATTCTCGGCGGCAATGCCGTGAAATTACTTCGAATCAATCCGCACCCGGACAGATGATCAATCCAAGATGCACAGCACGAAACAGAGACAGGAATGTAGCGGCGGGGGTGTACGCTGTGAGATTCTGGACGAGCCGGCAGCGGGTGTTAGCAGAAATTGTGAAGGACGCAATTCTCGTTGAAGCTTGTGAAGTAGGCCGGTAAAGTGCTCTTGCAGATGGTGTAGAATCATGGCGCTGTCAGATACGGAACGCGGTAAGCGCTCTCTCAACACGGGTCGTGTGCGCCTGTGATCATTCGGAAGACCTGGAGACCGATGTGAAAATGCAGCTGCGATTTACCCTAATGGCCACAGGCGTCATGGTAGTGATTCTGCCTTTCGCGATCGCAGTATCACGGCCGGCCGCAGCCGGGCCTCTGCCCGGCGTAACTGCAGATAATTCGAGTCCAGATACTCCCCGCGATGATCTTCAGCGCTCGTACAGAATCGACCACTACCTAGAGGTGGCCGATAGCGGCCCGGCGCGTGGAGAAAACATTTATTGGCACAAATGCTGGGCGTGCCATAACAAATATCAGGAAGCAGCTCCGCAACTGGAAGATCTTTTCAAGCTATCGACCCTGGTAACGGGAGCGCCAGTTAATGAAGAAACGGTAGCCGCGCACATTAAGAAGGGCGGACCGGGCATGCCGTCCTTCGGCACCACTCTGTCTGACGCGGACGTAGCGGACGTGGTCAGTTATTTGCACAGCGGGAAATGCTGTGTCGAGGGCGAAACTCTCCCAGCCAATCCGTGGTATCGAGCTGAAGCAAATAAATGGAATGTACAAAACAGCCTTTCTGGCGGGGCGAGGGGGACCGTGCGGGTTGCGAGTGGCGATTCACCAGAAGGCATCATGGTGCAGCTGATCGCGCCCAACGGCGTCAGAACCACGGTGTATACAAATGAAGACGGAAATTATGAATTTCCCAAGATGCAGCCCGGGGGCTCATACATATTGCGAATCGCGTCGCCACTGGAATTCAAGCCTTACCGGCGAGATTCGGTGCGAATTGATGGACCTACGAAATTAGATGACATTGTGCTGGAGATGATCTCCAAGACCCGGACCTTGCCAGCTACGCCGGAAATCGAAGCCCAACTTAGCGGTGATGAGTTGCTATGGAACCTTCCAGGTACCACTGAGGAAAAAGAGGCTCTCCATTCGACATGCGCGTTGGGATGCCATTCCTTCCAGCAAATTTTCAAGAACCGCTATGATGAGCGCAGTTGGTCCGTGCTGGTTGCGCGGATGCTTCATCGTGGTGGAGGCCCGCTCATCAACGATCCCTTGGAGGAAGTCACCCCCTCCCAATTGGCGGTCGACAAGATTCTTACTAAGTGGCTTGCGAAGGTTCGCGGGCCTGACTCACAGGACGGACCACTCCGCAGTTTCCCACGCTTGATGGGAGAATCAAATCGCGTCGTAGTCACGGAATACGAGCTCCCCCGTGCCCTGCAGAGCGCCCACGACGTGTATGGAGATTCGAAAGGCAACATCTGGTATACGAGCCATTTAAGCCGTTACATCGGAAAACTAGACAGTCGTACGGGTATCGTAACGGAATATCAGACTCCCTTGACGCCCGGTGCCCAGCCGGGTACTCACCATGTGTACGTGCCGAAGACCGGCGATGTTTTATTTTCTGAGCCGTGGTCGCACAAACTGCTCAAACTTGACCCACGGTCGGGAGAGATGAAGGAACTGCTCGTCGAGGCACCGTTTCCCATCAACTCCGCGGGGATGGCGGATTTTGACTTAACCCCTGATGGGTTTATCTGGGCCAGCATGGGGGGCGGATACAGCGCCGAAAAGATTGACCCTGAGACTGGGAAAATCGTACAGAAATACCCCATGAAGGTTCCCTTCAGCTATGACGGCAGAATTTCGGAGGACGGAAACTTTTGGGCCGGCGGCGCGATTTCTGGGCCAACAGGAAATTCGGCGGAACTTCTGGACGTTCGAACAGGCCAGATGCTGAATTTGAATTCTGGAAACCGGGCATCGGCTGCTCGACGAGGCGGATTTGATTCATTCGGCAATGCATGGTTCGGCGGCGAAAACGGAACCTTAGTGGAACTGGACGCTAAGGCAAAGCGCATTCGTGAATTTACGCCTCCCGGGCCTGTGGAGCCTTACACGGATCTGTACTCCGCAGAAGCTGACAAAAATGGCGAAGTTTGGGCGGGCGAATTGCACGGTAGAAAGTTCCTGAGATTCAATCCACGAACAAGCCATTGGACGGAATACGCAATGCCGGAGCCCTATTCGCACTCTCGCGCTGTTTGGGTCGACAAATCGTCAACTCCAACTACCGTTTGGTATGCCGACTACAGTACGGGGCGCATCGTTCGCATCCAGCCATTCGACTGAACGCCCTATCTCCGTTGTTTACGGCCCGTTTACGCTGGCACCGTGCAGAAGATACCTTTCACTTTAGATAGAAGTTTGGTACAGTGCCGCGGAAGCCAAGCCCTCAAGGTTGAGTCGGAGGCCGCCATGCCCGCTTTGGATTTGCGCCCCCTGTCGCTCGGAGAGATTCTCGACCGTACTTTTAGTCTCTACCGTCGATTTTTCCTGTTATTTATTGGGATCTCGGCGATTCCTCGTCTTCTGGTTCTCCTTATGAATTTGGCGCAGTTGTTCCTAACCTCTTTCCCGGCCACTCTCAGCAAAGTTCCTCCGCCGAATGGTTTGCAGACTGCGCCAACGATCACGTCATCCGGAGGCATCGTCGCGGTTGCGGGCCTCGGGTTGGCAACTCTGATTCTCACGATCATCGCTTATTTGCTGTCGCAGGGCGCGACGGTCACGGCAGTCTCGGAGCTATATCTCGGGCGGCCCATAACGATTGGCGATTCATTTCGGCGCGTGCGTGGAGAGCTGGGCAGTTTATTTGGTGTTATTTCATTGAATGGACTTGTCACAATCGTTGCCTTCCTATTCCTGATAATTCCCGGCGTCTACGTCATGTGCCGGCTCTTCGTCTGTATTCCCGCCGCGCTGATTGAAAATCTCGGGCCGCGAGAGTCGCTGGAACGTAGCTTTGCGCTGACGAAGGGCTTTGCGGGTCGCGCATTCTTGATATTGCTTTTGTGCTTCATCCTCGCTTTCGGCGCGGCCATGCTGTTCGGGTCGCCGTTCACTGCCGCGATGGTATTCGCAAAGAATGATCCGGGAATGATGCGCCTCTGGGTGGCCATGACAAGTGTCGGCAACTACGTTGCCAACGTGTTGGTGACGCCGATTCTTACGATTGCCAGCTCCATCTTCTATTATGACCTGCGCGTCCGAAAGGAAGCATTCGACCTTCAGTTGATGTTGAAGCCTCTGAGCGGAGCCGCTCCAGCCGTGGGTGGCGCACCAATCCCTCTATCTTGAGAATCGTTCGTTGACGCCCGACTGGCACCCGCACTTACCGATCCGTTGCGCCCTAGTTCGCTGGGCAATTCTTTGCGTCCTATTGGCCTTGGCGTTCCTGCCTCTGGGAACAACTCTTGCGCAAACGGCGCCATCGTCCGCAATCCCGAAAAACTCTGGCCCTTACGATTCCGCGTCCTTTGCGGCTGAGCTTCACAAGATCCACGACTCAATCACCAAGAGCGCCGGCAATGCACGGGACATCGATGCGATACGAGTTCAGTTGCCCGCCTCGTGGAAAATCGATACACCTGAGAGCCAATATGAGGTTTCAAGTGCGCCGTTGCGTTCGCTGCTTGAGTGTCACGGGTGTGACTCGACAAAGCTGAGATCCCAAGTGGAGGAAGCCGGAATCTGGATCGACACATTGGCTGCACATGTGAAAAGCTATGCCGCGCCCGAGATCACCGGAGAATCCGCCGCACGACTTCAGCTCAATCAAATTTTGCAGCGCCGGGAATTCGCTCCTGCGCGCCCGCTGAGCAAATGGGACTTGCTCCGGCAACGCATAAACGAGTGGCTCGTGCGCTTGATTCAGAAATTCTTGCGAGGGATTGGAGCACACGGAACTGGAGTCGAGGTGTTTTTCTGGCTCGTTTTTCTGGCCGTCGTTGGATGTTTGGCCTTGCTGCTGGTGCGCTTTTGGATCGATCGCGCGAGACGCGAAGAGTTACAGAATGTTGGCGCAGTGAGCGTTCATGTTACCTGGCAGGAATGCGTCCGCGCAGCGCGGGAGGCGGCAAAGCGCGGAGATTTTCGCGAAGCCGTCCACGCAGTTTACTGGGCGGGCATCACGTGTTTGGAAGATGAGGGCGCCATCGCCCAGGATCGGACACGCACCCCTCGAGAGCATCTGCGGCTGTTCACGGAAAGAGCCGCCGCGGACGAGTCGCCGACTTCAGGGCGGGTGGCTTGCCTCGCCGAACTCACCGCTCGTGTCGAACGCGTGTGGTACGGCAACAGTCCTGCAGGCGCACAAGATTTCGAGGCCTGCATGAATCAGGCTGAGGAGCTCGGATGCCGGATGCAATAAATCCTTCCGATCGCAGGATACTGTTGATCACGGGGGTTGTGCTAATCGCCCTTGTGGCAGCGTTCGTCTTCTTAACACCTTCAACAGGCGGCCAGGATGGAGGGATTCCGTCGATCTACTCTTCGTCTCCCGGAGGTGCCCGGGCAGCATTTCTGCTGCTACGTGCACTTCATCGCAACGTGCAGCCATGGGAGCAGGCGCCGACCGAGTTGCCGGAAGATCTAGGAGACTCAGTTCTCATTTTGGCGAACCCGTTTGGCACTCCGTCCAAACCCGAACAGAACGCGCTGATGAAATTTGCGCAATCGGGTGGCCGAATCTTATTTACCGGGCCCCGGATTGAAACTTTCTTCCCGGCGGCCATGCCTTCCCAAGAAAGCAAGACAGCGACGGAATGGAAAACTTTCCGCGCAAATCTCCCAAGCGGTTACACGCGGCGCGCCCCAACAATTGCTCTTAAGACGCAAGCCAAATGGAGGGTCACCGATCCATCGCAGCTGACGCTGTACGGCGATCCGGATTCCCCTGAGGTCGTCAGCTGGCGTGTCGGTAAAGGTGAAATTCTGTGGTGGGCGGGACCCTCACCGTTATCCAACTCCGGTATTGGACGGGAAGGAAATCTAGATCTATTTTTGGATGCTGTAAGCGAACCGGGCGCCGAAGCAACGGAGCAACCTGATGTCTACTGGGATGAGTATTTCCATGGGGAGCGAGCATCTCTGTGGGGATATTTTCAGAAAACTCCCGTCCCTTGGGGACTTCTGCAGCTTGCCGTCCTGGCTCTTGCAGTGATCTTTACGTTCGGCCGGCGTAGCGGGCCCGTAGCGTTTCCACCGGGGGTGTCGCGCCTCTCCCCACTAGAATTTGTTGACACACTCGGCGGACTCTACGAGCGCGCGCACGCCGAGCCTGCCCTCATTGAAATTGCGTACCATCGCTTTCGCATAGTGGTCACTCGCCAACTGCGATTGCCGAGAACCACAACGGACGCCGCACTCGATCAGGCAGTCCGTTCAAGATTGGGGTTGAAGGATGGCGAATTTCTCGACATTCTGCAGCGCGCCGATTCGGCGAGGGGTTCTCATAAGGTTGCGCCCGGTGAGGCCTTGGAACTTATTAAAAAACTCGAAAGCTATGAAGAAAAGTTGGGCCTGAAGAAGAAGGAGTAACCCAGACCGTGGAGAACCTCTCACGTTTAGCGACGCACGTCCGCGCCGAATTTGCGAATGTAGTCGTTGGCCAGCGACATGTTGTCGACCAGCTTCTATTTGTCATGGTTTGCGGCGGCCATGCCTTAATTGAAGGCGTGCCTGGCCTTGCCAAAACCCTCGCGGTAAAAACAATCGCCCGCATTTGCGGCCTTGCTTTCCAGCGCATCCAATGCACCGCGGACCTGATGCCGGCCGACGTGATGGGCACCAATATTTTCAATATGGCTACAAGCTCGTTTTCACTTCACCAGGGACCTGTGTTTACCGACCTTCTTCTCGTGGATGAAATTAACCGCACTTCCCCGCGAACGCAGGCCGCCCTGCTCGAATCCATGGAGGAGCGGCAAGTCACAATTGATAGAACGCGTTACCCGCTTTCGGAATTTTTCACAGTGTTCGCCACGCAAAATCCCATCGAATTTGAAGGCACCTACCCGCTCCCCGAAGCGCAGCTTGACCGCTTTTTGCTGAAAATTCGTATGGGGTATCCATCCGAACAGGAAGAATCGAAAATCCTGGAGCGCTACGAGCGCGGATTTGATCCTCGGCGGCTCGACGAGCTTTCCATCTCGCCTGTGGAACCCGGGCTTCTTGCTGCCGCGCGGCAGGATATCGCAAAGATACGCGTTGAACCGACACTCTACTCGTATCTGGTAACCCTGGTTCGCAGGACTCGCGATTGGCCGGCATTGTCTCTGGGGGCCAGCCCTCGCGCCGCGATCGCACTGTTCACGGTGGCGCGGGCCTTGGCCGGAATCGAAGGCCGCGATTTCCTCATACCTGATGACATCAAGGCGGCGGCGCCGCCGGTTCTACGCCACCGTATTCTCTTGAAACCGGAAGCGGACCTTGAGGGACTCACGTCCGACCAGGTCATCTCCGAAATCCTCGCCACGGTTGAGGTGCCCAAGTAAATGCACGACAAACCTCTGGTACCGCTGGACGCGACAGCAAGGGCGCAAGCGACCGGGAGACTCCCGGTTGGTTTTGGCCCACGGTTTTACGTCGCGTTTCTTTTGGGCCTGGCGTGGCTGGTTCCGGCGTGGTGGTATCCGCAAGCCATATACGCGATGTTCTTTTGGGATCTTTTTATTTTAGCGGCGTGGACTTGGGATCTTCTGCGCCTGCCAGCCGCCGCAAGGCTCGAGGTACGCCGAATTTGGCGCACTCGGCCGACCCTCGCCGTTCCAAACATAGTCACGATTGAAATCAAGAACTCCGGGCGAATCTGGATTCACGCTCGAATCGTGGACGAAACGTCTTTGCAGTTGCGGGAGGCACCTCCCACGATGGACTTGAGAGTCCGCGGACAAGATCGCGCGCAAGTGCAATACCCTATCCTTCCCGCTGAGCGCGGCGATGTTCGCCTCGGCCGCGTGTTCATTCGCTACCAAAGCGCCCTGCGGATTGCCGAGCGTTGGGCCTCCGCCGACACAAATCAGATTGTAACGGTGTTGCCCAACCTCGAGGAAGCGAAGCGGCACACGTTATATCTGATTCGCAGCCGCCAGGTGGAGCTTGAAAAGAGACGACGGCGCCAGCGCGGCCAGGGCCGTGAATTCAACAGTCTGCGCGAATATCACGAAGGGGACGAGATCCGCGATATTTCGTGGACCGCCACGGCCCGTAGAAATCATCTGGTCACGCGCATCTTCCAAATTGAACGCAGCCAGGCTGTTTGGATTGTCCTCGACGCCGGACGGCTGCTTCGTGCAAAAGTGCGCACGCCTGGGAGCGCTCTGCAGCTGTCAAAGCTGGATTACGCGGTGAATGCCGCGCTCTCGCTCGCGCAGGTTGCCATGCATTGCGGAGACCGTGTCGGTTTGCTCGCGTATGGGCAGCGCATTCAGCAAAATCTGAACGCGGCACGTGGCCCTCACCAGATGCGCGCCATCGTCGAATCCCTGGCTCAAGTGCACGGCGAAATGGGAGAGGCCAATCACGCCAGGGCCGTGCATTCCCTTCTCACGACTCAAAAGCGGCGCAGTCTGATCGTGTGGATCACTGACTTTGCGGAAACTGCGACGACTCCAGAAGTTCTCGAATACGCGATGCACACGACATCGCGGCACCTGGTGGTCTTCGCCGCCATGGGACAACTCGACCTAACTGAATTGGCTGGCGCCATTCCTGAGTCAAAGGAACAAATGTACCGGCACATCGCGGCACTCGAAATCACACATCGGCGTGACGTGTTGCTTCGGGGTTTGCGCCAGCGTGGCGTGCTGGCGCTGGAGTTGATGCCGCATGTACTTGCCAGCTCGCTCGTCAATCAATATATGGACATAAAAGAGCGCAGTCTTATTTAGTTTTGGAAATCCCTCGACATGCGAACGGAAGGTTCAGCGGTTGCGTCCGCAAGGTGACGGCTTGAAAGAGTCAAGTAGGCGACAAGCGCGGAAAACATCGCTGAGGCAAACAAGAATTTCAGCGGTGCGGATATTTCCGACGGGGAAAGAAATCCTTCGATTACACCCGCAACGACGAGCATAGGGATGGTGCCGAGCAGCAGACGCGCCGCGCGACCGCCGGCAGCCGCCAGTGATTCGCTTCGTGGAAGCAGCCCGGGAAACAGCATTCCGCGCGCGATTTCAAAGCCTGCCCCGGCAGAGATGAAGATTGCCGGCAGCTCGAGGACGCCGTGCGGCGCCACAAAACTCCAGAGCTGACCTGCCATTCCTGCCTGCCAGGTGGCCGCGCCGATCACACCAATCAGCATGCCGTTCACGACCATCATCCAAGCCGTCCCAATTCCTGCCGTGATTCCAAATGCAAAAGTTGAGAAGGCGACGGAAAGATTGTTTGTCATGATCTGGGAAGCGGCCAGCGGTTTGATCGTTACGATGGAATGTGTCCACATTTCGCGTTTCTCGATGGTGTCCATCATCTGCGGACCCAGTAGGCGGTGCGCGAAGGCGGGATCATGCAGCGTCAAGGCGCACGAAGCCAGAGCCGCGGCGATGAAAATCGCAAATGCCAGCGTCGTTTGGGGCAATGTCGCGCGAAACACTTGCGGGTAACTCTGGGTATAGAAGCGCACAAGACC
>Ga0210400_10004205_pt1 | contig 12534 bp, 12 predicted proteins | sample IncBWH26MmetaG_FD_155456 | JGI IMG/M metagenome (GOLD analysis project Ga0210400, IMG submission 155456) | Forest soil microbial communities from Barre Woods Harvard Forest LTER site, Petersham, Massachusetts, United States - Inc-BW-H-26-M | ecosystem: Environmental > Terrestrial > Soil >...
CGGGATCGACGTGCTTGGCGATTACATCACCGAGATCAACGTGACCTCGCCGACCGGCATCCAGGAGATCGCCCGGCTCGACGGGGTCGATCTCGCGGCGCCGATCTGGGACGCGATCGAGGCGCGTTTCGCCGCCCGCGCCAACCGCCGCCCGGCCTAGGCGGGTATCAGACAGGAGAATTCCATGCCCGATGCTTCCGGTTCCGATCCTGGCCGGCGCGCGAGTCCGCGCAATGTGCTCGGCGAGCCGCTCGCCGAGTGCTGTTCGAACCCGTTGACCGGGTTCTACCGCACCGGCAGCTGCGAGACCGGACCCGAGGATTTCGGCGTCCACACCGTCTGTGCCCATGTCGATGCCGACTTCCTCGCCTTCTCGAAAGCGGCCGGCAACGATCTGTCGACACCCGTTCCGGCGGCCGGTTTCGCGGGCCTGAAGCCCGGCGATTGCTGGTGCCTGTGCGCGGCGCGCTGGAAGGAGGCGTTCGATGCCGGCAGGGCGCCGAAGGTGCGGCTGACCGGCACACATGAGGCCACCTTGGAAATCGTGCCGCTCGATCTCTTGAAGAAATACGCGATCGATCTGAGCTGAGCCGCTGATGCTGGCCCGCTTCGCCCGGCTGTTCCAACGGTCCGCCGCGGCCCCGATCTGGGTCGAAGCGGCCGAGCTGCGACGCTGGCTGGCCGGCGAGGGCGCGCCGATCGTCGTCGATGTGCGCGGCCCCGACGAGTTCGAGGGGCCGCTCGGCCACATCGAGGGCGCGCGCAACATCCCGCTCGGTGAACTGCCGGCGCACACACAGGAACTCGGGGCCGAGGGCCGCCCGCTGGTCATGGTCTGCCTGACCGACAAGCGCTCGTCGCAAGCCGCCGCCGACCTCGCCGCCGCGGGACTGCGCAACATCGCGGTGTTGCGGGGCGGCATGAAAAACTGGCGCGCGACGATCGGCTGAATTCCGCTAGCGATCATTCGCGGTCCCGTTCACCTGCATCTGCAGGTTTTTTGCAGGAGGGCCGCGGTTTCGGCCGGTTGCGACAAGACCCCTTCGCGCGCCGATTTTGCTGCATTTGCAGCGGGATTTGCAGCAAATCGCCTTCCCCTCTTCCTTCATGAGTTCTTATTTTGTTCTCACTGGCGCTTTGTCAAGGGGCGGTCGAGCTTGGCGGCGGCACCGCCCGGCAGTAGCGTTTCCGGATGCAGCGATATTCATTCGCCGCGCTGGCGCGCCATGCGCTCGGGCAACATCAGGGCTGGACGCCGCTGTGGCGCAAAGCGGCGCCGCGGCCGCATTACCGGGTGGTCATCATCGGCGGCGGCGGGCATGGCCTGGCAACCGCCTATTACCTCGCGAAGGAGCACGGCATCGGCGATGTCGCGGTGCTCGAAAAAGGCGCGATCGGCCTCGGCAACACCGGGCGCAACACGACGATCATCCGCTCGAATTATCTGTGGGACGAGAGCGCGCGGATCTACGAGCACTCGCTGAAGCTGTGGGAAGGCCTGTCGGCCGAGCTGAACTTCAATTTGATGCTGAGCCAGCGCGGCGTGCTGAACCTGGCCCACACCGAGAGTGACGTGCGCGAGGGGATGCGCCGGGTCAACGCCAACCGGCTGAACGGCATCGACGCGGAATGGCTCGATGCGGCTGCGGTCAACCGCTTCTGCCCGATCCTCAACGTATCCGCGGATGCCCGCTACCCGGTGCTCGGCGCCACCTTGCAGCGGCGCGGCGGGGTGGCGCGCCACGACGCGGTCGCCTGGGGCTATGCCCGCGCCGCCGACGCGCGCGGCGTCGACATCGTCGAGAATTGCGAGGTGACCGCGACCCGCACCGCCGGGGGCCGGGTGACCGGGGTCGAGACCAGCCGCGGCGAGATCACGGCCGATAAGGTGGCGATTACCGCAGCTGGTCATTCCTCGGTGCTGGCGGCGATGGCCGGGGTGCGATTGCCGTTGCAGAGCCACCCATTGCAGGCGCTGGTGTCGGAGCCGGTCAAGCCGGTGCTCGACTGCGTCGTGATGTCGAACACCGTGCATGTCTATGTCAGCCAGAGCGACAAGGGCGAACTGGTGATCGGCGCCGGCATCGATTCCTTCAACTCCTATGCCCAGCGCGGCTCGTTTCACGTCATCGAGGGGCAGATCGCGGCATTGCTCGAACTGTTTCCGGTGTTCTCGCGGCTCAAGATGCTGCGCAGCTGGGCCGGCATCGTCGATGTCTCGCCCGACGCTTCGCCGATCATCGGCAAACTGCCGGTCGAGGGGCTGTACCTGAACGGCGGCTGGGGCACCGGCGGCTTCAAGGCGACCCCCGGCGCCGGCCATGTCTTCGCGCACACGATCGCGCAGGACGAGCCGCACCCGCTGGCCCGGCCCTTCGCGCTCGAACGCTTTGCGAGCGGCGCGCTGATCGACGAGCACGGCGCCGCCGCCGTGGCGCATTAGCGCCGGAAGCCGTCCGCGGAGCAGGAGGCCGAGATGGATCAGGACGAACACGGCCGACATCTTCGTGGCCTGGAAGAGATGCTGATGGATCCGAGCGTTCGCAGCTCTCCGGAAAAAGTCGCCGATCTGATAGCCGATGAATTCCTGGAATTTGGCCGTTCGGGCAGAACCTACGATAAGACGAGCGTCATCCGAATGCTCAGCGAGGAAGCAGCGTTCGGCGGATCGATTGCGCCGCAGATGCGGGACTTTATGGCACGCGAGCTCGCGCCGGATGTCGTGCTGCTGACCTACCGCACAGTCGGTCAGAGCCCAGACGACGGCTGGGCCATCCACACTCTCCGGAGTTCCGTATGGAAAATGATCGGCGGGCGCTGGCAAATAATCTTTCACCAGGGGACGCTAGCCGATGCGGACCTGTGCTGACTTTCCGGCGGCGGTAGCAGCCGCATGCTGCTGATCCCCTGCCCGTGGTGCGGGCCGCGCGACGAGGTCGAGTTCCATTACGGCGGCGAGGCGCATATCGCGAGGCCGGCCAATCCCGATGCGCTCGATGATGCGGCATGGGCCGAATATTTGTTGATGCGCAACAACCCGAAAGGCCCGTTCGCCGAGCGCTGGGTGCACAATGCCGGCTGCCGCCGCTGGTTCAATTTGCTGCGCGACACCGCCACCCACCGCATCCTCGCCGTCTACAAAATCGGCGAGCGGCGGCCCACCAGTGGCCTCGGATTGTGACGCAACCCTTCCGGCTTCCCGCGGGCGGCCAGATCGACCGCAGCCAAGTGCTGCGCCTTACGTTCGACGGGCAGGAGTACGAGGGCCATCCCGGCGATACGCTGGCTTCGGCATTGCTGGCGAATGGCGTGCGCTTCGTCGCGCGCAGCTTCAAATATCACCGGCTGCGCGGCATCTTCTCGGCGGGGGCGGAGGAACCGACCGCGCTGGTTCAGCTTGAGAGCGGCGGCTTTACCGAGCCCAATCGCCGCGCCACCGATATCGCGCTCTACGACGGGTTGCGCGCGGCGAGCCAGCATGCCTGGCCGCGCCTCGATGCCGATCTCGGGGCGCTGATCGGCGGCTTCGGTCGGCTGTTCCCGGCCGGATTCTACTACAAGACCTTTATGCAGCCGCGCGTCCTGTGGCGGCATGTCTGGGAACCGCTGTTGCGCCGGATGGCCGGGCTCGGCCGCGCCCCGTCGTCACACGATCCCTCGCGCTACGACAAACGCCATGCGCATTGCGATGTGCTGGTGGTCGGCGCCGGGCCGGCCGGGCTGTCGGCGGCGCTCGCGGCCGGCCGCACCGGCGTCCGGGTCATCCTCGCCGACAGCGAGCCAATTTTCGGCGGGGCGCTGCTGCGCCGGCCGTATCGCATCGATGGCGAAGACGGCACCGCCTGGGCGGCGGCAGCCGTTGCCGAATTGACCGCGATGCCGGAGGTCCGGCTGCTGCCCGGCACCACCGTGCTCGGGCGCTACGACGACAATTACCTGGTCGCCGCCGAGCGGGTCGGCGATATGTCAGGGCGGGGGGCGCCGGCGGGATTGCCGCGCCAGCGGCTGTGGCATATCCGGGCGCGTCACGTCGTGCTCGCCACCGGTGCGCTGGAGCGGCCGTTGGTCTTCCCCGGCAACGACCGGCCCGGCGTGATGCTGGCAAGCGCGGTCGAGACCTATGTCAACCGCTACGCTGCAATTCCCGGCAGCCGGGCGGTGCTGTTCGCCGACAATGACGATGCGTATCACGCCGCCGCGGCGCTCGCCGAGGCCGGCGCTGATGTCGCCGCGATCGTCGATCCGCGCCCGGCACCCGGCGTGATGGCGCGGCAGCTGGTGCGCGCGATCCCGCTCTATTCCGGCTACACGGTGGCTGCGACCGCCGGACGCAAAGCGTTGCGCCGTATCCGGATCCAACCGATCGCCGGAACCGGGAACAGAATTGCGATCGATTGCGATCTGCTGGCCGTGTCGGGCGGCTGGAACCCGGCGCTGCATCTGTTTGCGCAGGCGCAGGGCCGGCTGCGTTTCGACGAAAGCCTCGCCGCCTTTGTGCCCGATGGCGAGGCGGCTGGCATGGAATGCGTCGGCGCTGCCCGCGGCAGCTTTGCACTGGCCCGCTGCCTCGCCGAGGGCGGTACGGCGGGCGCTCGCGCCGCGGCGCTGCGCGGTTTCGGCAGTGGCGAGGAGTCGTCGCCGCTGGTGACGCCGGAGGAGGAAGAAGCCGCGCCCGGCCCTCTGTCGCTGCTGCCGCTGTCGCACGGCGGCAAGCGCGCCTTCGTCGATCTGCACAATGACGTGACCGCCGCCGATATCGCGCTGGCGGCGCGCGAGGGCTTTGTCGCGAGCGAGCATCTGAAGCGCTACACGACCTTGGGCATGGGCACCGACCAGGGTAAGACCGGTAATGTCGCCGGCCTTGCATTGCTCGCCGCGATGACCGGCCGCGACATCGGCGGGACCGCTCCGACCACCTTCCGCCCGCCCTATGTCCCGGTCACCTTCGGCCTCCTTGCCGGGCGCAGGCGGGGCCGGCTTGCCGATCCGGTGCGGGTGACCCCGATGCATGCGTGGCACGTCGCGGCCGGCGCGGTCTTCGAGGATGTCGGGCAATGGAAGCGCGCCCGTTACTACCCCCGTGCCGGCGAGGACATGATGGCGGCGGTGCGGCGCGAATGCCTCGCTGCGGGCGACGGGGTGGCGCTGCTCGACGCCTCGACCCTCGGCAAGATCGAGGTGTCGGGGCCTGATGCCGGGCGGTTTCTCGACCGCATCTACATCAACCGCTGGCAAAACCTGGCGGTCGGGCATTGCCGCTACGGCGTGATGTGCCGTGATGACGGCATGGTGTTCGACGATGGCGTCGGCACCCGTCTTGCGGCCGACCGTTTCTTCCTGACGACGACGACCGGCCATGCCGCCGCCGTGCTCGACTGGCTCGAGGAATGGCTGCAGACCGAATGGCCGGAGCTCGACGTGTTTTGCGCCTCGGTCACCGAGGAATGGGCCAATGCCACACTCGTCGGGCCCAAGGCGCGCGAGGTGCTGGCCCTCGTCGCGCCGGGTCTCGCGCTCGATCCCGTCGCCATTCCGCACATGGCGATGCGCGAGGCGGATGTCGCCGGCATCCCGGCGCGGATCTTCCGAATCAGCTTCTCGGGCGAGTTGAGCTACGAGATCAACGTCCCGGCCGATTGCGGGCCGCATCTGTGGGAAAGGCTGATCGCGGCCGGCGAGCCCTTTGGGATCACCCCGTACGGCACCGAGGCGATGCACGTCATGCGCGCCGAGAAGGGCTACATCATTGTCGGTCAGGAGACCGACGGTTCGGTGTCGCCGGTCGATCTCGGTGTCGGCGCGCTGGTTGCCGGCGATAAGGATTTTCTCGGCCGCCGGTCACTGGCCCGCAGCGACATCGCCCGCCGCGACCGCAAGCAACTGGTCGGGCTGTTGCCGGACAATCCCGGCGACATCCTGCCGGACGGGGCGGCGCTGGTCGACGTGCTCGGCGAGATGCCGCCGGTCCTGCCAGGACCGCCTCCCGGCATGGTCGGGCATGTGACATCGAGCTATTTCGGCGCGCGGATCGGGCGCAGCTTTGCGCTGGCCCTGGTCAAGGACGGCCGCGCCCGCCATGGCGAGCCGGTCTGGGCGCCGCTGCCGGACCGCATTGTCGCGGCGCGGATCTGCCCGCCGGTATTCTACGACCCCGCAGGCACAAGGCGCGACGGCTGAAATTGGCTCCCCGTAGCCGGCCTCGTGCCGGGCACCCACGTCTTGTTACTCTGCGGCAGGATCTCAAAGACGTGGGTGGCCGGGTTAAACCCGGCCACGGGGCGTGGAGTGAAGGGCGCTCGGCTGGTGCAGGCGAGGTGTGGGGGATGATCACCGCGCGACGTAGCGCCGCTCGCCGCTTGCCGCGTGGAAATAGACCGTGACCAGTTTGCCGGTCTCGGGGTCGACAAAGCGCTCATCGGTCGCGGTCCAGTCAGGGCCCGGGCTGCGCTCGGCCAGCGGCTTGTAGCGCCAGCGCTCGATCAACAGGCCGACGACCAGGACCAGCGCCCAACCGGCGAGGCCGAGCGCGGCGGGGCCGCAGCCGAACAGCGCCAGGACAACGGCGCCGGCGATAGACAGGCCGCCGATGGCATAGAGCGCGGCGCGCAACGCCGAGCGCGTCATCCCGGGATCGGCTCGATGACGGCCGCCGTCCCGTATGCGACAATCTCGCTCATCGTCTGGCCGATCTCGGCCGAATCGAAGCGCATCATCAGCACGGCATTGCCCCCCATTGCCGTCGCATTCTGGACGAGCCTATCGACCGCATGACGCCGCGCCTCTTCCAGCAGCTGGGTGTATTCGTGGATCTCGCCGCCGACGATCGAGCGCAGCCCGGCCATAATGTTGCCGCCAAGCCCGCGGCTGCGGACCACGACGCCAAAGCACTGACCCTTGATCTCGACCACCCGGTAATGGGCGACGTTTTCGGTTGTGACGACCAGCATCGGATTCACCAGCAGTTTAGAGTCAGCTTCGATCTAGCGATAAACCAGCCTGCCTAACAGGCCGTGAATACCGCGCGAGCGGCAAGGGGGATACGGATTGGCCGAGGCACGCCATTCGCCGACAGATGGGGTACTCCCATGGTCCTTGCCGGACGGTTTAGTAAACCTTGCCGAGCTGCGCTTCGCGCGCCAGATCGGGTTGCGCCTGCGGCCGCCGATGCCGGCCTATATCGGTGGCGTGCCGTTGCCGTTGCAGCCGAACCGGGTGGCGGTCATGCGAGCGGTGCGCACATTGTGGCTCGGCCCCGACGAATGGCTGATCACCGCGCCCGATGGCGCGGTGCCGGAATTGCTGAGCTGGATCACCCACGCGGCCGCCGATCGCCGCGCGCAAGTCACCGACCTGTCGGCCAGCCGGATCGTCATCGAGATTGCCGGGCCGCGAGCCCGCGCGCTGCTGGAAAAAGGCTGCGGCCTCGATCTGCATCCGCGCGCCTTCACGCCGGGCTGCTGCGCGCAGACCCTCTTCGCGCAGCTTCCGGTCATCCTCGACCAGACCAGCGCCGCACCGAGCTATCGCCTGTTCGTGCGGCGCTCCGCCGCGCGATGGCTGTGCGACTGGCTGATTGACGCGGCCGAGGAGTTTCGGTTCGTCGGGTGATTCAATCCGCGGCGCCGCTCGCGACGGCGGCGTCGGGCCGCGCGGCTTCGGCGCGGTCGCGGATCGCGTCGTGCCGCCGCTGCCGCGCCAACGCCGCCTCGCCGCCGCTCGTCGCATGGTACAAATCGAGCGTGTCGAGCTCGTCCTCTTGCGGCGGCGCGATCGCCAGATCGCTATAGCTCCAGCGGTTCGGATCGCGAGTGACCTCGTGGCGGATCTTTGTCCATTCGCGATAAAGCGACAACTCGCCCCACAGCTTCCGCACCGTCTCGACGATGTAGCGCGGATAAAAGCGCAGGGCGCTCTCGCGCGGCAGGCCGCTGCGCCGGTCTCGCCGGAACTTGAGGCGCAGGCCGCCGCCTTCGAGCGGGTGGACCCCCTCGAACAATGTCATCGCCTTGAACCACCACAACAGGCCGCTCGTGTTGGCGACCCGGCCGCGCGGGTTGGCGGCGGTGCGGCGCAGGATCGTGCGCACGTGGTCCGGCGTGTAGTACGCCTCCCAGGCCGCGTGATAGGCCTCCTCCCATTCCGCATCCGACATTTTTGGATGATGCGACACCCGGTGGCTCAGATCGTATTTGTTGAGGTCGGGGTCCATCCAGACGCCCTGCTGCAGCTGCACCTTGTGGTCCTCGGACCCGGGCAATGGCGTCAGGAAGAAGAATTCGAGCAAATCGAGCGGCAACTCCCGCTTGATGATCTCGACGTCGCGCAGGATCGATTCCTTGGTGTCGCCGGGAAAGCCGAGGATGTAGCCGGCGCAGGTGATGGCGCCGGTTTCGCGCCATTGCTGCAGCATGGCGCGGTATTCGGTGATCTTGTTCTGGTGCTTCTTGGCGGTCAGCAGATTGTCGGGGTTGATGTTCTCCAACCCGATGAAGACGCGGCGCACGCCGGCGCGGCTGACCTTCTCGATGAAGTTCGGGATGCGGTGACATAGCGTGTCGACCTGGATCGTGAAGGCCAGCTTCAGATCGTCGTCGGCGCGCATCGCGATCAGCCGGTCGGTCAGCGGTTCCCAATTGCGGTTGCGGGCGAAATTGTCGTCGGTGATGAAAAACCGGCCGATCCCTCTCGCGTAATGTTCGCGGATGCAGCGTTCGAGGTCGTCGGGGGTGCGGTACCGGCTCTTGCGGCCCTGCACATTGATGATCGTGCAGAACGAGCATTGGTAGGGGCAGCCGCGGCCGAGATCGATGCTCGAAAATGCGCCTGCGGTGCGGCGGATATGCTTTTCCGCGAGAATCGGCACCGGCTCGTCTTCCAGCGTCGGGAGGTCATTCATCCGGTCGTAGAGCGGCTTCAGCGAGCCGTTCCAGGCGTCGCGCAGCACTTCGTCGAGCCGGCCCTCCTCCGCCTCGCCGGCGAAGAACGAGATGCCGAGCGCCTGCGCCTCGCGCAACTCGGATGGCATCTCTGGCAGCATCGCTAGGCAGCCGGAGACATGAAAGCCGCCGAGGCAGACCGGCAGCCCGGCCTCTAGGAACGGCCTTGCCAGATCGACGGCGCGGGGGAACTGGTTGGACTGGACGCCGACCAGCCCGATCAGCGCGCGTCCCCCGCTGCGGCGGATCTGGCGGATGATACGGTCGGGCCGAACCCGGCGGTTGGTCTCGTCATAGGTGTCGATGCGGATCTCGACCCCGGGACCCAGCACCTGCCGCCGCCGCAGATCCTCCGCCAGACCGTTCAGGCAAGCCAGCGTATTGGATGGAATCGCCGACCTGAACCACTGGATCGGATAGCCGTCATCGTCGTAATGGGTCGGCTTGATCAGCACGAGCCGAAAAAGAGAGGCTGAAGAGCGCGGCATTGTTCTCTCGGCGGCGCCATCGCGTGGCGCGATTTGGGCAATATCAGCTTACGGGTGGCGGTTTGCCGCCGCCAGCCTTTTCCGAGGGCTCGACCCGGCATCGGCGCAGAGAGGCTTGGCAGATTGGTAGGCTGGCTTATAAGTTTGTAGCCTTACGATCTGGCAACCCAGCGATGCTCGATCGGCGATTGCCGCCCGGCGAATCGGGGCGGTAGGCTGGTACCCGAGTGTCGAGTAGAAGGAAGAATTATGGCCGTCGCTTGGAACGAGCAAACAGTCGAATTGGGCGAGGTCAAACTGCGCGTGCTGCGCGGCGGCAGCGGCCGGCCGGTGCTGCTGTTGCATCACGATATCGGGACGCTCGACCGTCTGCCGTTCTATGATTCGCTCGCCGAGAAATTCGACGTGATCGTGCCGAATCACCCCGGCTTCGGCGTCCCGGAGCGGCCGCAATGGCTGCGCCACCCGCGCGACATCGCGGCGCTCTATCAGTGGCTGCTCGCCGATCTCGGGATCGAGAGCGCCAGCCTCATCGGGCTCGGCTACGGCGGCTGGATCGCCGCCGAGATGGCGGCGCTGGCGCCGCGCGATTTCCACCGGCTGGTGCTGGTCGGGGCGATGGGGGTCAAGCCGCCCGAGGGCAACATCCTCGACCAGGCAATCATCAGCTATATCGACTACGCCCGTGCCGGGTTTCACGACCAGGACGCCTTCGCGAAGAATTACGGCGATGTCTCGACCGACCAGCTCGTCGCCTGGGATTTGTGCCGCGAGATGAGCTTTCGCACCGCCTGGAAGCCGTACATGTACAGCCTGACATTGCCGCATCTGCTCGGCGGCGTGCGCGCCCCGGCGCTGGTCGTGTGGGGCGACGACGACAAGGTCGTGCCCTACAGCACCGGCCAGCTCTATGCTCGGGCGTTGCGCGAGGCGCGGCTCGAAATGGTGCGCAACGCCGGGCATTGCGTCGACATGGAGCAGCCCGAGGCGCTCGCCCGTCTCGTCATCCCGTTCATCGAGCAGAACTAGCAGCTTATTCCCCTCTCCGCCCGCCAGGGGGGGAGGGTGGGTCCCTGGAATCCCCGCCTCACCCCGGCCCTCTCCGCCCCGCCATGGACCGAGGCGGGCGGAGAGGGAGATGCACAGGAGAACGCCATGCATCTGATGTATTTCACCGAGCAGCCGATGTCGGCCTACCCTTCAGATATTGGGCTGGCCACCGGCCATACGGCGCTGATGTTCTCGAACAAGTATTTCGACCCGGTCGCGGGCAGCCGGCTCTACAACGAATACCTCGAGCATTACATCATGGTCGACGAGCTCGGCTTTGACGGCATCATGCTGAACGAGCACCACAACGCGCCGTTCTGCATGCAGGCGAAGGCCAATATCTTCGCCGCGATCCTCGCCGCGGTGACCAAGAACGTGAAGATCGTCATGCTCGGCAATCCGCTGCCCTTGGCCGAGAATCCGGTGCGGCTCGCCGAGGAATTGTCGATGATCGACATGATCTCGAAGGGCCGCCTGGTCTCGGGCTTTGTGCGCGGCGGCGGCCAGGAGCAGCTCGCCACCGGCGTCAATCCGGCCTTCAACCGCGACCGCTTCGAGGAGGCGCACGATTTGATCATCGCGGCCTGGACGCGCGAGGGGCCGTTCCGCTGGGAGGGCACGCATTACCAGCACCGCGTCGTCAACCCGTGGGCGGTGCCGTTGCAGAAGCCCTATCCGCGGGTGTGGATCCCCGGCGTCATCAGCCCCGAGACGATCGTCTGGGCGGCGCAACACGGCTACCCGTACATCGCGCTGAACACGCCGGTCGAGCGGACGAAACAGATCTGGCAGATCTACGACAGCACGGCGGTCGAGGCCGGCTTCCGGGGCGGTCCGGATTATCACGGCCTGCTGAAGCAGATCCACGTCGCCGAGACCGAGGAAAAGGCGATCGAGAACGCCGCCCAATTCCGCTGGATGCAGGGCGAGTTCACCGGCCTGGCCCACCCGGTGTGGAGCACTCCATCGGGTTATGGCAGCCCGGTCAACCGGCGCGCGTTCGTCGAGTTCGCCTCGGGTCGCGCCACGAACCCGCGCCGCCGTCCGTCGCTCGAAAAGCAGATGGAAGAGCTGATGATCATTGCCGGCACCCCGAAGCAGGTAATCGCCAAGTTGCGTATCCTCCTGGAGGAGACGCGGCCCGGCATTCTCGGCCTCTGGGCCAACGATGGTACGGTCACCCACGAGGACGCCAAGACCTGCATCCGGCTCATGGGCCAGGAGGTGTTGCCGGCGGTACGCGAGATCGCCAAAGAGCTCGATCTCAAGAGCCCGTTCGAAACCAACCAGCCGGTCAGTGTCGATTACATGCCGGGATTGACGCCGCAGCCGGCCAAGGCGGCGGCCGAGTAACTCCCCAGTTCCACAGGAGCAAGCCGATGCATGTCATGTACTTCACCGAGCAGCCGATGTCCGCCTACCCGGCCGATATTGGGCTCGAGGCCGGCCACACCGCGCTGATGTTCTCGAACAAACACTTCGACCCGGTGGCGGGCAGCCGGCTCTATAACGAATACCTCGAGCATTACATCTACGCCGAGGAACAGGGCGTCGAAGGCTTCATGCTGAACGAGCACCACAACGCGCCGTTCTGCATGCAGGCGAAATGCAACATCTTCGCCTCGATCCTCGCCGCAGTGACCAAGAAGGCGAAGATCGTGTTGCTCGGCAATCCGCTGCCATTGGCCGAGAACCCGGTCCGGCTCGCCGAAGAGCTGGCGATGATCGACATGATCTCGAAGGGCCGGCTCGTCTCAGGCTTTGTGCGCGGCGGCGGCCAGGAACAGCTCGCCAACGGCGTCAACCCGGCCTTCAACCGCGAGCGTTTCGAGGAGGCGCACGATCTGGTCGTGGCCGCCTGGTCGCGCGAAGGCCCATTCCGCTGGGAGGGCACGCATTACCAGCAGCGCGTCGTCAACCCCTGGGCGGTGCCGTTGCAGAAGCCCTATCCGCGGGTGTGGATTCCGGGCGTGTTGAGCCAGGAGACGATCATCTGGGCGGCGAAGCAGCGCTACCCCTACATCGCGCTCAACACCTCGATCGAGGCGACCAAGAAGATC
>Ga0210400_10004207_pt1 | contig 12531 bp, 36 predicted proteins | sample IncBWH26MmetaG_FD_155456 | JGI IMG/M metagenome (GOLD analysis project Ga0210400, IMG submission 155456) | Forest soil microbial communities from Barre Woods Harvard Forest LTER site, Petersham, Massachusetts, United States - Inc-BW-H-26-M | ecosystem: Environmental > Terrestrial > Soil >...
TCTTTCGAGTCCGAGGCTGAAACCGCCGATGCCTGAGAAGAGATCGAGGACATTCACAAATCGTTCCTCAAACCCGCTCACAAAGCCACTGAAAGACAGTCCAGCTACCGATACCGGCTAGGGCCATGATGGTAATAGATACACCAAACAGCCCGACAATTAGCCAGTTGAATTTTGCCGCTGGGCGCTCTACATCAAGCGGAATGTTCATCATGTAGTACCTGTGTTGCCAAGCAAGTTCCGGCGTGAGATGGCTACGATCTTCTCCGAAAATGTCATACATTGCTTGCCCCCTTCTCGTTCACGATCAGCCTATACTCAAACAGCCCGCGTTCAACATAGCGGCGCTCGACACGATGGCCACCGAACTTCTCTTTCCGCGCGTCCCGCAACCTAGCACTGATTGACGCTTCTGGTGCGCCGGTCATCTTGTGAATGCGCGCGAGTGTCCGCCACACCCCGTCTCGCATTGCGTTGAAAACGAGTGCCTGTTGGTAGTTCAAACGCGCCTTGTCCCGCTGCGGCTCGTAGGTCTTGCCGTCATGGTGTGCGGTGAACAGGTCGAGCGTCTGATCCATCAGCGCATGTCCATCGCCGTGAGGTAAAGATCGAGCATCGCCTCTTGCTCTTGGAAATCCGCCTTATCCAATTTCCGCAGCCGGATCACCGCACGCATGATCTTGGTGTCGAAGCCATTGCCCTTGGCTTCGGAATAGACTTCGCGAATGTCGGCCGACAATGCGGCGCGTTCTTCTTCCAGCCGCTCAATCCGATTGATGAACGAGCGCAGTTGGTCTTTCGCGAAAAGTGATTTGACCACTGGGCAGGTCTCCGTCTCTTGTGCCAGTTGGGCTTCCATCAGCTTTTGCCCTTCCGCTTGATCTCCGTGACGTTCGTATCAACCTTAATGGACTCGGGCTTTCCAAACGGCCAGCCTTCGTCGTGAGACTTCGCCTCGCGCGGCATGGCTGCTTCGCGGCGGGCCCACATCAAATCAATGTAAGATACGTCTGTTCCAGCGCAGATAACTTGCAACCCATAGAGTTCTCGGCGCGCCTCTGTGCTTACGGGCATCTTGTGACCGTTCCTTTCTTGCGGCGGTTTTTTACTTGCATGTCCCATGTAACCCAGCGAATATTTCCCGGCTCATAATTTCCCGCAGAATTTATTCTGTCGATAGAATGTAACGGAGAGGGGCGCGGGCCTACATAGGATAGGAAGGCTGGAAAATTATTTTCCCATTCAGGATAGATAGTTATTCCCAGTGCGCCGTACCAACGATATTCCCGTTTATTCTGGTTAAAGCAGCGTGTCTTTATGCCGGCCCAAATTCTATATTCCGCCGTGTGTTCTCGCCCTTTGCAAAAGCCATGCTTGGTAAATTGGTCTGATATTATTGCTCGTTTTTCTGGCGTGAACCGCCCGCATCCACAGCTTTCGATTATGCCGAGACGAACCTCACAAAATCTATATTCCCTAACTGAGCCGCACTCACATTCGCATACCGCACGGGTATCCCACTTACGCCTTGGAGCTTCGGCTATGATAGTCAGCATCCCGTACTTTTCGCCGGGAGCAACTTTGGCGCGGGAACCCCTCATGCCGCCGCCCTTCGCGCGCTGAAGCGAACGATCTGGCCTTGGTGACTGGTGCGACGGGGTGTGCGGGTGCGCCGAAGCGAACGGCCTACTCTACCCTGCGAGCAACGAAGGCGCGCGGCAATCTGGTAGGTCGAGAGTTTTTCTTTCGTGTATAGGTGGAGCACGATAGCATCGAAAGCTTGGCGTTTCGCGCGTTTCTCAACTGTCATCTATCTCCCCCTTCTTGCCCTGAAAACAGTAGCCCGAATATAACCGCCAGCAGAAGGACAATGCCTAGAACCTTGACAAAATCCTGTGACATGACATGGCCCTTATTGAATGCTGGCGTCTTCACCGCCAGTTAGCTTCAATTTCTCAATCGTCGCGATCATCATCTGGTGCATTTCCTTTTGAGGCATTGGCGCTTTCCCGCCGTCCATAATGTGGAAATGCTGACCATCTCCGGCGTCGTAGAAGGCTATGATGTAAACCGCCTCTGCGCCGAGTTTTTGAGCCGCGCGGTCAGCTTCTTTATCGACCTTCCGCTTTCGTACTGCGCGCTGTTCGTGGGTGAGCGGTTCCATATTGGTCATTTCTATACAGCCCGCATCGGCGCAGGCGCGACAGTAACAGGCGTGGCTTCCGACGCTCCGCAATGTTCTCGCCATAGCCGTTCAATCTCGCTGTCGGTATGAAATCTGGTAATGAAAATGCCGCAGCCAGCCACAAGCCAGTTCACTATTGCCGCGCGGCGTGTGTCTGATACCGTTCGCATATCAATGCCCTCCGGGTTCATCACGGCCCATCCTACGGCTTTGCGGTCCATGATTTCCGGCCTTATTGTGTTATTTTGACAGACCCGGTGTCGAAAGTTCTTCCCGCGCGATTCGGCGGATATAGCGGTCCAATTTCGGGCGCACGATGTAGCGCCAACTGAGATAGACAATGGCAACATCGCCCAAGGCACCGGCCACCAGCGGCCCGATAAGATGACTACCCGTCATTGTTGCACCGCAGCGTAAGGTTCCACCTGGACAACCCGACAGCACAGGGCTTTGGGGGCTGGGTAATGCGCGGGCAAGCCGCCCAGGTGGAATTTCGTAGGGTCACGACGCAATTTGCTCCAGAAGGATTTGAACGGGTTTGGAGGGGACCATTTGGCCCGCCTCTATCCGGGCGATGGTACTTTGATGGACGCCCAGGCGCTCGGCCAGGCCCTCTTGGGTGAGGTTTAGGCGTTCCCGCAGGCGCTTGACATCGAATTTCTTTGCCATGGCGGGCAATCTGCCATAGGAAAATAAATTATGCAATAGGCATTGACGGGAGATTATGCGGTTGGCATACTCCTCCCCATCGAATTGGCTGGCAAACGGGAGATGATATGGGCAGGACATTTTCAGTGCTTTACCCGAATGAGCCTTGGCGCAATCGCCGTTTCAAGGTGCGCGGGATTTGCAAGATCGACGTTCTCAACCCCTGCTGGGATGACCGCCCGACAGATAAGCCGGGACAGCATTGGGGCGGCGGTCCTGCATGTGAGCCTTGTACAAAAGCCGCAGCCGAGAAAGATGCGCGCGGCAATGCCCACGTCAACGCTGTTATTCAACCTATCCTAGACGCTTTTATGCCGAGGATAAAATGAACACCCTCACAATGGCAGACGTGATCCGCATCGGAGCATCAAAACGTGAGATACCAGAGGTCTGCCCTTTTTGCGGCGCTGATCCCGGCTTGGCCCAGATGATATTCGGCACCTTTATCGTCGGCTGTGATGAGGAAGATTGCCCGTCCAATCCGCAGACATCGGGCAAGACGCTCAACGAAGCCTGGGCAAAATGGAACACACGGAAATGACCAACTTCGATTGGATGCAACACGTTTGCTACGAGCCCCCGCCTTTGCGCCGCCGCTCATGGAGGCCGCATTTATTCTGGGTATTAGCCGGTATGGCCATCGCATCAGGCGCGCTGGTGGCGCTGTCAGGGTTGGTGCCGTGATGGACTTCGCACCCGGAATCCACTTTGGCTTATCAGAGGACGACTATTTCAGCGTCCCGGCCTTGAGCGCTTCGGGCGTGAAGAATCTCCGCATGTCGCCGCTGGACTTTTGGGCGCGTTCCCGTTGGCTCAATCCTGCCTATGAGGACGACAACGAGGAACCGGATAGCTTTGTCCGCATCCTGGGCAAGGCCTATCATAAGCGCATCTTGGAAGGCGCAGAGGCCTTCGCTTGGTGCTACGCGGCGGCTTTCAACCCCGACGACCACAAGGGCGCACTGGACGGGGCCGACGATATCAAGGAAGCCCTGCGCAAGCACAAAGAAGCCGGGGCCAATGTCAAATTGAGCGGCAAGAAGGCCGACATGATCGCCAATCTTCTGGAACTTGAGCCGACCGCTAAAATCTTGGACGTGCTGCAGGAGATTTACGAGCAGGACCACGAAGGCAAAACATTTCTCCCGCAGAAATACCTAGACAAGATCGAACTCGCCGCCGCAATGATCGAAAAAGACCCGCAGCTTTCCAAGGCCTTCATTGGTGGCATGGCCGAGGTCTCGATCTTCTGGGTCTGCCCGACGATTGGCGTTCCCTGCAAGGCGCGGCTGGACTATCTCAAGCCCAAGGCCATCGTGGATCTGAAAACCTTCGCTAACAAGAACGGCTATCCGCTTGGGCGCGCAATTGATCGCGAGTTGGGGTACAACCGCTATCCGATCCAATCGGCTTGGTACTACGATGCTTCGGACCAAATTGCCGCGCTCGTCAAGGACGGTCTTGTTTTTAACTTCGATGAATCTTGGGCTGGGACGACTGAGGGGGCTTACCAATATCTCAGGGCGCTCAAAGAAGGATATGACAAAACCTTCCTCTATGTGTTTCAGCAGAAGGGGGTTGCGCCGGTCGCGATAGGCCGGACCTTCGGACGCAGCCTGACGAACTGCCAACTCGCACAAGCCCAGTGTGAAGCGGCCAAGCAGACTTATCGGCAATGTGCCGACGCCTTCGGCGCTGATCCTTGGCTTGTGCCGCAGCCGATCAGCGCCTTCGATGACGCGACGATTCCAGCCCTTTGGGAATAGGAGAACACCATGAACGCCGAGGTAAAAGAGGCCGAGACAGTAGCGGCCACTGTCATGGAGCCAGAACCCGAAGCGCAATTGCCAGAGATTGCGCGCCCCACAACTCGCGCGGCGAAAGAGATTATGGCCCTCAAGGTCGGTGAGCCTCAGGCGATTGTCCCGCAAACCTTGGAAGAAGTGTTTCGCTTTGCCCAGATGGTCGTGCAGGCACGGCTCGCGCCGGATTCCTACGACAATGACCCCCACAAAATCTGCATCGGCATTCTGACAGGCGCAGAGCTTGGTATTCCGCCCATGCAAGCCCTCAAGAATATTGCGATTATCAACAAGCGCCCGGCGATTTGGGGCGACCTTGCCGTGGCTCTGTGCCAGGCAAAGGGACTGCTAACGAAATTTGAGCAGCGCTTTGAGGGCGATGAAGGCGACGATGTAAACGCGGCTCAGGCGTTCAAAGACGATTACACCTGCCACGTTACGATCTGGCGCAAAGGCCAGGATTCTCCGTATGAAGGCCACTACAGCGTGCGCGATGCAAAGCGCGCGCATCTCTGGATGAATGCCAAGAAAACGCCGTGGATCGAGAACCCGAAACGCATGTTATTCAATCGCGCGCGCGCGTTTGCCTTGCGTGATGGCTTTGCGGACTGCCTCGCTGGCCTCGCCATTGTTGAGGAAGCGCAGGATATGCCAGCGCCAGCCGCCGCAGTCACGACAGATTTTCTGGACGATAAGCCCGAAGCAACAGAGGCATCAGCAGCAGCATGAGCCGCAGCGTCAAGCCTTGGGTTGGAAAGACGGACGACAGCACGCCGCCTCCGCGCGTTTATGATCGCGTGTTCGACCGCTGCGAGGGTAAATGCCATCGGTGCGGGCGCTCCATCGACCGCGCGGACAAATGGACGCTGGAACACCGGATTGCGATTATCCTGGGTGGTAAGAATGCCGAGGATAACCTTTGCCTCACCTGTCCCTGGTGCTTGCCGGATAAAAACGCCGAGGACGTAGCGGCAAAATCCAAGCTCGCGAATATCCGCAAGCGTGATCGCGGCGTCAAAACCCGCAAAGGTCCACCGATGGCCGGCACAGTCGCTTCCGGCTGGAAGAAGCCCATGTATGGGCCAGCGGTGCGCCGATGATGCTCCCCGACCCGCCTGCATTTCTCCTCCGCACCCCGAAAGGAAACACCATGTCCGCCGTAACACCGATCACACCTGTAAAGGCTGCTAAGAAGAAACGCCAGGATGCATATATCGCCCGCGTCACCATTTCCATCCCGCTTGATCCTGCCGATCGAATTAGTTCATTGCAACTTTCCGTAGAAAGCGAGCGTTCCGAATGAAAACGATAGTGAGATTGTTTTGGCTGGTTCGCTACGCGATCTATAGCGGTGACGTTCGCCCGCCTGCCGGGAAAGGCAGCAAAGAAAATCCATTGTCGATGGACGATCTCAACCCACTCGTGAAATTTCTGCGCCGGACAGGCCCGTAAGGGAGCGATTGAAAATGGACGGAGCAGACTATCTCGCGCTTGGTGCCAAGGGATTTCTCGCTGTCATCGTTATCCCGCTCGCCGTCGCGTGCGTCATCCTGATTTCGCCGCTTATCGCTATCATGTGGGTATTGGGGTGGGGGATCTCCAAGAACCGCGCGCTCAAAGATTTCATCGAAGATTTTGATTAGAGAGGAGCGCCAAATGCCTGAGCAAGAAGCAGTCGGTTATTGGTATATCCACACAAACGGCTCGATCCACTTCAAGCCGAAGAAGGTGGTGGAGATGGGGGGCGGACCTCACGAATATTTCGCAGGGCCGTTCGTCAAGCGATGGTGGTATGGCAAATTCCAAGACAGTCACGCGCAACCGGCACGGTAAGGGAGCCCACGATGGGACATATCGCGGAATATAAAGCGGCCCTGACGCCCAAGCGGATTTTGGAACTGGCCTGCCGCCCCGATGGCTTCAACGTCCATCGCTACCGTCACCGGGATGAGAATGTCGCGCGCCGCGCCATGCGCTTGGTCAAAGAGGGCAAGCTGCAAAAGACCAGACGGGACAGCGAGTATGTCTATTACAAAATCACTGAGGCGGGGCGTCAGTGCCTCGCCCAACTTTAGGCGAGCGCCTGGAAATGAAATGGCAACCAATCGAGACAGCGCCGAAGGACGGAACCAAGATTTTGGTCTTTACCATTCACGGCGATGTCGAACTTTCCGACTGGTATTTTTACGACAGCGAGAGATATGAGCCAGTCGAAGGCACGGATGGATTATTCCGCCGAGTGACCGAGAAACGGGGTTTATGGAACAGCAACACCCCAACGCACTGGGCACCACTGCCCGCACCCCCGGCCGATGCCGAGGAAGCGGCAGAGAAAATCCGGGCGACCTGGGAAAACGACCTTCTCTAAACGGAGCGGATTATGATGGAACCCAAGATCATCGCAAACTTACTGGACCGCTGCGCCCGTGATGAAGTTGATGGCCCGCGTTCTCAGGCGTTGCGAGACGCCATTGCGTATATTGAGCTTGCCGAAAAGGAAAAAGTGAAACTAATGGCGGAAATTGAGGAATTACACGGCAGGCTTAATCTCGAAACGGCCAAGCGTTTCGCCGCCGACAATCCGCCAAATTCAGCGGTTCCTGGCATTCCAACACCCTTTACCTTCTAGCGGAGCGTCTATGCCAATCCGAAAGCGCCCGCTGCCCGACGGACGCCCCACCTCTCAGGGCTTTGACGGCTATGAATGCACCGCCTGCGGCGCGCACTCATATAACAGCGTGAAGATGAGACATAAGTCGGGTTGCAAAGAATGTGGCTACACAGCGCCTTACCATCATCCTGGATGTTCACAGTATAAGTAGGAGTGCCATGAAAGACATTGTTGAGAGACTGAAAGCCGAAGCAGCGAAGGCCGTGGCTTGCGAGCATGAAAGTTTCTTGATCGAGGCCGCTGTTGAGATCGAAAGGCTGCACGCGGCGCTAGAGCTTATCGCCATCGATCCTGGCGGCATCCCAGGCCCGCGCGTTTTTGCCCGCGATGTTCTGGCCGGCAATATCATTCTCCACCCTCTGGAAAACCCCTGACAGGAAATGAGATATGACCGAGTTTTTCTATTATCTAGCATTCGGTGCGGCATCCGGTGTTGGGGTTGTTTTCTTCGCCAATAACCGCTGCCCGACATACGGCGAGATGCTGGTCGGCTTTTTTGTCGGGGCGGTTGCATGGCCAATTGGGCTTATTGTCGGCATCATTGCTGTCTTGGCCATGACGATTGAGAAAATTTTGCATAGTCAGCGGTGCTTGAAGTTTAGGCGTTGGCTAAACAAGCCCATCTGCAAAAGATCGGCACAGTCGAAACAGGAATAGGGAGTGACAGAATGAAACTTAAGGACGCGAAGCGCGCAGCTCTGTTATCAGAAGCCGCCGAGACGCTTTCCGATGTGCGCCTGGGCTTAAGGGAAAAGGTGTCATGCGGTGAAATGCGCCTACAGGTCGAAGCATTCGAGCTTCAATCCGAAGATGGCGGGGGTGTGGGCCACGGCTGTATCTATCTGCCCAAAGATTATGCCGTGGATGTGCTGAACTTTATCGAAACCAAATTATCAGCCGAGCTTAGCGCGCTTGGCGTCACATCCTAGAGTTTCCCATGTCCCTCTACAAAATCCCTCAATTCATCCTGGCCTGTATAGGCTTGCCGCTGTTTGCCTTGGGTGGGGTGATGTTTAAATGGGCGCTAGAATGTGAAAGGCGAAGCAAACGAAATGGCTGAACAAAGCGCAATTTCTTGGACCGATGCCACGTTCAATCCCTGGATCGGCTGCACTCGTGTCTCGCCAGGCTGTGACCATTGCTATGCGGCACGCGATAATGAGCGGCGCAACTTCCGTGAGGGCGTGGCGGACGCAAGAGCGGAAGCTGTCGCCAGGGTCGCGGTATGCCTCAAAAGCCTTCACGAAGGCGTCCACGATTTCAGAGTTGACCAGTTCCATTGGGCCGCTCCCTTTTAGAAAGGTAAATCGTTAGAAGGTTTCTCGTCTTGAGGGATGTCCTCAATTCTGCGCCATTTCGGTGAATGCTCGTCTACCTGCGCCGGACAATCTTTTATGAACACCGTACCATCATCGCAGAGAGCATAGAGGTTGTCCCACCACGAATGTTCGCCAGGCGATGACGGTACTGACGATGTTGCGATCTGGATGATCTTGCGCCTCACGGCATTGTTCCTCGAATAATTGACGCGCTATCCGACTATTACGCGCTCACTGTCAATGTGGCTTGCCTTGGAACCCCTTTAACGGGAAAACAGTCGGGCCACTGGTATTTGTCTAGCGTTCTCCGTCCTTCGCCCGCTGGCGTCCCTCATCGACGCGATCCCAATAAGCATCGTCCGCGCGATCCTTTGCGCGCTTGTCCGCTTCGGCCTCGCTGCAACCGTCCTCGCGCGCGGCGTCCCATTCGCGTTGGAAAATCTCCTTGTAGTTCCACCGGCTCATCGGTCGCTCCTATTCTCGGTATGGTCGCGGATAGACATTTTTCCGCCAGTAGGCCCAACTGCCCATGCAGAGCCCGATGTACCAGGCGGTAAAAATCTCAAGCCAAAACATGGGCGCTCCTCTATTCTGCCCGGCGAGCGCCGGAATATTAACGCGGCGGTTCCAGCTTGTCCTCGCCATCTGTTCGGCGTCTGGTTGAAACGCACGAGTGGACGCGCCACATCCACAAGCAATTGCCCTGCCGTCCCTGATGAAGACTGATTCTATTTTTGTACTGCCGCAGAATGGGCACGGCTTCAATTCTTGCATGAGTATTGGCACCCCAAGTCTCCTCAGATGTTCTCAGCGCGGAATAGACGGTTAAGCCAATCCGCTTGGAAATGATGTTCGATGCCGTCCCGGCGCACAACGATGTCGGTCATGCCGCCGTGGCGGATTACATTCTCGAAACGCCGGATGCTTTCCGCTTCGAGTCCATTGGCAGCCGTTAGATCGACAATGCGCGACACATTGCGAACGCCGCGATTCTTGGCGAGATCAAAGATAACCTCTGAATTTCGCGTGCCGGTGATAGGTTCGATTGCTGGCGGTATAGACATCGCTATGCTCCTTATTTGGATGAGATGTTTTCCCAATTCCAGATTTTTGTGCCCAAACCGATTTCCGGGATTGTATAGTAGTCATAATGACCAAGTTCGAACCGCAATCGAGACCAGCGGAAGCGGCGCTCTAGTTCGCCGCGAACCCGTGTTAGATGACCGCCTTCTTTTGGGATAGTCATGGGCCGCCCGCGCCCCTCAGTTGGTGATGGCGCGTACTAGACGCATAAGTTCATCTGGCTTTTTCTCCGGGTGTAAGATTGTCAGGTGGGCGAGTAATTTGGTGCGCTCGCTAAAGCGTCCGCTGTTCAGCATAGCTACTGCGGCGCGCATCCGTTCCATTTGGTTGCTCATGCCGTTGCTCCCTTATTCCTCGTTATAGATTCGGACGATTGCAGTTCCTTCAAGATCACTAACGCCAACATCGGGACCGCCAGCCAGCTTGATCGCCGCATCCAAAGTGTCCCGGACACTAAACCACTCATCATCCGACATTGTGATCCAGTTTTCGTGCTGCTTGATTTCCAGCTTGAGGTCCTCACCATCGCGCTTTGCAATGACAGTATGGGCTGCGGTCATCGTCATCTGGCGGGTGGTGCAACCTCGGGGATGAATACAGCATAAGTTGCACGGCGCTGTAGGTCAGGCCCGTGTTGCTCATCTTCGATAGCGGCACCACTTCATCGGTCAGTTCTTGGCTGTAGACGTTGATCCGCACGGTCGCCCCTATTCTGCAAGTTTCGTCAGCGCGAATTTAAGCAGCGCGCGGATTTCTAGTTCGCCATCGACAATCACTTTCGCCAGCCCGTGATCGTCGGAGCCGTGATTGCCAATATGACCAAGGGCGCGCGTTAGCACTGAATATCCAGCTATCGCGTCTGCCCTTTCGAAGTCGTCCATGACCAATCCTCACTTTATCGAATATAAAACCAAACGACGCCAAGGCAGACTAGGAAGCCGAGGCACTGTCCGATAATGGCGGCATTTTCCATGTCGGCTCCTTATTTTGAATGTATGACGCCGGACTCTTCCAGCGCGGCGATAACCTTGTCGGCGTATGGATCACACCCGCAAACTGGCCAGTTGCAATCTGCGGGCGTGTCGGCTCCGGTATACGATGAGCGTGCCGCACACTTCCATCCCGTCGCCTGCGTTCCGGCCAGAAGCACGTCATCAAGAGTTCGTTCACCGCTCATTCCATCATTCCTTATTTTGATATTAGAACGGCTAGAGGATCATCTTTTATGATGGGCAACTTTGCTTTTGGCAAAATCTTCTCTCGCCTGATTTCATGAATGGAAACGAGATAGTGTGACTTCAATCCGGCGAGCCGAATATATGCCATGTGTTTTTTCTTAGACTTATGCACAAAAACGCCGAGACGCCCCCGCCATCTTATCGTGTCGGTAGGTTTGAGTGATGGATGCAGGTCCATGTTGTTGCTCCTATAAACCGCTGAATTTGCCGAGAAGGATTAGTCCAGCGCCGATTGCGAGGCATACTCCCGGCCAAGTCCAACTCATCTTTTCTTCCGGCGCGTCGCTCATGCCGGTGGCGAAGGCAATGAACAGCGTGCCCACTACCGTTATGACGCAGACAACAATCCCGGACGTAATCAGTAAGCCGCCGACTGTGATGTTCATGGTAAGTCGTCCTTTTTCAAAATCTTTTGCGTAACGGTTGGTGGGCTTTTGCCTTGAGGCAGCGCCCGCAATCCTCAGTGCCGAAGGCAACCACCTTCACGGGGTTGTCCCATGTCGGGTTAACCCGACTCAGGGGCCGGTTTGTTTTCCCGCGATAGTCGCCATTGTCATGCTTACGCAATTCAATGCCGCAGCGCGTTCCCGCCCTGCCATCACCGTGGTCGTATGCAAGACTATGAGTTTTCACGGCCATGCTCCTTAAAAATTGATGTCGTTGTCTGGATCAATTTCGTCGTCGGTGTACGGGACCGACTTACCGTTCAAGTCCCAAGTGTCACCGCGCTTGATCGGTGGCCACGCTTTCCGGCCGTCAACGGTCGGTAGCACGTCATAGTAATCTGCGTACAGGTTTGCCCGCAACGTCACCAGCGCCTCAATTAAATTGCTGCGAAGGTTATAATTGCCCACGGCCACGGCGGCAGATGCCAGCGCGTTGAGATTGGCAGCAATGCACTTGGCGCTTTGCGGTGTCATAGGTATTAATCCTCAATTCTTGAGATTGAAAACACCATCGCGAATATCCGCTTCGCGTGGCGCACAAAAAATATCGGACAGAAGGCGGTGAAGTTCACGCGCTTCCTTCATAGTGAGTGTGGTTTCCGTTGTGCTGTCTGGCCCCTTGATGATGAACCAAACTTTCTCGATTTGGTCAGCCCGCATTTTCAGGCCAACGTCGATGCTTATTTCGTTACCTAACTCATTGGTGAATTTTGTTTGCACTGAACTTTCCTTAAAATGCTGCGCCGGGGCCATTTGCCCGCGTGTATTCCCAGCCATCATTCCAGCGCCTCCATATGTGGCGCATCCAGATAATTTTTCCGGCAAGAGATATAACGGGGTACCAAGCAAACCAACCATGCCAGCGAGTAAACTCAGGCCCATAGCGCCATGAGTACCGGCGAATAAATTGGTAAATTCTGTACAGTATCCCGTATCTGCACAAGATATTTCCACCGCATCTGCAATCCTGCTGCATAGGTGCTCCCTTTTAGAAAGGTAAATCGTTAGAAGGTTTCTCGTCTTGAGGGATGTCCTCAATTCTGCGCCATTTCGGTGAATGCTCGTCTACCTGCGCCGGA
>Ga0210400_10004208_pt1 | contig 12529 bp, 10 predicted proteins | sample IncBWH26MmetaG_FD_155456 | JGI IMG/M metagenome (GOLD analysis project Ga0210400, IMG submission 155456) | Forest soil microbial communities from Barre Woods Harvard Forest LTER site, Petersham, Massachusetts, United States - Inc-BW-H-26-M | ecosystem: Environmental > Terrestrial > Soil >...
CTTTGCAATCGCTTTTGAATCGTTTTAGGCTTTGAACGAGGCCACCCATGACTTATACCGTCGCAAAAGGAAACCAACTCACCGATCCCGACCACATTTCTCCCATCGAAGGCGCAGTCGATCTCCGCAGCGATACCGTCACGCGCCCCAGCGAGGAGATGCGCCTCGCCATGGCCGCGGCCGAAGTGGGCGACGATGTTTACGGCGAAGACCCCACGGTCAACCAACTCCAGAAGCGCGCCGCGGAAATCTTCGGCAAAGAAGCCGCCCTGTTTGTTCCCACCGGCTGCATGGGCAACCTGATCGCCATCAAAATCTGGACGCATCACGGCAACGAGGTTCTCTGCGAAGAACGCAGTCACGTCAATCTTTACGAGCTCGCCTCGATGTCGGCAATCGCGGGCTGCATGCCGCGCGCCGTTCGTGGCGGAGATGACGGCATCCTCGCCTGGAACCAGATCGAGCCCGCCATCCGCCCCAAAATTTATTACGATTCGCAGACGGCGCTCGTCTGCCTTGAAAACAGCAGCAACATGGCTGGCGGCACGGTCTACCCCACTGCGCGCGTTGACGAAATCTGCGATCGTGCCCACGCGCTGGGGCTGAAAGTTCATCTGGACGGCGCGCGCATCTTCAACGCCGCCGCGGCGCTGGGCGACAACGTCGCCAACATGACCAGGAAGGTGGACTCCGTGATGTTCTGCCTGTCGAAGGGGCTCGGCGCACCGGTCGGCTCCATGATTCTCGGCTCGCGCGAATTCATCGAGCGCGCCCGGGTCTACCGCAAAATGTTCGGCGGCGGCATGCGGCAGGTGGGCATCGTCGCTGCTGCTGGCCTTCTCGCTCTCGAACATTCTCCGTCGCGGCTGCACGAAGACCACGCCAACGCGCGGCATCTTGCCGAGGGCGTGGCGAAAATCCCCGGCCTGAAAATCGATCCCGCCTGCGTCAAAACCAACATCGTCATTTTCGACTGCAGCGCCAGCGGCATGAACGCCGTGGAACTCTGCGACGCGTTACACGAACGCGGCGTCTGGGCGCAGGACACCGCATTGCACTCCGTCCGCATGGTCACTCACTGGAACGTCAGCCGCGCCGGCGTCGACCGCGCCGTCCAGGAACTAAATGCGGTGGTCCAAAAGAAAAAAGGCCAGGTAGCCTGACTCCATTCTGTTTTACAATTTGCCGCGAAGTGAAAAGGGGAGACATTGCCATGAAGACGACGTCCCACCGTACGTGTGCGTTCGCGTTCATTCTTCTTTTGACTTCCGCGTGCGCAGCTCGCTCCACGCGAGCGCAGCAGAGCACAACTCCCACGCCCGATGAAGCCAAGCGATTCATCGAACACGCGGAGCAAGAACTCTCCGATCTCGAACTGAAAGCGTCGCGAGCTGCCTGGGTGCAGTTGAACTTCATTACTTTTGACACGGAAAACATTGCCTCCGACGCCGAAGAGGCCGCCAACACCGCCGCCACGAATTACGCCAAGCTCGCCCACCGCTACGACAAAGTCTCCCTAAGCCCGGAACTTGCCCGCAAGCGCCTGCTCCTCGAACACGCCACCGAATTCCCGGCGCCCGATGACCCAAAAGCGCAAAAGGAGCTAGCCGGAATTCTCACCTCGCTTCAAGGCGATTATGGAAGAGGGAAGTGGTGCCCCGATGGCGATGCCAAACCGTGCCTGGACATCACCAAAATCGAACGCCTCCTCGCCACCAGCCGCGATCCCGAGGAGTTGAAGCGCGCCTGGATCGGCTGGCACGCCGTTGGCGCTCCGATGCGCGATCGTTACGCGCGGATGGTTGAGCTGGGCAATGCCGGCTCTCGCGAACTTGGCTATTCCGATGTCGGCGCCCTCTGGCGCTCCAAGTACGACATGCCGCCCGACGATTTTGCCCGCGAACTCGACCGGGTCTGGGAGCAGCTTCGCCCGCTCTACCTTTCGCTCCACGCCTACGTGCGCGGCCAGCTTGCCAAAAAATACGGCAAGGATGTTGTGCCGCCAAACGGCCCGATTCCCGCGCATCTCCTCGGTAACCCCTGGGCGCAGGAGTGGAATAACGTTTACGAGTTGATGGATTCGCCAAAACCGGCGCAAAGTTACGACCTGAGCAAAATCCTTGTCGAACGCAAGACGGATGCGCACGGCATGGTCAAATATGGCGAGAACTTTTTTTCGTCGCTCGGATTCGCGCCGTTGCCGGAGACTTTCTGGCAGCGCTCGCTCTTCACCAAGCCTCAGGACCGCGACGTCGTCTGCCACGCCAGCGCCTGGGATGTTGATGAAAAAAACGACTTGCGGATCAAGATGTGCATCCAGATTACCGAGGAAGATTTTCGCGTAATTCACCACGAACTCGGCCACAACTACTACCAGCGCGCCTACAACCAGCAGCCGCCCCTTTTTAAAGGCAGCGCGAATGACGGCTTTCACGAGGCCGTTGGCGACACCATCGCGCTTTCTGTCACCCCTGAGTACCTGAAAACCATCGGCCTGATCGACGCCGTGCCACCCGCTTCCGGCGACACCGACTATCTCCTTCGCCAGGCGTTAGAGAAGGTCGCGTTTCTTCCGTTCGGCCTGGTCATCGACAAATGGCGCTGGGATGTTTTCTCCGGCAAGATCAAGCCGGCCGACTACAATAAATCCTGGTGGGAACTTCGCCAGAAGTATCAGGGCGTCGCGCCGCCGGTAGCCCGCACCGAGGCCGACTTCGATCCCGGCGCGAAATATCACGTGCCTGCCAACGTTCCGTACATGCGCTATTTCCTGGCGCGCATTTACCAGTTCCAGTTTCAGCGCGCCCTCTGCAAAACCGCCGGCTACGATGGCCCGCTGAATCGCTGCTCTATCTACGGAAACAAGGCCGCCGGTGAAAAATTGAACGCGATGCTCAGCCTCGGCGAGAGCAAGCCATGGCCCGAAGCCCTCGAAACCCTGACCGGCCAGCGGGAACTGGACGCCAGCGCCCTGGCGGACTATTTCGCCCCGTTAAAAACCTGGCTCGACGCCCAAAACAAGAAGAACAACTATCCCGTAGGCTGGTAACCGTAGCGGCCACTTTCAAGTGGCCAATTTCTCCGTTTCCGCAATTTTTGTAGGGCCCGCCTTCCGAGGTGCGTTGTTTGCATCCCGAATGGTTTTGCGGGACGGGCCGTTCTTGTATTTTATCTTCTCTGGGTGCTCTGCGCTCATTCTCTGCGCCCTCTGTGTTAAGTCCGTTTCTTTCCTCGCACACCTCCCGCAGCCAAAGGGTGCGCAAAATCTCTTCATAAGATAAACTTGTAGGAACTATAGAAATAACTATTATCCGAGGATCCCGTGGATTTCACCTTCACCGAAGAGCAAAAGCATCTCCGCAAGTCCGTCCGTGAATTCGCCGAAGGCGAAATCCGGCCCCACGTCATGGAGTGGGACGAAGCCTCGCACTTCCCCCTCGAACTCCTCCCCAAACTCGCCGAAATGGGCCTCCTCGGCGTAATCTTTCCCGAAGAATACGGCGGCGCCGGCCTCGGCTACGTCGAATACGCCACGGTCATCGAAGAACTTTCCCGCGTGGATGGCTCGGTCGGCCTCTTCGTCGCAGCGCACAATTCGCTCTGCAGCAATCACATCTACAAATTCGGCAGCGAAGAGCAGAAGCGCAAATATCTCGTTCCCCTCGCGCAGGGCAAGAAGCTCGGCGCATGGTCGCTCACAGAGCCCGAAGCCGGTTCCGACGCGGGCGGCACCCGCACCACCGCGGTGCGCAACGGTGGCAACTGGATTCTCAACGGCTCCAAGACCTTCACGACCAACGGTCATTACGCTGACACCTGCGTCGCCATGGCCGTCACGGACAAATCCAAAGGCTCGCACGGCATCAGCGCGTTCATTCTGGAAAAGGGAATGCCCGGCTTTCGGCCCGGCAAGAAGGAAAACAAGCTGGGCATGCGGGCCAGCGACACGTCGGAAGTCATTTTTACAGACTGCAAGGTTCCAGCAGAAAATCTCCTCGGCCCCGAAGGCGAAGGTTTTACCGGCAGCCTGAAAATTCTCGATGGCGGCCGCATCTCCATCGCCGCTCTCGGGCTCGGCATGGCGCAGGGCGCGCTCGATGCCGCCGTCTGCTACGCCAAGCAGCGGAAGCAGTTCGGCCAGCCCATTAGCGAATTCCAGGCCATTCAGTTCAAACTGGCCGATATGGCTACGGAAGTTGAAGCCGCGCGCCTGCTCGTCTATCAAGCCGCGTGGCTCGCCGATCAGAAGGATGTCCGCTTCACGCGGGAATCCAGCATGGCCAAGCTCTTTGCCAGCGAAGTCGCGGTCCGCGTCGCCAACGAGTGTGTGCAGATTCACGGCGGCTACGGCTTCATCAAGGATTATCCCGCCGAAAAGTATTATCGCGACGTAAAGCTCTGCACCATTGGCGAAGGCACCAGCGAAATCCAAAAGCTGGTCATCGCCCGCCAGCTCCTCGGCAAGAAATAACAAACTTCGTGTCCTCGCTCCACCCGGGATGACCGATTCTGAGAGTTAAGGTAGGCTGCTAAAGGTATGCTCTCGTTCGACACCTTCCATTCGAACAGGTTCGCTCAGCAATGACGACGGCCGTGAACGATTTGGCCGACAAGGTCCGCGCTGGTGACGTGCGCGCGATTTCCCGTGCGATTACGGCCATCGAGAATCATTCGGCCGAAGCCGAAGAACTCCTGCGGCAACTTTTTCCCCATACCGGCAAGGCGTACCTCACTGGCGTCACGGGCGCACCCGGCACGGGCAAGAGCACGCTTGTTGATCGCCTCGCTGCCTATCATCGGAAGCGGGAAGACCGCGTCGGCGTGATCGCGGTCGATCCGACAAGTCCGTACTCCGGCGGCGCGATCCTGGGCGATCGCATCCGCATGCAGGGCCACGCCAGCGATACCGGCATTTTTATTCGTTCGATGGCCACGCGCGGATTTCTCGGCGGGCTCGCGCGTTCGACCGCCGAGGTTGCGTTGCTCCTCGATGCTGCCGGGAAGCGCCAAGTGCTGATCGAAACCGTCGGCGTCGGACAGGATGAAATTGACATCGTTCGCCTTGCCGATTGCGTACTCGTCGTTCTCGTTCCCGGCCTCGGCGACGACATCCAGAACATGAAAGCCGGGCTGATGGAAATCGGCGACATCTTCGTTCTGAACAAAGCCGATCGCGAAGGGGCCGACCGCCTGGAAGAGCAGTTGCACGCCATGCTTTCGTTGGTGATGCCGCGCGACGGCTGGCATCCGCCGGTAATCCGCACGGTCGCCACGGAAAATCGCGGTGTCGAGGAACTCGCCACCACCGTCGAAAAGTTCCGCAAGCATTTCGAATCCAGCGGCCAGCGCCGCCAGAAGCACATCGAACACTGGCAGAACCGCCTGATCGAGCTGCTCGAGTCGCGCCTTCTGGAAAAGGTCCTCGGCGGCAAGGAAGGCGAAGCCCGCCTCCGCGCCCTCGCCGTCGAAGTGGCCGAGCGCAAAAAAGATCCGTTCACCGCGGTATCCGAAATCCTGAAAGGAGCGCGCTTGGTCGAATGAGGGGAATTTGTAGTGGCCGGTCTTAAGACCGGCCACTACAAAGACGAAGGCAAGAAAAAGCAGATCCCTCACCCGCAAAAAGACCGGGTTCGGGATGACAACCAAAGCGACTGGCGAATGCACAGATTGGATGGCTGTGCCTTGAAGGAATCTGACTGATGCACCTCGGCGACATCGAAATTCGTTATCTCGACGGCGGCAACTTCTGGCTGGACGGCGGTGCCATGTTTGGCGTCGTCCCGAAAGTGTTTTGGGACAAGAAATCCCCGCCTGACGAGAAAAATCGCATCCGCCTTCGCGCCAATTCGCTGTTGGTCCGCCTCCACGGCAAGACCATCGTCATCGAAACCGGCAACGGCACCAAGTGGGACGCGAAACAGCGCGCCATCTACGCCGTTCAGGAAGGCGATCCGCTCTGCGACTCTCTCGCGGCAAACGGTGTGAAACCTGGCGACATCGATCTGGTCATCAACACGCACCTGCACTTCGATCACGCCGGTGGCAACACGCGCATCGAAAACGGCCGCGCTGTCCCCACCTTTCCCCGCGCCCGCTACGTCCTGCAGCGCTCCGAGCTCGCACACGCCGCCGCTCCCACCGAACGCGACCGGGCCAGCTACTTTCCCGAAAATTTCCAGCCCATCACCGAAGCCGGCCTCTGGGATCTCGTCGAAGGTGACACGCAAATCCTGCCCGGCATCTCTGTCGCCCGAATTCCCGGCCACAACGCGGACATCCAGGCCGTTGTTCTTACCGGCGGCGGAAAAACGCTGGCCTTTGTTGCGGATTTGCTCCCGACACGGCACCATATTCCTTTGCCCTGGATCATGGCTTACGACTTGTACCCGTTGCAGACGCTGGAAACGAAACGCAAGTGGGTGCCGCGCATGGCGAAGGAAAATTGGATCGTTGTCTTTGGCCATGATCCCGACGTCGCCGCGGCCACGCTTCACGAGCGCGCCGACAAGTTCGATTTCGAACCGGTGGATCTGAACCGGTAACTCCCAGGAGAAAACGCATGGCAGGCACAAAAAAGACAAAGGCGAAATCTGCGCGGACGAAGGAATCGCTCGCGGCGATCGGCGTCATCGGGGGCAGCGGTCTCTACGCGATGAGCGGTCTCACGGACACCCGCGAAGTCCGCGTCAAGACGCCGTTCGGCGATCCCTCCGACAAAATCGTTCTCGGCAATTTTGAAGGCAAGCGCGTCGCCTTTCTTGCCCGCCATGGCCGCGGCCACCGCATCCTGCCCACGGAACTCAACTTTCGCGCCAACATTTACGCGATGAAACTCCTCGGCGTGCAACGGATCATTTCCGTCAGCGCCGTCGGTTCGCTGCAAGAGAATCTTCGCCCCGGCGAATTTCTCGTGCCCGACCAATTCTTCGACAGCACCAAGGGCCGCGTCTCCACGTTCTTCGGCAACGGCCTTGTCGCCCACGTCGCGTTCGACAAGCCCACTTGCGGCCAACTCTCCACTGTTCTCGCCGACGCCTGCGTCTCCGTGGCAGTTCCCGTTCATCGCAAGGGCACCTACATCAACATGGAAGGGCCGCAATTTTCCACGCTCGCCGAAGCCCATTTCCACCGCGCGCAGAAGTTCGACGTGATCGGCATGACCAACGCCACCGAAGCCAAGCTCGCGCGCGAAGCCGAAATCTGCTACGCCACGATCGCCATGATTACCGATTACGATTGCTGGCATCCGGAGCACGAGTCGGTCACCGCGTCGCAAATCATCGCCACGCTCAACCAGAACGCCGCCAACGCCCAGAATGTCGTCCGCGAAGCAGTGAAAACCATGCCCGCCGAACGCAAATGCAAGTGCGGCTCCGCGCTGGCGCACGCGCTGATCACCGATTTCAAGCTGGTCCCCGCAAAAACGAAGAAAAATCTTGCCGCCATTATCGGCAAGTATCAATCCTAGGAGAAAACCGTGTCCTTGCTCGTCGTTGGCTCTGTCGCATACGATGCACTCGAAAGTCCGTACGGAAAGGTGGAACGCACGCTCGGCGGCGCCGCCACGTATTTCTCCGTCTCGGCAAGCTTTTTCACGCACGTCAATCTCGTGGGCATAGTCGGCGACGACTTCGACCCAAAAGACGAAGCCATCCTGAAAAAACGTTCCATTGACATCGAGGGGCTGGAGCGCAAGGAAGGGAAGTGCTTCTTCTGGGCCGGCCGTTATTCGGAAAATCTCAACGAGCGGGTCACGCTGGTCACCGACCTGAACGTGTTCGCCGAGTTCAAGCCGCGCCTGCCGGAAACGTATCGCAACTCAAAATTTGTTTTCCTGGCCAACATTGCGCCGGATCTTCAGCGCGACGTCCTTCACCAGGTCAAGGGAACGCCGAAACTCGTCGCCATGGACACGATGAACTACTGGATCGAGCGCACCAACGAAGAGTTACGCGAAACCTTGAAACACGTCGACATCCTGATGATCAACGATTCCGAAACGCGGCAGCTTTCCAACGAACACAATCTCCTGCGCGCCGCCAAGCATATTTTCAAAATGGGCCCGTCCACGCTGGTCGTAAAGCGCGGCGAATACGGCGCCATGCTCGTGGACAAAAACGGCGTGTTCTGCGTCCCCGCTTTCCCGCTCGAAGAGCCGCACGACCCCACGGGTGCGGGCGATAGCTTTGCCGGGGGCTTTATGGGGTACCTCGCGGGTGCCGCCAGCACGAACGACGCTGCGCTCCGCCGCGCCATGGTGTACGGCTCCGTCCTCGGCAGCTTCACTGTGGAGCGCTTCGGCCTGGAACGCCTGCTGAAACTCAAAAAGCCGGAGATACACGCCAGGGCACGCCACTTTTCGAAATTGACTCAATTCAAGCTCTAAGCGTTAGAATTTCCTTGAATCCGGGGTTGTCCGAACGGCGATGATTTCCTTTCACCAGATCTTCCTGAGGCTACTTTGCGCCTCCGCGCTCGGCGCCGCCATCGGCGTCGAGCGCGAAATCCATCACCGCCCCGCGGGCATCCGCACCAGCATGTTCGTCTGCATGGCCACGGCCCTCTTTACGATTCTCTCCGTCGAAATCAGCCATATCTACGGCGATTCCAGTTCCACTCGCATCGCGTCCAACATCGTTCAGGGCATCGGGTTCCTCGGCGCCGGCGCGATTCTGAAAGACAGCGCCGGCCTAGTCGGCATGACCACTGCTGCCACCATCTTCGCCGAAGCCGCCATCGGCATGGCGGCGGGAGCCGGGCTCTACGCCGTTGCAGGCTCAGCCACGGGAATCGTTCTGTTTGGCCTGTTTGCTGTCGCCTGGTGCGCCACCCGGTTTAACATCAAGTCGCGCATGCTGGTTTTCCGGTTCACCACCAGCCACGCGGAAAGTGTCGCCGGCGAGGTTCAACGCCTGCTAGCGAGCTTGAAAATTCCCGTCCAGCAACTGCGTGTTTCCATGACGGGCGCCAATTCTGTCGTTGAGTTCGAAGCCATCGTCAGCCATAAGCAGCAGGAGCAGATCGTCGAGCAGCTCAACCGCCAGGGCGTCGTCACCGAAGTCGTCCCTCTGCAAGGCCACCACGAATGAAGCGCATCGTCCCCAAATTGCAAAAGCCCAAAGCGCTTCGTAAGGGTTCTCGACTGAGCGTCGTTTCCCCGTCTTCTCCAGCGGATGCCGCTGCGATATCCGCGGGTGTCGCTGAACTTCGTCGCTTGGGTTTTCAGGTCGAAGAGCCGGTTCCATTGGAACCGCAAGGCTATTTCGCCGCAAGTCACAACGAACGCCTGCAGCAATTGTGCAAGACCGTCCACGATAAACACGTTGACGGCGTGATTGCCGCCCGCGGCGGCTATGGCGCAAATTACCTGATCGATTTCAAGCTAGGGACGCGTTTGCAGGGCCCCAAGTGCATGGTCGGCTTCAGCGATTTCAACATCATTCAATTGCTGATGGCGGAAGTGCGCGGCTGGGCCGGCTTCTACGGGCCGATGGTCGCGACCGGTTTCAATCATGGCGCGGATCGTCCTTCGGGCTACGACGTGGTTTCATTCCTGCAAGCGGTCAGCGAAACAAAATCCAAATGGAAAATTCCATTGCGCGGTCAAGCGCTTGCGTCGGGTGCCGCCTCCGGCCGGCTGGTCGGCGGCTGCCTGACGATGATTCAAACCGCGCTGGGCACCGGCTTTGAGCCCAATACCAGCGGAGGCATCCTTGTCCTCGAAGACCGGGGCATGAAGCCTTATCAAGTTGACCGCGCCCTGCGACATTTATTCCAGGCTGGCCTGTTTGCGAAAGTGCAGGGGATTCTCCTCGGCGACTTCCCGGATTGCGATCCTCCTTCGAGCGGCAGCCCGATTGTCCCGGAAATCTGCGCGGAAATCCTCGGCCCGCTCGGTGTGCCGATCGTCTACGGCTCTCCCATCGGGCACACCAATCGCCCCATGCTGACGATTCCGCTCGGTGTTCGCGCGAAACTCGTTGCGACGGGAGAAGGTAGTCTCGAAATTCTGGAACCGGCGGTGGTCGAGTAAACTTGTAGTGGCCGACCTTCAGGTCGGCCGGTGCAAACTTAAAGAGGGGATTCGTTCTTGGCCAAGGAAAAACACATTCACATGATCGGCGTCGGCGGCTCCGCGATGTCCCCGTTGGCGGGCATGCTCCGCGAACGCGGCTATCGCGTCACCGGCTCCGATGCTGGCGTCTACCCGCCCGCCTCCACGTTTCTCGAATCCCTGGGCATCGAATACGGCACCTCGTTCGATCCCAAGCACCTTACGCCCGCACCGGATCTCATCATCGTCGGCAACGCCATCTCCCGCGGCAATGTCGAAGTCGAAGAGATGCTCGATCGCAAACTCCCGTATCGTTCGCTCCCCGAAATCATTGAAGAAGAGTTTCTACCAGGCAAGCATTCCATTGTCGTCAGCGGGACTCATGGCAAAACCACCACTACGGCCATGCTCGCGTGGCTCTTCCACGTGGCCACAAAGCGCCCGAATTTTCTCGTAGGGGGCATCGCCGAAAATTTCGGCCAGGCTTACGGCCTCGGCGGCGGCGAGGAATTCATTCTCGAAGGCGACGAATACGACTCCGCCTACTGGGACAAGGCGGCGAAATTCTTCCACTATCATCCCGACGACTTGATCATCACCTCGCTCGAATTCGATCACGCCGACATTTACGCCGATTTCGATGTCTACCAACTCGCGTTCCGACGTCTCGTCAATCTCGTTCCGCGCCGCGGCCGCGTCATCGTCTGGGGCGATCCCGAAGCCGGCGAAGCCCTCGGCAACGCCACGGCAAAGGCTTTCTGCCCGGTCATCCGCTACGGCTTCCACCCAAGCAACGACTGGGTCGCCGCCAACGTCCAATCCGAAGGCGACACGATGACCTTCGAAGTCACTTACAAAGGCGAGCGGTACGCCGACATTCGCGTGGCCGCGACCGGGCGTCACAACGTCCTCAACTCCCTGGCTGCTTTGATCGTTGCGCAAGGGCGTGGCATTCGCCGCGAATCCATTCAGGAAGCGCTTTCCACTTTCCGCAGCGTGAAGCGCCGCATGGACGTGAAAGGCGAAGTGGACGGCGTGCTCGTCGTCGACGATTTCGCGCATCACCCCACCGCCGTGAAAGCCACCATCGAAGCCGCGCGGCTCCGCTGGCCCGGCAAACGCCTGTGGGCAGTACTCGAGCCGCGCTCCAACTCCATGCGCCGCAAAGTTTTTCAAGATGCTCTGCCGCAAGCTCTAGCGCTTGGCGACAAAGTTTTGCTGGGCAGCGTCCATCGCGCCGGGCAGCTTGCCGACGATCAGCGCCTCGATCCCGAGACCGTCGCCGCCGCTGTTCGCAAACTCGGCAAAGACGCCCGTGTCCTTCCCGGCGCCGACGCCATCGCTGATCTTCTCGCCGCTGAAGCGAAGCCCGGCGACCTGCTGCTCATCATGTCCAACGGCAGCTTCGACGGCCTCTGCGAAAACCTCCTTGAAAAACTCGCGGCCCGCCACACCACCAGTGGAGCCAACGCGCGGTGATCCGGAAACTCTCCTTAGTCCAATTTTTCTTCGCAGAATTGCTGTTGGCGTGCGTTTTCCTCGCTCCGCAGGCCAATGCGGAAATTCGTTATGAAGTCTCTCTCCTTCATCCCGAGCAGCATCTCTTCCACGTCACGGTGGAAGTTCCTGACGTAAATGATCACGTGGAACTCCAAATGGCGGCCTGGGACGCCCTCTACGAGATTCGTGATTTCAGCAGCCACGTTCAGCGCGTCACCGCTTCCATCGACGGCCGCGATGTCCCCATCGAAAAGCTGGACAAGCTCACCTGGCGCGTCCAGGGCAGCGGCAGCGTCAAGGTTTCCTACGACACGTTCTGGGACGACCCCGGCCCATTCAGCTCCCAGCTCAATTCCGAGCATGCGTTCATCAATCCGGCCATGGTTTTGCTTTATGTTTCCGGGCGTCGAGCTGAGCCATGTTTAATGACGCTGACGGAGATTCCCCTGGAGTGGCGCGTGGCAACTTCGGCGTTCCATCAAGCAAGGCCTCTCGGTTCGCGCAACGGGGCTTGGGACGTGAAAGCGCCGTCTTACGATGCGCTGAGCGACTCTCCCATCGAAATTTCACACTTTGAAGAATTCACGCTGCGCGACCTGACGCCACCCGTCCACGTCGTCATCCACGGCGACGACTGGAAAAAACACGACGTAGAATCCGCACTCCGAAAGATATGCGCCTACGAAATTAAACTCATGGATGGCGCGCCGTATCCCGAGTACACATTTATCTTCCACATCGGTAAGGCCGCCAATGGCAGCGGTGGCGGCATGGAGCACGCCAATTCCACGGCCATCAACATCCCCTCCGGCTCCTTGCTCCCGAATGTCTCCGCCCACGAATTCTTTCACCTGTGGAACGTCAAGCGCATCCGGCCGGCCTCCCTTGAGCCGCTCGATCGCACGCGCGAAATGTACACGCGTTCGCTCTGGTTCGCCGAAGGCGTCACCAACACCTTCAGCTCTTACGCGCTCG
>Ga0210400_10004209_pt1 | contig 12529 bp, 9 predicted proteins | sample IncBWH26MmetaG_FD_155456 | JGI IMG/M metagenome (GOLD analysis project Ga0210400, IMG submission 155456) | Forest soil microbial communities from Barre Woods Harvard Forest LTER site, Petersham, Massachusetts, United States - Inc-BW-H-26-M | ecosystem: Environmental > Terrestrial > Soil >...
TTTATGAAGACGATAACTGACGTGAACATTCATGAGCGCCTCGGCCTTGCCGTACGAAGTGCGCAACCAGGAGCTTTCTTTAGGGCGATTGTACACCCGGTAGAAAAAACGCAAGCGGAGAATTGAACTCTTTGCAAAATATGATGATCGGCTTCGGGAATATGTTGTAGCGGAATTCTTTCTCGGGAGTGGAGTTTGCAACCAGCGGTTTGCAGAGTAGAAGATAAGAAGGTTATTATCCCGGACCATGACCTGGTCCAAATTCTTCCTATTCGTCTTGCTGGGCGCAGTTGCCAGCGCACAGGCTCCGTCTTCCAAAGAAGTTGAGAGCGTTTATCCCGACGCGCACGCGCTGTATCTCGATCTGCACCAGAATCCCGAACTCTCCGGACATGAAATTCAAACCGCGACGAAGTTGGCCGCCCGCCTGCGCAGCGCCGGGTATGACGTGACCGAACACGTCGGGGTGACGGGAGTGGTCGCGATTCTCAAGAACGGGCCCGGGCCCGTGATCATGCTGCGCACCGAACTCGATGCGCTTCCTGTGGAAGAAAAGACCGGCGTGCCCTACGCCAGCACCGTGCACGCGAAAGACGACGCCGGGCACGACGTTCCCGTGATGCATGCCTGCGGACACGACCTGCACATGGCCGCCATTCTGGGCACGGCCGAGATCATGGCGCGCAGCAAAAATACCTGGCATGGAACACTGATGCTGATCGGCCAGCCCGCCGAGGAAACCATCAGCGGCGCACAGGGAATGCTCCGCGACGGTTTGTTCACTCGCTTCCCTAAGCCCGACGTGGCCGTGGCTCTGCATGTGAGCAACGCCGAACCCGCAGGCATGGTCTCGATTACGCCCGGGGTGTACAACACGAATGCGGACTCCGTGCGCATCACAATTTATGGCAAGGGCGGACACGGCTCCATGCCCCAGTCGGCGATCGATCCCATCGTGATCGCTGCGCGGACGATTCTTTCGCTGCAGACGATTGTGTCGCGCGAAGTCAAACCCGGCGAAATGGCGGTGGTGACGGTCGGCTACATTCAGGCTGGGACCAAGAACAACATCATCCCCGACCAGGCCGAAATGGGGCTGACGATTCGAACTCGTAAGGATGACGTGCGCAAGCAGATTCTGGCGGCGATCACGCGCATCGCCAAAGCAGAGGCCGCGGCCGCGGGCGCGCCGCGCGAGCCTTTGGTCGACCACAACGAAGGCACGGATCTGGTCTACAACAATCCGGCGCTGGCCGAGCGGCTCAGGGCACCGCTCGAAGCCGCGCTCGGAAAAGACAAAGTAGTTACTGCCGAGCCGATCACACCCTCAGAAGATTTCTCGTTCTTCACTGAGCAGGGTGTCCCGGGTTTCTACTTCAGTCTGGGCGGGGCCGACCCGGAGAAGTTTGCGCAAGCCAAGACTGCGGGAACGACGCTGCCGTCGAATCATTCGCCGCTTTTCGCTCCTGACGTGGATCCCGCGCTGCACACTGGAATCATCGCGGAGGTAGCGGTGCTGCGGAACCTAATGCAGGGATCGCCGGAGGAGTTGCGGAAGCTCACCGGCAAGTAGATCGATCTGTACATACATTTGTATTGACATTCAAACGCCGTCTTTCGTATCCTGAGCTTGCAGCCAGAGTATTCCATGCGTTTTGAGTGGGATGAAGCGAAAAACCAACGGAACATTCTCAAGCACCGAATAAGCTTCGAGACCGCCTCCTTCGCCTTCGATGATCCTCATACCCTGACGCAGCGCGATGAGTCATCGGACGATGAAGAACGATGGATCACTCTCGGAGCCATTGGTCCGGAAGCGATTCTGGCGGTAGTCCATACCTGGTTCGTGACGGAAGGCGAGGACGTGACCCGGATCATTTCCGCTCGCGCCGCTGATTCACACGAAAGAGGAGCCTATGAGGAAGCTAAGCAAGGTACAAAAAAAAGAAATCGCCGCCATCGCGGCTATGAAAGACGAGGATATTGATTACTCGGATATTCCCCAGGTTCTGGACTGGAGCAAGGCCGAGGTCGGGAAGTTTTATCGTCCGCCCAAGAAAGCTGTAACCATCCGCCTCGATGCCGACGTTCTCGAATGGCTGAAGGGATACGGCAAGGGCTACCAGACACGCGCCAATCTGCTGTTGCGTCATGCCATGGCTAGTGCCATCGGACGAAGCGAGCCAGGAAGGCGGCCTGCAGCACGAGGGAAAAAAGTACGCCGGGCTCACGCTTCCTGCTAGGGACGCTCGGCTATACCCCAACCGTAACCGAAGTCTCCGTCCGTGTGACCGGCCGGTAGAGCGTGTCGCGCTCGATGGGTTCGCGGCCGGCGGCGCGGATCAGGCGCTCCAACTCTTCGCGGCGCATGCCCTGCGGGGTGGTCGCGCCGGCGTCGTGATAAATCTTTTCTTCGATCACGGTGCCGTCCATGTCATCGGCGCCGAAACGCAGCGAGATCTGCGCCATCTTCGCGGTGACCATCTGCCAGTACGATTTGATGTGCGGGAAGTTGTCGAGCACCAGGCGGCTGACCGCAATCTGTTTCATGTCGAGCATGCCGGTAGTCTTTGGCAGATGCTGCAGCGGCGTGTTGTCGGGATGAAAGGCCAGCGGGATGAAGGTCTGAAATCCGCCGGTCTCGTCCTGCAGCGCTCGCAGCTTCAACAGATGGTCGACGCGGTCCTCGTCGTTTTCGACGTGGCCGTAGAGCATGGTCGCGTTCGACTTTAGTCCAATCTGATGCGCCAGCCTGGCGGTTTCGAGCCATTCGCCGCCGTCGATCTTGTGGTCGCAGATGATGTGGCGCACCCGGTCGGCAAAAATTTCAGCCCCGCCCCCGGGCAGCGAATCCACGCCCGAGGCTTTCAACTGTTCCAGCGTCTCGCGGATCGAAAGCTTTGCCCGCTTCGAGAGATAGGCGACTTCGACCATGGTGAACGCTTTGAGATGAACCTGCGGAAAGCGCTGTTTCAGGCCGGAACACAAGTCGAGGAAATATTGAAATGGCAGGTCAGGATGCAGTCCGCCGACGATGTGGAATTCCGTGACCGCCTCGGTGTATCCCGACGCCGCGGTTTCGAACGCCTCATCGAGCGCCATGGTGTAAGCGCCCGGCGTATCTTTCTTGCGGCCAAAAGCGCACAGGCGGCACGCCGCGACGCATACATTCGTGGGATTGATATGGCGGTTGACGTTGAAATAAGTCTTGTCACCATGCATGCGTTCGCGCACAAGATTCGCCATCCAGCCGACGGCGAGAATATCGCCAGTGCGGTAGAGGGCCAGGGCATCGGCGGCATCAAGCCGCTCGCCGGCTATCACTCTGGCATGAATGGGTGCAAGGCGGGGGTCGTCGGTCTGAAAGCCGTGGGTCAGAAAGGCGTGTGCGGGAAAAGCCTGCGTCGGATCGGCGTGAGATGGACGTGTGGCAGACATCTCTATGATGATATCGCACCGACGAGCGCCCAGCCGAGATTTCGTTATCGTGGCTACTTCCTTGCCGGAACCGGCATCTTAACAGATAGGACCTGTAAGTATTTGGCGCCCCTTCGACTTCGAACACTAGCTGAACAGAAAAGCTAGAAAGAGAGGGTTTTATGAAAAACATGCTAAAGGCTTCGGCACTCAGGGCAACGCCGATCTGCGCGGCACTGATCTGCGCAGCGATGTGCGCAAGCGCACTGGCACAAAGCACGACGCCGTCATCCTCCTCCTCATCATCATCGGCGGATTCAGATCAGCCGCAATCCGCACCGGCGGGAGCCACAGCGAATCCGGCAGCCCAACCGTCCCGAATCGCACCAGGCACCGTAATTCCAGTCCAGCTGACCAAGACCATCGACGCGAAGAAAGCCAAGACTGGCGACGAGGTGGTGGCCAAGGTCTCCCAGGACTTGAAGACTCCGAGCGGTGAAATACTAGTTCCTAAAGACTCGAAAATAGTAGGGCACGTAACCGAAGCACGAGCGCGGACCAAAGATCAGAAAGACTCCGAAGTCGCCATCGCCTTCGACCACGCGGCCACCAAGAACGGCGATATGCAGTTGCCGATGTCGATCCAGGCGATCATCGCACCGCAGAATAACGATTCCACCGACGCCGGTGGTGGCAATCCGTCGTACGGGAATAGCCCCAGTCCATCGATGGGTGGCGGCGGCGGGCGTAGTCCAATGAGCGGCGGAAGTTCACCGGCGCCCCAACCGCAGTCGCCCAGCAACATGCCGAGCTCGGGAATGGGACAGTCAGGGGGCAGCGCGCGTCCTCCCATCACCGCCAGCACTCAGGGAGTCATCGGGATGTCGGATGTGAAGCTCGCGGCGAACGCGGAAAATGCCCAGGGATCAGTGGTCAGCTCGGAGAAGAACAACGTCAAACTGGAGAGCGGCACAATCATGCTGCTACGTGTGAACCAGTGAGCGGCGGAATTTCTTAGGCAGTCGCCAAGGCGGCTTCCTGCAGCTCCGCGATCGTCAAGCGATTCCACAGCGGGATGGATCGCGCGACGGTGGCGACCGTACTGCCGCTGAGCTTCTGCTTCGCCAGCGGACGCGCGAACGCGTTGGCGGGATTGTGGTTGGTTAACTCCAGAACTTTTCCGTAATAGACCTTGGCCTGGGCCTGGTCGCCGGACTTCTCGTAGGCCTCGCCGAGCAACGCCAGAACCGCCGGGTCGTGCTGGTCAGCCTTCTGCAACTCCGTAATCGCGGACTTGTAGTCGCTTGTATAAAACGCAACGTAGCCCGTCAGGTAAGGATAGAACTTTGCTTGGTCGGGATTGTTGGCCTTGTCGAGGGCGGCCTTGGCCGCAGCGACATGCTGTTGCGCTTCATCGGCTTTGCCGCGCCGCGCGGCGATACGGGCCTGCGCATTTTCCCAGCGGAACAGCCAGAGATTTTTGTCGGCGTCGGTCAGATCTGACTTGCGGGATACCGTGTCATAGCCGATCTTGTACCACTTGTAGGCTTCATGCGAGTCGCCGCTTTCAAGATAGATGCGCGCCAGTTCGTTGCAGATCTCGGCCGCGGCGATCCAAATACCTTTTGCAAAGCGTTCGTCGAAAACCTGCTTCTCGTATTCAGCAGCTTTGCCCGGTTTGCCTTCGAAGGCGTAGGAGATCGCCATCGAGCGCAACGCCTGGACCTTGGAGTCTGCGGGCGCGACCTCAATGGCCTTGGTGAAATGTTGTTGCGCCTCGGCGTAGTCGCCCTTGAGATCGAGCGCCATCCCCGCCGCCAGATGCGCTTCATAGAAATCCAGAGACTTGTCGAGGGCCTGACGGTAGAGCGCGAGAGCCTCGTCGAGCTTACCTTCGCGCGCCAGCTTTTCGCCCCGCTGCACCAGAGCAGCCGCGCTGCCGGGAGCGGGGGCGGGCGCGCGTGCAGGTTGTTGAGCAACACAAAAGGTGGCAAGAAGGAGAAGAAGGCAGATCATTTGAAACCTAGTATTGCGAAGCATGAAGTCCTCCGATGCGTCAGCGATTATGCCACTGTCCGCAGCGATGAAATAAGTGCAGGTGCTCCTTCAACTCTCGCAACCTCGATCGTTCTGTCCACTATCTTCGCATCAGCAGATCCCCCGCGACGAACACAAAGAACAGCACCGAAATAACGCCATTCATGGTGAAGAACGCGGCATTAAGTTTTGACAGATCGTCCGACCGGACCAGGGAGTGTTCGTACACCAGCAGCAGGATTACGGCCAGAACTCCGCAAACCGCAATCTTCCCCATGCCAAACACAATCAGCAGCGCGACCAGCAGTCCAACCATGATCAGGTGAAAGCCGCGAGCGATCCACAGTGCCGCCGGAATGCCGACGAATCGCGGAATCGAGTGTAGGCCGGCCTGACGATCGAACTCGAAATCCTGGCAGGCATAGAGAACGTCGAAGCCTCCTACCCAGAAAGTGACGGCAGCCGTGAGCAAGAGAATACGGGGATCGAGCGAGCCGCGCACCGCGATCCATGCGGCAGAGGGCGCGATGCCGAGCGCGAAGCCCAGCACGAGGTGCGACCACCGCGTCACCCTCTTCGTGTAGGAGTAAAGCAGCAGCACCGCCAGCGCCACCGGGGACAGCAACAACGCGAGCCGGTTCAGCTGGCTCGCCGCCAGAACGAATATGCCGCTCGAAACCACCACAAACGTGGCGACAAACGCTGGAGAAAGATGTCCGGCGGGCAAGGCGCGCGTGCTGGTGCGCGGGTTGGCGGCATCAATGGCGGCGTCGGCCCAGCGGTTGAAGGCCATCGCGGCCGACCGCGCCGCCACCATGGCAACCACGATCCACACCAGTTGGTGCGCCGAAGGAACCCCTCCGGCCGCGAGCATGGCTCCGCTCAGCGCAAACGGCAGCGCGAAAATGGAGTGCTCCCACTTGATCATCTCCAGCGTGACGCGCAGGTTGCGGAGGACGGGCACGAGGTGATTGTAATGCAGGGGTCAGGGGGCAGGGACTAGGGCCTGGGTTGTGAATGTCAGACGGCGCGTCTGGGGATCTAGCATCTAGTCAGAAATCAGAGGCACAAAGCGGCACAACTCGCGCAGCGTGATCCGCGGCTGGCCGTTTTCCATGTGAATGAACTGCAACTGCTGCGAATTCGGCGGGCCCACCGGGATGATCATGCGTGCACCCTCCGCCATCTGCGCCAGCAGTGCGGGGGGCACCTCGGCGGTGGCAGCGGAAACGATAATCGCGTCATAGGGCGCACCCTCGGCGAATCCCTGACTTCCGTCGCCTACCCTCACTTTCACGTTGGTGTAGCCCATGCGGACGAGCAAATCTCTGGCCGCATCCGCCAGCGGGGCGTGGCGCTCCACTGATACTACTTCCTCCGCTAATTCGGCAAGCAAGGCCGTCACATAGCCCGATCCGGTCCCGACTTCGAGGACGCGGTCTGCAGGCGAAAGTGCCAAAGCTTCCAGCATGATCGCAACGATATAGGGTTGGGAAATCGTCTGCCCCTCGCCGATGGGCACAGGATGATCCTCATACGCCTGATCGCGATAACGTTCGGGCGCGAACTCGTGGCGGGGCACTCGCGCCATGGCCTCGAGCACGCGCTGGTCAGCAATGCCGCGCGCGCGAAGCTGCGAGTCAACCATGAGCTGGCGCAAATTTGAGAAGACGAAATTCTCAGGAGTAGAACTCATGCCGCGCATCGAAATCCAGGTCTCGCCGAAGTAATTCTACTTCCTGCGCCGTCGAACCCGGACATCGAAGCTGACCACGCCGTTCTGATCGCGGTTGCCCACGATCGAGATGTTGCGATTGACGTAGTATTCGCCCTGAATAATCTGCTGCGAACTTTGCGAGACGTTCGTGCTGTAAGTGACAGAAATATTATTGGCGAGCTGCTGCTCGATGGTGACCTGCGGCCCCTTAGCGGTGGGGTTGGTTTCCGTGGTCAAACCCTGCGGATCGATTTTGATCCGGCTGACCCCGAAAAGTTTCTGCATGCGGCTGCTCACGGTTGAGTTGATGGCCTGGCTGATGATCAGGTTGGTGGCTTCATCGGTGAACATGGTCTGGCCCGACTGCTGCTGCAGTTGCTCGGACTCCTCGCTGGTGCGGCCCAGAGCCAGAAGCGCGATGATGTCCGACTTGGGTAGCGGCGGCTCCGAACGATAGTTCACCGCCAGACGGTCGGGGGTTCCGGTCACCGTGATGTCGAGATCGTAGTTGCGCACGTGCGTGGTGGCCTGCAAATTGACCTGCGGCTCAATCGCCACCGGATTCGCGAACGTGATATCGCCGCGCTCCAGCCGGAATTTGATCCCGTTGAAAGTTGCGTCGCCTTCCAGAATATCGGCGCGGCCCAGCACGCTCGGACGCGCCGCGGAACCGCGCAAGCGCAAATCGGCATCGCCTGACAAGCGCGCCACCGCGGTCTTCATCTGCAGTTCGGGCGCGGTGCGGACGGCCACATCCAGCTTCACGTTGTACAACGGCGAATTGGCCGGGGAAATGGCCGCCGTCTGCCGGCTTCGCTCCAGGTACGAGCCAAAGTCAAAGCCCGGCGTCATCGCCAGCTTGGTCACCAGAATGTCCCCGGAAACCGTCGAGGCCGACCGGTTCCCCACCCAGTGCAGTTCAGCGGTCGCAGTGGAACTCACGCCCGGCGGATAGCGCAGCCGGACATCTTTCCCCGCAGCCGTGAAGTTGAAATTGAGTTGCCCGTTGAAGTTGGTGGCGTCGCCTTTGAAGTCAATCGAACCGCCGCCGGCGCGAGCGGTTAACTGGTTAATGTGAACTCGATCACGGGTGAAGTCCAGAGTACCGTTCAGCTCGCTCAGCCCGCTGGGCAACCCGGCGTAGTTCACGGTGCCGTTCTTGATCTCGACTCCACCCTGCGGGAATGGCCGGTCCAGATTGCCTCCCAGAGTTATATGGACAGTCGCCTGCCCGGACGCGGTGATGCTGGGGTCGAGAATGCTCAGCAACTTCAAATCGATTTGTCCGTCGGCCGCCAGATCGAGATCCTGATTCCCGCCCCAGTGGATATCGCCGTGTCCCACAGCATCCGTGCCGTCTCCCACCAGATGTGTCGGCTGGATGTGAGCTGTCTCGTCCGCATACGTAAACCGCACCGGACCTTGATTGTGCAGCTTGGCGTACTCCAGTTCGATGGCAATGTCGGTGGCAGTTCCCTGCAGTGTCCATTGCGCTGGATAGCGCAGCGGCCCCAGCATCGTCACTGTGCCGGTCACCTCGGAGTGTCCTGTAAGCTGCCCGCCCAGATAAGCACGCCACACCGGATCGAGGTCGAGATGATCGGTGTGCGCCGTGATATTCGCGGGATAATCGCCATGCATCCCGACAGTGCCCTCGATGGCGAGCGTGCCTTTCGGAAATTCGGATTGTCCGCTCAGCCGTAGTTCGCCGTCTTTGGTCGTTGCCTCCAGATTCATTCCGCCGGAGAGCTCGTGATCGAAAGTGAGGTCGCTCACGTGAACCGAGGCGCTGATCACCGGAGCCTGAAGCGTGCCTGACCCCTGGAGCGTAAAGTCGGCGCGTCCTTCCACCGGGAGAGGGTCCAGGTGAATCTGGGGAATGTGTGACAGATCGAAATTCTTTCCGCTCAGGTCCAGCCGGAAACCCCGGGTGGCGGGGGTGTAGGCGGCGCTGCCGGAAACTTCAGCGTCTTCATGACTGAGATGAATATTGTTGAGCGCGGTCTCGCCGCCTGCGATGTGCAGATCGGCGTCGAAGTTCTGAATCGTTTCCCCATAGGCCGAAGCATTGCCCGCGTGAATGTGGCCCTGCACCTGGGGCTGCGCCCTGGTTCCCGCGATCTGGAGCGAGACGTCCGCGGTCCCGGAAACGGGATAATCGAAACCGGCGAGCGCCGCAGTCGAGGCAACATCCACATGATGGAGGTTCACCCGCGCGGTAAAAGGGCTGTCTGCGGTGAATTGTCCGTCTTGCAAAACCGCGTTGAGGTCGAAATCAGCGCTCGTATCCTCGCGCCGCAGAGTTCCTCCGCGAAATACGAGATTGTGCGAAGAGAATTGGATCGTCGTCGCCAGCGAATCCCAATGCACTTGCTTCTGGGGAGTGGGCGAGGTCGCGGGCATGGTGAATTCGAAATCGGTCGCGGCCAATATTCCGCCCAGCGTGGGCGCCGAGAGTGTGCCCCCCACGACACCATTGAAGGTCGCACTGCCATTCACCTGGAATGGCAGGTACGCGGGTCCGCCCAGCGCCGCGACCAGCGGCCGCCATTCTTCCAGATTGGAAGTTGAGACTGCGATGTGTAGAGTCGAAGAACCCGCCAGTGTTCCGGAAGCCAGAATCCTCGAGGCCGGCGTCGACACGTTGAACTGTGCCAGCTCGAGCGAGTCGTTCCCCGCCTGGTATTTCCCATGTACATGGGCCGTGACCGGTAATTCACCCGCGCCCGGATGCGGCGGCGGACTTACGTCGACAACAAATCCCACCTCGGCATCCCGATACGATCCTTTCCAGGTCGCATCCGCGGTGCCGCTCGCCAAACCCACAGGATGAAACTTGCGCAGGGGGTGAGCGGGCACATCGAAGGCCAGCGCGATCTCTGCCGCGGAAGCATCTCTCATGCGAAGATGCACCACGCCGGTTTCGACCCCGGGCAACTTCACTTTCTCGCCCTTCGGGGGCTTGGGCCGGGTCGCGGAAATTACGGGAAAATTTTCCGTGCCCTTCTTCATCTTGATCTTGCCCGGCGGGACGGGCGGCACGTTGTGCAGCCAGTTGTCCAGCTGCGCGTCGCCCGCGAAATTTCCCCCAAATAACTTCCCCTGTAACTTCCACAGCTTGATCTGCTGATCCGTGACCGAGTAATCCGAAGTGGCACTCGCCTTCTTGATCGCGATCTGGTTATCCTGCCAGCCCAAGTCGCGTAGTGCCGCACTCCCCGAGGCCGTGAACTCATTCAGCGTCCAGTGGCCGCTGCCTTTGAACTCGCCCTCACCTTCTCGCAGGTCGTGGCGGCGGGCAATCGCCGCCGCTTCCGCAAGATCGACGTGAGCCTCGTAGTTTGCGTCCAGATGGGGATCGTGGAAGTTGCTGATGCGTCCGCTCATTTCCAGCGATGATCGCCCGGAGTTCCACTTCAACGTCTTAACGTCGGCAAAGGTCGCCCCCAGGCTGAAGTCGGCCGTAGCTGCCCACGCAAATGGACGGAAATCCTGGAACGTAGTGTCGACTTTGCCCAGCTTGAGGTGGCTCTCGTAGCGCCCGCGCAGAAACGAATAATCCATCTGCAGGCCGGCGTCGTGAACTTCAAAGTCCATGGGGATCTTTCGGTCCCCCCATTGCAGCTCGCCGTTCCGCAAGGTCAGATGATCGATGGAAAGCGCGAACAACTGCGCGATCGCCGAGGTCTCGGACGGGCCCTCGGGCACGTGAGGAGCAGGGACGTTCGTGGTGCCATCCGGCTTGATAGCGATGTGAACCACCGGATGCTCCAGTGTCAAGGAGTGAAAGCCGAATTCGGTGCGCAGGAACGAGATGACTTTCACTTGCGCGACCAGGCTGTCAGCATGAACCAGCGGAGCGGCAGTCGCGGATTCCGTGCCATGCACGGTAATGTTGCGCACTTCCACCTGCATGTGGAAGGGAACGACGTGGAATGTGCCAACTTCGGCGCGGCCGCCGGTGATGCGCTCGATTTCGGCGACCACGCGGCCGCGGACATAGCTCTGAAAGGAATCGGTGGTGATGTACCACAGAGCGGCCACAACGGCGGCGATGCCCACGCCGGCGGCAATCAGCAGATATTTCCACCAGCTATGTTTCCACCAGCGTCGAGGCCTGGCGGCGGGTTCGGTCACCGGGTCTGTACTCCCTCCCCGGCCGGCCCGGCGGCGCTGGGGATGCTCACTTTGCTTTCTGCACGCAGTGACTGCAGCCAGGAAACCATCAGCTCGTTGACTTTCTCTTCCGTCAGCAACTCGCGGATCTTGGCGGCGACCTCAGCCGGCGGAGTCTCTCCCGCGGCGGAGGGCTTCAACTGTGGAACAAATTTCTCGCGGTAGTAGGCCTCGATGGTTTTGGAATCAATCTGTACCGCGGGACGAAGGCGCGCATCCACCAGACGCATCAGATCAATCTGTTGCTGCACATGCGCCAGCAGATTTTTTTCCGACAGCTCAAAGCGCGCCAGCACCGCTTGCCAGCCCTGTGGGGTCGCGGCCTCAGGATACTGCTTCCGCGCCTCGGCCAGACGGGCCGCCGCCTCAGCCTCGGAGGCATGCCGGAAGAAGGCCGACGTCATCTGCTCCCCCAACAATTCCTGATCAATCAGGCGGTCGAGCACAGCCCGGCGATCATCGTCAGTGAACTGGTTGAGTGGCCGGCCATTCAACAACGACTCGTAGCACAGCGCTTCGTCCCAATCGCTCTGCAGAATGATGTGCCCGTTGACCGTGGCGATGATGCGATCGATCACCTCCGCGGCGCGGGCCGCCGGAAGCGTGAGGGCGCTCATCAGCAAGCTGAGCGCAACCGCCGCGATCGTCAAATTCGTGCGAACTCTCTTCATCAGAATGGCTGGCCTATACTGAAAAACACGTTGAAGTGTCGGAGACGTTGCGTCTCTAGCGCATTCGTCCCGAGACCAAAGCTGGTGGGCGTAACCGTCTGGAAATAACGGGTTGGATTCAGATTGTACCCAAAATCAAAGCGCAAGGGCCCGATCGGAGTCTTATACCGCACCCCCAGCCCAAGGGCGTGCGAGGTGTAATCATACCCGGAATTGCTGAACGCAGTACAGTCCTGAGAGGTCGTTGTACCACTGGACAAGCACCCTTGGGTGGACGGCTGATGCCAACGCATCAATCCTTTTAGCAGGTCGTGCGGAGCCGTGAATACGTTGCCCATATCGTGGAAGATGGCGAAACCGAATCCTTCTCCCAGGTAAGGCAGCGTCAGCGGAGGAAAGCGCAGTTCGGAGTTGTTCACGAAGAGCGCGGTACCACCAACCGGGAAACCTGACGACGGATCGCGGGGGCCTGCTTGATTTAACCCGAATCCGCGATGAGAGTTGCCGCCTC
>Ga0210400_10004214_pt1 | contig 12524 bp, 13 predicted proteins | sample IncBWH26MmetaG_FD_155456 | JGI IMG/M metagenome (GOLD analysis project Ga0210400, IMG submission 155456) | Forest soil microbial communities from Barre Woods Harvard Forest LTER site, Petersham, Massachusetts, United States - Inc-BW-H-26-M | ecosystem: Environmental > Terrestrial > Soil >...
AGTTAGCGGAGAGAAAGTTCGACCTGACCTCATCTGACCTGCGCGAGAATATTCTGACTTTCTATGCGGACTTGTCTGTCCCCCTTGAGACCAAAAAAGACTTAACTCGCTGGCAAAGCGTATTGACGGACCTCGAGCAATTGAAAGTGATTGCTCCGCCTCCAATTCTCGCGGCCGCTCCGGCGAAATAGTCTTCATCGACAGACAGGACCACGGCCCCATCCCTCGCTCTCTCTCGGACGAACCGATAAATGTGCGAGTTATTTTAAACCGGCGCCTAAACGTTTCATCGTCCGCGCCCGCGAAGTGGGCAACGTCCCGCGCGAACAGATTGAAAAAGTAGACGGCGCAGGCCAGGAATTACCGAAAGAAACCCAAAACTGTGCTCAAGTGAACAGATTGAGAGTATGAAGCCCGCTACACTAAATCAGTCGGAAATCGAGAAAAGCAAAAATTATGAAACCGATCATGTGGGTTGGAGTTTTCTTGATAGTTCTGGGTGCCCTGGGCCTCGCGTATCAAGGCTTTAATTACACTCATCAAGAAAAAATCCTGGATGTCGGCCCGATCCACGCCACCGCTGAAGAACACGATCGGGTTTCTATTCCTCCGGCACTCGGTGGACTCGCGTTGGTGGGAGGCATTGTCTTGCTTGTCGTTGGAGCGAAAAAGAATTCTTAGTTCAAAAACACCAAAGTACCCCGCCTGAGAGTCGGGTCACGCATAGCCCTCTCGAACTTGCATCGCGTTGAAGGTTCTTCAGCCAGCAGTTTCAGAAGCAAAGTCAGCAAAACGAATTTGTGACCGTGGAGGTCAGCAATGAAACGATACTTAGTAGGTGCAGTCTGTCTAACCCTGGTAGCAGGAGCAGTGTACGCCAACAAATTGAACAAGGAGCAGAAACGTCTCCAGGAATGTGGAGTCGTCATGCAGGAAGTCCTCAACATTCCTGACAACATTCCCAAGGAACTCTTGGAAAAGGCCGAGTGTGTCATCGTCATTCCGTCGGTCCGCAAGGTTGCATTCGGAGTAGGCGCGAGCTACGGTCGCGGCGCGATGGTGTGCCGCAAAGGCGAGAAATTTAACGGCTCTTGGGGAGCTCCCGCGATGTACGCCTTAGAAGGCGGCAGTGTGGGCTTTCAAATCGGCGGCGAAGCTACCGACTTGATCCTGCTGGTCATGAATGACAAAGGTATGGAATCCATTCTCAGCAGCAAGGTTAAGTTGGGAGCGGATGCTTCGGTTGCCGGCGGCCCCAAAGGGCGCGATGCTTCAGCGGACACCGACGCTTGGATGCGAGCTGAGATCCTCAGCTACTCGCGCTCACGCGGTGTGTTTGCCGGAGTCTCGCTGGAAGGTTCCACGCTTCGCCCCGACGATGAGGCTAGCGAACAGGTCTATGGTCATGCCATCAAAGCCAAGGAAATTGTGAGAAGTGAAACGATGGGCGTGCCCGCCACGGGCCGTCATTTCGTCAATACGTTGCAAAAAAGCGCGCCGCACAACGAATCAGAACGCGCTTCGACTAGATAGTTGAATACAGCTTGCCGGGAATTTCTCATCCCGGCAAGCTGCGAATCTTTAGAAAACGGGGCCAACCGGCAAAGGTGAATTACCTTTGCCGGTTGGCCTCTTTCCTGCCTCATCGGGTATCCGCACCCCCGTCTTGAATGAAACTAGTTATGAGCTCGGGCGACGAGAAGTTTTCGGTTGTTGTAGAAAGGAATCACTTGTGACGCCGGTCGCTAGTGTGTTCCGAATGGCCATTCGCATCCAGCCAACTGAGGAGAGATCGAATGCTCCCGTGCGCCAGCGCGATGCTGGAATCGGCAGCGCCGTAATAGAGACTAATAGTGTCTCCGTCCGCTGCCACGGTGAAGCCGCAGGGGAATACAACATCTTGGACATCTCCATGACGCTCGTACTCCGCCTCAGGCGCAAACATCCAGGAGTCCCCGCGGATCAGACACTTGTCCGGCTCTTGAAGATCGAAGAGTGCCAGCCCAAGGCGATAGATGGAACTCGAAGGCGTCCTTCGCACGCCGTGATAGATCATCAGCCAACCTCTTGAAGTTTCAATCGGCGGAGGCGACATACCAATCTTGTTCGCATCCCACCAGGCGCCACGGCGAGCTTCCAGCATGAGCTTGTGACTTCCCCAATGACGCAAATCAGGCGAGTAAGAGATCCAGACGTGCGCTCCGAGAGGCGTCATCGGCCGGTGGATCAATGCCCAAAATCCGTTGATCCTGCGAGGAAGCAGAGCGGCGTCCTTATCGTCCGGCGGCATGACGACGCCAATTCTTTCGAAGCTCCGAAAGTCTTCTGTAAGGGCCAACGATACCCCGGGACCGCCGCGAGAATAGGAGGTGTACGTTACGGCAAATTTGCTTAGTTCCGGCACGTACGTAATGCGCGGATCTTCGATGCCCCAAATCTCCTCCGGATATTGATCGGGATTGGGCAGGAGCGTCGGTTCACGATCGATTTGCCAATCATCAACCCCATTCACCGACCGGGCTGCACACAGGTGCGAGAGTCCGCGACGATCTTCCACGCGGCAAAGGAGCAGGGTCGAACCATCCGGCAGAAGCGTTGCGCCAGCGTTGAAAACGCTATTGATCGAATAGGGCCAATCCTTTCCCGTCAGAATTGGATTGGCAGCGTGTCGGCGAAATAGCGTTTCGTAAGGTTGCATCACTGCCTTCATAGAGATTTGCACGGCTTTCATTGAATTGATTCTCCCGTTCTGCTCAGACTAAAAGTGACGCCCTGCTTGTCACAGCTTGTTCCCCGTACCGTCTGCGTCCTCCACCTTACGCATCTCCAGGAGTGCCATCAGAAAGGACAACGTGGACTCCGCCCCCTGGTTTTCATTTGCACGGTCGGGATGCAGGCCGTCTCTACAACCGCCGGTGGTAGGATCGTAAAGCGCGATCTCCAGATCGTTGTCTCCCAAAAACCAGTTAAACGCGGACCACGCTTCTTTGCGCCAACGGCCCTTGCCCGTAGCGCGATGTGCCTGCAAGCATGCTGAGACCACCGCACAGGCTTCGACCGGTTGCTGATCGAAACGGGCCTTTTCCGTTTTCTTTGAATAGAAGCCCTGCGATCCAATTGGCACGAAATGGCCCTTCACTTCACAACGTTGAATCGTCACCAGCCAATCCAGCGCTTCGAGTCCAGCTAAAACCATCTCGTCATTCGCCGCGCGCATCCCGGCTCGAATGAGAGCCTGTGGCAATCGCGCATTCGAATATGAAAGGACATTTTCAAACCAGTTCCAGTCATCAGAACGGTGGACTCGATAGGAATTCAATAATCGATTAGCCAAAACGTCGGATGCGCCAAGGGCAGCTCGATCCCCGGGAAATGACTCGAGATATTCTTGCAATCCCAGCAAGGCGAAAGCGCATGCGCGGGGACTCTTGAATTCGATAGCCGCGGGAACCGCCAGTTCAAACAGGCGCCCAGCCGCTCCCGTCCATCCCGCCGTCTTGGATCTGCCGAGAACAGTCCCCAATCCCCACAGAGCTCGCCCATGACTGTCTTCCGAACCTTCGACCTCCTGCCATTGACGTTCGTAGCTCAGACAGTTTCTGAACCTTTTAGTGGTCGGATCAAAAGCAAGCCAAAGGAAGGCCAGATACCGAGAGGCTAAGTCAGCCGGGCCCGGCGCGCCAAGTCCGGATTCTTCTAGAAGAATGGCGACAATCAGCGCGCGGGCGTTGTCGTCTGTTGTGTAGCCTTCCGGATAGTTCGGGACCACGAAAACCGCATGCTCGATGATGCCCGTATGGTCGGTCATTCGATACAGGTGATCCAGCTTTAAGGGGGGAAGCCGGTCGAGCGTTTTTTCTGTGTGCCGTGCCGAAAATGTGGCGCGCGGATTTCGCAATTGTTCGTCGTAAATGCGTTCAAAACTCTTCATATATTTCTGCGCTACGCGATTCCACACCATGTCTCTGGCGTAGAGATACGCGCGTTTCCGCATGGCATGCCTTGCCGTGTGATTGTCCAAAAGTTCAACAGTTTTCGCCGCTATGGCTTCCGGATCATCAAAAGGAACAAGTACGCCACGCTCTTCATCCAATAGCTCGATCGCGTGTAAATAGGGCGTCGAAATAATTGCTTTGCCGGCGCTCAAGGCATACGCAAGCGTGCCGGAAACGACTTGCGCCTTATGTTTGTAAGGCGTGATGTAAATGTCCGCGGCGCCTATCAATTCCACCATCTCCTGGGGGCTCACGAAACGGTTGCGAAAGATCACATTGGCCGCAACTCCAAGATCGTTCGCCAGTTTCTGCAAAGACGTGCGATATTTGTCGCCTTCGCGCCGTAAAATATGCGGATGAGTTGCACCGGCAATCATGTAAGTCACATTACTGTGACGCGACAGGATTTTTGGCAGGGCGTGGATAACATTCTCTATGCCCTTATTTGGCGATAGAAGGCCAAACGTCAGCAAAACATCTTTTCCTTCCGTTCCAAAGTGGTCCTTGTAGAAATTCGGATCAGTGAAAGGTAAATCGGGGATGCCATGTGGAATCAAATCGATCTTGTCAAGCGAAACCCGAAACACTTCCTGCAGGATCTCCGCGGAGTGCTGGCTCATGACAATCATGCGGTCCGACAGGGTCGCAACTTCCTCCATCACTGCGCGTTGATCAGGATTCGGATCCTGCAGTACCGTGTGCAACGTGGTTGCCACAGGCATGCGCAGGCGCCGCAGAAACTCCACGATATGTCCGCCGGCCCGCCCTCCAAAGATTCCATATTCGTGCTGCAGGCAGACCAGGTCGATGTTGCTGAAATTTAAAAAATCGGCAGCCTGTCGGTAGGACGCAAGGTTATCCTCGAACAGCTCGAACCGCACTCTTGCGGGGTAGGCGTAACCCTCCTCGGTATCGTTAACCGGTAGTGCCAGCAGCTCAGTCGCGCCATATTCGGCATGGATGGCGTCGCATAAATCCGTGGTGAACGTCGCGATTCCACAACGCCTCGGCAGGTAATTCCCGACCACTGCGATTCTATTGGGATGCGCCGGTCGCGGCAGCACAGGCGTCAACGTGTTTACGTTGTCTTTCAATACGAGGGACTGCACCTCGATCAGCGCCATCGTTTCTGTGAGAGACAGTACTTTAGGCAATGACAATCGTTTTCCTGTAATCCAGTACTTGCGGAAGAATCACCGCATGTCTAAAGAATTATTCGTCCTGGGCGTTCTTTGAGTGCGCGGCCATTTGTTGTCGAATTCTGAATCGCGTTTGCGTCCGAGCTGTCGGAGGCTGTGGTGTTTGCTTTATTCGTGCAGCACAACGGTCAACAACGACTTGTTGACCTTGATTTTGCCGTTGTATTCGATAAACCCGAGTTTCCTGAACTTGTTCATGAAGAAATTCACGCGCGACCGTGTGGTTCCGATCATCTTCGCCAGTGTCTCTTGGGAAACTTTCGCGAGAATGCGGTCAGGCTGTTCCTGTTCTCCGTAACGCGCGAGCAATAGAAGCGTCCGCGCGAGCCGCTTTTCGCTGGAGTTGAAGAGTTGATCGATCAGATCCTCTTCCACTCGGATGTTGTGCGAAAGCATGTAGGTAATGAAATAGTCCGACAATTCGTGCTCAGCGTGGAGTACGCGCAATAGCTCGTTCTTGTCGATAATCAGAACCGTCGTAGGCGTGACCGCGGTAGCCGTGCCCATGCGCACAGATTGCCCAGCCATGCAGCCCTCACCGAAGAAATCATTCGGACCAAACATGGCCACTACAGCTTCCTTTCCAGATCCGTTGACAACAGAGAATTTCACGCCACCCTTCTGGACGTACATTACGCTCTCGGCTGACTCGCCCTGCGAGTAGATTGATTCGCCTCTCCGATATTCGCCTATCTTTCTCGCAACGCCTGACGTATCGAGAAATACCTGCGGATTGAAGGAATCAAGCTTCTTCGATTTTCTTGGCTTGATTGTTTTCATCTTTATGTGGAACGCCGCTCTTTCGAGGTCGCCGCGTGTCCGCTACCAACTCTAGCAAGACAGTTCCGGCTTGGACTGTCTAGAACACGACACTAAATTTGATTGCTTGTGCCTGCAAAGAGACAGATTTACGAAGTCGAAGAAGGTATTCGGCTGGTCAGCTTTATGGATTACGATCTCGGCTACATCGATCTGGAGGAAAAAACCCTGCAGCCTCTCGACAACCCTTTTGGCCCAAAAGTGTTACCTATGTAGCCGGTACGTTCTGTTACCCATGTCTCCGGGCCGGACCCAAAGAAGTATGGCGGAGAGGGTGGGATTTGAACCCACGGTAGGGTTCCCCCTACACTCGCTTTCGAGGCGAGCTCTTTCAACCGCTCAGACACCTCTCCGCGGCTTTTGTAATCGTATCAGACGCTTCGTTTGCTCAGCAATGTATCCGTTTGGATGGCGACATTTTCCCCAAAGCGTTATGGGCACCGCGCGCCTACCTTCGAGCGGCGAAAAACGATTGCAGGATAGCAGCGCATTCATTCGCCAGAATGCCCGCCGTCACCTCCACCTGATGATTGAGCCGCGGCTCGCTGAGAACCTCAAAGCACGACCGAACGGCGCCACCCTTCGGATCATCGCACCCGTATACCAAGCGGGGCACTCGCGCTTGAATCATTGCCCCCGCGCACATGCTGCATGGTTCCGTCGTGACGTAAAGCGACGTTCCCGCCAGCCGGTAATTTCCGAGGGCACGAGATGCCTCGCGCAAAACCACCATCTCCGCGTGCGCGGTAGGGTCGCAATCGCGAATGGTTCGATTGCCGGAGCGGGCCACAATTTTTCCTTCGTGCACCAGAATCGCGCCGATTGGCACCTCTCCGGCGGCCGCGGAGGCGCGCGCTTCCTCCAGCGCCTGCTCCATGAATCCCACGTCGATGTCCATTGTCCGCGAGCATACCACGCGCTTGCTTGACAATTCCCGCCACGCCAAAGAAACTACTCCGTCGTGGCCAACAGAAAAAGAATGGTGCAACACAACAATTTTCTAGCGGCTTCCGAAAAATTGCTTTGCTTTACGAGGTCGGAAACTCCGCGCATGTCGCGCCGTTTTTGCTCAAGAATCCCGCATGGAAATTAGACGAGATCCCATCACGCAGAGCTGGGTAGTTTTAGGCCAGCGCGAATCGTTAAGCGACTCTACGCAACCGTGCCCCTTTGATCCTGGCACGGTGGAGAAGCGGCCCTCCATTCTGACCTGGCCGGCGGAAGGCCCCTGGCAAGTTCGCGTGATACCACATCCGGACCCGCTCTATCGCATTGAGGGCGATCTCGGCCGTGTCGCCGAAGGCATGTACGATAAAATGGGCGCGATCGGTGCTCACGAAGTTGTGGTGGAGACTCCGCACCACGACAAGAGATTCTCGCAACTCAGCGATGAAGAGATCGAACGCGTTCTTTGGGTGTGGGCCTCGCGCGTTGCTGACTTGAAGAAAGATCCGCGCTTCAAATATGTTGCAGTCTTCAAAAATCAGGGACTACTGGCCGGTGACGAGTGGTCGCATGCGCATTCACAGATTACCGCGACGATTTTTGTTCCCCGGCGCATCAAGTATGAGCTGAATTCCGCCAGCGAATGGTTTCGCGAACGTGAGCGCTGCATTTTTTGCGACGTCGTACGCCAGGACGAAAAACAAGGGAAGCGTATCGTCGATGTCCAGGGCGACTACTACGCGCTCTGTCCGTACTCCTCGCGCGTGCCGTACGAAGTGTGGGTTTTGCACCGCCGGCACAATCATCTGTTCGAGCAACCCCGCCCCGGCTCCAATCGGCGCCAGCTGGCTGCGTTGCTGAGCCGGGTATTGCGCCGCTTGGAAAAAGTTGCTCCCGCGTATCACTTGGTGGTGCACACCGCTCCGAACACGCTAAGCAAGAAAGGCGAGCTAGCCGGATATTGGAAAACGCTTTCCGACGACTTCCACTGGCACATCGAAATTCTGCCGATCCTCGAAAAGCGCAGCAAGTCCTACAGCATCAAAGAGGTTTACTTCAACTCGCTGCTGCCCGAGCAAGCTGCCGAGCAGCTCCGTTCTCTGGATCCCAATACATGAGGACGCGCGGCGGGCAGCGCAAGGCCCCGTCGCAAACTGGCGGAATCCTCTTCTCACTAATCTCTCTGATTGTGGCCGTTCTCCTCTTATCCGTGCTCTACGTGGCCCGGCATCCCATTTTCCGCCTTGTCGGCGAAGGCTGGGTCGTCGAAGACACTTTAGAACGCTCGGACGCGATCCTGATTCTGAGTGATGACAATTTTTATGCGGACCGCGCCACGCATGCGGCGCAAGTCTACCGCCAAGGCTTCGCCTCCGTCGTTGTCGCCAGTGGCCGCCGCCTGCGTCCGTATGCTGGCGTTGCTGAGCTGATAGAGCATGATCTGATCGAACGTGGCGTGCCCAAAGATAAAATCATCCGGGTAGCCCACGATGCGGACAACACCCGCGAGGAAGCCAAGGCGCTCGCGCAGGTCGCAAAACAAAGGAAATGGCGCAGCGTAATTGTGGTGACCTCGAATTATCACACCCGGCGCGCCCGCTATATTTTTTCGCACGTCTTCCCTAAAGACGTAAAAGTCCGAGTTTCAGGAGCAAGTGACGGCGATTTCGACCCGGAACGTTGGTGGGAAAAGCGCATATCCGTGAAGGAGCTGGCGCGAGAGATGGCCGCGATGATGGTTGCCATCTGGGAGCAGCACGCCGGCTCCGAGGTGGCACCACAGCAGGACAAAGGCGGCCCCAGCAATTCACAACTTATTGGGACCTCCGCCCACTCCCCCTGTGGGGTGTGCACGTAACGTCACACGGGAGGCTCGCCACTAGGTATTTTCCTTTACACGCCCTGAGTCATATACTATGTTCTCCGTTCCGAGTCGCGACTCCCCAACCGGCCCGACGAAGAGCGACTTAGTGGAGTAAAAATCCTTCGTCGAGGTGTCTCGTGTGGAAGAAAGAAGACGTCAAATCTCAGGGACTTCCGGAGAATAGCCCGGGAATCGCCGCAAGCTCGCCGGCCATCGGCGGCAGCCCTATGCGCGAAGTTAGCCCTGGACCCCCTGTTTCATCTAAAGCCTCCGCCTGCATCAGCCAAGGCATTCGCATCAAGGGCGAAGTTACCGGCAGCGAAGATCTCTTTGTCGACGGCCATGTCGAAGGCAAAGTGAATTTGAGCAATGGTAGCCTGACCGTCGGCCCCAATGGCGAAGTGAAGGCCGATATCTTTGCCCGCGAAGTGATCGTGCGCGGCCGCGTGGACGGAAAAATTGTGGGACGCGAGAAGATCCAGCTCTGGAGCACGGGTAACGTTGCCGGTGACCTGCAAACCGAGCGCCTCATGATTGAAGACGGCGCCGTGCTAAGCGGTCGCGTTGAAATCGAAACAGGTAAGCCCCTCGATAAACATACCGAGGCCCGTGGCGCCGCTGCCGGAACTTCCAAGGGCGGCCCGGTTCCCGTAAGCTCAGGGTTGACGGCGAATTAAATGAGCTTCCTCAACAAGCTAGGGATTGGCGCAGCCGCAGGGGCGGGCTCCAGCCGCGAAGTCCCCAATACTATGGGCAGCTCCGGCAGGCCTCGCGCAAATGGTCCCGCGCCGGTCGCGGCTGTTGGCGCCACCCGAGCACCGGAACTCCGCGAATCCAACCGCGTTTCCAATGGATTGAAAGAATTCCTCTGGAATCTGGATGGCCTGGGCCGCGGCGCGCTTCTCGATCTCGGCCCAGCCTGGCAAACCACACTGAGCTTCTTCATCGAGCGCGGATTTCGCGTCTCCTCCGAAGACATCCTTCGTGCATGGAAAGACTTTCTGACGGAGGAGGAAGGAAAGCTGCGCGAAGCAACCGGTCGCGCCGATCAACACGCTCTCGATGTGACCCCCGCCGCACGCGCCGCGCGTTTCTTGGAAGCCAACCTGCAATACCCAAACTCTTCGTTTGACGCCATCCTGCTATGGGATTTGCTCGACTATCTCGAACCTCTTGTCGCCAAGCAAATGGTCGCCAATCTGACAGAACTCCTGCGTCCAGGCGGCGTGGTTTTCGCCATGTTCCATAGCAAAAAACCGGAAGGCTTCCAGCGTTATCGCGTTGCGGATTCCACTACGCTGCAAGTGATTTCCTCACCCGTTTTGTGCCCCGCACAGCGCGTCTATCAAAATCGCGAGATTCAGGATCTCTTCAGCCGCTACCGAACCGTGAAGTCATTCGTCGGCCGTGACCAGCTTCGCGAATCACTCTTCATCAAGTAACCCCGGTACATTTAACTCGTTTTCGCTCGCCGTTGCATTTCTTTATCTATTCGCTTGCACCCAGGCCTGCACAGGAGTAAACCAAGGGTGTGAGCTCATCGGGCTCAGGAGGGAGCATGACTCCACCGGGCTTAGAGCTGAACCAAAGCTGAAGCACACCGCTTTTGCGGTGCGAGTCGCCCGAAAACACACGCGCAGTCAGCGTCGCTTCCGAGGCGACACAGCAAATTGAAAAATGGGGAGCCCTTCGGGCTCCCCATTTTTATTTTCTACGAGTTGTGACTCTTCGAGGTCGCATGGTGCCGATGATGGTGATTGCTCGCGCGATGCTTGCGCGCATGCCGGTCGTGCGATGTGGCTCGGCTCGAAGACGAATGAGGTGTATCGGTGCTGGCTTGCGGCGCAGCGTCTGCCTGAGAAGCCTGCCTTGGAGCCGCGAAAACCGCCGGCGCCAGAGCCAATGCCAAAATACTCACTATCTGTTTCATTGAAAAACTCCCACCGATTTTACCTCCACGGAAGCGTATTCAATCACACTTGCGCGCAAAGTTGTAGGAGTTCGGCAGCCTAGGTGCCGATTCGGTGACCCAACGTCTAAGTAGCGAAAATGCCCAAAGGCGAGTGCTGGTTGTTGCTCAGCCGCCGAACTTTGCCGTTTCCAGCCAGCGAATCGCTTGCCGCTGAGTCGCAATAATTTCGGCTTGCCACACCAGCCCTACCGTCATGATGCTCATCGCGACAACGCAAATGGCGATGACGAAACCCTTTTGAGATTCGGAAGCGGGAACACGCAAGTAGCGAATTAGCCAAGCCATGGTTACGGGTCTCCTAGTACTCGGCCGCTACGCTGGGGACTACACGAGACTTGCCGACAGGCGCGGGGTTCGCGCCTCGCTAAAGCTCTGGCAACTACAGGGCCAGTTCAAGACACCCCAAACAGCACGCATCGCCTTCCGGAATCAATGGTTTGCAAGCCAGACTACCCACTAAAGTGACCGCGTTCGATTCCACTGCTATGAAAAAAGGAGTAATTCGCCGATACTTTTTTTCCGCCGAAAATTCAAGACTTGCTGCTTACCGCCTCAAGGATGCGTTCCCATACGTCCGCCGAGCCAAGCTCAACCTGCCGAAACCGCGCCGGCAGTCGTTCTCTTTGCGACTCCGAACGCTCCGCATCTCGGGCGCCGTCCAGCAGCACAAAACCGCGATCGCACGCCGATAGCAGCTCCGAATCTCCGTCATCCCGGCTAATCCCTATGATCTTCGGCTGAGATCGCAATGCCCGGGTATACAGCTTGGAGACGTCCCGTACGCATTGCTTCAGGTTTGCGCCGAGTGCCAACGACCAGAGGACTCCTCGCTGTCGCAACTGCCAGCTCCTCGATGCGGTCTCCGTCTTAAAACGGCTCACTTCATTCTCAGTGGCTCCCGCAAAGAAAAAAATCTCATCGAAATCAGGCTGCCGCATCAATTCCGCTTGCGCTGCCGGCAATCCGGAGTTCTGCGCCAGCTCTCGCGGCGAAAGAGATCGTAGCGCAACGACCGAAACTCCTGTCTCTTCCGAAAGCTCCTCCAATGCCTCCGCCGCGGCTGGCTGTGGCTCCGCGATCGGCAAGCACGTAAACCGGCCAAGCCGCAGCGTCTTTGGTGGACGCAAATGGAAATAGCCCTCCGGCAGATACACGCCGCACCCGCCTTCCGCAATGAACGGATGGCTATGGCCCAGCTTCCTGCGCGGATCATCGATCTGAAGTCGCGTGCGAGTGGTCACCCAAACATTGGGAATGGCCGCGTGTTCCAGCGCCGCGATGAAGTCGTCAAACCCGGGCGCCATTTTCCCGCGCACCGGGACCAAACCATCAATGTCGCAGAAGAGAATCGCTGGTGTCTGAAGCAAGCCGGGCTCCGCGGGCGCAGTATCTAGGCGATTCCGTACTTGTTGAGGATTTCCAAAATTTCTGAGTCGGGAGGTGTCTTGGCGGTTCGGTAGATATACGCATGGAGCATTCCGTTGACAATGCTCATGCCCATGCGTTTTCCGTGCTGGTAGACTCCGGGGCGGTGCTCTGACTTCAATTCGTCCAACATGGGGTTCCATTGGATGCGGTTGCCCAACGGAAGTTCTGTTATGTCAATGCGTTCGCTTTGAATTGTGACTTTCATCTGAGACTGAGAGTATAGCACCCATCAGTGGCGGCAAATGGCTCCGCCGCGCGCTAAGTCAGTGACCGGAAAGCTGACCCAACGAAAAAAGGCGGGC